>SXGT01409924.1_pt1 | contig 10981 bp, 8 predicted proteins | sample 3176221 | NCBI WGS metagenome assembly SXGT01 (sample SAMN11356862, study PRJNA531348) | freshwater metagenome | isolation source: freshwater sample F1-120 | place: China: Fuxian Lake, Yuxi | collected 2017-12-25
CCTCCGAAGCGCTTGCCGGTTTGCTCTTCCAGTCCGCGGATGTGTTCGCCGACTTCCTCCAGGACGCCGGCGGGCAGGGCTTTCTGGTCCAGGTATTCGAGGCAGGCCGCGGTGGTGATGACGAAGCCGGGCGGCACCTTGAGGCCGATCTGGGTCATTTCGCACAGGTTGGCGCCCTTGCCGCCCAACAGGTGCTTGTTGTGGCCGTCGCCTTCCGCGAAGGCATAGACGTATTTTTTACTCATGGAGTGTCTCCTTCTTGTGTTTCATTGGGGAATCGGGGGGGTTAGCGAGAGAATGCGCTTTGGGCGATGCCGACGGGATCGGATGTATCGCGGGCTTAGCCGCCGCGCTGTTTTCTCAAACGATGGATTTCGGAATGCTCCAGAACCCGGAGTTGCGCTAGGGCCTTCGCCAGTTGTAGCTTGGCCTGGTCGCGTTCGGTGAACAAATGGCTGTGGCGCAGGACGTTTTCCGCCTCCTGTTGGGCTGTCAGGGCGGCTTCGCGGTCGATTTCCTCCGAGCGCAGCATTTGGTCGGCCAGCACATGGACGATGCTGTCCTTGACTTCCATGAAGCCGCCGGAGAGGTAAAAGCTTTGCCTTTCGCCGTCCTCGGTTTGTAACTGGACCACGCCCGGCAGTAGCTTCGTCAAGAACGGCGCGTGGCGCGGCAGGATGCAGACTTCGCCCAAGGCCGCGGGTGCCACCAGACGGGCGCAGGGTCCGGAAAAAATGAGGCGGCCGACTTCGGCGATTTCGACTTGAAGGCTTTTCTTGGATGTTTCCATCAGGGTGTCGGAGTACGTTGGCGTAAATCGAAGCCCGCCTGTTGCATGGCCAGGAGCACGATGGACACGGCGCTGTCGGCGGAAATATGGTCGGTGTTGATGACCAGGTCGAAGTTCTTGGCGAATTCCAGAGCGCAATGCTCGAAACTGTCGCCGAACAGATTTTGGATCGATTTGTGGCGCTTGGTGTTGATTTCGTAGACCTTGCGTTCGGCTTCCAGCAGCGGGATGGCGGCTTCCTCGGCGACGCGCTTGGCGCAAACCAGCTTGGAACCCACGATGCGCAGCCGGAATACCTTGCGCCCGGACAGGATCAGGTGGGCGCCCCGCCCCACCAAGAGGCAATCCGTTTTAGCCATTTCCAGGACCGTGTCGTAGAGCTGGCGCCGGTAGGTTTGCATCTCGCCGGCGGTGCCAGTCAAGAGGCTGTAGAGGAAGGTGGAAACCCCCGCCGAAACCGTTTCATCCTGGGTTTCGAGCTTGAACGCATCGACCTTGGCCCGTTCCGCCACCCGCTCCAGAATCTCGTGATCGTAAAAAGGAATCCCCAGGCACGCGGCAAGCTTTTCGGCGATGGCTTCGCCGCGGGCGCCGTAATCCCTCGAAAGGGTGATAACCAGAGGCTCTGTTGGCTTTCCCGCGGCATGGTGGCCAGCTTCGAAGTCCTTGGCGATCAATGCCTTAATGTAGGTGTAGGGGTCTTGGGTGGACATGAGGCTTCCTCTAGGCGGGCATGACGGGTTCCATCGGGGGATTCCTCCGGCGTCGGGGAATGGCCGCCGGAATTGATTGCGTTCTTCGTCGGCACGAGGGATATCCATTCTTATTGACACGCGCTATCGCGATCTCTCCGCTCATGATAATAGCCCTGGGCGCGAGGCGGTAGCGAATCGGTTAATTATGGCGGCAAAAAATGAAAAATCAGGGTCGAATGCCCCGTGTTCGGAATGTGCTTGCAATCTTGGAAAGCCTATTAAATCAATCTCTTGGCGCGCAGGTGGGGTGCGTGCTCCGCGCCTTGGGAAAAGATTGTTGAATGAAAGCGTTGGGATGGAGGTGCGAGCTGGCGCCGGTTGCCGGGAAGGCCAGAGCGGTTGCCTAGCCATCATGCCTAATGCGGAACGGTGAGGAAGGGACTGAAATGCCGGCATGGTGGAGTCCGCCGGGTGGCTCAATGGGTAGCCCCATCCGCGAGTCCTCGTATTGGGTCCTTTACCGAGATCATAAAATGCGGGCCGGTACTCCCTAACATGCCCAGGGGCGTCGAGGGAAATATCCGGCCTATCGCGAGATCTGGCGTTGCCCATCTCCTTTCCCGAAGGTGGGCTACTTTCGGCCTAAAAGGGTATTCCTTACTCCGCCGCCGAGCGCGTACCCTTGAAATTCGCCAGCAGTTTTACCTGGATGGGGACGGTCATTTTCTTGGGTTGGGTGAGGTGTATTCTCCAGGTGCTGACATGCACGAAACTTCCCTGAAGGGTTCCATTTTTCGATTCCTTGGCCGCCATGCGATTCTTGGCTTTGAGCAACTGGCCGCCGGTAAAGGAAAATCCATATAACGATCCTTGCTCCAGGTAACCGTTCATTAGTTTTTCAATCATGGTTTGCGATGCCGTGCCCTTAATATTGCTTTTGGATTGCTTCCATTCCCCCGAGAATAGCGTCGAATCGAGAGAACCCGTGTGGGGGAATCCCGCGTCCGGGGTGAAAGTAATTCGGTCAACGGCCGGCATCGGGGGCAGCTTGAGATTGTCGATCGGTTGGCCAAAAGCGGTAACCGATATCTTGGGTTTGGGTTGATATGACACATCCCAACTGCCGGATACATCGGCCAAGCTTGGTTGAATACCCAATAAAATAAGCAGTGGGAAAGCTATTGAAAAACGTTTAGGCATAACATGCTCTCTCCACCCGGAGGTGGCTTATAAATTAGAGTGAAATACTTGGGCGCGAATGGATTTGCCCGGATGTTTTGAGTTGAGTGTAGGATAAAAAAACGAATATGCGAGCTTGGGAAGGAGGGAGTCGGGCAGCGCTTCGCGCGCCGTGGGGGCGAATGGGCTATCGTATCCGCCTTGGGATTATGGTGTGCGCCGGCTTTTGGAATTTGCGCTGGCGCGCCGGTGGAATCATTGAACCGCTTCGGGACGTATCAGGACGACCGTGATATTGTCGCGCCCGCCCTTGGACAAGGCGGCGTCGATCAAGGCTTGGGCGCTGGCTTCAAGGCTGCCGGAATCCAGGTGAGTGGCGATCTCGATATCGCCGAGCTCCTTCGTCAGGCCGTCGCTACACAGCAAGTAAAGATCGCCCGCCGCGGCGTCGAACCGAATGCTGTCCAGATCGATCTCGGATTCGGCGCCGACCGCGCGGGTGATGATGTTGCCGTTGCCCTCCGCCGAGGCTTCCTCGGCGCTCATCAGTCCCGCCCTCACCAGTTCGTCCATCAGTGAATGGTCGGAACTCAGTTGTTCGAGCCGGCCTTCGCGATAGCGGTAGAGGCGGCTATCCCCGGCCCAAATCGCCACGCAACGTAGATTTTCCGCCACTAGGGCGACCACCGTGCTGCCGATGATCTGCCCTTTCCTGGCCTCGCTGGCAAGGCGGTGGAGCCGGCCGTTTACTTCCTCGATGCCCGATTCCACCCGTTTCGCCAGGGTTTCCAGTTCGTCCGCCGCCTCGATCGATCCCAGCGTTTCCACGAGGGTGCCGCTGGCCACGTCTCCGGCATGGTGACCGCCCATTCCGTCGGCCACCATCCACAAGCCTATCTCCGGGCGCTCTATAAAGCCGTCTTCATTGATTTTTCGGCGGTGTCCCACGTCGCTGACGCCATGGGACAGCCACCGCCACCGCGGGTTTGTCGGGGCGGGGGGCGGTTCTGGGGTTTTGGTTTTCGGGGGTGTCCCCTGGTCCGAAAAACCGAACAGATGCTTGATTTTCATATGCCATCCTCGTTGCTGCCAGCTCCCGGCCAGCGGCGCGCCGTAAGCTTCGCGCGCCTCGATCCGATCCCCACCCGTAGCCCCCGTCTTCCGCGGCGGTAAGCGGGAGGAAACAGCGTGGCGCAAGCCCGCCTCCGTCGTCGTGCGCGAGGCAATAAGTTAACTATAGCGGACATTCAAAGGGTATCAAAAAGCCCATCGGAAAGGCGTCAAGGTTTGCTTTATCGCGTTTTGGCTGATTGCAGCAAGCGCAATTGCCGCTCGTAAATCCTCTGGAATTCCTCGCCGAAAAAGTTTTCCGTGATGTCGTCGACCAGTTCGGGATAAGCCTTGCGGAATGCCTCCCAGCATCGCGTTTTGCCTTCCTCGCCAGGGTCGCCGAAGAGCTTTTCGATTCCGGAGGGGTCGAAGCGGCGCAATGCCACGATGAGTTCCGCTTGGATCGCCGCGCTCATGGAGATTTGATGGATTAGGATGTCCCCGAAACTCGCGCGCACCGCTTCGGCCGGGTCCATGAAGCCCGGCCGGGGCGGCAACAGCATGAGTTCGAGCGCATCGTTCAGGGTAGCGGCGGAACCGAGCGGGTTGGTGTCCCGCGTGGACTGGGACGCGGCCGACTGCCTGGTTTCCGAGCGGGTGCGCGACAAGGCCAGGGTGCCCTCGACCAAGGCTCGGAACAGAATTCCCGCCGATTTCATGAGTTCGGGCAGGTCTTCGTCCCTGACCCGATCCCGGCAATCCAGTCCCACGCCTTCCAGGAAATGCCCGAACAAGTCCGGAGTACCGGAATGGGGGTGGCGGCGATGCCTAAAACCGATGGGCTTCGCGAGGGTTGGCGAGGACGATCCGGGGCGCGGCGGTGGTTCGGACTCCTGGAAGGCGGCTTCCGCCGAAGGGTCGGGAAGGATGGCGACGGCGATCTCGTATTCGCCGACGCGGAGGATATCGCCGTTCCGGAGGACTAGGGTATCTTGCTCTAGCAGCATATTCCGGGTGGCGAGGTAGGTGCCTCCGGTACTGGAATCGGTATAGGCGTAGGCGCCGTCCCGAAAGGCGATTATGCCGTGTACGCGGGAAATGAATCCCGCCGGGTCCGGAAGTACGAATTGGTTGCTGGACGAACGCCCCACCGAACCGCCTTGCGCGTCGAAGATGTGGGACAGCGCCTTCGCGGGTGGCTTTCCCCGGTAAGTCAACACGTTCAGAAAAAGCAGCATCGACATTGTTTTTTTCTAAAAATCACTGCTTGTCTCTAAGAATGGGCCGGCCGTCGTCGCGGCCGGAGTATCGGGGCTGGATCGCCGCGAGTGTCTCGCTCTCGGCGGATATCGCCCACTTAGGAAGGCTGTATTACGATGGCGCCATGTATAGACTACACGTTAAAACCGATTCCACAAACCCAGCATGGAGCCCATATTTAACTGTTTCAATCCGGCGCCCCGCGTGCCAGGGATAAGCCCGAAATCACGGGGTGCCGGGGGCTGGAATCCGGTGGCGAGGCTGTTCGGCTCCGCTAGGGCGAAGGTGTATGCCTCGATGCGGCGATTCGCGGCGGTGCTGGCGATTTTCGCGATTTTGCCGCTACTGGCCGGTTGCGCGCGGCCCGCCGAGAGGATATACGATTCCGCGGCGGAATTCGGCTTTCGGCCCTTGCTGCTGGACGGCCGCGGATTTTGGCTGGCGGCATTTTTCAAGCCCGCGAAATCGGCCGGGGGCGATTCCTTGCACGTTTATCTGGAGGGTGATGGAAGCCCTTGGTTATCGCGCTGGCGGATCGCCGAAGACCCCACGCCCCGCGATCCGGTCATGCTGAGGCTGATGGCCTCGGACACAGCCCCGGCGCTATATCTGGGCCGGCCCTGTTATTACGGCCATGCCCGGGATCCCGGTTGCTCCCCCGAATTATGGACCTATCGCAGGTATGCCCCGGAAGTGGTGGACAGCCTGGCGGCCGGGTTGCGCGGGTTTCTCCGGCGCCACCGCTACCGGCGGCTGGCCCTGTTCGGGCATAGCGGCGGGGGCGCGCTGGCCTTGTTGTTGGCTCCGCGCTTTCCCGAAACGCGGGCCGTCGCGACCCTGGCGGGGAACTTGGATACCGCCGTCTGGACGGCCTATCATGGTTACAGCCCCTTGACAGGTTCACTGAATCCCGCCGATACAGCGCCCGTCGGCGTGGCGGAATATCATTATCTGGGCGCCGGGGACCAGGTCGTCCCCGCCCGAGTGTTCGGACCCATCGCCGAACGGCGTTTCCCCGGTGGATCGGTAATATTACCGAAATACGATCACTCCTGTTGTTGGGAGGACATCTGGGAGACTATTCTTAAGCGGCTGGGCGAAGACTCGCGCCGAGCCGCCGTCCCCGTTGGCGCGCCCAGCCCGATCCCATAACAAAGAGCGCGTATCGAACATCCGAATCGGAGATCCCGCCATCATGAACAAAACGAATCTGGCCATCGCTGTTTCCATGGTGTTACTGGCTGCTTGCGCCTCGCAACCGCTCAATCAACCGGAGGCCGCTAGGGCGGTGGAAGGCTATATCGAGGATGTCAACAAACTCAATGTGGTCGATTGCCTGTTGCCCGGCCAACTGCGCAAGCTCGGCGCGCAGGCGACTTATCTGAGCGGGCGACGTCCGATTCGCACCACCGAGGCCGATTGTGAAGTCCGGGGCGGGGAGTACGTGGCCTACGACCGCGCCAATTACGCCAGCGCGCTGAAAGTCTGGCTGCCCAAGGCGGAGGAAGGCGATGCCGCGGCTCAGTTGTACGTGGGCCAGATTTACGAAAAGGGATTGGGGCAAGCGCCCGATTACCCGGCCGCCGCCAAGTGGTACCGCAAATCGGCGGCGCAGGGCAATGCCCAGGCGCAGGTCAACCTCGGCGCCATGTACGAAAAGGGCCTGGGTGTCGCCAAGGACTCCGCCGCCGCCGCCGAGTGGTACGGCAAGGCTTCGGGTTTGGAGAGTGCCGGAATGCGCTTCGCCGCCGCCGTCACCGCCCCGGAAACTCTCCAGCAGCAGAGCCAGCGGCAAGGCGCGCCCGCCGGGCAAGCGGAAGAACTGGACAAACTGCGGCGGAGCGCCGAACGCAGCCAGCGCGAGGCCGAGGAACTGCGCCTCAAGCTGGCCGCCGCCGAGCAACAAAGCCGGAAGGCCGCGCCGGGAGCCCAGCCGGGAAGCGACAATTCGGCCAGTCGGGCGGAAGTGGAGGCACTGCGGCGCGACGTCGAACGCAGCCAGCGCGAAGCCGAGGAACTGAGGGGGCAACTCGACGCCGCCAAGCGTGAAAGCGCGGAAGCCTCGCGGCGGGCCAGGGAAGGCGATCGCGAAAGCGCGGAACTGCGCGCCCAGCGGCGCGATGCGGAAAGTTTGCGGCTGGCCGCCGAGAGCAGCCGGCGCGAAGCAGAGGAACTGCGGGCGCAACTCGACGCCACCCGTCGGGAATTGCTGGATCGGCAGGATGAACTGCGGAACTCCCAGGACGAACTGGGGAAGCTTAGGGATGAATTGGCCCGGCAAAAAGCCGCTACCCCCACCGCCGACGATCCCAAGGTCCGCGAACTGGAAGCGGAGTTGCGGCGCAAGGAAGCCCAGCTCAAGTCGCGGCAGGCCAGTGTGAATCAAATGGCTGCTTCTTTCGACCAGGAGCGCCGCAAGATGAGAAAGGAATTGGCGGCGGCCAAGGAACCAAAGGCCCGATCCACCCCAGCCGTGCAAGCCGCCGCTCCAGCCAACCCCGCCAAGGAGCAATTGGCCGCGGCCGAGAATACGCTCAACACCCGGATGGAGGAATACCGCAAGGGTTCCGCCGAGTTAACCGCCCTGCTTACCGGCGGGAACCGGCAAGGCGGCGAGGCCGCTAGGGCCGAGATCGACCGCCGCAAGGCGGAGCTTCAGAGCCAGGCCAAGGAGATTTCCACGCTGAAGGAAAAGGTGGAGCGGCTGGGCGCGCAAGCTCGGGAGCAACCCGAAATGCTCGCCCAAGCCGGCCCGAACATCGAGATCATCGAGCCGCCGGTGACGGTCACTCGCGGGGTGCGGGTGCTCCAGATCGGTCCAAACGCCAAGGACATCGTGGGCAAGGTCCAGGCTCCGGACGATCTCAAATCGCTGCTTATCAACGACAAGCCGGTTAACCCCGATGCCTCGGGCGTGTTCCGGTTTCCCGCCGTGGCGGGGGGCTCCGGGACGGTGGTTAAAATCACCGCCACCGACAAGCGGAACCAGACCTCCCATCTCGATCTCAGCCTGGTGGCCGCCAGCCCCGAAGTCGCTGAGTCCGCATCGGCCGCCGCCGGGTCGGATCGAGTCGAGCGGCGCGGCGATGTCAATTTCGGCCGGTTCTACGCGCTCATCATCGGCAACAACAATTACAGCGCCTATCCGGCTCTGCAAACCCCGGCCAACGACGCCAAGAGCCTGGATGTGATTCTCAGGGAGCGCTATGGTTTCACCACCAAGCTGCTGCTCAATGCCACCCGGCACCAGATCATGACGGCCCTCAACGAGATACACAAAAAGCTGGCCCCCGAGGACAATCTGCTGATCTATTACGCCGGCCATGGCGAGATCGACAAGGGCACGCAAATGGCGTACTGGCTGCCCAGCGACGCCGAGGCGGGCAATCCGGCCAACTGGATTTCCAGCCAGAGCATCACGGAATTCATCAGCATCATGCCGGCCCGCCATGTCATGGTCGTGGCGGATTCCTGCTATTCCGGCGCGCTGGCCGGTTCGGCCGTGGCGAAGCTACCGGAAGGGATGGACGAGGCCAAGCGGGAAAAATGGCTGAAAGTCATGGCGAGCCGCAAGGCGCGAACCGTGTTGACCTCGGGTGGCGTCCAGCCGGTATTGGATCAGGGCGGCGGCGGGCATTCGGTATTCGCCAATGCGTTACTTGGCGTGTTGCGGAGCAATAAACGGGTGCTGGAGGATTACGACGTGTTCCGTTCCTTGGCGGGGCAGGTCAAGTCCTCGGCCTCCAAGGCCGGTTTCGAGCAATCCCCCCAGTACGCACCGCTACAGCACGCGGGGCATGAAGGCAGCCCGTTCTTTTTCGTGCCCGAAAGCGTCTGATTCGCGGCGGGATATTCCCGCCTCATTCTTACTCGCGCCGTTTTCCCGGTTTTCCGCGGGAAACGGCGCGACTCCTCCCCAAGCCCCGCGAGAAACTAGCCGTCCATGCTCGAAACGAATCTCCTAGCGGCGCGGCGTTCCGATAATTCCTCGTCGGCTTCCGCGAAACAGTCGAACGGGCCGAATATTTGTTGTCCGGAAGCGAAAAACCAATCCTTGCGGCCGGATTCGGCATCGCGCTGAAAGTAGATATGAAACGATGGTTCGGCCAGCCCATCGGGAATGCCGAGGTTCCGCGGTCCCGCGGTTTGCAAGTTGTTTCCTGTCATGTATTTCTCCTCGTTGTTAGGTTCGGGCAGGCTGGATAATTCTGTTATCCGACGGTGGCGGCTTCGTTGGATCGCTTGGTTCTCGGGATTGTCGGGGTTCGAGTCCATGGGCTTGGTTGGCTTTATCCTCGCGTGTTTCCGGTTAATTTATCCGGCGTCCGGTAGGCGGATATTTTTCCTGGAATCCGGAGCGGAACCTAAGCTTTGCCAAATAATCCATTTCAACCTTGCGCGCCGGGCAATGGGCCAAGGACGATGACCATGAACGCATAAATCCTAGCCGCATATTCGATAAATACAAATGTGTCAAAATGTCGCGGTGAAATCACGCACCGAGTGAGGCATATCACGCGTAGCCGGGTGAATAAGCCGTTATTTAAATCGCGAGGATCGCGTATGGCTAGGTATTTATTATTGGGCGGGCTTTTTGCCGATAAACCGCATTTGGTGATAGGTGAGAGTTGATGTTTTATATAGGGCTTTATTGGTTGAATATGGCCATCAAAATAAGAATTCAAGAGACATTATTAAGGCGGGTTATATTGAGGTTATTTATGAATATATTTTTAATTATCTTCGCTATAATACCATGCCAATATGACAGTTTTCCGGAGCGGTTATCGGGTTGCTTTCCGGAATAGGCGCCGGGCAGCGTGCCCGCATCCTCGCGCACCGCCCAAGCCGTTTCCTAGCCGGTGCTAGCTCCCTGAGTGGCTGATTTCTTGCATGGTAAATTCGGCGCGGCTTGCGGGGCTAGCCTGTAAGCCGCGCCCCCGGCCCATTGAACAAGGATTTGATTCCATGAACATCGAACAATCGCTAGGTCTTGGTGCGAAACACCACGACCCCGAAGCCGAACGACAGCGTTTGCAGCTTTACATCAACCTCAAGTTATCGTCCACCGGGCAGCCCGCCGCGAGCCACGCCGGCGACGACGAATTCATGTCCATCGCCCACGATTTGCTGAAAAGCTATCGGGAAAAAAATCGCTTGCTGACCCACTACCTGTGCCCGGTGGACCGGCGCGTCCAGGATTTCCTAGACAGCTATCTGGAGGATTTGGGCGGTGACGGCAAGGTGCGCCTGCCTTCCAATAGCCTGGCGTTGGACCGCTACGGCGTGGCGCGGGAACTCTCCCTGCCCTCGGACGGCGATAGCTTTACATCGGACATCGTGTCCAGCTATCGCTTGCGGCAGGGCATCCTGCACAACCCGGCCAACGACCGCCGCACCACCCAGGGTTCCTTCCATATCGCCGAGGGCGGGCTTCCCATTCCGGGCGACAAGAAGGCGGTGCCCAAGCTCGCCTTCGCCCGCCTCTTGGCCAGCGCCCTGAATCCGCCCGAGGAATTGCTGGAACTGCCTTTCACGGCCAACGAGGAACGCAAGGCCAAATTGTTCGTGTCGCTGCTGCTGCGGCCGGTGGTCTGTCCGGAAATTCCCTCGGCGCAGCCTGAAAAGACCATGGAAATCCGCTGTTTCGCGCCGGGCAATCTGGTCAGCAACCTGGATTTCCTAGAAAGCATCTTCGGCAACGCCGGCAACCCGAACCTGCCCGAAAACGACGCCGCCCTGGATGTCGAGCATTGGACCGGCCATACCGGCTGCATCATCCTCGCGCCCCACCTGACCCGGCTCACCAAAAAGGAACTCGGTTTGCCCCATTACGATGCGGCCACCGAGCACCAACGCGCCGACGGCATGTGCTGGAAGGATGAATCCGAGCGCTACAACGAGGGTAATGCCTTCAAGATCACCGCGCGGGATCCGCGCGGCGTTATCGTCACCGTGCTGGCCGACAATTATTACGGGTACGGCAAGAAGGAAGTCAAAACCCAAA
>SXGT01710861.1_pt1 | contig 10981 bp, 7 predicted proteins | sample 3176221 | NCBI WGS metagenome assembly SXGT01 (sample SAMN11356862, study PRJNA531348) | freshwater metagenome | isolation source: freshwater sample F1-120 | place: China: Fuxian Lake, Yuxi | collected 2017-12-25
CATGTCCACGGTGACGGCGATGCGCGGGTTGTAGCTGTTGCGGAACGCCTGGATGACCTCCTCGGGCTTGTGCGAGGCGGACTTGCGCTTCGCGTCGCCGACCTGGCGCTCCGGCTTGTAGGTGACCTTGACGGCGGCCTCGTTCGAGAGCGGCCACTGCTCGCGGAGCACGCGTAGGATGTCCTCGGCGTGGTCGTCGGACTTCGCGAAGATCAGCGTCTTGGGGATCTCCGTGCGGCCGGGGAAGATCTCGGTGAACAGCTTCTCTTGGAAGGTCTTGAGCACGGTGCGGATCTGGTCCGGCACCACCACGCTGCGGTCGATCTGGCTCGCGCCGTAGGTGAGATCCTCGTCGAGCACCTCCCACCGCTCGGCGCGCGTGGCCCGGTCGCGCTTGCCGACGATGGTGTCGGGCTCGGCGACGACCGTCGCGCCGCCGTCGGTGACCGCCGTGCGGATCTCGTAGACCGAGAACGGCACGTTCACCTTGTCGCGCACGGCGTGCTCGTGCCGGTACTCGCTGACCACGTTCTTGTGGAAGAAGGCGTAGGTGTGCTTCGCGGGCGTCGCGGTGAGCCCGACCAGCGTGCAGTCGAAGTACTCCAACACCTGCCGCCAGAGCGTGTAGATCGAGCGGTGGCACTCGTCGACGACGACCACGTCGAAGAACTCGGGCGGGAGGCGCTCGTTGTAGACGACGGGCGGCGGCTCGCGGACCAGGGCCGACCCGCTGCCGGTGAACGCGGAGCCCTCCTCCTGCTCGTCGTCGAACGACTCCTCGCCCTTGAGGATGCTGTAGAGGCGCTGGATGGTCGTGATGACGACCTTGTTCACCGGGTCGATGGTGTTGTGGGTGAGGTTGGTGACGTTGTAGAGCTCGGTGAACTTCCGGCCGTCGTCCGGCGTCGTGTACGCCTGGAACTCCTTGTGGGCCTGCCGTCCCAGGTTCCCGCGATCGACGAGGAACAGCACGCGCCGGGCACCGCCGTCCTTCACCAGCCGGTAGATCGACGAGATCGCGGTGAACGTCTTGCCGGAGCCCGTGGCCATCTGGATGAGCGCGCGGGGCTTGCCGTCGCGGAAGCTCGCTTCGAGGTTCTGGACGGCGCGGATCTGAGCGGGCCACATGCCCGCCGTGTTCAGCGGCGGGGCCAGGCGCATCCGACCCTGGAGCGTGGGCGCTGTCGGCGCACCGGGCTTGCCCTGGCGGCCGTCCAGCTCGGCGTCGAGCCACTCCCGCAGCGCCTCGGGACGGTGGAAGGAGAACACGCGCCGCGCGCGGGGCTCCGGGTCGAGCCCGTTCGTGAACCACGTCTCGACGCCCGTGCTCTCGTACAGGAACGGCAGCGGGCGCACGGGCACCTGCAACGGCTTCGGTGCCTTGGCGGCGTAGTCGCGGGTCTGCGCCTCGACGCTGGACAGCGTGACGCCCGCCTTCTTCGCCTCGACCACGCCGACCAGCAGGTTGCCGAGGAACAGCAGATAGTCGGCGGGGCCGGCGCTGGTCTGGAACTCGCGGATCGCCACGCCGGGCGCGGCGGCGAGGTTCATCGCGGCGCGGTCCTGCACGTCCCAGCCGGACGCGACGAGCATCGCGTCGATCTGGCGACGGGCGGCGGCTTCGGGGTTCTCCCGCTGGGCGTCGGTCATCGCGCGCCCTCCTCCGTGCCGTCGAGCAGGGCGCACCAGAGATCTGCCATGCTCGTCGGCACGCGCACGTACTCGGGGGCTGGGACATTCGCCCGCGTGAAGCTCGGGCGCTTCACCGGTCACCGTCCCGCGCTTCGGCGGCCTTGCTCGTCTGCCGGTCGATCCACGACTCGATGTCCCTGCGGCGGAAGCGCCACTGGCCCCCGACCTTGAAGCCGGGCACCTCGCCGTTCTGCGCCAGCGTGTACGCCGTCTTGTTCCCGACCCGCAGCAGCGCGGCGAGCTCGTGGATGGTCAGCACGTCCGGGTCGGGCATGAGGGATCTCGCTCCGGCTGGCCTTGCCAAAGGCCGCCAAGTCTTACCACGCCGCGCCTATGATCCGGTGCGCCGTGGATGGGCTTTCCGGCGTCGCGTCCGCGCGGTTCTTGATCTGCACGGTCACAAGCAGATCCGGGTGCGTCGCGAGCCTCGGTGATGGACTCGGTACCCGCCGGGTTCCGAGTGGCGGCGTGGCGCGAACGGACGACGGAGCACGCGTTGAACCTCCCGCCACCTCCCGCCGAGGCGAGCACAGGTAGGTGAGGCCGTCGTTCTCGACGCGGGTGGTCGGCAGGAGACCTCCCGCCCGACCTCCCGCCGCAGGATGCCGCGCCAAAGCTGGATCGTCGGGGGTGGCGGGAGGTTGCGGGAGGTTCTGGCGCGGCCAGCCATGCGGACTGCGGGCCATGCCCACAGGCAGAGGGCTGCGAGCCAACATTCCACTTCCCAGGCGGCTCATGCCAGAATGATCGAGGTATTCCCGTCGAATATTCCAAGCGGCGGGCGGTCGCTGACGGCCCCCTCAGCGGAAAGCACGGTCCGGTAGTGCTTCCCCGGAGCAGGGCTCGACATTCCTGGCCGCCTCCCAAGCGCCAAGCCTTGCTCATTCCAACGGGGAAGTTGGAATAGCGTAGGTATGCCCAAGGAATATTCCGCGCCGAGCTACGCGGGGTGGCGGTCGTCCGCGAGCACGTCGGCCAGCGCATCACGCAGCGCCGGCCCGAGCAGCGCGCCACCCCGGCTCTCGGCCTTCGACACCGTGCCCTGGCGCACCCCGAGCCGGTCGGCGGCGGCCTGCTGGGGGAGCCCTTGCAGCGTCCGCCACGCGGTCAGGTCGGCCCCGGTGAGAGTCGGCGCCTCACTGCCCGAGAGGAACCGGATCGGTTCCTCTGCCTCACGCTGCACCGAGGGGCGGCGATCGGGCAGCGCGTTCGCGAGCACGACGCGGGCCGCCTCCGTCGCCGCCTCGCGGAAGTCGTCGGCCACGTCGTCGAGGTCGTCGTCCTCGAAGCGGCGGTCGTCGAGATCCTCGTCGTCCTCGTCGTGCGGGGGCACGGCCACCGGGGGCCGCTCGGCGCGCACGGGCATCACCGGCCGCACCCCGCGCGTTGCCACGGACCCGGACACGAGTGGACGGGTCGCGACCGTGCGCGCAGGCACCGCCAGCGTGGCGCGACGGTGCGCGAGCGCGTCCACGGGAGCGACCCGCGCATGGGCCTCCTCCACGGCCCGCTGGTGGGCCTGCTGGGCGAGGCGCTCGGCCTCCCGGCGCGCGAATCGTTCGTCCGCCTCGGCGCGGTCCTGGGCCTGCCTGCGACGGCGTGCAGCGGCCTCCCGCGCCTCGCGCCGCTCCTTCTTCGCCAGCGCCTCCTGCGCGATGGCGACCAGCAGCTCGCGCTGCGCCTCGGCGAGCTCGTCGTCGCCCTCGATCTCCAGCCAGGTGTCCACGGCGTAGGCGGCGATCTCGTCCTCCACGCCGTCGTCCTCGTCCGCTTCGTCGTCCTCGTCGTCGACGGGCTCGCCGTCGTCCTCGTCGTCCCACTCGTCCTCGTCGTCGTGCTCGTGCATGGCGTTCTCCACGGTGAAGGGTCAGCGCCGCCGCTTGCGCGTCGGCTTCGGTGCGGGCTCGGTCCTCAAGGCTTCGAGCCAGTCGTCGACGATCCGCGCGACGATGCGTTCGAGCGTGGGCGCGTCGACCGGCTCCTCGCCGTCCGGCTTGACCGTGCGCCCGACGACTGGCCGAAGGCCCCTCCGCTTCGACTCGCGGACGACGCGGCTGCACAGCTCGATCAGGTCGCCGTGCCCGCCGATCAGCCTGTCAGCCATGAACACTTCCTCCAGCTCGAAGATGTTGTCGATGTTGGCGGTGTTCCGTCCCGCCTCGATGCGCGCGAGCAGGCTGCGGTCCCAGGTCATCCGACTGGCCAGCGCCGCCTGCGACGCGCCTTGCTCCTGCCGCAGAGCGGCGACGATGCGGCCGATGATCGTGGACAGGTCGACGGCGTTCGGGACGGTCATGGGCTGGCGCTCCTGCGTTGGGTGAAATCTACTCTGCGGGGCTTGCCGGACGCAACGCCGCGTGAGTAGAATCTACCCATGCGGGCGTCGTGCGACAGGACGACCCGCCGGGTTCACCACCATGCCGAAGTCCAACCTCGCCGAGAAGATGCATCCGTCCGACCTCGACCTCCTCCACGCCGACGTGCGCGACGGCCACGCCTGCATGGCGACCTTCGCGGGACCACGCGGCCTCGCGTTGGTGGAGATCATGGGGCCGAAGGGGATGCGCCCCGACGGCGACCACCTCGTCGCGACGGTCCCGACCCTGCGGCTATGGGTGCCCGAGCGAGGTCAGACGGAGGTCACCGCCGTCGCCGACCGCGACTTCGACGCCGGGCTGCGCGCCATCGAGGAGACGGCGAAGCCGCACCTGTTCGAGCCCGAGTTCGTCAGCCTCGCCAACATGCTCCGGGTGATTCGCGACGCCGCGAAGGCGCTCCGTCCCCGCGTCCCGCAGGTGGCCGTGCGGCTCACGGAGGAGGGCCGTCCGTCGCTCCGGGCGTGGGCTTCCTGCCTGACTCTCGGCGACCTGGAGGCCGCCGTGCTGAAGGCGGTCGCCTAAGCCCGAGTATTACGTCAAGCTCCCGCCGTACCCCCCTCGGAGGCCCCCATGCCCATCATCGGAGCCGCGTACCTGCGGTGCAGCGACCCCAAGCAGGACAAGTCCATCGACCAGCAGCGCGCCGAGATCGAGCGCCGCGCCGCCGCCGACGGGGTGACCATCCCGCCAGAGAACTGGTTCATCGACGAGGGGATCAGCGGCCGGTCCACCAAGCGCCGCGCCAGCTACCAGAGCCTCATCAAGCGCGCCGAGGTCCAGCGCGACGCGATGACCGGGCGCGGCAAGCAGCGCGTCGTCGTGAACCGCGTCGAGCGCCTGTACGTGTGGGCGTTCAGCCGCATTGCCCGCAACATGTTCGACTGCCTCCGCGCGATCGCCACGCTCGACGACGCCGACATCGAGATCGTGTCGCTCACCGAGCACGACACGGGCGACCGCTCGATGCGGAAGCTGATCCGGCCCATCCTCGCGTGGCTCGCCGAGCGGTACTCGGAGGAGCTGTCCCGCAACGTGCAGCGAGGCATGGCCTCGCAGGCGTCCAAGGGCTTCTGGGCCTACGGCACCACGTCGTTCGGGTACGACGCGGTGGAGGTAGCGGGCGGCAAGAAGCTGGTCGTCACTGACGAGACGCGCGCCGACTTCGAGGTGGTGAAGCGCATCTTCCGCATGGCCGACGAGGGCACCGACGGCGGGCGTCGCATCGCCGAGCGCCTGACCCGCGAAGGCATCCGGCCACCGTCCGAGCCGAACCACCCGCGCGAGGTCGCGCCGGGCGCGTGGCTCTCGCGCCACGTCCACACCATCCTGAAGAACCCGGTCTACTGCGGGCACGTCATCAACAAGGGCGAGGTCGTCCACCACCACGCGCACGAGGCCGCCGTCGACGACGTGACCTTCGCGCGCATCCAGGCCAAGCGGAGGCTCCGTGCCCAAGTGCGTGAGGAAGGCGGCGGCAATGGCGCGAGCAACCTGCCCGTCGGTCGCCACGGCCTGCTCACCCCGTTCCTGCGCTGCGGGTCATGCGGCGGGCGGGTGGTGCTCGTGGCGGGGAGCAAAGCCGAGCACCGGACGTGGCTCTACTTCTGCGGCACGCGCCGGGACAACAAGGCCGCGTGCCCCGGCGTCTCCATCCGGGTCGACAAGCTCGACGCACTGGTGATGGAGGCGATCGAGCGCCAGGTGCTCGCGCCCGAGAACGTCAAGGTGCTGCTCGACGAGACGCTGGACGCGCTCACGCACTCCGACGAGGACCACGCGGCGACGGAGCGCGAGCGCCTGACTGCGCTGATCAGCGACCTCGACCGGAAGATCCGGCTCACCATGACGCACGCGGTCAACGGGACGATCGACGAGGGCGACGCGAAGGCGATCACCGCGCCGATGGTCGCGCAGCGCGAGACGGCCCGCCTTCAGCTCGCCGCGCTGCCCGCCCGCAAGGAGGTGCCGACGGCGGACACCGTGAACCCCGACCTGTTCCGCGACGCCGTGCTCGAAGCCTGGAAGCAGCGGCCCCTGGAGGAGCGGCGTGAGGCGCTGGCCCAGGTGCTCGACCGCGTGACGCTTGACCCCGGCGGGGTCACCGTGAGGTACGACGCGGCCGGATACTGCGGCCATGATCGGATTGGCTCCGTCATCCAGCCCAACTTCCCCTGGATGAGGTTGAACCGGAGCCCGTCCTGCGACCGGCGCGCGAAGTAGTAGTTGATCTCGATGTTCGCCAGGGTGTTGCCCTGCCGCACGCCGCGACCGTTGCGCTGCTGGAGCGTCGCCGGCTCCCACGGTAGGTCGAGATGGTGGATGGCGCAGGTGCGCGTCTGGAGGTCGATGCCCTCGTAGGCGATGGCGTTCGCGATGACGACGTCGAACTTCGGCGCCACGCCCTCCTCGGGGTCGCCGTTGAACTCTTTGGCGATGCGCTGCCGGTCGGCGGCTGCCTGGGCGACCTCGGCGTTGAGCACGGCGATCCGCCCCTCGGGGATGCCGGCCTTCACGAGCGTCTGCACGACCCAGCGGTGCGCGGCGATGTTGTCGACGAACACGATGTGCCCGCAGGTCCGGTTCGTGAGCACGCGCTTCGTCATCGCCGCGAACTTCGGCGAGGTCGGGTCCACGCCCGACGACGCGGCGGTCTTCCAGTCGTAGCCCTCGTCGAGATCGGGATGGATGGCGACAAGCGCCATGCGCGCGAGCAGGCCGAGGATCTTCGCCTTGTCGGACACCCGGTTGCTGTCGAGCGCCGCCTCGATCTGGTGGACATACCGCTCGTACTTGGCGTCCTGGGCCGCGTTCAGGTCGACCTCGACGACGTTGACCTTCGGCTCCGGGAGCTTGAGGCCGACGTCCTCGGCGGTCTTGAACTCGCCATACCGGAAGATCACCTCGCGCAGCTCGTGGAGGTTCTGGAAGCCCACGACGGCGCTGCGCTCGACGACCTCCATCTTGCTGTCGACCACCGCCTTGAGCTCGATGCGGAGGTAGCGGTCGATGAACTGCTCGGGGTCGCGGATCCCCATGCGCGACCAAGCGTCGTGGTCGATGTACTGGATGAGGTTGTAGAACTCGAGGGGGCTGTTCTTGGCGGGGGTCGCCGAGAGCAGCACCACCCCGGAGCCTCCCGTGCGACGACGCACGGCGGCGCAGCGGAAGTCAAGCTGCCACGCCCGCTTGGAGCCCTCGCCAGCGTTGCCCATGAAGCGCGGCACGCCACCTTCGCGCGGCTCGGGCAGGTACAGGTTCTTGTAGTTCTGGGCCTCGTCGATGATCAGCAGGTCGATGCCGATGTCGTCCCAGGCGACGCCGGGGTCGTACTCCCAGCCCTCCGGCAGCTCCATCTGCTCGGCGATCCACGCGGCGACGCCCTCCTTGAGGATCGCGGCCTGGCGCTCGGTGATCTTCTTGGTCTCGGCGGCGTTTCGCTGGCGGAGCCGGACCTCGCGGCGGATCGCCTCGGTGGCGTCGGCGTAGGACCGGATCGCGCCCTCGTTCATGCGCGTGCGGGAGAGGGCCGTGTACGTCAGCAGCACGACGTCGAACTCCCCAGCTTGAAAGCGCGTCCACTTGTCGGCGCGCTCAGCCGGCGTGTCGGTGTCGCTCGTCACCAGGCCCTTGCGTTCGCCGCGTTGCACGACCTTCTTCTTCGAGCCGACGACGGCGATGCGGTAGTCCGGGAGCACCCGCCGAATGTCGGCCTCCCACTTCCACACGATGCTGTTCGGGACGAGGATCACCGGCCGCCGGCACCATCCGTCCTGACGGGCCTGGGCGAGCAGCGCGATGCCGGTGTAGGTCTTGCCAACGCCGACGTCAAAGGCGAGGAGTCCCCCGCGGTTCGCGAGCACGCGCCGCGCACCGGCGACCTGGTGCGGGTGCAGCCGAACGCCGTCCTTGGTCCACCGCGCGAGCGGGAGCGGCTCGGCGTCGTAGGTGGGCGCGACGTAGCCCTTGAAGTGGTGGTTGTATGCGTGCTCCACGCGGGCGCTGCGCTCGGGGTCGGACCCGACCCAGGCGCGGAACGACTGGTCCCACTCCTTCGCCTTCGCGAGCCGCACCTCGTCGATGTTCTCGTCCTTCTTCTTCTTCGGCTTGAACGTCGTCTTGTCGTGATTGATCCAGCCGATACACCACCGGGCCTCGGGTGCCAGCTCGTTCGCGTCCTCGATCTGGTCGTAGTCGAGGCCGGGGACCTGCACGAGCCCCTCGCGGCGCTCCAGCCGGACGTGTCCGTAGTGGCCGTTCAAGGTCTCGTTCAGCCAGCCCTGGACGAGGTCGAGCGGCACCCAGCCCTGGCGCGGGGACACGCCGCCGATGTCGTCGAGCACGGCGGGCTGGATGACCTCGACCAGCTTGCGTGCCTGGGTGGCGATGCGATCGAGGGGGACCACACCCCACACGAGCCCGCCCGGCACCACGCGCGCGGGCTCCTGCTTCTCGGCGAGGGCGACCGCGCGGGCGTGCTTCGGCCACAGATGGCCCGTCAGGTAGTCGCGCTCGGGGACCAGCTCGTCCCACCCGTCGCCGTCGAGGCACCAGCCCACGTCGAGCAGGTCCGAGAGACGCCGGACGACGGCCGTCTGCGCGTGCTCCTGCGCGTGGCCCGACTGCTCGACCAGCGCGTCGGCCAACTCGCGGATCGTGAGCGCGCGCTTCGTCCGGTAGACCCACTCGGCGAGCGCCACGAGGTCGTCGGACTTCCCGGCGTAGCGCGGGGTCCACGTCGGCTTCGTCGCGAGCCCGTCGATCAGGCGGCCGGACTTCGTGAACGCCTGGAGGAAGCGCTCGGCGCTGGTGTGGCCGTCGGCGACCAGCTTACGCAGGTCGGGCGAGGTCCACGGGTTGCCGTGCTTCGCGGTCCACACGTTGAGGGCCTCGACGAGCTCGGGCCAGAGCTGCACGTGCTCGTCGGTGGTCTGGGCCGACGCGGCGGCGAGGTAGCGGTCCACGCGGAACCCGAGCGCCACGGCGGACGCGGCGTGCTCGGACAGGCCGGCGGTGCTCTCTTCGAGCTGACGTGCGATGCCGGAACGCGTCGGCCGCGCGCCGGGGAACACGACCACCTCGCGGGCGATTTCGCAGGCGCCGCACATCGGGCGCTCGTCGAGGTCGGGCAGGCGCTCGAACGTGCCGACGACCTGGTAGCCCCAGCGCGGCTTGCTGGTCTGGTCGTCGTCGCCGGCGTCCTTACCGACCTCTGTGCCGAGGATGTGGCTCGGGAAATCGGCGAAGTAGTCGCCGTCGAGGATGAACTGGTCTGCCTCGTCGACCTCCGCGAGCTCGCCGCCACGCGCGCGGAAGAACAGCAGGTCGGTGACGAGCATCGCGCCGGGGAAGATCGCTGACGGCAACCGGTAGGCGCTGGCCAGGTGGTGCCGCTTGAGCACCTTCTCGCGCAGCGACAAGAGCCCGGTGGAGCGCCCCGAGAGGAAGCCCGACGGCACGAGGTAGACGCCGAGCCCGCCCGGCGCGAGCAGGTCGAGGCCACGCCGGAGAAAGTAGGCGTAGGCGGACTTCTCGCGGTAGCCGCGGTCGGGGTCCTCGGTGATCGACACGCCGCGCGCGCCGTAGGGCGGGTTGGCGAGCACGAGGCCGAGGCGCCCGGCGTACTCGTGGCCGTGCTCGCGAACCCACTGCTCGAACGGCGCGTTGAACACGGAGATCTCGGGCCGGAGCGCCTGGAGCATCCGAGACGACAGCTCCGACCACTCGACGACGAGCCAGCGGAGGGCGTCGAAGTCGGGGCCGCTGGCGGCCTGGACGAACCGCCCGATGCCCGCGGAGGGCTCCAGCGCGAGCACCACGCCTTCCTCGCTCGGGAGGTCCGGCAGCAGCGGCCGGATGACGCGGGCGACCTCGCGCGCGACCTTGGTGGGCGTGTAGTACTCGTGGATGAGCCCGCGCTCCTCGGGCACGGGGAATCCGGTCGGGAACTGGCTCGCAACGGCCTGGATCGAGAGACCGCCCCAGCCCGAGTACGCAGCCAGCGCGGCCCGATCCTGGGCGCTCATCTCGTCGGGGCGCTTGCTCGCGGCGAGGCGCATCGCGGCGAGGTTGGCGGCCGTGCGTTGCGACGCCGCCCACAGGTCCGGCGGCTGCGCGTAGGCTTCGGCGTAGCGGTCCCCGTACGACCGGGGCGACTCGGTACCCGCCGGGTACCGAGTGGCGCGCGCGGCGAGCTGGCGGTCGAGCACGGCCACCAGGGCGGGCCGGTTCCGGCGCAGGAAGCCCTCGAAGTAGGCCGGCGTCACGCCGGGCGGGAGGCGCTGGCGCAGGACGGTGGCGATGCGATCGACGAGGACTTCGGCGGACGGCTGCACGACGACTCCGAGGGGAACGGTGTTCCTCGTGTCAGTCTGGCGACCTGGGATCGCGCGGGCGAGCGGAAGCGTCTCCCACCGTCTCCCCGTCAGATCTTGTGCGCAGCGACGAAACCGATGGGGAGCATCCCCCTCACGAGTTCCTCGTCGTCGATCTCGAAGCCGGCCGCTTCGACCGCGGCGGCGAGCCCGTCGAGGTCGAACCGTCGCTGCCCGGGAAAGGACACCAGCGCCAACACGGCGGAGATCAGCCGCGCGCGTGCATCCTGCGCGTGGCAGTACGTCGGCACCACCAGGCGCCCTCCGGGGCGGAGCACCCGCCGCATCGCCGCGAGCCCTCCATCGAGGTCCGGTACGAGGTGCAGCACGTTCGCGGCGACCACGGCGTCAAAGGAGCCGTCGACCTCGCCAAGTGCGTAGAGGTCGTGGACCTCGCAGCGCACGTTCGGCAGGTGTCCAATGCGAGCTCGCGTCTTCTCGACCATCGCTGCGGCGTAGTCCGTGGCGAGCAGCTCCCCGACGACTGGCGCGATGGCCGCGCTCACCAGTCCGGTGCCCGACGCGACCTCGAGCACGCGC
>SXGT01738251.1_pt1 | contig 10981 bp, 16 predicted proteins | sample 3176221 | NCBI WGS metagenome assembly SXGT01 (sample SAMN11356862, study PRJNA531348) | freshwater metagenome | isolation source: freshwater sample F1-120 | place: China: Fuxian Lake, Yuxi | collected 2017-12-25
ATGCTGAGCAAAAAGTTTTGGAGCCGAAAAAAGTCCGAGCGATGGGGTGCCAATTCCCCCCGGAATCCAGTATTAAAGGAAGAACCTACATACTATTATCTAGCAGTATATGAGGCTGGATATAACAGAATGACGGATAAACAAAAGCCCGAACGTGGGAAGAATTGAAGAACCACGTTCGGGCCTTGCTGCTAGCGTGAGGCGGACCGTACGCCTTGGAGCCAGCCCCGGATTTCTCCGCCAAATACAGCGCCGGGGCCGAACCTTGAAATAAAGCGCCAGCGCTGCAATTCATCGGACGCCAATCATTCGCCCGATGGAATCTCTAGGTGCTCAGCCCAAGGCGAGACCAGCAGACTCAGCTTCGCGGACAAGCGCCTGCAATTGGCCCTCAAGCTCGGCGATTTGCTTGTCCAGCTTCGCCAGCTCCACCTTGCGCTGGACCAATGGCAAGCCAGGCTCTCCCGGCCATGGCATCGTGCGGACAGCCTCAATCAGCGGCCCGCGCAGTTGATCGGACAGCACGCCCAGCAGGCTGAACTCCAGGTCGAACACGTCCGCCGGTTGCGAGCCTGCGTGCTCGATGTGCAGGGCCAGCAGGTTGCTGCTGCGGTCCAGCCCGAGAGCCGTCTTGTCGGCGGCCAGGTCGGTCTTGCACTGGATGATGCGCTTGCTGAGGCTCTCGGCCAGCTTGCCGGGAAACTCGGCCTTGGCGCGCAGGATCAGCGCATCCACCAGACCAACAACATCCTCGCGGGCCAGCGGCGCGGCTTCGATCAGCTCCCGCTGTTGCTTGGCCGTTTGGATGTCCGCCTTAAGCTGGCCGACTTGGGCGCCCAGGTCGGCGACGGTCTTCTTTATCGAGGCGAAGTTGATGCCCAACATATCAGCGCGCCCCGCTGCGGACGGCGCCGCCGTGGATTTTGACTTGCCCGGCCATCTCAGCTTTGCGGAAAGCGGCATAGGTGTTGAAGCTGGTGAACTCCCGCTGCAAGTCGGCGGATCGCGCCCACTCGCTCTGGATTTGCTGGTCCACCGTCTGAGCGGTAGGCGCCTGAGTATTGCCCGCATGGGAAAAGGATTGATGATTCTGGTTCATGGGGTTTTGTCGTCCTGTTGAATACTGCTTGATAACTGATTCGAGAGAGCCTAAGCGGTCAGCCATACCTGCGGCGACTGCGGCGCGACCCATGAGTAGGTCGCCCTGGCCAAAGCCGCTCAGCACCTTGTCTGCGGTTGTGCCGCGATAGCTGGCGACGGCTTCAACAAATACCTGAGCGCTGGCGTCCACCAGCTTTTGCATCTGGGCGCGTCCTGCCGCTGTTGCCGGGTCCGGGCGCTTCAACGGCGACTGAGAAGAAACGATTTCCACGGCGCCGGAATCCTTGGCGATGCTCACGCGCATAACCGTCCCGATACTGCCCAGCATCGCGGTATCGGCTACCACGATTTCCTTGGCAGCGGCGGCTATCCAGTAGCCAGCGCTGGCGCCTAGATTCGAGACGTAGGCAATTACGGGTTTGACCGGCGCGGCGCTTCGAACCATGCCCGCGAACTCGGACACGCCTGCGGTCATGCCGCCGGGACTATCAATTTCGAGCACGATTGCGCTAATCGCGGGATCAGCCAGCGCTGCGCTGAAATCGCGGGCCAGCAGGTCTATCGAGGTTGCGCCGGATACCTGGCTTAGGATATTTGCGTATCTGAATATCGGGCCGATTACCGGCACGACGGCAACGCCATCGCGATTCTGGACGGTGTTGGTTTGAGGCAGGCGATTCCCGAGTTTTGCGGCGACGGCTTCAAGGTCGCCGTGGCCCTGCTGGGCTATGGCGATGATTTGGTTTAGGCCGTCTTGGGTAATCGCCCACTGTTCGCCTTGGATCGCGGCGAGTATATGGTGGTGGGGTAGGGATTGGGACATGGCGCCTCCATTGGCTTCAATGGCGGCAACCATATCCAATAAATAACTAAGCGTATATCGAAAAACCCTTAGTAATCGCCGCGCTTGACAATCCCATAAAATCCCTCGGTTGTCTTGGGTATTTCCGCGCCAGATTTAAGTATCTCGAAAAGCTCAAAGTTCAAGCGGGAAGTCGTCTCTGGGTCCGGTGCGGAATCCTGGTATCGCGCGCTCCAAGCGGGCCAGATTTTTTGCTGGAATTCGGCAAGCGCGGCGCGGAGGTTTACTGCTTTGGCCCATGCGCTTTTGCCTTCGACGTATTGAGCGGCTCGAAGAATCGCGCTATCGCGGCGGGCCAGGGCCAGGCGTTTGCTTGCGCAAGCGAGTTTCAGACAGCGTTCAAGCCGTACTTCGCCGTCGTTCCGCGTCCAGACATTCATGCCCTGAGCAAGCCAGCGGCGGGCCTTGGACGTGAATATCCCGCTCGCAATCTCTGCGGCCATGGTCAGCGCTTCCTCGGCGGTGAATGTGCTCATGCCGTCCACTCCCGAAAGCCAGAAATAACGAAAGGCCGAAAGGTGCGGTGGATCATGCTGCCCTCCCGGCATCGGCCCCGAAGATCGCGCGCCACCGCGCCCTGCTCGGGACGCGCTCGCGCTTCACGGCCATCTTGATGCTGCCGTGGTTCAGGTAGTGGTTGTACTGCCGACAGGCCAATTTCTCAGCGGCGCAGCGGGGCGCTTCGGGGCAGCCGGAGCATGGACTTGGCTGCTGTTTGTATTCGCCTTTTCTCATTGGCCCACCTCGCCGCCGCAAAAATCAGCAAGCAAGCCGAGCATGAAAGCCACAGCTTCGCCCTCGGCGCGGTTGACCGGGGCGATGCTCGCCAGCAATTCGAGCGCTCCGGCGATGCTTACCAGCTTGGCGCGTAGCTTGGCCTCGGTGTCTGGGGTGGTTGGGGATGGGGTGGGTTGGGTCATGGCGTGGCCTCTGCGGCGATGGACTTCGCCCGGTCCCGATATGCCTTCTGTCGGCATTTAGGGGAACAGGTTATGGCGTCCTTTCGCGGCGGTATAAATTCGTTTCCGCAAACTTTGCAGATATGGGGTTCCGGCTTGGCTTTAGCCCGAGCGTTGTAATGGTTCCACTCGCAACGATCGCAGCAGAAAAACTTGCCGCCTCTGGGGTTTTTTCCCCAGGTAAAAACATCGCGCCCACAGTGGGTGCACTGTAGAAGCTCGCGGCCTTTTAGCCTTACCTTGGATAGCAGGTCTTTATGGGATGTGCAGGCTAAGCCTGCTTGGCTACCCCAGAACGGACCAAAAAATCCATTGGGGTTGTAGAACCTCAGAGATACCCGGATGGCAAAGCGGGCGCCTATATCGCCGCCGCATATCGCGCAGGTTTTTCCATAGCGCGATGAATCCCGATATCGACTTAGTGCTTTCCCGCCTATCAGGTGGGCGCGCTGATGATCGGTTAAGCCGTCATCGTTACGGCTTTCTATAGGTGCAAATTGGATACTATCGCTATCCGTAACGGGTTCATCGTTACGGGTTTCAATAGGGAACGGTGGTACCCAATTGCTATCCGTAACGGCATTCACGACCCACCTCCCAAGCTGGCGGTGATCGGCTCGAAGCTCCCGCAGTCCCGCCGATCCAGGCTCCACCAGAAGCCGCAAGCTGCCAGTGATTCGCGGCCAGCGCCGCATGTGTTCAAGGCCGGGTGGTAGCTGTCCGGCACGGCATTGGCGCAGTCAGCGCAGCGAACGGCTGTTGCGGCGAATATGGCGGGCTGTAGCGCGCGGTTCGGCTCAGGGTGGGGCAGAGACAGCGGTTCGGGCTTCTGCGCGTCCTGAGCGGCCAGGGGAACTCCCTGCGCGTGCCATCGCCCCCCATGCCAAACCCATCCGGCGTGGATCAGGTTGCGGGCGTGTTCGGCGCGGGCCAGGTCGGCCTCGGTGGCGTCCGGTGCTGGTGTTGGCGGCTTGCCGGTCAGCGCCGCGACGATGGCGGGCTTGTGGCTGCGGATGAACTGGCGCTGGGTGTCGGTGAGCTTGGACGCGGGGCTTATGGCGATGCCGCTTTCCTCTGCTTCCAAGGTGAAGCCAGCGGCCTTGATGCGTTCGATGAATTGGGAGGCGTCCATCAGAGAACCTCCCGATCAGCGGCAATGCTGCTTGCGAATTTTGCGGGGTTTGCGGGGTTCGTTTCCGCATCTCCTACATTATTTGTCATACCATCATTGGCATTGGCACTGCCAATTTTCCGCGTAGGGTAAGAGTCGTTACCCGCAAACCCCGCATTATTCGCAACTCTTGCGATTCGCCAGAAGGCAATTTTTGCGTGCGAATCCTCTCCAGCCTTCTCAATCCTTAGCCCGTCTTGAACCCGTTTCTCAAATTTTTTCAACCATTTACCGAGCTTCTTGGGGTCGATTGCGTCCGGGTTCCTGGCGCTTGCGGCGACTTCTAGGAGCGCGTGCTTCAAGTCGGCATGGATGGATAAGCCACAAGCTGCCTCTGCGACTTCGGCGGTTGTTTTGCCGGTTGCGCCGAAAGCGGCGTGCCATAGCGGCAACACGGCGGCAAGCTGGGCTGTGATCGGGTCATTCTTTTCCAGGTTCTCCCTGGTCAAGCACGGATCAGCGCAACCCAGCCAAACCAGCGCCGACCTTACAAAGTCGCTCCATTCTTCAAATGAGCCATACGGCAGGATGTCTTGCGCTGGCCTTCCGGCTACGTGGTAGGCGCGCAGGATGGTCAAGGCCGCACCGATCAGCCGGTGGCGATTCTCAGGAACCCACTGGCGCAGGTTGATAGCAAAGCGGCGGGCATCGGGGCGTTCGCATTCGGGATCAATCCGACAGGGCAAGACGCGCCGGGTCATATCTCCCGCGAAAATCATGTTATTCCCTGTCGCTAAAACCAGGGAATTTGTAGGTATATCAACCGTTTTAGAGAATCCCAAAATCCGTGGGGAAACTATTGATTCTGTCAGCATCGTGCAAAGGAAATCACCTTGCAGGTTCCTTTCGATATTGTCGATGCAGATAACCGGAGCGGAGCGCATCAGCATGGACGAAAGCCGTTTTTCATCCTCGGCCTCGTCCCGGCCTTGGGAAACCATGGCCGCTGCCCGTCCTGTGCCAATCATGGCTATCGTGTTTGCCCACAGGCCTTTCCCACTTCCCTTAGTCGGCGCGTCTGCTGCGTGCATGGGCGCAGTACGTAGGGAACGCCTCACGACTACGGTAAGAGCGCCAGATAGGCTTACGCTACGGCTTGCCTCATCAACAAAAGGGAAATCCTTGAATGGCTCTTTCAGGATTTCCAGGGCGTCTAAGGCGTCTTGCCGGGTAGGGTTCTCTATAACCGATACTTCCAGCCCATGGTAATCAACGAAAATACCGGACCTTTGGTCATACCCTGAATTGAGTATCAATGAACCGTCGCGCCGCATCGTCGGGCATTCTGATATTCCGATTATTGGCGGAACCTTCCAATCGCCTACAGACGATAGCCAGGTCTCGGAAATCTTCATTGGGCAATCCATGACCTTTGTTTCCTTGGATCGCGTGTCGTATCGCTCAAAGCGTGCCGCCCTAGTCATGGCCTTTGCCGCCCAGTGCTTATCAACCGTCACAAGGATCATTGCCCCAAACGGCATGGAAACCCCACCTTCATCCATTCCGGCGCTCAACCGAACGGGGCGGACGATATCGCCGTTCCTCTGGTAGATCGGGATGCCGCTGGTAATCAGCGCCGCCTCTGCGGCTTCCACTTGCTTGTGGAGCGTGCCGCCGATGATTTTGACAACTGGCCGCGCATCGTCGCCGGGCCGCTCCGGCTTAGGCGCCACCTCAGCCCCAGACACTCCGGCCAGCGCCGCCGCAATTTGCTGCTGCACCGCTTCGGGTCCGGCTGTCGCGGCCAGGTCGTTGAAGTCGGTTGTGCCGTTCGGACGGTTCGGCCCGAAGTCCGGGAACACCACGGGCAATGCCAGCACCTTGCTTACGGCTTCCGCCTTGGTGCGCCCCGGATTGCCTGGCTTGCCTACGTCATCATCGCCACACAGCAGGATGGTCCGGCCAGGGTGGCGGGCCTTGGCTATGCGGCCAACAGCCTCAAGGCCGCTGTCGCCGTAGGTGATGTAAACCAGGCATTGCCCGCCCATCGCCTGATAGATGGATGCGGCGGTCGAAAAGCTGGTGGCGATGAGGATGGGAAGGTCGCCGTCTGGCGCTGGTGTACCGATCCACCAGAAGCCGCCCTCCATCTTGGCATCCTTGAAGTTGCGCTTTTGCCCATCAGCGTGCCGGTATTGGATCGCCTGGATTTGATCGTCGGCGCCATAGACGGGCGTTGCGAGTCTGCCGTCTGGTGTGACCTTGCAGCCATAGGCGTCAAGGATGCCTTTCCCGGCCAATTGGGGCAGGCTAGGCGAGGCGGGGCCGTAGCTCTGCCAATCGGCCCGCGCCTTCTTGGCTGCTTGGCTCCATTGGCGTTCATGCTCTTTTTTGGCGGCTTGGCGTTCGGCTTCTTGGCGTTTCCGCCGCGCTTCCAATTCGGCGGGGTTCAGGCGGGTCTCTTGGCGCGCCCAGAAAGACACAAGCTCGCCCGTTTTCCAGTTGCGCAACATGCCGCCCTCGCCATCGGCAAAGAGCTTGATGGACGCATCGTCTTTGCCGTGCGGATCGTCGGCCAGGTCGGCGCGGTGCCATTGGCCATCGGCGGGAACGTCTCGGAATTCGACGCCTTCTGCGTAGCAGGCTTCGCGGGCGGCATCGGTTAGGGTTTGGGCATGGGTAGCCCTAGCAGCCGATGGGCCGCTATAATCAGCGCTCGTTTTCATCATCTTGCCTCTGTATCAGGCAGGTTGAAACATGGCCCGGACCTTGGCGGTGGTACGCCAAACCGGGCCGTTTTTTTTGGCTCTCCCTGTCCATCAAGCGGCCTTTCCCTGGCCAGCTTCTTCCATCTGCCGCCGCCAATCCGCAGCGGCCTCGACACTGATTCTCTGCCGCCCATCAACCCGCATCACGCGCGGCCCTCTGCCATTCTTCTGCAAGCGGTAGAAGGTGAACCGGCTCATCGCGTGCGCCTGGCAAAAATCCTCAACGCTGAATGCCAGGACCGGGACCGTGGTGCTCGTTGCTGTCTGCTTCATGATGTTTTCCGCCGTGGTGGTTGGATTCGACGGCGGCATCATGGGGAAGCGGACAGTCTCACTTCCAAGAAAAATGAGACTTTCTGTTGCTGCCTGCTTCATCGTGCCTGCCGTCGCTTTTAGTTGCTGCGACGGCGGGATCGTAGAAAAGCGGGCAGTCCAGTTTCTAGCAAAAATTGGACTTTTTGTTGTTGCCTGCTTTTCGGTGCTTGCCGTCGCATTGGGCTGTCTGCGACGGCGGCATCGTAGGAAGACCGGAAATGTCCAGTCTAGGCAAACTGGACTATCCGGCACGATTGCAGATTAAGCGCCAGCCGGTCAGCCCGAAGCCGTCCCGGCCGGCGCGATGCTGGCGGGCCTAGGTCGAAGCCTGCCCAATCCCTTTCGCGTCGTCGACCTCGAAGCGGTCAGCCGCACGCTGCAAGGAATCCGCTACAACGTCCAGCACGCAGAGAAGGCCGGGATCAGTGGGGCCAGCCTCATAGCCCGCGACGGTCACGGCCCGGATCGCACCGATGGCCGTAACGACGCTGTTGTGCAGGACTTGGCCAGGGATGCGGGTGGCGGGGTTGGTGGTGGCGCTCATGCTGCGCCCTCCTCGGCCGTCGCAATGTCGGCTTCGTCGAACAGGTTGCCAGCGTTATCCAAGCCATCGGCGACGAACTCCAGCGCATGGGCAAGGGCGCGGACGTTTGACGGGACGCCTTCGCGGTCGATGGCCCGAGCTATGCCCCGGATCGCGGAGGCGCCCATGGTGCATTCGTGGTGAAGGCTCCGGCCAGCGTCGGCCAGGTCTTCCAAGGTGGGTGTGGACGTAGCCGGGCTGTCCCCGGCAAGATTAGAGGCAGTCATGATTCAAGCTCCTATCGCTTGGGTTGTGGCAGGGGGTGGCGTGAAGGTCTCAAGCTGCACGTCATCCCCGAACTTGGCGCTCCAATCCCTGAGCATCCCTGGCACTGTCCGGCGGGCCAGGACGCTGATTCAATCCGTGGGCCTCATCAATTCTCTGGATAGGTCAACGCCTCATAGGGCTTGAGCACGTCCGGGTATTCTTCCCTTGTCCAGCTTTCCAAGTCCTCTATCTGGCGGCATACCACCGTGTTGTGGCGAATGTTCACAACGTAAAAACAGCCCAGGTCGTTAAACCACTTGCTGTCAGCGCGGGTCTTGCAGATTTTCTCCTCGCTAGAAGCCAATCGCCGGTTGATGCGCGCCAATAAGGCGGCTTCGGACACGGGGATTTTTTGCATAGTCTCCATATTTGCTCACTCACACATTCACAAGATTGCGTGTGATTATAGCCGTATGTTGGCAAAGCGCCATAGCTTCAACTCAGCCCGGCAACAAACCCGCCGCAACCCGCCCAGCCCATCCGATGATTGCTTGAACGGGTTCCATGCCCGCCTCGACGGCGCCAAGCTGTTGATCGGTGGTGATCGGCCAGCGGGTTGATGTAGAGGCAGGGAAAGCCGCGATTTGTTGCCGGTCGGCCAGCACTCCAGCATCAACCCAACCCGGTAAGTCCTTCGGAGCTTCCTTCACCTTGCCAACCTTTTCGCGGGTGGCTTGGACGGTCCATTCTTCTTCGATCATCTTGACTGCTAGGGCAGACCATAGCCATTTGGGGGAGGCGTGGATTTCGGCTAGGTTGCGCCAGGAGTCGCGGGCATCCTCCAAGAAACCATCCGCATTGGCTTGCGCCAAACGGGCTGGGCCAGTTTCTATGGAATTTGGGGTATATAAATATATGGCTTCGATACCGAGAGTTTTGGCTTTTTCTTCGTGGTCCATGTGGACCACAGAAAGAACCCGCCAAGCCATTACCTTTTTGCTTAAAGTTTCCCGCGCCTTCCCTGCCGCTGTTGCATACCCCCTCAAGTCCATCCCGCTTTCCACCGCATGCTTTCCCTCCTCCAGCGGATGCAACTCGCTCTGCGTATTGCAAAGCACCAACTGCATATAGGCTTCTTCCTCAGAAAGCCCGCGAACCCAGCAGGGCACTTCCGAGATACCCGCTTGCTTGGCGGCAGCGGCGCGGTGGTGACCACTGATGATTTGGTAGCCGCCGATGTCCAGCGGACGGACCAGCAGGGCGTGGGCCGGGGTTCGGTGGGGTATGGGCGGATGGGCTTGGTGTCGGCCCGGAATTTAGCCAGTCCAATTTTGGACCGGCTGGTATCAGCAGGGTATGGGCGCCTCGCCCAATGCCGGACGCCAGCGGCCCGCACAACCTCAGTGTTCCGCTGGAAGGAAATCAGCAGGGTGGCCTGGCGCTCGTTGAGGATGGCGTATTCGGTTTTCTGACCCGCCCCGGCCTTGCTTACAACTCCCATTTCAAATGTGAGTTGCCCAAATTTCTCCAAATCAGCCCTGTACGTCCGAACCAACTGGATAACCGCCTTATGCTCGACCTCCGTCCCCGCCGCAATTTCCAGCGTGGTCGTGATGGCTTGGCCGGAGCGGATTGTGACTAGGGCATCGTCGGCCAGGTCGAAGCCGCGGCATTTCTGCATGTGCATAACGGTGAGCACGACGCCGCTGTCGAGGCGGGCGGTAGGTTTAGGTTGCGGAAGGCGGTAGGTATAAGGGGTGGGTGGGGCGAGCACGGCGACGGCTGGCCGGTGTTGCGGGAGAGGGAAGCCAGCCGCCGCTTGCTCGCGGGCCGCACCTTACCACGCTGGCCGCAGCGGCAGTGTGAATAGCCGAGCTTGTCCAGGTCCACCACGATGCCGATGTGACTGGGCCGGGCCGGAGCGCCAGCAGGATCAGCAAATGTGGGTCCGCCAGGATCAATGCGTAGGCCGGATAGGCACGGACAGCCGCCGCAGGGCTTCGAGCTTGGCCGCAAGGTCTGCCGCCATCGTGGCCGGCCATCCCTTGATCGCCGCCGTTGCCGTCTCGCGGCCAATGTGCCCGGCCTCGAAGGCGCCCAGGATCTCGGCGAGGAATTTAACCAAGCTCGCGGACGGCGCGGCCTGGCTTCGTGGTGGATGGCGCTGTCGGTTGTTGAAGCGGTTCACGATGCCGCTCCCTGGCCGCTGTCTGGCCGGTTCACTAGGGTCTGATAAAGCCGCGCGCGCTCGCGGTCGACTATCTGCTGTAGCCGTTCGACAGCGGCGCCGGAGATATTTGCATCGCGTTCGAGGATATCCGGCAATTGCTCCAAGAATCCGGTGAAGGTCTTCACCAGGAAGGCGAACTCGGTCTCTACCTCTGCGGCTGGGATCAATCTGCCCTCGCGGGCGTCGTTGTCCAGGGACTTGGAGCGGCGCTGTTCAACCCACAACCGCGCTTGCTCCTGTCGCGGGTCCAGCCGGTCGGCGCCATCGGTGCCGGTGCTGGTGGTCGGCGCGGCCTTGCTCAGCATGTGCTCGAACACGTCGGCCAACCGATAGTGCTTTTCGGTGTTGGCGCCGACCTTCTTTTCCTTGGCTACGGGGCAACCTCTCAACTCGATGCCCAGCTTTCGGCGGTCCCGGTTCAGTTCGAGGGAAAGCCTGTTCACGGTCCACAAGTCCTGATTCGATGCCATGCAATTACCTATGTGATGCTGAGCAAAAAGTTTTGGAGCCGAAAAAAGTCCGAGCGATGGGGTTTCAATCACCCGTATCGTTAATTTTAGTATCAAAGAACCTATATACTATTATCTAGCAGTATATTAGGCCGGATATAACAAAACTACGCCCGGCCAGGGCAGGAATTCCCGGTCGGGCGTCGAGTGCTGGTGTGAGGCGGACCGTACGCCTTGGAGCCAGCATCGCGGTTGCCCGCCCAAATACAGCGCCGGGGCCGAACCTTGAAATAAAGCGCCAGCGCTGCAATTCATCGGACGCCAATCATTCGCCCGATGGAATCTCTAGGTGCTCAGCCCAAGGCGAGACCAGCAGACTCAGCTTCGCGGACAAGC
>SXGT01292152.1_pt1 | contig 10980 bp, 11 predicted proteins | sample 3176221 | NCBI WGS metagenome assembly SXGT01 (sample SAMN11356862, study PRJNA531348) | freshwater metagenome | isolation source: freshwater sample F1-120 | place: China: Fuxian Lake, Yuxi | collected 2017-12-25
AATCGCCCCGCCCCGACCAACGATGGATTGCACGTCCATAGGGAAGACCCGCGCTTGACCGCCGGAGTTCTCGCTTGGGTACGAATGAATGAGTGCGGAAGCGGATGACTGCCAGAACAGATGCAGCGGGAGTTGATTTTCGCCTTGTATTCGCATACGCTGAAGGACTGAGAGTTCCATGAAGGCGCCTCATTCGAAGTACGAGATCCGCTGTCCAATCCACGGTTTCATCGAGATCAACGACTGGGAGCGATCGATCGTCGACCAGCCGGTGTTCCAGCGTCTTCGCCGCATCCGCCAGCTTGCTTGGACGGACCACATCTACCCAGGAGCCATGCACACCAGGTTCGAGCATTCGCTCGGGGTGATGCACACAGCGTCTATGCTGTACGACGCGATCGTCAAGAACTCCATCGAGGTACTGCGATCGGAGCTGGCCTACAACGAGGACGGCTTGCGCCGGGACCGGCAACTGGTTCGGCTGGCCGCGCTACTCCACGATGTCGGACACGGCCCTTTCTCTCACGCAGCGGAAGACCTGCTGCCCCTGAGGGAAGACAGGACGGAGAAGTACAAGCACGAACAATATTCCGCCGCAATGGTTCGATCGAAGCTTGGATCCGCCATCGAGGATCACCCGCTGAACGCGAACTATGGCATTAGAGCCGACGATGTGGCGGCGCTCCTCGAGGGCAGTTCCAAGGCGAAGCAACGTCTGTTCTGGCGGGACTTGATTGACGGGCAGATGGACGCCGACCGAATGGACTACCTGCTGCGAGACTCATACCACGCGGGTGTTCAATATGGGCGTTTCGACCTCTACCGCGTAATCAATACCGTCTGCGCCATTCGGCCGATGGGTGATGAGAACGGGGGGGCGCCGAGACTGGGAATTCAGGAAGGCGGAATCCACGGAGCCGAGGGGCTTGTGCTGGCGAGGTACTTTATGTTCACCCAGGTCTACTTCCACAAAACGCGTGTAGCGTTCGACGTCCACCTTCGCCATGCGCTGAAGGACATCCTGCCCGATGGGGTCTTCCCCAAGCCCGTCGATGCCGGGCTAGATGCCTATCTTGCTTGGGATGACTGGCGTGTTCTTGGCAGCATAGCCGGCGGTGCGGGCGGTGAGCACGGGCGGAGACTCGGGAGCCGGGACCACTTCCGCAGCATTTACCACACACCAGAGGTGAGCAAGCCGGCTGATTTGGAGAAGCTTTCGGAGGTAAAGAATGCGCTCGGCCCCTTGCTGGCGGCGGAGGAGTCGGCGACAAAGTCTTGGTACAAGACGGACAAGGCGGACATTCCTGTCTCTGGGCAGGCCGGTAGCCTTGCTCCTCTATCGAGCTTCTCTCCCGTGCTCGCCAATCTGAGGAAGAACAACCAGGTTCTGCTGTACGCCAAATCCGAAGATGCGGACGCTGCCCGCAGGAAAGTCGAAGAGGTACTAAGGAAACCGTGACCGGCAACATCGTCGATAGAATCAAGCTGATGGCGTACCTTGCCGAACGTTCTCGCGCGAAGTGGATTGGCAGGACCGCTCTCATGAAGTACTGCTACTTCCTCCAAACGTTGAAGGACGTTCCGCTCGGCTACCATTTTTCTCTGTATTCGTATGGACCGTTCGACTCGGCCGTCTTGGCCGATCTCGGCGAGGCCGAAGCGCAAGGCTTCGTTGACGAGGCGCCCATACCCGCCGGGTATGGGTACAGAATCAAAAGCTCGCGATCCGGCGAGGACCTGACGCAGGAATCTCGGTTCATCTCCGAGTACAAAGCCGATGTCGATTGGGTTGTCGACGAGTTCGGAGCGGAATCCACTTCAGATCTCGAGCTAGACAGCACGATCGTCTACGTCGATCGCGAGGCGGCTGATGCTGCCAGGGTGCTGTCGATCGAAGCCCTTACACGCCAGGTCGGTGAAGTGAAGCCCCGCTTCAGCGAAAGCACGATCCGTATGCACGTCGAGGCTCTACAAAACAAAGACTTTCTGCGCGCCCTGAAGACGTAGGATCGCTTCTCACTCGGCCACCGCGGGTTCAGACTCTTCCAGCGCGCCGGCAGGTCCGCCCGTCGCTGCTCCATCACCGCCGCTCCCTCCCTATCGCCGAGCCTCGCGGCCGGCAGGTGTGGCAGCCGAGGCTTGCTACCCTCGGCGCCAAGCTCCGAAATCACTTCACGCTACTTCACGCATGGAGCCGCCGGTTTGGCTACCATGGAAAGTAGCCCCTCAAAATGCAACCCTTTCGACTCAACCGGCGTGTAGCGCTGGTCACCGGCGGCGCCAGTGGCATCGGCGCGGCCTGTTCCCGGATTTTTGCCGCCGCGGGCGCGCGGGTCATCGTCGCCGATCTCGACTCAGCCCGGGGTGAGGCGCTTGCCGCCGAGCTCCCGGAAGGCCGCTTCGTCCGGTGCGATATCACCGATGAAGCCAATGTAGCCGAGGTATTCGGCTCCATACCGAGTCTCGACGTGCTGGTGAACAACGCCGGCATCGGACTGGTGGGCGGCGTCGAGGACACCAGTCTGGCCGACTTCGAGCGACTGATGAAAGTGAACGTCACCGGCTCGTTTCTGGTGACGCGCGCGGCGATGCCGCTGCTGCTGGCCAGCGCGGGCCGGATCGTCAACATCGGCTCGGTGGCTGGCTTGGTCGGCGTGAAGAAACGCTACGCCTACTGCGCGACCAAGGGCGCGGTGGTGGCGATGACGCGGCAGCTCGCGCTCGACTATCCGACTCAGATCCGAGTGAACTGCATCTGCCCCGGCACCGTGGATTCGCCGTTCGTCGAAGGCTACCTCGAGAAGTACCACAAGCACGAAAAGGAAAAGGTGCGAGCCGAACTCAACCAGCGCCAGCCGATCGGCAGGCTAGGCAAGCCCGAGGAGATCGCCTACATGGCGCTCTACCTGTCGTCGGACGAAGCGGCCTTCGCCAACGGCGGAGTGCATACGATCGACGGCGGCTGGACAGCGGCCTGACGGCATGCCCGATCAAGCCAAGCCCTCCCAACGCGTGCCGCTCGACCGGCTCCGCGAGCAGGTTCGCGGAGAACTGCTTCCCGCCGCCCCGAACTTCACCTACTTCCGCGCCGGCCAGCCCCTGGCCGAAGAGGATGTCCGCGACTACCTCGAGGAACCGATCGCCGCTCTGCCTCCGGCCGTGGCCTCCCATCTGCCGCCCGTGGCGCTGCTGTTCGTGCCTTTCCTCGAGAAGAACGGCCATGACGCGGTGGTGACCTACGACGCTCCGCCGGAGGACAAGTCGGTGCTCGCGTCGCTCTATCGCGACAAGACTGGAGCCGTCCTCACCTATGCGATCGACGACATGGAGGTCGCCGGCTACCACTACGAGTTCTACCGGCACGTGGCGGAACTGCTGTTCGACGCCGCCGGAAAGGCGCCGCGGATGGACGAGTATCCCGAACTGCTGAAGGAAGAACTGAAGTCCCGCATGCACGGCGAGGTGGACGACGCGGCGTGGCAACGCAAACAGGAGCTGCTTCAGAGGAGTTCCGCCGCGGCGGTCAAGAAGGATAGCAAGCTGTTCCGCGACTACGCCAAGCAGTCGTTCATCGACACTATGACGCTCTACTTGCACGGCATCTGTTGCGATATCGACGTGGAGCCGGGACCGCGGCAACTGCCGAGTCCCAAGCTCCGCCGCCGGCTGAAACTGTTGCGCGAGATCTTTCCACCTCCGAAGGGTTACGCCGTGTTTCCGGAGGAGCTCGACCAGATCGAGGCGGAGGAGGCACGAGGCCAACGGCCGTCGTGACCGCGTTGGTTTCCACCTCCGAGTACCTCGGACACACCTTCCATCCGGATTGCGAGTACTTGGAAGGGCGGATTCTGGAGCGCAACGCGGGAGAGATCGCGCACAGCGACGCACAGGGCCGCGCGTACGCCTATGTACTGGCCCGTCATCCCGGCTACTGGGCGGGTGTCGAGGTTCGCGTCCAGGTGCGGGCCAACAGGTTCCGGATACCGGATGTGTCCATCGTTCGCGGAGGCAAGCCCTCCGGACGCATCATCGCCGTACCGCCGGAGGTGGCCGTCGAGGTCCTCTCCCCGGACGATCGCGCGAACGAGGTTCAAGAGAAGATCGACGACTACCTTTCGTTCGGAATCCCCTGCGTCTGGGTGATCGATCCGGAAACGCAACGCGGGTGGATCCACACGGTCGAGGGCTCGCGTGAGCCGAAAGACGGCGTCTTGCGCAATCCGGCCGGCGATCTGACGGTTCCGCTCGCGGCGATCTTCACTTGACCGCTGGACTTCCACCCCCGCCAGGCGTATCATTAAACCGGTTCTCCTCCGATCCCGTCTTCATTCTTCAAAATCCACGGGAGGTGGACCATGTTCGACAGCATTGACGACCAAGTTCGCAAGGACGCGAAGTCTTCATCTTCGACTCGCGAACGAGTAATGGTTTGGCTGGGGGTCGCGGTCCTCAGCGTACTTCTTTTCGGTGGCTTATACCTGAGCGTCCGGGCCGCGTAACTTCGGGATCGGTCAGATCACGTCGGCGAAGGAGCGCCGTAGCCTCCAGAAGGCCGCATGCCCGGCAACGCACACCACCACCGCGCCGATCCATAGCGCGGCGAGCGTGTCCACCGCGGGCGCGCGGCCTTCCAGCAGGATGTCGCGGTAGCTCTTCACCAGGGCAAACACCGGACTCTTGGCAAGCACCGGAAGCGCCCACGCCGGAACCTGCGACTCCGGGTAGCAGATCGGCGTCAGGAAAAATCCGAGCGTCAGAAGGAAGCCGATCATCTGCCCCAGGTCGCGCAGATACACGCCCACGGCGGCCAGGAACCAGCAACATCCGAGCGTCAACAGCAGTTGCGGCACGGCCAGCGCCGGCAGCCACAGGGCCGTGACCGGCGGAGCTCCGCGCGTGGCCGCCAACAGGATGAAGAATACGATCAGCGCGAAAAGCTCGGTCACCAGACCGGTGAACACCAGGTTGGCGGGCAGCGTCTCCAGCGGAAACACCAGCTTCTTCACGAAATTGCGGTTCTCGAAGATCACCGACGGCGCGCGTCCCACCGCTTCGGCGAACGGCAGCCAGGGCAGCATCCCCGCCAGGAAATAGAGAACGAAGCCCGCCCGGCTGGGGTCGTTGCCGAAGCGCGCTTCCATCACGATCCCGAACACGAAGAAGTGGACCAGCATCAGCAGCAGCGGATGCAGGATGGTCCACGCGGCGTCACCGAACGATCCGCGGTAGCGCGCGGAGATCTCCCGCCGCACCAACGACGCGATCAGTCTCCGGTTTCCCCACAGCGCGGACACCGGTTGCACCACCAGGGAGCGAAGTTTGGCGGGCAGGTCCCGCCGGCGCAGTTGGCCCGCCGTGGTCACCGAGATCCGTTGGACGGAAGCCTCGCCGCCGTGGACGGAAGCCTCCACCAGGAGGAACGGCCAGCCGAGCGAGTGAAACCAGCCGTCCGAGGCGGAGTGGGGCGACACGTAGATCCAGTAGGCGCCCTCCTCCGCCGGCAGTTCCACCGCGATCGCGGTGTTCGTTCGCGCTCCGGGTTCGATGGGGCCCGGCAGATCGCGCCATTCGCCTTCGGAAAGAAAGACGCCGGTTTCCGGATCGTACAATTGCGAGCCGAGGCACAAGTCCGCTCCCGCCAGCCAGGCGCCGTCCGAGCGATTCTCCAGCCCGAAATGGACGGTCAGCACGAGGCCGCTGGCGGTGGCTTCCGGGTTCGCATAGCCGGCGCTCATGTCAATCGTAGAGCCAGGCGGGAAAACGATGCCGCACCGGACCCGTCTTGCGGCCCACCGCGTAGATGCCGTCGCCACGCAGGTCGCGGGCGAGCGAATAGCGCTCGAGCAGATGATCCACCCAAAGCAGCTCCGGCTTGGGGATATCGCGGAACGGCCCCGTTTCGAGGTGCGTCACCGTGAATCCGGCGTCGTTCATCAGCAGGTAGATCTCGCGCGGCGTGTACTCGCGATTGTGGCGCGCGTCGGTGGAGGCGGACTCCGGCTTCAAATACGCGGGGAAAAAGCCGGGATGGTAGCCCTGCAGGATCGCGGCGATCGCGCGCAGTGAAGCGATGTTCGGCGTGGTGAGCACCAGGTGGCCGCCGCCCTTCAGCACGCGGTGGATTTCCGCCATCATGAACATCGGATCCGCGGGCAGGTGCTCGAGCAGCTCGCAACAGAGCACCGTGGTGAAGCGGCCGTCGTCGTAGGGGAAGCGGTCCTTCTCCGCGTCGAACAGATCCACCTCGCATTCGAAGGTCTCACCCAACGCCGACTCGCGGCTCTTGCGTTCCACCGTGCCGGCGGGACCGTAGTAGCAGCCGCGCACCTCGCCGTATCCGAGCCTGGTCTTCAACGAGGGCGTGATCTGCAGGTACGCTCCCATCTCGAGCACGCTGTCCTCCGGCCCGCCGGGCGGCGTCAAGTCGAGAGTACGTTGGAATCGCGTGAGGTGCGTTTCCACGTATTCCACCGCGTGCGGACCACCGCCCCACGACCGGACGTAATCCGCGGGCACGGTGATTTGCGCCGGCGGCGGGGAAGGCTCGACGGCCGCGGGAGGCGTCCATTCCTCGCCCCGTTCCACCGATCGCAGAAACGCCGTGTACATCGCGGCGGCGCGATCCCACGTACACTCCCGCTCCACCCACCGGCGGGCTCGTTCGCCCATCGCCCGCGAGAGGTCGCCGCGCTGCGCCAGCAATTGCAGATAATCGGCGATCAGCGCCTCTTCGCCCCGGCCGGGTGGAACCTTGAGGCAGATCTCGTCCGGGAACTCGGCGAACGCGCCCACATCGGAGACCACCACCGCCTTGCCGAGCCCGAACGCACGCAGCAGCGTGCCGGATGTTTCACCGACGGTGGGATACCGGAGGTTCAGCACCACGTCGCAGGCCGCCAGGTATCCGGTGAACTCGCCGATGTCGTCCACGCGGCCCAACACGCGGACGAATTCGCGCAGGCCGAGCGACCCGAGCAACTGCTCGATGGGAAGTTCGGGATGGGGCTCGCCGGCCAGGATCATGCGCGCGCGCGGCTCGTTGCGAACCACTCTCTGGAATGCGCGCATCGACTCGGCGATCCGCTTGTACGGCTTCAGGTGTCCGAAAACGCCCACCAGCGGAGTGCTCGCGTCCAGCCCCAGGCGCGCGCGATACGTCATGCGGGCGGCATCGGGCATCCACGCGCCGTGCGGAATACGCGCCGCCGGACCTGTGAATCCAGCGCGCCGGGCCGCGCCGATCACGAAATCGGAGTGGGCGATCAGGCCGCGCGCGGCCGACAAGACACGGCGCAGCATCGGGACGCCATCGTAGTCGGGGCCGGTTTCGAGCGCCCGTACGAGATGGCCGAAAGCGAGCGCGTCCGCGCCGCCGTCGAACTCGAGCTCGCGCAGGTAGGCGTCCCAGTCGCCGCGTTTGATCGTAAGCGCGGCGATCAGATGATGCAAGTTGGCCTCGTGCAGCACGACGACTCCCGGTTCGCGGAGCGCGCGCTCGTAAGCGTCGATGTGATCCGGGTTGTTGCCGATCTGGTAAAGCGGAATTCCGGACGGCGCGGCGGGGTTAATCTCCACCTCGGCGTGAGGGGCCAAAGCCTCGACCAGCGCGGCCGAATAGTCGGCGATGCCGCTCATGGCCGGCGGCATTGGCGAATACATCGATATCCGCATCTACCGCTGGAGCTCCATGGAGAACACGCCCATCGAAAACGGGACTCGGACGAGGACCGGAGTGCGGCCGGAGTCGCGCGCGAAGAAGAGGTCGAAGGTGAGGTCGGAAGCGGGACCCTTCAAAGTCGCGGTGATGTGGTCGGCCTCGATCCGCTCTTCGCCCACCTTCACTCGCTCCGCCCCGCGAAACTGGAGCTTCGCCTGATAAGCCGCGCCGAAGAACACCGTCTGGGGCGGCGGAATCCGGCCCGCTTCCAGTTCCTGGCGCAGATGATAGAGGAACGCCAGCGCGTCGCGCGCGCATCCGGTGAACGGCGTCTCCGACTTGCCGCCGCCTTTCAGCGTCTCCCGCACCACCACGCCTCTGCTTTTGTCGAAGACCGACTTTTCGACGGAGCGGCGGGCTCCGTGCGTGCTGTCCTTCTCGAACGCCGCCGAACAGAAGGCGTTCGAGACCCGCGACGTGAACGAGTCGCGAATGACGAAGCCCGGGATCGACGCATCGATCGCCAGCTTCAGGTCCCACTCGGCGCCAACGGAAGCAGCCGACAACGTCACTTCGCCCAGGCTCAGGCCCGTGGGCCAGTTCACGTTGTACTGGAGCTTTTCCTGCGCAGCCGCGGCGGCCGCCGCCAGGAGCAGGATCGCGCCAGCGCTAGCGATGCGTGGCAACGGCGTTCCGGCGCGAGGCCGCCGAGTGGCCCTCGACGACTTGATAGTAAACCTCCAGCGTCTTGCGAGCCGCGTCCCGCCATTGGAACGCAACCGCGCGCTGCAGCCCCTTGCGCTCCATGCGGGTGCGCAAATCCGAATCCAGCAGAACGTCCCGCATGGCCCGCATCATCTGCGCCGGCGAAGAGGGATCGAACGTGATCGCCGCGCCGTCGGCCACCTCCACAGTGGCGGTGATGCTCGAGCAGACCACCGCGCGGCCGCACGCCATTGCCTCCACGATCGGGATGCCGAAACCTTCGTAAAAGGAGGGGAACACGAACAGGTCGCAACCGGCGTAGAGCGCCAGCAGATCGTCGTCGTCGACGAAGCCGGTGAAGCGGATGCGCTCCGACACCGCGCTGCGCGCCGCCGCCTCTTTCACGCGGGACGCGTACCAGCTATCCTGCCCGGTGAGCACCAGCGTGTGACGCAGCTCCTGATGCGCCCGCACCAGTTGCTCGAACGCGGCGATCAGGCCGATCTGATTCTTGCGCGGCTGCAGGTCGCCCACCATCAGGATGTACGGAGCCGGAATCCCCATCTCCGCGCGAATCCTCGCCTGAGCCGATTCCCGGGGCAGCGGACGGTATAGCGGACTCACGCCGTTCGGCACCACGGTGATCCGGTCCGGGTCCAGCCCGTACACGCGTTGGATGCATTGCGCCGAGAACTCGCTGGGCGTCAGCACGCGCGCCGCCCGCTGGACAGTGCGCTGCACGGTGATCCGCAACTGCGCCACGCGTGCCGCTGGAAAATACTCGGGGCGTTCGAGGAAGCTGACGTCGTGCACGGTAGCCACCAGCGGACACGGGCAGTGGATCGGCGCTGTGTACTGCACGTGCAGCAAGTCGGCCCGGTCCCGATGCACCGCGTGGGTCAGGTCGATGCCCAGCCGCTTGAAGGGATTGGACGAGACGACACGGGTCTCGAACCGCGCCGGTACCATCGACCCGGCGCCGGGCTCGGAAACGTAGGCCACGAATCCGGAAGTCGTGTCGAGGGCCGCGAAGCCCGCTAGTAGATTCCGGACGTAGACTTCATTCCCCGTTAGGTTCCGCCCGAGGGCGTGTGCGTCTACGGCAAAGCGCATGAGGCGTCCTACCTAGTATATTCAAATCCCCAGCCTTTCCAGTGCTTTCCATCCGGCCTCCCAGGTAAAACGGCGTTTACAATGGGAACGGCCCGCCTGGCCAATGCGCGCCGCGAGTTCCGGATCGCCCAGCAAACGGCCGATCGCGGCGCCGAATCGGGCAGCCCCATCCACCGCGATCAGGTGCTCGCCGTCCTGGTACGAAAGACCTTCGGCGCCCAGTACGGTGGATACCACGGGTGTCCCCGCCATCCACGCCTCGAGGATCTTCAGCCGTGTTCCGCTGCCGGAGAGGATGGGCGCGATGGCGACTCGCGACGCGGCGATCTCCGGGAGCGCGTCTTCCACCTCGCCGGTCAAACGAACCCGAGGCAGCGCCGCCACCAGGCCGCGGACGGCATCGGGGTTCCTACCCAGAAGCACCCATTCCAGCCCGGCGTGTTCGGCCGCCAGACGCGGCCACACGCCCCGCCCGAAGAACCGGACCGCCTCGATGTTCGGCTGATACTCCATGTTCCCCGCGAACACGATTTGATGGCGCGGGGCGGGGCGGACGATGTCGCGCAGGGGCACGGTGTTCGGGTAGACTTCGGCGCGGCGGGCGTAGGCCCGTACGCGGGCGCCATCCGGTTCCGAAGCCGTCAGCACCAAATCGAACAGGGGAAGGAGTTCGCGCTCGAGACGGCCCGCGGAGGAGGAAAACCGGCGGTGGATGGGACCGAGCGGCCCCGCCGTTTCCGCGTACCGGCCATGCAGAGCGGACTCGATGTTGTGGAGGTCGAGCACCAGCTTATCCACGCGAGGCCGGAGCGCGGCCGCATAGCCCGCGCACCAGAAATGCTCGACGACGCAGAGATCCCATCGGACGCCGGGGAGAGCGCCGGCGAGATCGAATCCAGCGAAGCGGTCCTCGAGCGGAGGAGCACCCCGGACCGCGCGGCCCAGGGTGCGGATCAGGCGGGCTGGCGCGGATTTCGAGTGCCGCGGCAACCGGATCAGCGCTGTGTCGTGGACCAGCCCCGCTGGAATCAAGGGGCGTGGATCGGGCGAGCCCACTTCCGCGAAGAAGATCGCGTCCAGCCGGTATCGCCGCGCCAGATACTCGAGCATCGCGGCCGTACGCAGGGATCCGCCGCCGCGTACCGGGTAAGGCGCCTCGGGGCAGACGATGAGCGCGCGCATGGGAAGCCGGCTCGCCTATCTCTTCCGTTGGCACGCCGGGCAGAAGTGGGTCCCGCGTTGAGCCAATACGATCCGGCGGACCGGCGATCCGCAAACGACGCACGGCTCACCCTCGCGGCCATAGACCCGGTGGAGCTTCTGGAACCCACCCTTCTCGCCCGCCGCGTCCACGTAGTCCGAGATCGAGGAGCCGCGGTGCTCGATCGCCTCCGTCAGCAATCGGACGATGGCCTCGCGCAGTTCCAACGCCCGCTCATTCGTCAAACGCCGCGCCCGGGCCTCCGGATGCAGACCGGCGCGAAACAGCGCCTCGTCGGTGTAGA
>SXGT01799371.1_pt1 | contig 10980 bp, 5 predicted proteins | sample 3176221 | NCBI WGS metagenome assembly SXGT01 (sample SAMN11356862, study PRJNA531348) | freshwater metagenome | isolation source: freshwater sample F1-120 | place: China: Fuxian Lake, Yuxi | collected 2017-12-25
GAAGCCGGCCGGCAGCCGGAAATCGACCCGCGCGTCGGGCGGCAGCAGCAGGCAGCGGCGCGTCTCGTCGCCGAGCGTGGCGTGGCGCACGCAAGGATGGGGCGCCTCGCACTCGCGGCCGCGCAGCAGCGGCAGCGCTCCCTCGCGGATCCGTTCCGGGTCGTGCAGCAGCGCGAACGCGGCGTCGGGCTGGAGCAGCGTGGCGCGGCCGGCGAGGCGTGAGCCGTCGGGCGCGACGAGCTCGAGGCGGCGCAGCGCCGTGGTGGCGAAATGGAGCGCTCCGTCGATCGGCTCGGCGCGGACGCCGTCGACCCTGAGCTCGAACGGCTGCGGCGGCGCCAGCGCCACGATCGCCCGCCCGCCTGCGACCAGCACGGTCCGCTCGCCGTCGAGCGGCAGCTCGCGCGCCACGGCGACCGGCGCCACCGGATGGCGCAGCGTGACGCCGCGCAGGTCGAGCGCGGCTTCGCTCGCTTCGAGCACGACGCGGTCGCGTCCGTCGTCCGCTTCGAGGACCAGGACGCCGATGCGAGCCACGAAGTCACCGCCGGCGACGAGGCCCGCGCAGTCGAGCGTGAGGGTGGTCGTGCCGAGGGCGGCGGGCAGCTTGAACATGACGCGCCCGCCGGTACCGGGCTCGATCACCGCCAGCAGCGTCCCGTCGGCCTCGGCCAGCTCGAAGCGCGGCCGGATCGTGTCCCGCTTCCGACCCGGCGCCTTGAACCCGCAGTGCAGCGTCGCCTGGACCGCCTGGCCGCCACGCGGAAAGGTCAGCGTGCGCTTGCCCGGCGTGGCGATCACCGCATCGCGGCGGAGATCGCCGGCATGCGCGATCGAATCGGACGCGAATCCCGGCAGCGACGCGACCTCGTGCTCCTGCCGTGCGCGATGGACGGTCACGCGGAACGGCGGATCGGCGAGCGGCACGCCGTCGCGCGCGAAGGCGAGCGGGCGCGGCCGGCCGAACTCGTCGCAATGCGGCGGATGCGACAGCACGAAGCCGGCGACGCGTCCGTCGGCCGAGCGCGACTCGGCCGTCGCCGCGTCCAGCGCCAGCGTCGCGTCGAGGAGCGGCGGCGCCGTGAGCAGCGCCGACTCGATCGACGCGCGCGAGATCTGGTCGAGCAGCGCGAGGGGGTCACCGCCGTCCGCGACGGCAGGAGCGCCACCGGCAAGCGCGAGCAGCAGTGGCAGCGCGGGGCGCAAGCGGAGCGATCCCTCCTCGGCGGTCCTTGCGGGAACGATGGCGGCGGGCGATCTTCTGGCCGCCGCGGTCCGGTCGCAAGGCGGCTGGCGCGAGGTCGCCCTGGAGCGGAACGAGATGCGCGAGCCGCCGGACCGACTGGGGCGCTCGAAGGTGGCGCGCCCGGCTCGCCGCCGCTGGGGGCGCGGCGAGGTGGCGGCGGCGGTGTTGGCGGCGTTTGCGGGTGCCGTCGTGGTGTGGCAGGCGGCACGGCGGTTCGGGTTCGGCGATGCACCGGAAGAGCTGCCGATCCGGCCGACGTTGTCGGCGATCGGGCAGGGCGACGTCGAGGAGACCGCGGCAGGCGCCGCTGCGCGGCGTGACGTTGCGGCCGCGGACGCCACCGGAATCCACGAGTCGGGTGGACGGAGTCCGGCGCCGCAGCGCGCCCCGTTCGTCCCGAGCGGCTTCGAGTGCTTCGACGAGGACATCGAGCGGTCGGTGGCCGGCGGAGTGCGCTGGAGCGGACTCGTCGTCGACCGCGCCGGTGCGCCGGTCGCTGCCGCAGAACTCTGGCACGCGGGACACCCGATCGGCAGCAGCGACGCGGCCGGGAGGTTCGACCTCGAGGTCGCGCTGCCGGCGCCGTTCAGCTACTTCCGGGGCGGCGCGTCGGAAGATCTCGTCGGCTGGCACCCCGCCGTCGGCAGCGGCTCCGTTCGGTTGGGGCCGCAGAGCGCGGAGGTGCAGCTGCGCCTCGACTGGGACTGTCGGATTTCAGGAACCACGGTCGCCACCGACTCCGGGCGAGCGGTGGCCGACGTGTCGCTCGAGCTGATGGCGTTCAGCGACTTCTCGGGCCAGTGTCCGGTGTTCAAGCTCACGGGTCGCAGCGATGCCGAAGGCCGCTGGTCGTTCCCGGGGCTGCCACCGTGGACCGTGGCGTTGCGGGCTCGCGGCGACGAATTCGCGTCGGCCGGTTGGTTCACGTTCGTCATCGCCGATCGCGCGGAAGTGACGGGGATCGCGTTCGAACTGATGCCGTGGGTCACGGTTCGCGGCTGGTTCACGCCGTGGCCGCCGCGCGGCGCGGGCGGGGAGGTGGCGGCAGCGGGCGGCGCGGCGCGGTTGGTGATCGAGCCGGCGACCGGTTCGGTGGTCGCCGCCGAGTTCGAGCGCATCGAGGCGCCGTTGGCGGCCGACGGGTCGTTCGCCGTGCGAGTGCCCGGCTCGTTCGACTGCCGCCTGAACCTCGTCCTCGATGGCCTGCCGTGGTGGAGCAGCGAAGTCGTGGTCGATCCGGAACGGCGCGAGATCGACCTCGGCCGGATCGAGCTCGAGCCGGCGCAAGAGATCGAGGTGCGGAGCAGCCTGTCGCGGGAAGTGGTGGCGCTCGGGCTCGAGGTGATCGCTCCTCCGAACGGCGCAGGATTCCTGTCGTTGCGGCGCGCGCTGGCCGCCGATGGGACGGCACGGCTCTCGGTGCCGCACGAGGCGGTCGAGCGCGGCCTGCAGCTCGAGCTGCGGTTCGCACCGGCGAGCGGCCTCGGAGAGGGGCGGCGGATCACGCGGCTCGCAAGGAGCGATGAGGGGGCATTCGAGATTGCGCCGTTCGCGGCGGGGGCGGTTGGTGGCGTCGGCCGCGTGACGCTCCCGGACGGGAGCGCGGTGGCCAATGCCGACGTGGCGTTGTGCGTGGAGTCGGCAGCGGGCGTGCACGCATTCGGGGACGCCAGCACGGATGGTGCGGGGCGGTATCTCCTTCGCGGCCATGCCTGGGAGCGCAGCGGCGCCGCGGCTCCCGTGAACCGGATCGAGCTGCGGGTGGTGCACCTGCGCGGATTCGCGCGACAAACGGTGGCGCCGGGTCGGATCGAGCCCGGTTCCTTCTGGCGGATCGACGCCGTACTGACGCCAGCCGCTCCGCTGCGCGGCGTCCTGCTCGCGGCCGATGGCACGCCGGTGGCGCACCGCTACCTTGTCTTCGAGCCGGTTGCGGCGGGTGCAGCGCTGGACGTCGCGCACTGCGAGGACGGCTACCTCCTCGCATCGTGCGTCACCGACGCCACCGGCCGCTTCCAGGTCCCATCTGAGGGACCCGGTCCCTTCCGTGTCTGGTGCCATCGTGGCGGGCGCGCCATCGAGCCGCTGACGTTGGTCGAGCGCAGTCCCGCTCCGCTCGAACTCCGCCTCGACGCTCCCGAAGCTCGTCGGGAAGCTCGTCGCAGTGACGCGCCTCCAGGGACGGTGACGCTCCCCGGGGACGACCGATAGTCCCGGAAACTCGTCGCAGCGACGTTCTTCCGGAACTGGCAAGGTCGTCGCTGCGACGCGCTTCCCGCGGCCGGCGGGGTGGGGCGACGAAGGGGTGATGGCATGAACATGCGCGGAGGGTGGTCGATCGCGGCGCTGTCGGTGGCCGCGGTCGGCGCCGCGTGGGTGACCATGTGGCTCGCGTCGAGCCGTGCGCCGTCGGTCATCCCGATGGTCGGCAGTCGCACGGAATCGGCGCCGTCCGCCGGCGCGTCGCTCGATCCGGAAGAACGTCGCAGCGACGATCTTCCGGAAGTGTCACCGGTCGGTGGTGACGGAGCCGCTCCACCGGCCACGCGGGAGTCGGCAGGCACGAGCGGTTGGGAGCAGCTCGACGACGATCTGCGGCTCGCGGCGGCGGGGCGCGCCCGCTGGCTCGGCGTCGTCCTCGATCGCGAGGGTCGGCCGTGTCCCGAGGCGGAACTGTGGCATGCGAGCCGACCGATCGGACGCACCGACGCCGCGGGGCGCTTCGACCTCGAGGTCGAGGTGCCGCTCCGGGACGGCGGGTACTCCGGTGGCCCGAACGAGCGACTCGCGGCGTGGCACCCCAAGGCCGGTTCCGGCGCGATCGAGGCGCCGCCGCGCAGCGCCCTGCTCGAACTGCGCCTCGAATGGAACACGCTCGCGGCGGGCATCACCGTCGAGGCCGGCACGCAGCGCCCGATCGCCGACGCCACGCTCGACGTCATGGCCTTCGCCGAGACGCAAGCCCACGGCGAGCCGCTGTTCCAGTTCACCGCCCGCAGCGACGGCGCGGGCGCCTGGTCGTTCCCCGGCCTCCCGGCCACGACGCTGGCGATGCGCGCCCGCGCGAAACACCACGCTTCCGCCGGCTGGTTCTCGGTCGGCCTGCCGCCGCAAGGCGACGCGCGCAACCTCACCTTCGAGCTGATGCCGCTGATCACGCTGCGCGGCTGGTTCACGCCGTGGCCGCCGCCCGGTGGCGTTGACGGAGCCGGCGGCGCGCGGCTGTTCGCGCAGCCGCTGGTGAAGTCCGACGTCCGCAACGAGTTCGAACGCTTCGAGCTGCCGCTCGCCTCCGCCGGCACCTTCGCCGCCGAGGTGCCGGTCTCGCTCGACAGCGAGCTGCTTCTGGTGGTCGAAGACCTGCTGCGCTGGAGCCGCCAGGTCGATTTCGACGCCGGTCGGCGCGAGGTCGACCTCGGGCGGATCGAGCTCGACGCGGGCGGATTCGTCGAGGTGGCGGTCGACTGGCCGCGCGACGTGCTGGAGCTCGGGTTCGAGGTGCTGGCGTGGCCGACCGGCGCGACCGCCTTTCCGCGATCGAGTCGGGCGCTCGCGCCCAGTGGTTCCGTGCGCATCGGGCCGTTTGGAGCACGCGAACTTCAGGTCGGCATTTGGTTCTCCGGGGGCAGCATCTACTGGGACGGCGCGAGGGTCCCGCCCCTCGGCGGCGCTGAGGTGCACCGCTGGTCGCCCGAGCTGCTCGAACCGGGGGATCTCGTCTGCTGTGGCCGGGTGACGACCCCCGATGGCCGGCCCGTCGCAGGCGCCGACGTCGTCCTCGTGGTGCCGGTCGAAGGGGGGGCCAGCCAGAGCGGCGGGATGACCGATCGACTTGGCCGCTACCGCGTCGCCACCGGACGCCATGCGCGGCAGACCCTGGTGCCGCGCGAGCGCTCGGTCGAGCTGCGCGTGTCCCACCTGCTCGGCTTCGCCAGCTGCTTCGTCGCCGCGGCGCTGCCGACCGCCGGAGCCATCCGTCGCCTCGACGTCGAGCTGCCGGCGCGGCCGCCGCTGCGCGGCACGCTGCTCACGGCCGCGAGCGAACCGGCGGCGGCGCGCTGGCTCACCTTCGAGCCGCTCGATGGCGCGACGGCCGGAGACGCCGTCTTCGGCGCCGACTGCGTCACCGACGCCGCCGGGCGCTTCCAGGCCCAGCCGCGCGGCGATCGACGCTTTCGCGTCCGTTGCCAAGGCGCGTCGCAGCCCGAGGTCGAGATCGGCGTCATCGATCGCAGCGCCGAACCGCTCGTCCTCCAACTTCCCGAGCCACCACCACCCATCGCGCCGGAAGCTCGTCGCAGCGACGCGCTTCCGGATCGGTGACGTTCCCCGGGGCGGGCGGCTTGGCCGGAAGAACGTCGCTGCGACGATCTTCCGGAAGTGGTGACGCCGGTCAGCCGCTCTTCTTCTTGGCCAGCGCGGCGGCGATCCACTCGGGGGCGTAGGTCGGGATGCAGCCCTTCGGGGTCGGGCGCGTATCGAAGCGGCCGAGCTTCTCGCCGATGGCGATGCACTGCTTGGTCCGCTTCGGCAGGTGCACGCCGATCTCGACCAGCGCGCGGTTCATCATCTCCTGCTTGCGCTGCGGCGCCTTCAGGATGGTGTTCTCGATCAGCTTCAGCAGCGCATCGATGTCGAGATCCTCGGCCTTGTGCTCGGCCACCTGATTGCAGATCAGGCTCCAGCCGGCGCGCGCGACCATCACGTGCTTGCCCTTGATCCACTTGGCGCGCAGCACGTCGAGCCCCGTCATCTCCAGGATCGCGTTGTTGAGCAGCTCGTCGGCGACGCGGAACCACGTGCACGCCTTCAGCATCCGCTCCGCCTCGGGCGGGATCAGGCGCGTCGGGTCGATGACCATCGTCGCGAGGACCTGCGCGTCGACGTTGCCGGACGCCCACAGCTCGAGCGCCAACCCGTGGTCGCGCTTCAACTTCTCCGCCAGGGGGCGGAGCTTCCCGAGCGGCACCCCGAAGCAGTTCTCCCCGGCACCCTGCAACTGGTAGATCCGGCGCGCCCCCTCGCTGCCCCAGGCTTCGAGCTGGGCAAGGAGGTTCTTCGCGTTCGTCACCGCCATCGGGTCTCGGCTCCTGCCGGCGGGAGCGCCGGTGGCGACATCATGCACGCCGAACGGAAGATTGGTGCGGCGATGTTCCCCCTGGCGCGGCCACTGCCGCCGAAGCGGCCGCCGGCGCGCCGCCCGGTCAGCCGACGAACAGCGACTTCGCCGGGGGAACCGCAGCCGCGCGCTCGTGCGGCGGCAATCCGAGCCAGTGGCCGGTGGCGGCGCCGAAGACGGCGCGGAAGTCGGCAGTGCCCTTCAGGTTGCCCTGGTCGAGGTCGTCCAGTCGCGGGGCGGCGCCATGCAGGCCGCCCTTCACGCCGGCGCCGAGCAGCAGCATCGGTCCGGCGATCCCGTGGTCGGTGCCCTGGCCCAGGTTCTCGTCGGCCCGCCGGCCGAATTCGCTGAACGTCAGCGCCACCACGCGCTCGGCGTGGCCGCTCTCCGCCAGCCGCGCGAAGAACGCCGCGATCGCGCGGGCGAGCTCCTCGAGCAGCTGCTCGTGCGGCACCGCCTGGCCGGCGTGGGTGTCGTAGCCCCCTTGCATCACGTGGAAGACGCGCGCGTCGATGCCGCGCTCGATCAATCGCGCGACGGTCTGCAGCTCGGTCTGCAGGCGCGGCTCGTTGCCGGAAGTGGCGACCATCGCCTTCGCGGCCGCGATGTCGGGCGCCAGCTGCTCGGCCGCGTCGAGGCTCTGCCGCTGCACGCGCGCCACGTGGCGGCGCAGCGCCTCGCGCGCATCCGCGCCGGCGTCGCCACCCTCCGCCGCCGTCGCACCCGCCGCCGCCAGCTCCCGATCCGCCAGCTCGAGCTCCTCGAGCCGCCGCAGCGCCAGCGTCGCCGTGCGCCTTCCGTTCAGCGCCGTCGGCACCGAGCCGCGGCCGACGAAGACGTTGCGCGGCAGCCGGCCGGGCGCCGCCATCGGATCTGTCGCCAGCCCGAACCAGCCGAGGCTCTCGTTCGCCGCGGCGTCGACCAGTCCGGTCTGCCAGATCCGCATGCTCTCGAAGTGCGAGAGGTTCGGCTGCGGGTAGCTCACCCCCTGCACGACGGCGAGCTGGCCGGCCTCCCAGCGCGGCAGCAGCGGCCGCAGCGCCGGATGGAGCGCCATCCCGTCCGCCAGCGGCAGCGCGCGCGCCGGATCGAGCGCCAGCGTCGGCCGCAGCTTCCGGTAGAGCGGGTCGCCGACCGGAGCGAGCGTGTTGAGACCGTCGTTGCCGCCGTCGAGCTGGATCACCACCAGCAGCCGCTCGCGGTTCGCGCCTGCCGGCGCTGCGCCAGCTGCCGTCGCACCCTGCTGCGCCGACAGCCAGCGCGGCCACCATGGCGCCAGCGAGAGGAGCGTGCCGCTGCGCAGGAATTGTCGTCGCGTCGTCATCGCCCTTCCTCCGCCTCGACCGCCGTCCGGCCTAGGTCAACTGCGCCTCGGGACTCGACAGCAACTCCGCGAGCGTCGCGGTCACCGCGGTGTCCGCTTCGCGATCGTCGCGCGGCCGCTCGCGCCGCGCCGAACCGAGCAGGATGCCCGCGACGTGCGCCTCGACGCTCCCCGCGTCGCCGCCCGTCGCATCGCACCAGCGGGTCCAGTCGCGCGCGGTCGGGCACAACCGCCCGTGCGCCACCGCCGCCGCGAAGTTGGCCCGCTGCAGCCACCCCTGCGTGTCGAGCCAGGTGCGCCCGCCCGGCCAGCCGCCGACGTTGGGCGGCAGGAAGAGCTCCTGGCCCATCCGCCGCGCCCAGTCAGCGAGGTGGAAACTGCTCACGCCCTGCAGGTCGAGCTCGAGCGTGCGCGCGACGGTCGCCACCAGCTCGACCGGCCCGGCGACACGCGTGCCGAGGTTCGCGTCGCTCCAGAACAACCGCGAACGCAGCACCGTGTCGACCGCATCGCCGACGTCGAGGCTGGTCGCCCGCAGCCGCGCCGCCAGCTCGCCGCGCGCGGTCGCGTCGGCGACCCCCTCGCCGAGCAGGAGGCCGCACAACCGCCAGGCGAGCCGCTCGGCGGTCGCCGGATGCGCCAGCAGCAGCGCGGCGAGGTCGGTCGCCGCGAAACGGCCGCGCGCGCCGAACAGCTCCTTCTCGCCGTCGTCGTGCTGCGCGCGGTCCAGCCGCGCCCGCCCCGTCGGCAGCGTCCAGCCCGACAGCGCGCGCGCCATCTCGCGCACGTCGCGCTCGACGTAGTGGCCGACGCCGAGCGTGAACAGCTCCATCAGCTCGCGGGCGAGATTTTCGTTCGGGTGGCCCTTCACGTTGGCCGGCGCGTCGAGCCACCAGAGCAGCGCGGGATCGCGCACCATCGCGTCGAGGAGGTCGCCGAACTTCGCGCGCGCGCAACGGCGCAGCGTCGCGTTCTGCTGCGCCATCCACTCGATGCGGTGGACCTTCGCCGAGCTGGTGGCGAAGTGGTCGTGCCACAGCAACGCGAGCTTCTCGCCCAGCGGATCGGGGCCCGCCACCATCCGATGGAGCCACCACGCCTGCAGCCGCGCGACGTCGTCGGACTGCAGCGCGGTATCGAGCAGCTGCCGCGAGCGCGCCTCGAACTCGGCGCTGGCCTGCGCGTCACGCTCCGAGTCGCCGCTCCCGCGCGCGGTGCCGGCGAGCAGCCGTGCGACCGCCACGTCGGGGCCGTCGGCGAGGTCGCGTGACTGCTCGGCCGGACGCGCGCCGAACGCGGCGCGACGATGCAGATGGACCACCCTTCGGCGATCCCACGGCTCGACGGCCGATGGAATCCAGGCGGCCCACGGGCCGCTGCGAACGCTCACGGGCCGCCGCCCGCCGGACGCAGGTCGCCGTCAGCGCCGACCTTGGCGCGTTTCCCGGCACGGATCAGCCCGAGCTCGATCGTCTCGCCCGGCTTCGCCTTGACCTGCACCCAGTCGGGCAGCGACAGCCCGCAGTCGAGGCCCGGGACGAGCGGCAACCGGAAGGCTCCCTCCGCGTCCGCATTGAGGTCGCCACCGTGCACGCTGTCGGCGGGCATCCCCTTCAGATCGAAGCTCCAGCTGAACGGCCAGAACGCCTCGGGGGCGTCGTCGGCGTCGACGAATTCGCCGGTCACGAAACCGCAGGGCTCGAGCTCGATCGTGCGCGTGCCGGTCTCCTCGCCGGTGAGGTCGACGACGGCGCCGCGCTCGCCGTCCGGATCGAACAGCGCGACCTTGCGCGGGCGGCCCGTCTCCAGCGCGCGCACCTCGACGCGCGCGCCCTCGACGTCGTCGAAGAAGGGCCAGACCGGCCGGCAGCCGACCACACGCAATCGCTGCGGCGCCGCGCCGCCCGACTTCACGTCGAACACCAGCGTGCCGCCGCGCCGCACGACCAGCGTGATCGGAGCCAGCGGCTCCTCGGCCGGCCGCTCGGCATCGGGCGCGATCGGGTGGATCGCGTGGAACTCGTAGAGGACGCGGAGGACGCCGCCGGCGGTCGCGATGTCGCCGCGCACCAGCGGCCGGCCGAGCTCCTCGACGCGCGCGCTGGCGTAGAGGCCCATCGTCGCGGCGCTCGCGTCGACCGCCACGAAGCCGGGGCCCGGCAGCACCGGGATGCGGAAGGTGCCGTCGGGCTCGCTCGCGAGGCTCCCCATCATCGGCCCGGGATTGCTGCCGGCGTGGCGGTTGTCGACGAACGGCACGTACTGCAGATCGACCCGCTGCGGCGCGCCGCTCTCGTCGACCACGCGGCCGGTCTGCAGCCGTGCGCGGGTCAGCGCCACCTTCATCGTGACCGGTGCCAGCGTCGGCCGAGGCGGCAGCTCGATCTCGGTCGCGAAGTACGGGGCGCCGCGCGGCGGCTTGACCATGCATTGCTGGGACCGCGAGCGAGTGGGGACGCTGCACAGCTCGAAGCGGCCGTCAGCGCCGCTGGTCGCGCGGGTCGGGTGCATGTGCGGCTGGATCACGCAGCCGGCGATCGGCGCACCGGTGGTTGCGTCGACCACGACTCCCTGCACGCGCGCGGCAGGCGCGATGGCGTGGGTGAAGTCGGGCCCGTACCAGGGCGTCGACGGCGGCCGATTGGGCGAACCGTCGTCCATCATGAAGTCGGGATCGACGCCCTCACGGCGCTTGCCGGCCGCCACCGCGAAGCCGGGGCGCGTCGCGACGGCGATCTCGGCGACTTCGTGGTCGTCGCTGCTCACCTTGAGCCCGAGGCCGACATCGCGCGGGTAGCCCTCGAGCGCGAAGCGGCCGTCAGCGTCGGTGGTGGCCTCGGCGCTCGCGAACGTCCGCGGATCGACCGCGTAGTCGAGCGCGTCGAACGGCCGGCCGCTGCCGTCGAGCTCGGCGAGGTAGCGCAGCCAGTCGTCGGCACGGCCAGGCGCTGGCGCCAGCGCGTACCCGACCGTGACCACGGCGCCCGCGACCGGACGGCCGTCGACGTCGGTGATGCGGCCGCGGATCGGTTGCGGTGGCGCCAGCCGGAACTCGAGGTCGGCCAGGTCGGCGAGCCGCCGCGCCCCGCGCCAGCGTGCGCCCATGCCAGAGCTGGTGACCGCGACCTGCACGACTTCGCGCTCGTCGGGCGACTGGGTGACCGTGAGCCGATAGCCGCCGTTGGCATCGCTCGCGGAGGTGGCGAGCTCGAGCCAAGGCTGCGGATCGTCCCGCATCCGGAACGAGCGGGTCTGCCGCAGTAGTACCTTCGCGCCGGCGATCGGCTGGCC
>SXGT01591284.1_pt1 | contig 10979 bp, 11 predicted proteins | sample 3176221 | NCBI WGS metagenome assembly SXGT01 (sample SAMN11356862, study PRJNA531348) | freshwater metagenome | isolation source: freshwater sample F1-120 | place: China: Fuxian Lake, Yuxi | collected 2017-12-25
AACGTCTACCAGGGCGTGAAGGAGGTCAGCCCGGTGATCCTGGCCAATGCGCGCATGCTGGGCGCGAGCCAGAAGCAGCTGCTGCGCCACGTCTACCTGCCCAGTGCCACGAGCTGGGTGTTCAGCTCGCTGCACACCTCGGTGGGCCTGGCCTTCGTAGGCGCGGTGGTGGGCGAATACCTGGGGTCGAGCCAGGGCGTGGGCTACCTGATCCTGCAGGCCGAGGGCAGCTTCGACATCAACACCGTGATGGCCGGCATCGTCGTGCTCACGCTGTTCGCGCTGGCGCTCGACGCGGCCGTGGGCCGGATCGAGAAGCGGCTCATGAAATGGCAGCCGCGCAGCGGCGAGACCGAGAAGCTCTGAGGCCTGGGGTTTACTTCATCCCGGGGGCCGAGGTGCTGTACGAGCGGCGCACCGGCGGTGCGCTGTTCGACGGCACCGGGTTGTAGCCACCGGCACTGCTGGAGCGGGCACGCGACGCCTCCTGCTGCTCGAGGTGGGCATTGAAGCGATCCACCCAGTCGTTGGCCTCGGCGCGCAGGGTGTCGATGTCGCCGGACTGGTTGCGCCGGTCGCTGCGGGCTTTCTCGAAGGCGGCGATGTTCGCGGGCGTGGCGACCGCGGCCACGCGGTCCCAGCTGGCATCCGGCAGGCAACCCGACGCGGCGTGCACGGAGCAGCGGTAACGCGCCGACCCAGTCACCAGGGCGACGGCCTCGTCGGCATTGAAGTCGCTGCCGCTGGTGTGGCCCATGGCCGCCTCCGTGAAAGCGTTCTCGGCCCGGCTCTTCAGGCGATCCAGGCAGGTGCGGTATTCATCGAGTGCCGTCTTGGCGACGTTCCATTGAGCCTGGTTCGAGGGCATGGCGCGGTCGAAGGTCCCGCACATCTGACGCGCCGATTTCGACGCACGCGCCTCGTCCAGGGCCATCTTCAAGGCAGGCAGGAACATCTGGTCCAACGGCGCCTTGAGGTGAGCCGAAGGCGAGGCCTCGACGCGGGCGCGGGCGGCCCTGTAGGCCCGGTCGACCTCCTCCGGCGTGCGGGCCACCAGGGTGTCGATCTCGGCCAGCGCGGGGCTTTGCGCGTCGAGTTTCGCCACATGCTCGCGCACGCCCTTGAGGCATTCCGTGCGCAGGTTCCGGCTCTGCTGGGCAGCCGAACGCAGGTGGGCGGTCAGCAGCAGGTCCGTGGGCGACTTCAGTGCGATCGCCACGAAATCCTGATCGGTGACTTCGACGCCACAGGTGCGCATGCCCATCTGGGCATACCGCATGGCCTCCTGGGCTTTCTCGGCCGACGCCTTGGCGGCCAGATCGCGCTCGAGCGGCAACCCGGCATTCACCCACCCGCTGTTGCCCGCGCGCAACCAGTAGAGCTTGCGGTAGCCGGCATCCACGGCCCGCTGCACGGCGAACACCGACAGCTGGCAGCGGTCATGGTGGCAGTAGAAAAGCAGGGGCGTGTCCTTCTCGCCCCCGGTGAACCGCTGAAAGGCTTTGGCGTACGCTTGGCGGATCTCGTCAGAATCACCGGCCACCTGGGGCATCTCGACCAGGGTGCCCGGGATCTTGTCCTGCGTCCGCATGGCCGCGACGACGGCCAGCCCGAGCCCCATCTGCTCGATCATGCAGTGGGCCTCGCGCGGAGAGATGGTGACCGCGCCCGGCACCTGCAGTGGCATGGCGCCCTCGGGGACCGGCGCGCCCTTGGCCACGGCGGCGCGCGCTTCGCGCCCGGGTTGGCACTGCTGCTCCGCGGCGGCCAGCCGATCGCCGCGCGATTGGGCGGCGGCAGGCCCTGCGCTGAACAGCGCGGCAACAAGAACGGCGGCCAGGGAAATGTGCAGTCGCATGGTGCTCCGATCGGATCGACGGCCCTGTCGCACCATGGGCGTCGCACACGGGCAAGGGCGATGCGGCATTTTGTAACAAGCTCATGGCCCCGCTGCCCATCCATTCCGATGAAGTGCGAGAAATGCCACGCTGTGCGGCTTGTGGCGGGCGCGCGGAGCGGCCGTGGGCCGCATCGGGAAGAGTGGACGGGTCAACCGGCCGGGCGACCGAAGCAGCGCCGGACGAAGTTCAGGCAACCCGTGCTCAGGCGCGAGAGAAAGCCCGGCAGAGGCAGCTGCGGTGGCCGCTGTGCCAGCTGCTCGGCATGCACACGCACCAAGGGCGCACCCTGGCGAGAGAGGAATTTCTGCTGGCTGCCGTTGAGGTCGACCTGATCCTTCTTCTCGCTGCGGTCGAGGAGGTTCAGGCGCACGGGGCCCTGCTGGGCGCTGGCGCTTCGGACAATCTCAACGGGGGGCTCTTCTGCCGGCGCCTCCGAGACCTCCTGCTCTTTCCCGACGTCCTCGTGGTCCTTCACCATCTCATTCGCGAGTTCTCTTAATTGAGGGTATTCCATCAACTCCGTGACCCCGTGCAGGGACGTCCCACCGGATGAATTGGAAAAATTGGCCGAGACGGAGCTGGACTTCATGGGGTCGTTGCAAGAAAACTGAAGGGCTTGGACTGGGTGAATCTCATCTCCGAAAAGTTCAGCCGGCCAGCGCTTGTAACCAAAGCCGCTCCCGGCGCTACCACCTTCGTTTGACACCGTACAATTTTGGACTGTCCACTGCCCGAGCATCCCGGCCATGAACCCAGACCATCCAGGCGCCGACCACCAGACCTGTGACGTGCTTGTGATCGGTGGCGGGCCCGCCGGCTCCACCGTCTCTCCGCTGCTGGCCGGCAAGGGCCACCGCGTCGTCATGCTCGAGAAGGCGCACCACCCGCGCTTTCACATCGGCGAATCCCTGCTGCCGGCCAACCTGCCTCTGCTGGAGCGCCTGGGCGTGGCCGACGAAGTGCGCGCCATCGGGCAGCACAAGCCGGGCGCCGAGTTCGTCTCGCCGCACCACGCGCACACCCAGACCTTCGAGTTCGCCGACGCCTGGGACAAGTCCATGCCTTACGCCTACCAGGTCAAGCGCGCCGAGTTCGACGAGATCCTGTTCCGCAACGCCGCACGAAAAGGCGTGGAGGTGCACGAAGGCTGCAAGGCACGCTCGGTGGAGTTCCTGCCCGACCGCACGGTGCGCGTGCACGCCGAGCACGACGACGGCCGCACCAGCGTGTGGAACGCGAAATTCCTGGTGGACGCCTCGGGCCGCGACACATTTCTTGCATCCCGTTTCAAGATCAAGGAACGCAACCCCCACCACAACAGCGCAGCGGTCTACGGCCACTTCGCGAACGCGCGCCGCAACACCGGCGAGGCCGAGGGCAACATCACCATCTTCTGGTTCGACCACGGCTGGTTCTGGTTCATCCCGCTCACGGGCGGCGTCACCAGCGTGGGCATGGTGACCTGGCCGTACCACATGAAGACGCGCGCCGGCCGCAGCATGGAGCAGTTCCTGATGGACAACGTGGCCACCTGCGCGGGCCTGGCCGAGCGCCTGAAGGACGCGCACCGGGTGGCGCCGGTGGAGGCCACTGGCAACTTCTCGTACGCCGCGCAACGCAACCACGGCGACAACTACCTGATGCTGGGCGACGCCTACACCTTCATCGACCCGGTGTTCTCCTCGGGCGTGTGGCTGGCCATGAACGGCGGCGAGCTGGGCGCGCAGACCATCGACACCTGCCTGCGCCAGCCCGCGCAGGCGCGCGCGGCGCTCAGGCGTTTCGACCGCCACAGCCGCCACGGACCCAAGGCGTTCTCGTGGTTCATCTACCGCGTGACCAACCCCATCATGCGCGACTTCTTCATGGGCCCACGCAACATCTTCCGCGTGAAAGAAGCCCTGCTGTCCACGCTGGCCGGCGACGTGTATGGCGGCGCGCCGATCGGGCGGTCGATGCTGGCTTTCAAGGCCCTGTACCTGCTGGCCAACCTCACCCAGCCGCGCCGCGCGTTCAACGCCTGGCGCAAGCGCCGCGTCAACATCCGGCCCGCGGACGAAACCGCCCTGGCCCGCACACCGTGAGCTTGCAACACACCATCAGCCGCATGCTCGCCGCGCCCGCCGACGGCGAGGTGCTGGGCGGCATGTCGATCGGGGAACAGAAGGACCTGGGCCCGATGGCCTGGCCGCACCAGCCCCTGCGCGCGCCCGTGCTGCCTGCGGGCGCGCCAGCGGCGCACGAGCAGTGGCGCGTCGACGGCCCACTGCGCCAAGGCCGCGACGAGGGCATCCACTGGTGCCGCAACGCCGAACTGCTCTATGGCGTGATCGAGCTGAATGAGGCCCAACACGCCCCCACGGCCGAGGGCGGCTCGCCGCTGCAGACGGCGAGCCGGCTGCTCTACGAGCGCCTGTTCCGCCTGCTGCGCGCGCAGGGCACGCCGCACCTGTGGCGGGTCTGGAACTACATGGCCGACATCAACGGCGAGTCGCACGGGCTGGAGCGCTACCGCCAGTTCAACCTGGGCCGCTACGAGGCCTTCGTGCACGCGCAGCGCGAGACCGGCGGCCAGGTGCCCGCAGCCTGCGCCATCGGCGTGGCCGGTGGCCCGCTCTCGGTGGCCTTCCTGGCCGGCCGCTCGCCGGTGGTGCCGCTGGAGAACCCGCGCCAGGTGAGCGCCTGGCGCTACCCCTCGCAGTACGGGCCGCGCGCGCCCACCTTTTCGCGCGCCGCGCTGGCCTACCCGCGCGGGCGCGAGGCGCTTTTCGTCTCGGGCACGGCCAGCATCGTGGGGCACGCCACGGTGCATCCCGGCGATGTGGCCGCGCAGTGCGAGGAGACCGTGCGCAACATCGAGTGCCTGGTGCAGGAGGCCAACCGCGTGGCGCGCTCGGGCCGGCCGTTTTCGTTCACCGGCCTGAGCCACCGCGCCTACGTGCGCCACGCCGCCGACGTGGACACCGTGCAGCGCACGCTGCAGCCGCTGCTGCGCGGCGCTTCGCTGGTGTGCGTGCAGGCCGACATCTGCCGCGCCGACCTGCTGGTGGAGATCGAGAGCCAGGCCATCCACCCGCTGGGGTCGCCATGAGCACGGCGGCGACCCGCCCGACCTCGCTGCTGTGGAGCGTGTACGAGCACCTCGCGATGGTGGTGGGCCTGAGCGCGCTGGCGCTGGTGTGCCTGAGCTGGACGCCACCGGCGCTGGCCCTGTACCCGGTGTTGCCCCGGCCGCTGGGCCGCTGGCTCGGCCGCCAGGCCATCATGCGCGGCTTCCGCCTGTACGTCGGCATCCTGCGCCTGCTGTGCGCCTGCCGCTTCGACCTGTCCGAGATCGATGCCCTGCGCGACCAGGGGCCCATGGTCATTGCGGCCAACCACCCCTCGCTGCTCGATGCCGTGCTGATCACCTCGCGCCTGCCCAACGCGGTCTGCTTCATGAAGGCCGACCTGATGGACAACCCGCTGCTCGGCGCGGGCGCGCGCCTGGCGCGCTACGTGCGCAACGACAACCTGCTCACCGCCGTGCTGAATTGCCGCCGCGAACTGCAACAGGGCGCGCAGGTGCTGATCTTCCCCGAGGGCACGCGCACGCGCGGCTACCCGGCGAACCCGATCAACCCGCTCTCGCGCTCCACCGCGCTGATCGCCGCCCGTGCCGGGGTGCCGGTGCAGACGCTGATCGTGGAGTTTTCCAGCCCCTACCTGGGCAAGGGCTGGCCGATCTGGCGCCGCCCCCTGTTGCCGCTGACCTGCCGCATCCGCCTGGGCCGGCGTTTCGAGGCGCCACGCAACCCGGGCACCTTCACGCAGGAGCTGGAAGACTATTTCCGTGCCATGCTCGACCCTTCTTCCCCACCGATGGCGTCGTCCGCCGCCGCCTGATCCATGCCCGTTTCCAGCACCACGCACCTGGTCCTCATTCCCAGCTACAACCCGGGCCGCAAGGTATTGGCCACGGTGCGCGCCGCGCGGGCCCAATGGACGCCCGTGTGGGTGGTGGTCGATGGCAGCACCGACGGCTCGGCCGACTGGCTGACCGAAGAGGCCGCCAACGACCCGGGCCTGCGCGTGCTGGTGATGTCCGAGAACCAGGGCAAGGGCTCGGCCGTGCTGCACGGCATCACGGTCGCGGCACAGCAGGGCTTCACGCACGCCCTGACCATGGACTCCGACGGCCAGCACCCCGAAACCCTGATCCCCGACTTCATGGCCGCCTCGCAGGCCGAGCCCGAGGCCATGGTGTTGGGCAAGCCGGTGTTCGGCCCCGAAGCGCCCCTGGTGCGCGTGCTGGGCCGAAAGCTCTCGAACGGCTGGGCCAACCTGGAAACGCTGGGCGTTGGCATCGGCGATTCGCTCTACGGGTTTCGTGTCTACCCGATCGCGCCGCTGATGCGCGTGATGCACGGCACGCGCTTCATGCGCCGCTTCGACTTCGACCCCGAGGCCGTGGTGCGCCTGAGCTGGGCCGGCGTGCGGCCGATCAACATCGACGCCCCGGTGCGCTACTTCACGCCCGAAGAGGGTGGCGTCTCGCATTTCAACTACCTGCGCGACAACCTGCTGCTCAGCGGCATGCACACGCGCCTGTTCATTGGTTTCGTGCTGCGCCTGCCCCTGCTGCTCTGGCGGCGCCTGACCGGCTGATATCCGCTTCTTCATGAACACCACCGAGATCTTCCTGATCGCCATGGCGATCATCTTCACCGTGCCGTGGCTGATCTGGCGGCTGGGGCGCACCGACTACTGGGCGCCGCTGGTGGTGGTGCAGATCGTCACCGGCATCCTGCTCGGCCCCGGCGTGCTGGGCAAGGCCTTCCCCGAATACCATGCCTTCGTCTTCAACCCGGCGGTGATCCAGTCGCTCAACGGCATCGCGTGGTGGGCCGTGATGCTGTTCGTGATGATCGCGGGCATCGAACTCGACCTGCGCCAGGCCTGGAAACACCGGCGCGAGAGCGGCATCACCGCCGGTCTGGCCCTGGGCGCACCCCTGCTGCTGGGCAGCGCGGCCGCGCTGGTGATGCTGGGCATGCCAGGCTGGATGGGCGCGTCTGCCCGGCCCTGGCAGTTCGTGCTCGGCGTGGGCATGGCCTGCGCGGTCACCGCGCTGCCCATCCTGATCCTGCTGATGGAGAAGCTGCAGCTGCTGCGCCAGCCGCTGGGCCAGCGCATCCTGCGCTACGCGAGCGTGGACGACATCGCGATCTGGGGCGTGCTCGCGCTGATCCTGATGGACTGGCAGCGCGTGGGCAAACAAGGCGCCTTCATCCTCGCCTTCGTCGTGCTGAGCTGGGCCTTCCGCCACCTGATGCGCCGCCTGGCCGAAGCCGACCGCTGGGCCGTCGCGCTGATCTGGCTCGCGGTCTGCGCGTTCGGCGCCGACTGGTCGGGCCTGCACTACATGGTGGGCGCCTTCCTGGCGGGTGTGGTGATGGACGCCGACTGGTTCGACCAGGACAAGCTGGACCAGCTGCGCCACCACGTGCTGCTGGTGATCATGCCGGTGTTCTTCCTCTCCACCGGCCTGCGCACCAACTGGGACGTGGGCGGTGCGGCGGTGTTCGGCATGGCGGCCCTGCTGCTGCTGGCCTCGGTCAGCGGCAAGCTGATCGGTGTGCACCTGGCCGGCCGCGTGCTGAAGTGGCCGCCGGGCGAGGCCTCCCTGATCGGCTGGCTGCTGCAGACCAAGGCGCTGATCATGATCATCTTCGCCAACATCCTGCTGGACAAGCACGTGATCACCAGCGAGACCTTCACCGCGCTGCTGCTGATGGCGGTGGCCAGCACCATGCTGACGGTGCCCATCGTGGAGCCCAAGCTGCGCGGCGCCGTGCGGGGCGCCAGCGCGCTGCGCCATTCCTGACGGCAGGCTCAGAACTGCAGGAAGCTCACGCCCGCGCCCAGGCTGGTCTGGCGGAAGTTGTAGTCCGACAGCGTCTCGCCATAACCACTGAACAGCTGCACGTACCAGCGCAGCCCATTGGGTTGGTCGCGCACCACGGGGTAGGTCCATTCGAGCGACGTGCTCCCCCGGTTGCCACCCCGCAGCGTGCTGCGGTGCACCAGCGACGCGGTGTGCACCCCGCTCGCCCACCCGAGGTTGAACTCCGCCTTGCCCCGGTAATCGATGAGGTCCGGGTTGTTGTCGGTCTCTTCGCGCTCCCGCAGGCGCTGGTTGAATTTCGTGGTGAAGGTCCAGTTGTCGCGCTCGAAGCCGGCGCCGAGGTACACGCGGTTCCAGCTGCGCGACAAGGGGTCGGACTGCCCGTTCGACTGGTGCGCCACGCCCAGCTGGGTAAAGCGCCATTGCCAGCCCAGCGGCAAGGCGCGGAACTGCGGCGCGGTGGGCACCACGTAGATCAGTTCGGGCTGGTAATCGGTGTTGCGAAAGGGCCGCGAGTCGGCGTGGTTGTAGACCTGCCACATCGTCTGCAGGGTGAAGGCGCCCCACAGGTCGCCCCCGGGGAAACCGACATCCTGCAGGAACTTGGTGCGCAGCGACAGCTGGAATTTCGCCTCTTCCCGGCGGTCATCGGGCGCGGTCACGGCCGCCTGCGTCGGCGACTGGGGCGAGCGGTTGATGCGGGAGGTGACGTGCACGGGCAGCACGTAGTTCGGGTGGTAGCCGACGAAATTGAACACACCGCGCTTGTCGGCCGGGTCCAGCTCCCAGAACTTGGCCAGCAGGCTGCTGGAAGAGGCCGGTGCGGCCGCCGGAGGCAGCTGCCCGCCCGACTGCGACAGCAGCGAAGGGGCCGGGGTCGCCGGGGCCGCTTCGCCCCCGAAGGGTTGCTGCGCCACCGGGGCGGCGGGCGCCGGCGCGCGCCCGGCGAGCTTGTCGTAACAGGTCAGGCGGTCGGCCGCAGCACCGATGGCGGCGCAGGCCTCCAGCGTGGGGGGCGTCTCGGTCTGCGCCCGTGCGGGCAGGCCTGCAGCGAGGCCGCACAGCAGGATGAACGGGGACAGGTTCTCAGGGTTCACAGGCAGGCCTTCAGCACATCGCGCCGTTGATGGAGATCACCTGCCCACTCACGTAGGCCGCCTTGTCGGACGCCAGAAACGCCACCAGCTCGGCCACCTCGTCCGCGCGGCCCGCGCGCTGCATGGGCACCAGGCGCTTGATGGCCTCGGCGTCGAAGGCGCCTTCGATCATGTCGGTCTCGATGATGCCGGGCGCGACCGCGTTGACGGTGATGCCCCGGCTGGCGAGTTCGAGCGCGAGCGACTTGCTCGCCGCGTGCAGCGCGCCTTTGGCGGCCGCGTAGTTCACCTGTCCCCGGTTGCCCATGAGGCCGGCGATGGACGAGATGCTCACGATGCGGCCCCAGCGTTTCCGGATCATGGGCATGGTGAGCGGCTGCGTCACGTTGTAGAAGCCATTGAGCGAGACATCGACCACGCGATCCCACTGCTCGCCGCTCATGCCGGGGAACACGGCGTCGTCGTGGATGCCGGCGTTGTTCACCAGGACCTGGATCGCACCCGCGTCGGTCAACGTGGCCAGCGCGGCGGCGGTGGCCACGCGGTCGGTCACGTCGAAGGCCACGGCCTCGGCACTGCCGCCGCGCTCGCGGATGGCCGACACGATGGCCTGGGCCTTGTCGAGCTGGCGGTTGGTGTGCACGATCACGTGGTGGCCGTCGGAGGCCAGGCGCTGGCAGATCGCCGCGCCAATGCCGCCGCTGCCGCCGGTGACGAGGGCTCGTTTCATGGCTGCGGGTCCTTGTTGGGGTTCAGGGAATCGGCGTCGAGCACCACGGCCGCGCGCCCTTCGAGCAGGCAGCGGCCGGCGTGGCCCACGGTGAAGCGGTAGAGCACGTTCGAGGCATCGCCCGAGAGGCGCTCGGCGCGCACGTCCAGCGGGCCCGGCAGGTCGTCCAGCCGCTCGACGTGCAGGGTGGCGCCGCGCACGCTGGTGAGGTAACCCTGGCGCGGCGCGGCCTCGGTGCCAGCCACCAGCGCGCCGTGCACCGCCATGGCCTGGGCCGCGTACTCGATGCCGTTGGCCGCGCCCAGGCGGCCGTGCGCGCGCAGCGGGTGCGCCGGGTCGGTGTGGCCCACCGCCCGGCAGACCACGTGATCGGCCGACCACTCGGTGACGGCGTCGAGCAGGCACATGGTGCCCTGGTGCGGGATGCGGGCCGCGATGCCCTCGTGGCTCAGCGTGGCCGGGCTCACTGGAGTACCTTCGCCCCGCGGGCTGCGGTGCGAGCTTGCCTGGGAACGGCCCGGCGCTGCGCTCATGCGGGGTCGATCCGGACCGCGAGCCGCAGGCCGGGCAGGTAGTCGAGACAGATCTCGCCGCTGCGGCCTTGCGCCAGGCGCTCCAGCAGCGGCAGCGATCGCAGCGCGGGAATGGCCACGCGCAAGGGTTCCAGCGTGGCCTGCTCCAGGGGCCGCGCGGGCGCTTCGGTGGTCTGCACGGTGATGCGCGCCAGCGCCTGCGGCGAGGACTCGCACTCGAGCCGCAGGGACACGCCCGCGCAGTCTGGCACGGGCCGCTTGGCGAACAGGGGTTCGGGATACTCGCTGTCGTAGGCCAGCAGCAGCGTGGCCTGGCGGTCCAGCACCACCTGGCCGAGCGCGTCGATCAGACCGGCGCCGAAGCTGCCGTCGTGGGCGCACAGCACCTGGCACGGCGCCATCGACTTCGTGGCGATGCCCCAGTAGCCGGCGGGCGCGTTGTGCACCGAGTTGTGGAAGCGCGTGGGCGAGATGTGGCGGTCGTCGGTGGCGAGCTGCTCGCACAACGCGTGGCAGTTGTGGCCGTCCGAGCCCGAGGCGCTGAACACCGTGGCCAGGGTGGACACGTCGGCGCCGGCCGCGGCCTCCAGGCCGATGCCCAGCGCGAGCTTGATCACGCGGCTGGCGCGGCGGCGCTCGGCCGGCGGCAGCAGGCTGGGCGTGGGCAGCACGGAGGGCGCGGGCGCCCAGGCCTGCTCGCCGCGCAGCACGGCGCGCGCGCTGGGCCAGTCGGGCAGGCCCGGCGCGATCAGGCCGATCCCGGTGATCCAGGCGGTCAGGGGTGCGTTCATGCCTGCGCCCTCCCGAACACCAGGCTGCAGTTGCTGCCCC
>SXGT01613834.1_pt1 | contig 10979 bp, 13 predicted proteins | sample 3176221 | NCBI WGS metagenome assembly SXGT01 (sample SAMN11356862, study PRJNA531348) | freshwater metagenome | isolation source: freshwater sample F1-120 | place: China: Fuxian Lake, Yuxi | collected 2017-12-25
GGTAGCACCCAATAAATGAGCTGCCACTAAAGCCTCTGGTAAGCCAGTGAAGTACTGGATATAACCAATCGACAACATGCGCGACGATCGCGATGTTCCGGATCGAGTCGCGGCGTTCCACTAGTTGCGTGAGTCTACGTTGGGTGGGTGATTGGGAACGCCGGTCGGCGCAGCATTCCTCCCGCAACCGGCCGTGTGCTCTGCGAAAACACTGACTCGTTCTGGCACGACGGCCTCGGCCAGCGTCACCACTTTGTCACCCGCTCGCCGGGGTGCTTCCTCCACGATACCGAGGTGATGCGACGTTTTGTTCTTCCCGTGGTGCTGCTTCTCGGCTTGATTGGACCGGCCGTTGCACAGGGAAATTGGCGTGCTCCGGTAGACCCCTCCGAACGCCCTGATGTGTCCGCTGTGACGATTCGAAAAAATGTTGATGCCAACACGGTAGTTCTGCGGACGTGGTACGAGACGTGGAATGGGCGCCGGCGGGCGATGACGATTTTCTTCCCGCGCGCTGCCGAAAACACGGGCCGCGTACTTCCCCTCTTGGTTGCTGCACATCCGGCGGGTGGAGCGAGCACCTGCGCCGACCAGATGGCTCAACTTTCGGGACGGTTCGGCTTCGTGCTTGCCTGCCTTGATGGTCAGGGCGTGGTGACGCGAGCGTTCTCGTATGGGGCGCCCGGCCAGATTGCCGACCTAGCAGCGGCGCCGCGGCTGATTGCCGGCCGCTTGCCGGGCATGAAGCTTGACGCACGTAGGCTCTACCTTGTCGGCTCGTCGATGGGTGGTACCGAGGCTTTGCTCGTTGGCTTGCGCTATCCGAACGCGTACCGGGAGACGGTCGCGCTCAGTCCGGTCACGGATCTCGGTTTTCGCTTCAACTCGCTCCCGCTTGTTCGGCGCGGCCAACTCGAGGCCGAGTGTGCTGGCTCACCGATGGTGCGAGGTGCGTGTTACGTCGAGCGCAGTCCGATCGCCTTTATTGGCCGGCGTGCGGTGGGCTCGACGATCCTGAGTGTCTGGTATTCGACGGAGGATCCAGTCTCGGGAGCACCACAACAGGTGCCGAGGTTTGTGGTGAGCGCAAGGCTTTTGATACAGCCGGATCAGTTGCGGGTGCGGGTCGGCACGGGGGGACATGGCGCTCTTTGGGACCGTGCCGATTATCGGGCGGCGTGGCTGATCGGCCTCGGTTTGGTGCCCCGCGGGGCACTCCCTGAGACGACCGATTTCTTGAAATCAGACGCGCACTAACGAGCTGCGAGGAGCGCGTCCGACTCGTCGGCCGTCAACGCGCGAGCGATTGCCCGGCAGGCGAGTTCTGCGTCGCTATGCAGAGCGTTGTCGTCGGGGATCGACCACGATGATTGTTTGACAACGACGACGCCACGCGGGCGATCGACATAGATCATCTGGCCGTGAATGCCGACGGCCATCACGCAGCCAGGATCGACGCGTGGCTGGTACCAGCAGGAGCGATAACAGCCGCCGGGCAGCCAGTCGGCGTAGTCGCCGATCGCCCAATGGGAAGGGTCGCCACCTGTTGTGAGGTCCTCGATGAAGTCGGCAGGGACAATGCCGGCACCACCTTCGGCGACGATCATGCCGAGGCGGGCGAGGTCGCGCGGAGTGGCACTAAGCCCACCGGCTGCACGGGCTACACCAAAGCGATCGAGCGTCATGTCCGCATCCGCCTCTGCGCCCATCGGTACCCACAGGTACTGCGACACCGCGATTGCGTAGGGTAGGCCACTGGCCGCCTCGCAGACCCAGCCGAGCATGTCGGTAGTGGGTGACATGTAGCGGAAGCGCTGTCCGTGCTCGCCCTCTTTTTGGCGGGAGGCGAGGAATTCGTGCAGCCCCATGTGGTCGGGTGGGGCTGGATACCAGCCGGCCGAGTTGCGGTAGAGCACGATGTCCGGCCCTGGCGAGTAGTCCTCGACGAAGGTGTATGACGCCTCCATATCGAGCAGGTGGCGAACCGTCGCGTCGCCGAAGCCGCCGTCTGCAACGTCTGGCACGTAGGTGATGACGGGCGCGTCGACGTCGATCTTGCCAGCACCGACGAGCGCTCCGCAGAGCAGGGAGGTGATCGACTTGGTGACGCTGAACATCAGGTGTGGTTCGTCGTTACGAATGCCGGGAGCCAACCATTCGAGCGCAACGGCATCGCCCTTGATCGCGACCAGCGCGTCCGTTTCGGTCGAAGCGAGATATTCGCCCAACACGCGCGGGCCCGTCGAGCTGTCAAATGTGAGTTCGAGCAGTTTGCCTGCAGGCTCATAGCCGAGTGCGCGCGGGTGCTGACCGTGGCGGATCTGAGCGGTGGGAATCAACTCGCGCACGTGTCGAAACGACCAGAGTGTGTGCGACGGCTGCATCCAATTGGCAAGCGAGGGGCGGTCCATTACGTCAGTATGCCCGCTTGCGCTCGCGCATGCGAGCCGACACGTCGATTTGGCTGAGCCTGATTGCAACGACAACGGGCATGCGCGAGGGCGCGTTGCTTGGGTGCCAGCGCGCGTCAAGCAGATCGTTTTCTGCCGTCCTGCATGCGTGTCACGAGTACCGCGCGGCGTACGCTCTGAGCGCAATGAGCGACCTACCTGTTGAGCAGCAGCAAGCGTCGTTACAGGCGACCGTCTGCCGACAGCCCTGCCCGATGTGTCAGAGCCTCGAGCCGCCGATTGACGTGCATGGTCATAGTCAGTGCGCGACGTGCAAGATCAACATCGATCCGTGCTGCGGTGGCGCTGCGTTCGAATTGCCCGCGGCGTCGTGACCTCACTCGTTGGAAACGCGCTGAGCTGGGCCCGCGTGGTTGCACACGTGATTGGATGTGCTGAGACGGCAGATACGGCGGGGGTATCAGTGCTAAGAGCGATCGTGCAGCGGGTGGCCCTCTTGGCGTCCGTAGCGCTGGTCGTGTCGGCAGCGAGCACGGGAGCCGTGGCGTCTGCAGCGACTGTATCTGCGCCGCGGCTCTTGGGTGCTCTGACGGTGGCGAGCGAGCATCAGTCGGGCTACTCGCGTGATCTCTTCAACCTCTGGGTCGATGCAGACGGCAACGGTTGCGACACCCGCAAAGAGGTCTTAATCAGCGAGGCGCGTGTCAGTCCGCATGTCGGTTTTGGTTGTGACCTGTCGGGCGGGCGTTGGTGGTCGGCGTACGACAACCTCTTCATCCCGAACGCGAGCAGCCTCGACATCGATCACTTCGTGCCGCTGGCAGAGGCGTGGCGATCTGGTGCCTTTCGCTGGAATGCGGGAACCCGCGTGGCTTTCGCCAATGATCTTGGCTACTCCCTGTCGTTGATCGCCGTCACGGCGCATACGAATCGCAGCAAGAGCGATGCTGATCCCGCTCGGTGGATGCCGCCTTTCAATGCCTATCGCTGCACGTATGTGGCGACGTGGGTGGCGATCAAGTGGCGGTGGCGACTGACGATTGACCCACTCGAGAAGGCTGCGCTCACCCTCGGATTGACAGGCTGTGGCGCTGCGGCAAAGGTACTGCAGCCGAGGCGTGCAGCAATTACGACAGGACCGGTCGTGCCCGTGGCCAGCGGCGGCACGACGACTGCGGCCGGAGGCAACGGCGTGCTCGACTCGCGCTATTCGTACTGCACGGGGGCCATCGCGGCCGGGCTTGGTCCGTACTACCGCGGGCAAGATCCCGAGTACGCCTGGTACCGCGACGGCGATAGCGACGGCATCGTCTGCGAGCGCTGACCGTCAGACTCTGTCCATGATCACCGTCAGCCACCTCTTGCAGACCCCGGTCAAGAGCCTTGCGATGAGCGAAGTTGCGCAGTTCGAGCTCGGCCCCGATGGAGTTGTTGGCGATCGGCGTTTCTTCTTGCTGGGCGATGATGGCCGCTCGCTTAACGCTGCTCGGCGACTGCCGCTCTGTCAGGCATCAGCGACGCTAAATGATGGACAGCTGACAATCGTTTTGCCCGATGGCACGTCCGTGACAGGGCTGACGGAGGTGGGCGAACGGTTGACGGTCGGCTGGGACATGAAGCTCGAGATTGATGCCTACGTCGTTCACGGGCCGTGGCGCGAGGCGCTTTCCGAGTTCGCGCGCGAGCCGGTTCGTCTGGCGTGTGTCGCTGACGAACGTGGCGGTTGGTCGGGTTTCTCAGTCTCGCTGATCGGAACACCGTCGATTGATGCCTTGGGTCTAGGGCCGATCAACAGTCGTCGCTTTCGCATGCTGATCCAGACCGCGGGCGGCGCACCGTTTGTCGAGGACAGGTGGGTCGGGCGCGATGTCAGGGTTGGCGCCGCCGTCATTCATGTCGATGAGACGTGTGCGCGCTGTGCGGTGACCACCTGTGACCCGGATAGTGGCGAGCGCGATGTCGACACGCTGCGCGCGATGATCGAGGCCAAGGGCGCTGCAGACCTTGGCATCTATGGCTCGGTCGTGGAGCCTGGGCTCGTGCGCGTCGGTGACGCGGTCGAACTGCTCTGACTTAGCGCCAGAGTGCGTTGATTGGATTCCACAGGACGGACAAGAGGAAGACACCGATGGTGATCAGGAGGACGATCGCGGTGACGCGCATGAAGCGGGGATGCATGGCGTCAGCGTACCGAGTCGTTAAACGATGACGAGTTCCCGGTCATCCTCGGTTGCCACGGGCGGCAGGGCCCGCAGGCGCGGAAACGAGAGCAAACCCTCCGCCGCCAGAATTGCCACGGCTGCCTGTGGCAGGTCGACGCGCCGCTCACAGGCGGCGTAGCGTGGCTCCCACACTGGGAGAAATTTGCGGTTGAAGGCATGGAGTCGCTCGAGTTGGAACCAGCGGTCGCCGCGCATCAACGCCTCGGCGGCGAGGCGCTCAAAACCCTGCAGATCGTCAGACCGAAGGATCCGACCAAAGGCGCTGAAGTTGAGACCGACGCGACCGATCCCTGCTGACCGTGCCCACCCGAACACCGCTGCCAAGATCGCCTCGTTGAGACCGTTGGGAGCCGTTGCTCTACGGCGCATGGTCGAGAGCGACAGGTCGCCTGTCGTCAACACAGGTACAAAGTGGATGTAGGCGACTGGCGACCTATCAGCAGCGAGGGCGATGGCAAACACGCAGTCGTCGTGCTCCTCTGCCCACGGGCTATCAAGCGCCATCGAGAACCCGCGCTCTCCTTTTCCACCGAGCCACGTCGTGGAGGCCTCGCGGAGACGGGTCAGCAGCGCAGGATCGAGGTCGCGCCGCCGAGCGATTCTCACCGTGTAGCCCGCGCGCTCGACGCGGTGCACGGACTGGCGCACTTTGCGCATCTTGCGCCCTTCAAGTGAGAACTGTTGCGGCACGACAATTGCCTCGTCGCCGATGTAGGTCGTCATCAGCCCCGCTTGCTCCCAGAGAGCGCACGACGACTGTGGCAGGCCGACCGCTGCGACCCGGCGCCCGATTGCGATCTGCTCCGTGTGGAAACTGTGCAAAAGCTCGGCGCGAGCGGCCTTGCTGCCAATCACATCGCCCGAGACGATCGCGACGCCTGCGACGACCCGATACGCGAGCATCGCCTGGTGGTCGTGGGCAAAGACGAGTGTCATGTCTTGGCGCAGGGAGAAGTATGAGAGCCCGTCGTGCGCGTGTCGGTCCAAGATGCTGCGGGCGAGCTCGCGGTGATGATGCTCGGAGGGGTTAGGTGGCGGCACCGCGCGCAGCCAGAGGATGGCTGTGACGATGATCGCCACTGCCGTGTAGAGACCGAGTGCGGAGAACGAATCCGTGGCTCCAACCAGCGCATTCAGGCTCTGTCCGGCTGCCTCTCGTAGCGAGATTGGATTGTCGGCTAGGCGTGCTACCGCTTCGGCGGAGGCGATTGCGAGCAGCACGCCTGCGCCCACGATGTACCCGGCCCAGGTGAGGCAGCGTCGGGTTGCGTGGTGTGCTCCCTCGACGGTAAATGCAGTCCGCTTGACGATCAGCAGTACGAGGAGGGCCAGTGCGGCAAACGCCTCCTCGGCGTCGAGGCCCTTTGCGAGGTGGAGGACCGCTGTAAATGCGAGGAGGATCAGGGCCAACTGCCATGCACGATGACGGCGACGAACGAGTCCAAACGCCACGATGATCAACAGCACGCCGAGCTCGAAGACGATGACGTGCGCCGTCCGTGTCGCTTGGATTGGAATCAGGCTGTTGAGTAGTGCCACTCGATTTGCGAGATCGGGGGTCAGGGCCGAGACGAGCGAGGTCAGCCCGACGAGGGCGACGCCAACGGCGAGCAGCTTGACGATCAGATCGCGGGGACGAACGGCGGGCACGCTCCCAGTATCCCGCATGTCTAGTCGGGCACTGCCGATTACGGCAGAGCGAGTGGTTCTGGGTCGGCACGCACGCACCCGAACAACTGCTCAAGAAAACCGTAGAACCAGGTTGCCTGGGCGGCATCGTGTTCGAGCATTAGGACATCTTGCTCGGCTCGTGTCTGGGCGCCCGGCTTGCCGTAGGCGGCCCAGTCTGCGGCCTGCCAGCGGCGAAAACATTCGATCGTCACCTCGGGATGAAACTGCACGCCATACGTCGTCGTCCCGTACCGGTAGGCCTGGTTTGGGTACAGCTCACTCGAGGCGAGCAGGGTTGCGCCCTCGGGCAGTTCAAAGGTGTGAAAGTGAGCCTGTGCGGCGTGGATCGGAGCTGGCATGAAGTCCGCACCGGCGGCGGTCGGTGTCAACGCGTAATACCCAAACTCGTGCAGGCCCGAGGCGGGTGGACCGACCTCGGCACCGAGCACATAGGCGATCGACTGCGCGCCCTGACAGATGCCGAGCAGTGGCACCTCCTGCTCGATGCATTGGGAAATCCACCGATGCTCGTCGCGGAGGAACGGGTGCTCTTGTTCGGCAAAGACGCTAAACGGACCGCCGTGCACGACGCTGCCGGCCCACGTCTCGTCGAGCATCGGGACCGGGTCGCCAGCGCATGGTCGGATCGTGACCGGCTCGAAGCCACGTAGGAGCAGATACGTGTTGACGCGATCGTCAGGCGGATCGTCGCCGTGGCGAATTATCAGGACGCGGTTGCTCATACCGAGTCCATCCTGTCAAAGAACGCAACAGGCTTCAATTGAAGGAGTGGGATGTGAAGGCATTCGTGCGTTTGCGGACATGGCGCGTGACGAGCTAATGACGAAGCGTTGCGAATGTGGAGGTGTGTGTTCTCCGGGTAGCCCACATTGTCACTTGCGTGTCGTACGACAGTCATCAAAGTGAAATCGTGGAAATTGTCCTCACAACTCACGCGGCAGACAACATGCCTCGGCTTATGGTCACCCTGAAGCAGGTCCAGCGCTGCGTCACCGACCCTGACCGCGTGAGCTCAGCTCACCTGTCGGGTTTCCGCATGACCGGGCTGCGTTTCGAGCGTGATTTTGAGCGGGGCGTTTTGGTCACAATCGTTCGTCAGCAAGAGGCGGTGGCGATTGTCATCACCGTTTATTGGATCGAGGGCGATGCACGCGTCAAGCCTTCACGGAGGAGAGCACGTTGAGCGCCTACAATCCGACCATGATGCAGAGGGTGGAATTCGAAAACGAGGGAGGCCTACACCTGATTCGTTTTAGCACGCATCCGTATCACCACGCGGAAGAAATCTATGCGCCTGACGGCGTCGTCTGCGGTGTCGTTCACGTCGATTCGGACGGTGCCCCGATCGACGTTGAGATCTTTAGCCTCCCGCACTTCGATCTCGACGCATGCGCCGCGAAGTACGGATTCAGCGATCGGGCCGGTGCGATCGGCATGGCGCTCGCGACCGCTGCTGTCTAATTAGCCGGCCGGGGATCGCCAGACGTCGATCGCGCGCCAGCCGGCGGGCGTTGTGGTTTCGAGGTTGTAGAGGCTAAAGCCCATGGCGCCTGCGCTCTTGGCCCCGCGAGCGGCGGCAACGAGGAGGCGTGGTTTGAGAAAGTCGGTCACGCCGGCAATCACGTGGACGGGTGCGGCTGGGTCGCCGGTCTGCTCTCGAATTGTCGTCACGCAGGCCGCTGTCATCGCTGTTGTCTCTGCAAGTGTCAGGTAGCGCGACGTGTAACACATCGGCAGCATCGCGTCGGTGTTAGCGCGGATCGTGGCGTACGGGAAGATCCGCCACCACGCGAGCGCGTCGCGCGGCACGATGCCCGCCATCGGCAGGTCGGGATAGGTCGCGCGTAGCCACTGCACCATCGCCGCAGCGCGGTTTGCGCGCAGCTGGCGGTTGCGGACGATGTCGGCTTCGATGTCTACGCCAAGACCATCGATCGGGTCGGCGCCACCAACGCTGACGGCTGCTGCGAAGCGGCGTTTGTCGAGTGCGATGTTGCGGTAGCCCGGCAGGTACCACGGCACGACCTTGATGCTGTTGGCGTGGGCGAGTGAGATCATCTCCCGGATCTGATCGGGGTACATCACGTCGGCGGGGCTGTGGTAGTTCGACGTCTCAACGTAGATCGTCTGGATATCGTGAGCGACGGCTTCGTCGACGACGAATTGAGGGTCCTTGATGGTCTCGTCGTAGATGTCGACCCAGAGCCCCGTGCCAGCGAAGACGGCGGTGCGGGAGGCAGCGTCAGAAGCGACGGCGCTTCCGGGGAGCAGGGCACCAAGTAGGAGCACCGGTAGGATCAGGTAGAGAGAGCGCAACACACGGCTGATTCTACCGCTGCACAAGCAGCGCGAGCGAGCTTTGCTCTTCGCGGGTTAGACCGTTCCGGTGTTGAGGAGCAGTGCCCAGATCGAGATTGGCACACCAAAATCTGAGACCAGAATCAAGGTATTACCGGGCGCAAAGTTCTTGTCGCGGATGATCTCCTTGACGTGGTTAAGGCCAGCCAGCACGAGGAAGCAGGAGGACACGATCGCCATCACGATCCAGGCATCCTGCGAGAGGTGGACGGAGATCACGCCGGCGATGCCGAGTCCAAAACAGACGTATCCGACTTCGTGCTGGAAGGGGCTCGTCTCCCACCCAATGTTCTTGGCTGTTGACTTGGCGAAGATCGTGTGCATGACGCCGCTCGCGAGAAACATCCAGCCCATCGGCAGGTAGAGGAGCCAGAGGATTGCGAGGATCTCCATGCTGGCATCCTCATGCGCTCCAGGTGCACTGACACCAAGCAGCGCGAGGATCCACGCCAGTACGAGCATTCCGGCAGTCACGATTACGCCCATATTTTTAACTTACACGTCCGGTCGGCACGCGTCAACAACTTCTCGTGCGATCGGCAGGTTGATCTGGGTTGGAGGCGGATTTGTCACACTGCAGCGGTGATCACCGTCTCGCGCCTGATGCACTCGCCCGTTAAGGGCCTCGAACTCGTCGAATACCCTTCGCTCGAGTTGGGACCATTGGGCGCGCCGTTCGACCGTCGCTTCTTCGTTGTCAATGCGGCGGGCGAGCTGATGGGCAGTTGGAGCCACGGTCGCCTCTGTCTGACGCGCGCGGAGTACGACGGTGTGACGTTGACGATGCACTTCCCAGATGGGTCCGTCGTCTCGGCACCCGACCCGATTGTTGGTGAGGCAATCGACTTGATCTGGGATTCGGATGAGCCCACCACCGCGCATCTTGTCGATGGCCCGTGGGCCGCAGGACTCTCCGAGGTTTTGGGCGAGCCCGCGAGGCTGGCGCGCGTCAACGATTCGACGGGTGGTTGGTCGGCGCACGCTGTGTCATTGATCGACGTCGCCTCAATTGCCGCGCTCGAGCAGGGTTCGCTCGATGACCGCCGCTTTCGGATGACGATGACGCTGTCGGGTGGCGCTGCCTTCGAGGAAGACTCTTGGCTTGGGCACGACGTCGCGATTGGCTCAGCCGTGCTGGCCGTGCGTACTGCGTGCGAGCGTTGTGTCGCCACGACCCGCGATCCCCGCACGGGCGATCGCGATGTCAACACCTTGCGCGCCATGAAGGCGGTGCGTGGCGCTCCCAACCTCGGCGTCTATTGCGACGTCGTGACGCCAGGCCGGGTCAGCCTCGGCGACGAAGTCCGCCCGCTCGGTCTTTCTTAGAACGAGCGCGAGCAACCCCCGTTCGCAATCCGAGGCGGACATGACACGTGCGCACTTGTCATGTCCGACGGAGACGATCTGGCTAAAAAAAGTGGTTGGAGATGAGCACCGGCCCCTCTCCGACCAACGACTACTCCATTCCGAAGTCGGGTGCGACCTCGCCGGCCGGGTCGGGCGCGGAGGCGAGCACGCTGGGCGCAACCATGTCGGCGTACTGCTCGAAGTTCTTGACGAACTGCGCTGCGAGCTTGTGCGCGGTGACGTCGTAGAGGTCCTTGTCGGCCCACGCATCGCGCGGGTTGAGCAGGCTCGGGTCGACGCCAGCGACGGTGACGGGGATGTGCAACCCGAAGATCGGGTCGATCGTCGTCTCGGCGTTGTCCAGTTCGCCGCCGATGGCTGCGCGCACGAGTGCACGCGTGGCTGCGATTGGCATACGGCTTCCGACGCCGTACCCACCACCAGCCCAGCCGGTGTTGACGAGCCAAGCGGAGGCACCCGTCTGCTCGAGGCGCTCGCCGAGCATGCGGGCGTAGACGCCTGGGCGCTGCGGCAGGAACGGTGCGCCGAAGCAGGTCGAGAACGTCGTCTGCGGCTCGGTCACGCCAACTTCGGTGCCTGCCAGCTTGGCGGTGTAGCCCGACAAGAAGTGGTACATCGCCTGGTCGGGAGTGAGGCGCGAAATGGGAGGCAAGACGCCATAGGCGTCGGCCGTCAGCAATACGACGGCGGTCGGCGTGCCGGCGCGCTTCTCTGGCACGGAGCCAGGGATCGAGCTGACGGGATACGCCACGCGCGTGTTCTCGGTGATCGACTTGTCGGCGAAGTCGATCTCGCGCGTGATCGGGTCGAGCACAACGTTTTCGATGATCGTGCCGAACATCTCGGTCGTCGCGTAGATCTCGGGCTCGGACTCGGCGGAAAGGTTGATTGCCTTGGCGTAGCAGCCACCTTCGATATTGAAGACACC
>SXGT01297708.1_pt1 | contig 10978 bp, 12 predicted proteins | sample 3176221 | NCBI WGS metagenome assembly SXGT01 (sample SAMN11356862, study PRJNA531348) | freshwater metagenome | isolation source: freshwater sample F1-120 | place: China: Fuxian Lake, Yuxi | collected 2017-12-25
CGGGCATTCGATCATCACGATCGGATGCACCTGGTCTTCGGGAATGTTCAGCAGGCGGAACACGCCGCCATATTCGAGGTCGAGCTTGAAGAGCAGCGCCTCTCCCTCGCCGGCCTTGCAGTCGAGCGTCAGACTCACTTCAAAGTCGGTCGGCGCCAACTGCTTGGCGTTGACGTTGACCTGGATCGCGATGTTGGGCGCATTATCCTGCGGTCCGAGCGAGCGCGGCGCATTGGGATTTTCGAAGGAGAAATCCTTCATATACTGCGCGAGCGAATTGAGGGCCGGAGCGCCGCCCGGCGCTCCTTGCGCGCCGTTGCCATTCGTATCGGTCATGTAAGGGCCTCCAGCCAAGCCGTTGCGACGAGAATTCGCGCCCGCCTAACACGTCTGTCAGACGCGAACAAGGCGCGTCCTACTCAGACATCCTTCGCCGCGCTGCGCCTCGGGCGGCGCGCTTCCCGCCGCCATTCGCGAGGATCGAGGTCGATGAGCCGCGGATCGGCCGCATTGGCGCGAGACCGCCAGCGTCGCGCCAGACTTTCCCGGACCGAAGGAGATTTGAGCGCCAGTCCGACAAAATCCGAGGCGAAGCCGGGAAGAATGAGAAGAAACGAGGCCAGCGCCTGCATGGCCCCGTCGAGCATCGCGCCGTCGGCGGCGACGGCGGTTTCGCCTCGAGCCCTGGCGGCGACAGCCTTTCGAAAGAACTCAAGGAGGCGCTTGACGTCGGCAAGGCCCAGCAGCGACGCGCCGAGGGCGAGCACGATCGCCGCGAGAAGCCCGACGGCCCGCACGACGAGCGCGAAAGCGAGTATTTCCAGCACGATCCAGGCGGCAAGGCCTGCGCCGACAAGCTTTGAATTCACCGATTCATCCGCTTTTTGGCGTTTGCGCGCGCACGATCCGCGGCAACGCGCCCCTTGATTCGTGACATATACGGAGCGACATGATAGCCGAGCACGGAAATCTTCGGGAGTTGCTAATGCCGGCGACCGGCGACTTGTTCGATCCGACCCTCATCGTCTTCGCGGCGCTCGCGGTTTTCGTTATCTGGAAGCTGCGTTCGGTGCTTGGGATGCGGGTGGATCGCGATACGCCGCCGCCGGCCCGTTTCACGCCGCGTCCTGCGGCGCCCGCCGCAGTCGCGCCTGTGCAGAGCGCTGCGCCCGTCGCGGCGGCGGCCCCGAGCGGCGCGGAGCGCTGGGAGGGCGTCGCCGAGAAGGGCGTCGCTTCCGCCTGGAGCGGGCTCGACGCCGTCGCAGCTTCCGATCCCAGTTTCGACGGCAAGGCTTTCCTCAGCGGCGCGCGCCGGGCCTATGAGATGATCGTCACCGCCTTCGCCAAGGGCGACCGCGAGACGCTGAAACCGCTGCTGTCGCAGGACGTCTTCGACGGGTTCTCGGCGGAGATCACGCGGCGCGAGCAGCAGGGCGAGACCATGGAGACCGCTGTCGTCGCGATCGATTCGGCAACGGTCGACGCCGCCCGCGTCATCGCCGCCCGCAACGAAGTGACGGTGCGTTTCGTCGCTCGGCTGATGAGCGAGCGCCGAGACCGCGCCGGCGAAATCATCGACGGCGGTCAGACCCGCAAGGTCATTGAGCGCTGGACCTTCGCGCGCGATCCGAAGGTAAGCGATCCCACCTGGAAGCTCGTCGCGACCCAAGCCGAAGACTGAGCATGGCGCACAATGATGCGCCGCATTTTTTAGCTTCCGATCTGCTGCAAAGCATCGGCTTCGACGAGATCGACGGCTTTTCCACCGATGATCTCGCGGCGGCGTTCAACGCCTTCCGCCGCTCCGCGAAGATCATCGCCGCCGATGCGCAGGAGCAGCGCAGCGCCGTTCCGCCGCCGCAATCGCTGATCTTGGCCGCGCGCGCCGCGCTCGACGGCGTCGACGATTCAGCAGCCTTCTTTCGAAACTGGTTTCGTCCTCGCCGCATCAAGGCTCAAGGCTTCGTCACCGCCTATTATGAGGTCGAGGTCGACGCCAGACTGTCGCCGGAGCCCGGTTTCGTTACGCCGGTCCTGTCGCGACCGCTCGATCTCGTTACGCTGAACGAGGCGCCGCTCCAGCTTCCTTCCGGAGAAAGGCTGACAAGCGCGCGCCGTCAGGCCGATGGCGCGCTTGTGCCCTATCCCGACCGGCGCGCGATCGAAGAGGAAGGCGCGGCCCCAAGCGCCCATCCGCTCGCCTATGTCCGCGATCCGGTCGAATTGTTTCTCATTCAGGTGCAGGGTTCGGCGCGGCTGCGATTGCCGGGCGGCGGCGTCATGGCGCTGACCTATGCCGGGCGCAACGGCTGGCCTTACGCCTCCGTCGGCCGCCTGCTGATCGAGCGAGGGCTCGCGACGAAAACGGAAATGTCGCTTGATGTGATGAAGGCGACGCTGCGACGCCTGGGAGCTGGGCCAGGCGAAGCTGGCCGCCGCCTGATGCAGAAAAATCGTTCCTATGTATTCTTTGAGATCGATGGATCGGCGCAACGCAGGATTGGCCCGATCGGCGGACAGGGCGCGCCGCTGACGCCGTTTCGATCGATCGCCGTCGACCGTTCGATCTGGTGCTACGGACTGCCGTTCTGGATCGCCGCGCGCATTCCCTGGCGGGATGCGGCCGAAACGGAATTTCGCCGTCTGATGATCGCGCAAGACACCGGATCCGCCATAATAGGGCCTGCGCGCGCCGATCTTTTTTTCGGCGCGGGCGAAGCGGCGGGCCGGCGGGCCGGCGATATTCGGCACGCCGCCGAAATGATCGTGCTGCTGCCGAAGGAGATTGGAGACGATCGGTGAGCGAGGAGAATTCTCGCCGATACGCCCGCCGCCTGTCGCAGGCCGAAGCGGAGCTCTGGATGACGGTGACAGCCGACGTCCGGCCGTCCCGCGCGCGTGCGAAAAAATTGCCGCCGCCGCCTGCCCCCGTCGAGGCGCGCAGTCCGCCCGCTTCTTCTGTCGTCAGCGACCGTCCGCCGGCGCCGAAATCTCCGCCGCGGCCGATCGACATCGATCCGCGCACCTTCACGAAGATCAAACGCGGTAGGCTTGAGGTCGACGCCAAGCTCGATCTTCACGGCATGCGGCAGGCCGAGGCGCAGCGCTCCTTGACGGCCTTTCTGCGCAGATGTCAGGCCAATGGCGCGCGTATCGCGATCATCGTGACAGGCAAGGGGCTGACCCGTGACGAGGGCGGCGTGCTGCGGCGCGTCGTCCCTATGTGGCTCGAAGCGCCGAATCTGCGCGACGTGGTGGTGGGCTTTGGCGAAGCAGCGCGTCATCACGGCGGCGAAGGCGCGCTCTATGTGCGCATCAGGCGGGCCGACCGCGTGCAATAGGCGGCGCCGCCTGCGGCCGCACGCCTTTCGGCGCTATTGTTCGGTGGATGCTTTCTGCGAGACATCGGCGGCCGGCAGCGCGACGGGTTCGGCGGGGCGCGTCAAAAAGGCGGCCGGAATATTGGGCTTGCCCTCTTCGGTCAAATGTTGCGCGGAGTCCGGCGGCGGCTTCCATTCGAAGGCGTCGAGCCTTCCGGTGACCGGCGACATCGGCAGCCAATTCTTCGAGACGACGCCGTCGGCGATCCACACCGGATCGCGCGGCGCCCGCGAGCCGCGGGCGAGCCATTCGCGCACCGGCCCCGAGGGCCCATGCGCGCCGTCTTCGATTTCCGCCATCAACAGGCAGGTATGGGCGGTCGGATGACGGCCGCTGGCGATGAGCGGCGCGAGCGCCTCGCGGGCCTTGGCGAAATTGCGGTTTGACAGCGCGACCTCGGCGACAAGATGCCGGCTCTCCGGCGCATGGGGCGCGGCCCGCGCCAGCTTCTCGACCCGCGCCAGCTTCGCAGCGTTCGATTCGCCCGTGAGCGCTTCGAGATAGGCGGCGGCGAGATCGGGATGGGGCTTCGTCGCCCACACCGTCTCAATGAGCTTTAGCGCCTGCTTACTGTCGCCATGGCGGACGAGCACGCGCGCGGCGGCGACGGCTGCGGGGGCGAAACCCGGCCGGCGCTTCAGCGCCTGGCGCGCGATATGCAGCGCGTCATGGGGATGATCGCGCTCCTTCTCCATCGCCATCGCGGTTTCGACGACGGCGCGAAGGTTCTGCGCCGATGGTGCGTCGATCGCCTTGGCGGCAAGACTCGCTTCGATCGCCTCGCGCGCTTTCTCCCAGTCGCCCTGGGCGGTGAGATGTTCGAGCATGGCGGATCCCGCCCAAGGAACCGGCGCGATGGCGTGCGCCTCCTTGGCGAAATGATGCGCCGCGTCGACGTCCTCGCGCCGGCGCGCCTCGATATGCAGTCCGCGCAGGCCGAGAAGCTTGGTTTCCGGCTTCAGCGTCATTTTATGAAAGGTCTCTTCGGCGAGCCGTCGGTCGCCGGCGAGCTGCGCCGCCTGGGCCTTCAGAAATTGCGTCAGCGGCTCGTTCGGCAGCAGCCGTTCGGCGACATACGCCGCCTTGCGGGCCCGGGCGGCGTCGCCGGTCCCGACCGCGATCAGTCCCTGCGACAGAGCGTCGAACCCCTTGTCGCGACGTTTCAGCCGCGAGCCGCCGGTCCAGCGGCCGGGCATGCGCAGCAGCGCCATGACGATCGCCCAGAGCACGATCGTCGCGGCGAGGATCAGCAGCAGCCCCCCGATCGCCACCGGAATCGAGGCCTCGAACTGATAGCCGGCGAAATCCAGCGTCAGCGAACCCGGCTGTTCGATCAGCCATTCGAGGCCATAAGCGACCGCCGCAAGCGCAAGGATGAAAAAGAGGAGAAACAGCATGGCGATTGATCCTGCTCATTCCTTCGTTGCGACGAGCGCGGCGATCGCGCCATGCAAGAGACTTTCGGCCGCCCGCGCCGCGTCGATGCGCGCCTGCAGCGCGGCGCCGAAGTCCTTGGCCTCGTTCTGCGCCGCTTCGGGAAGCGCCGCGAAAAGCGCGGCGGCGCGAGCAAGATCGCCATGCGCCAGCGCGGCGTCGATATGAACGACTTTCTCCTCGACCGACTGAGCCTCTCCGGTCGGCGCGCCGGACGGACGAACGCGCACGAGCTTGCTCGCGCCTTTCATCAAATGCTGCGCGATATCCCCAGAGTCTCCAGCCTCAAGCGCGTGAATGCGTTTGGCGGCTGGCGCGAAGTCGGCTTTCAGCTGCGCAGCGCTTGGCGCGCCCTTTTCGGCAAAGGGCGAAAGCGCCGCCAGCGCCGCGGGATCGGCGCCGAGCCGCGCCAGCGCCTTCGCCTCCACGGCATAGGGCCGCCCCGCCTCGAGCTCGCGCTGTAGCGCATAGGCGATGACGACAAGGGCGGCAGGCCCGTCAGACGTCTTGGCCGCGGTAGCTTCTGGCGCCGCGCGCGTTTCGTTCTTGGGCGACTCGAGCCGCCCACGCAGCGCTTTCATTTCCTCGCCGAGTTCGTCGATGCGGCCTTCCAGCGCGGTCAGTTGATCGCTGGGGGTGAGCGCGGCGCCTTGGCCGGTTCCGGCGGGATCGGCCGTCGGGCGCGCTTTCGTCGCCGCTTCCGCGGCCGCCTGAGCGGCGTTGGCGGCCGCCCCCGCCGCTTCAGCCGCGCGCAAGGCCCGCTGCGCCAATTCCTCGGCTGCGTCGAGGCGACTCTGCAACGACGCGACGGCCGTCTTCTGCGTTTCGACGGCGGCGTTCGCCACGGGCTCCGGGCGCCGCTCGTTCGACATCGGCTCGGCCGCGGTTTCGGCAGGTTTCGCTGGAACGATCTGGGCCGGCTCGGTCGGCGGCGCGGGCGAGACCGGGGTCGGTTGCGCCGGCGTTTTTTCGCCAAGCAGCGCGCTGAGCCGGTTCTTCAGCTCGTCGAAGACGACGCTCGCCTCATCGACATAAGGCTCCGCGTAATCGGCGACGGCCTTCAAACGCTCGTCCTTGTCCTTGAAAGCGATCGCCGCATAAAGAGCGGCGCCTGCGAGGACGGCTACCAGCAGCAGCGTCGACAACAGCGAGCCGAAAAAGGAGCGGCGCTTGCGTTGGACGGGCGGCGGCGGTTTAGGCGGGAGCTCCACCGGCTCGACCGGCGCTTCCGAGAGTTCGATGCGGTTCGGTTCTTCGTCGTCCGGCGAGACCATTGGCTAATCCTTGACTTCCCGGCCTCTTATAGTTGATGCGTTCGGCGCCCGCAAAACAGGCTGTCGCGTCAGCCCGCCGCCTCGACAAGCTGCAATGTGCGCCGGGCGATGTCGAGATGCAGACGCTCGATCATTTTCCCGTCGATCTGCACGACGCCCTTATCGGCGTTGTCCGGCTCGTCGAATATGGCGATGATCCGGCGGGCGAAATCAACCTCTTCGGCGCTCGGCGCGAAAATCTCGTTCACCGGAGCGATCTGGCTTGGATGAATGAGCATCTTCCCGTCAAAGCCGAAGTCGCGGCCCTGCTCCGCCTCGCGCCGCAGACCATCAAGGTCATTGAAGTCGTTGTAGATGCCGTCGATGATCTCGATGTTGTGGACCCGCGCCGCGAGCACGCCCGCGGAAAGCCAGGAGAGCAGCGCCTGCCGGCCGGGGGTCAGTCGCGCCCGCGTCGATTTGGCGATGTCGTTGGGGCCAAGGATCAGAACTTCCAGGCGCGAGGCCGGATCGTCGGCGGCGCTGGCGATTTTTTCGATGTCGAGCACCGCGCGCGGGGTCTCGATCATCGCCCATAGACGCGTCTTGCGCGGCGCGCCGGCGGCGACGATATCTGCGGCCGCCTTCAGTATCTCGTCGCGCGAATTGACCTTGGGAATGACGATGGCGTCCGGTCCGAGCGGCGCGATCGCGGCGAGGTCTGGCCGATACCACTCGGAGCCGCGGGCGTTGACGCGCACGACAAGTTGGCGCGCGCCGTAGCCGCCCGCCGCAACCGCCGCCGCGACCTGCTCGCGGGCGGTCGCCTTGGCGGATTCCGCCACCCCGTCCTCAAGTTCGAACATCAGGACGTCGGCGGAAAGCGTCTTGCCCTTCTCCAGCGCTCGGGCGTTCGAGCCCGGCATGGCCAACACGCTGCGCTTCAGTCGCGAAAGCATTCAAAACTCCAAAATAGAGACCGTTCGGCCTTCTCTTGACCCCGCCGCGTGATCTACACAATAACCGCGGGGTCCGCCATCCGCCCCGGGCAAAGCGCAGGAAGGAAATGCTATATGGCCGATCACGAGCCGTCGCTCGGCGCGACCGGTCTGCCGAAAGCGCTGATCGAGGGCTATGAGTCCTTCATCAGCGGACGTTTTCTCGCCGACCACGACCGATTCGAGGAACTGGCGATCAAGGGGCAGACGCCCAAAACGATGATCATCAGCTGCTGCGACTCGCGCGTCGCGCCCGAGGCGATTTTCAACGCCGGCCCCGGCGAGCTTTTCGTGCTGCGAAACGTCGCCGCGCTGGTGCCGCCCTATGAGCCTGACGATCATTATCACGGGGCGTCGGCGGCGCTCGAATACGCCGTCATGGCGTTGAAAGTTTCCGACATCGTCGTGCTCGGGCATGGCCAGTGCGGCGGCGTTAAAGCCTATGCGGAAATCGCCGCGAATTCTGACGCGCCGCGGCTGAGCCACAGCGACTTCATCGGCGATTGGATCAAGATGCTGGCGCCGGCGGCTGATCGCCTGGGCGTTCGGCCCAATCCCAAAGACCTGGCGTATGTGGAGCGCCTGGAGTTCGAGTCGGTGAAGCAGACGCTGTGCAACCTGCGCTCCTTTCCCATGATCCAGGTGCTCGAACATCACCGGCATCTTCGGGTGCACGGCGCCTTGTTTCGAATCATGGACGGGCGATTGTTTTGGCTGGACGAATCGACCGGGGTCTTCAATCCCGTCTGCGAAGGGGCGCACGCGGCCGCGTTCGCCGAGGCGCGCTTTTGACGGCGGGCGCATTCGACGAGAGCCGCGTTCCCTTCATCGCCGGTCTCCATGAACTCGCCGACGGCTATGACGCAATCCTGTGCGACGGCTGGGGCGTTCTGATCGACGGTCGGCGCCACTTCCCGGAAGCCACAGAGGCCTTGCGGCGCTTCCGCGCCACGGGAGGGACGGTCGTGCTGATCACCAACGCCTCGCGCCCCGACGACGAGGTCCGCCGCCAACTCCTGGGCCTCGGCGTTCCGCAGGACTGTTTCGACGATCTGGCGTCGGCGGGGGAACTCGCGCTGCGCGAAATCGTCGCCCGCGACGGGCAGGCGGTCTATCACCTGGGACCGGCGCGCGACGACGGTCTGTTCCGCGAGGCCGCGCGCCGCCTTGGCGGGCCGGTCATGCGGGTCGGACCGGAAGCCGCCGATTACGTCGTCTGCACCGGCCTCCTCGACGAGCGCAATGAAACGCCCGCGGATTACGACGAACAGCTCGCGATTCTGAAGGCGCGCGACCTGACCATGCTATGCGCCAATCCCGACATTGTCGTCGCGATCGGCAATGATCTCGTTTATTGCGCCGGCGCCCTGGCGGAGCGTTACGCCGCGATCGGCGGCCACGTCCTGACCTTCGGCAAACCCCATGCGCCGATCTACGCCGCGGCCAGGGAGCGGCTGCAAAATCTGCGCGGCGATATCGACAATTCGCGGATTTTGGCGATCGGCGACGGCGCCTTCACCGATCTCGCCGGCGCCGGCCGCGCCGGGGTCGACTGCCTCTTCATCATCCATGGGGTGCATCGCGAGGAGCTGCACGCCGAAGGCGGCGCGCTCGACGAAGCGGCGCTCGAATCGCTGTTTGCCCGCGCCGGCGCGCGTCCCAAGGCTTTGGCTCGCGAGCTTTTCTGGTAAAAGGGGCTGCGCGGGCCTCGTTCCTGCGGTTACGATCAGCCACGCAACTTTCCGGTGCCTCCATGTCGACGCCGTTCAAAATCTATTATTTCGAAGATCTGAGCGTCGGCATGCGCGAGACGCTGATGAAGGCGGTGATGGACGACGATGTGATCGCCTTCGCCGATCTTTCCGGCGACCGCAATCCGATTCATCTCTCCGATCACTTCGCGTCGAAGACGCGCTTCGGCGAGCGCATTGTGCATGGGCTTTACACGGCCTCTCTGATTTCGACGGTCATCGGCATGTATCTGCCCGGCCCCGGCGCCGTCTATCTGTCGCAGACCCTGAATTTTCGCGCCCCGGTGAAGATCGGCGACGTCATCACCGTCATCGTCGAGGTCGTCGAACTGATCGAGAAGGGTCGGCGCGCGAAGCTCAAATGCGAATGTCTCGTCGACGGCAAGGTCGTGCTCGACGGCGAGGCCTTCGTCATGGTGCCGAGCCGCGAACAGGTCATCCGCGCCGCGGCGCCAGCGCCCTTGGAGGAAAAGCCCGCCTCGGCTTGAATTTCAGGCCCGCGCCTTGTCCGCACCCTTCATCGTCGCGCGCGACCCTCGGTCGCCGCCGCCTGGCCTGGAAGGCGCCGTCGCCGCGCTCGGCAATTTCGACGGGTTGCACAGGGGCCATCGCGGCGTCATCGCCCGCGCCCAGGCGCTCGCCGCGAGACTCTCGCGGCCCTGCATTCTCTTGACCTTCGAGCCGCATCCGGCGGATGTCTTCGCCGGGCAAACCGTGATTTTCCGGCTCACGCCGCCCGACGCCAAAGCGGCGCAAGCGGCGCGGCTTGGGCTCGACGGCATGATCGTGCTCACCTTCGACAAGGAGTTCGCGCAGAGCCCGGCGCGCGTCTTCACCGAGAAAATCCTGCACGAACGCCTGCGGCTTTTGGCGGTGGTCGCCGGCTATGATTTCCGTTTCGGCGCCGGTCGCGAGGGCGGACCGGAGTACTTGCGCGCGGAAGGCGAGCGGCTCGGCATGATCGTCGAAATCGTCGACCGCATCACCCAGGACGAAGAGGGCAGCCTCGAGGCCGTTTCCTCGACGGCGACGCGGGAAGCGCTCGAACGGGGCGATGCGGCGTTGGCCCGCCGCCTTCTCGGCCATCCCTATTTCATTCGCGGCGTAGTGCGGCACGGCGACAAGCGTGGGCGCGAATTGGGCTTTCCCACCGCCAATATTGCGCTCGATCCCGCCAATCGGCTGAAGCACGGAATCTACGCCGTGACAACCGAGATCGACGGCATAATACATCAGGGCGTCGCGAGCTTCGGCCGGCGGCCGACCTTTGACAATGGCGCGCCGCTGCTTGAAGTCTTCGTCTTCGATTTCGACGGCGATCTTTATGGCAAAGAGGTCGAAGTCGCTTTCTATGGCTCTATACGCGCCGAAGCGAAATTCGACAGCGTCGACGCGCTTGTTGAAAGAATGCGCGTCGACGTGGAGGAGGCGCGCAAAATATTGGCCGAAAGCGGCGCGGCCGGGTCGAGACCATGATCAGTTGCCATAATCGGCAGCCGATCTAGCTTGGAGACATCATCCTCGACGGGAGGGAAGGCGCCATGAACGAAGAGCCCAAGGGACGGGTCGAAATCATTCTACCGGGGGAGGAGACCGACGCCTCCCGCATCTGGGTCGCGACCGGCGCCAGCCGGGTTAAGATCGTCAAGCTGTCGCCGTGGCAGAGCCTGATCGTAACGGCGGCGCTGCTGCTGTTTCTGTTCATCGGCTTTACCCTGCTGTCCGGGGCGTTTCTGGTGTTGCTGCTGATCGCCGTCGTGGCGGCCGGCTTCGCTTATCTGGCCGGCCTGCTGGGACTGAGACGCCCCCGTTGATCGACCACTTTTCCGGTCAGGTTTGCGCTGCTAATGAGGAGCGGATGCGTTTCCCGACCGCCATTCGAATTACCGGCCCGGCTTGCGCTAGATCACGCTGCATTTGGGCGGAATCGCCCAAATGCAGATAACGTGATCGATTCCAAAAGTTTAGAGCGCGCTCTACGCGAAAAACCGGTTCCCACTTTTTCGCGAGCCGCGCTCTAGGAGCTAAAGTCTCGCGCGAGGACCGGGCGCGGCGCGATTGGCGCTCTTCCTAGAAATCTTCTAATTAGCGCGGCTGCTGCTGCGGTTATGGCGCGCGGCTTCGCTTGAGGCGGTATTCACGACAATGAACGATGACAGCC
>SXGT01743014.1_pt1 | contig 10977 bp, 7 predicted proteins | sample 3176221 | NCBI WGS metagenome assembly SXGT01 (sample SAMN11356862, study PRJNA531348) | freshwater metagenome | isolation source: freshwater sample F1-120 | place: China: Fuxian Lake, Yuxi | collected 2017-12-25
ACATGAAGGTCGGCGACGGCGTGCTCTTCTACCACTCCAGCTGCCCCGAGCCCGGCATCGCCGGCATCGCCAAGGTCGCATCGACGACGCGGCCCGACCCCACGCAGTTCGACAAGAAATCCCCCTACCACGACCCTGCCTCCAAACCCGATGAGCCGCGCTGGCTGCTGCTGGATGTGAAGGCCGTGAAAAAGACGCGCCTGATGGGTCTGCCCGAACTGCGCGAGATCCCCGAACTGACCGACATGCTCGTGCTCAAGCGCGGAAACCGTTTGTCGATCACGCCGGTGAGCGAGGCGCACTGGGAAATCATCAACCGAAAGCTGAAGTAAGAAAGCCCCGACGCCGCAAGGCGTCGGGGCTTTCCAAGTTGCTGCGCGACGCTCAGGGCGGGCAGGCAGGCGCGACGGGGCGGAACGAGGCAGCGGCGCCGCCCGTGTCGTCCACGCCGAGCGTGTTGTCGGTGAAGGTGCAGCCGTACGCTGCGTCCGCCACCGTGGCGGGCGTCATCACATCGTCGCCGGCGGGTTTCGCGCCGGTCTGCTCCCACAGCACCATGTCCTCGAAGGCGCGCACCTGCTCGGCCACGGTGAAGTCGCAATGGCTGGCGCCGCGGATCGCGCGTTGCACCAGCCAGCCGGCATTGCCTTTGGCCGCCGCCCGCTGCTGGTAGACCTGCTGCATGCTGAAGGGCACGAACAGATCGCCCAGCGTGTGGATGGACACCACCGGAATCTTGAACTCGCCGTTGATGGCGGGGATCCAGCGCAGTCCATCCCTTCTCAGGCGGTTGGCATCGGGCGCGGCGGTGAGCTTCTGCACCGAGGCGTTGAGGGCCGTCGTCCCCGGCACATCGCCCGCGATCAGGTAGGTGAAGGCGTTGGTGTCGAGGATGTTGCGGTTCAGGATGCCGGTGACGGTGCCGTCGCTGCCGAAGGTGCCGTAGGCCGACTGGAAGCTGCGCCCGTACAGCACGCCTTCATCGAACATCGGCCGCTCGCCACCGGTGAGGTTCTCCACCACCGACAGGTACTTGACCCCTTGTGCGGTGGGCACGATGTTGGCCGCGGTAAAGGTGGTGAACAGCGTGCTGTTGACCAGACCCACGATCTCCGACCACTTGTCGGTCGGGTAGCTCGGCACGCCGGCCAGGGCCTGCGCAGTGACCTGCATGCCGGCGAACCGGTTGAAGAGTTCGGCATCGCCCATCACGCCGCACATGGGCACGGCGCCGTGGTAGCTGACCTTGTTCTTCGCGGTGGCCATGGCTTCCTGTTCGATCGCGGCGCCCGTGACGTGCCCACCCATCGAATGCCCGGTGATGTAGATGCGACTGGGTGCCGGCAGCACGCTGCCATTGGCGGCAGCGATGCTGTTGAACGCGAGTGCGAGCGCGTTGGTGTCTTCCACGCCCGTGCGCACGTCGTAGTAGTTGGTGGAATAGCTCGAGGCCGCCCAGGCGTAGCCGTTCTCGATGAGGTAGCGGCGGATGCTGGGGTTGGACACGGTGAGCGCGGCGCCCTCTCCCCGGAAGCCGTGCGCGTACATCACGAGCCTGCCGTTCCAGCCACTGGCGGGCACTTCCACGCGGTAGGACGCGCCGTTGAGCACACCGGCCCAGCGATTGGTGCCCACCGTCACGCCCGCCATGGCGGCGAAAGTGGTGGCGGTGGGATCCTGGGGGGTGAAGGTGCGGCTGTCCTGAGCGCGCGTTTCTTCGGGAACCACGGGTGGTGGAACGACGACCACCGGGTCGTCTCCACCACCACCGCAGGCGGCGAGCAATGCCGCGCCGGCCAGCACCGCCAAGCGAAATCTGTTTGCTGTCTTCAAGTTGGTCTCCTGTCGTTGTAGATCGATTCGTGGTTGTTTGCGCCGGGGCGCGAACAACCCATCGGTTATCCGGTGAGGGACACAACGCAAGGAGCGGGATAACCCGAAAAAAGTCGCACAGGCGACGCGCTCGCTCAAGCCTGGCCGGGCGCAGACACGTCGCGATCGAGCAGGCAATCGATGAAGGCGCCCAGCACCGCGGGCTGGTGGCGCCGGTTGGAGAAATACAGGAAGAGGCCCGGCCGCGTGATGGACCAGTCGGCAAGGACCTGCACCAGGCCGCCCTTCGCCAGCAACGGGTCGACGAGTTCCCTGTCGAAGGCATAGGCGATCCCCAGGCCTTGCAGGGCGGCCGCCACGCCGACGTCCGAGTGGTTGGTGACCAGCGGACCTTCGGCCGCCACTTCGACCCGCCGGCCCTTCTTCTCGAACGCCCACTGATACACACGGCCGTCGTCCTGCAACCGCCAGTTGATGCAGGCATGCCTGTGAAGATCGGCGGGCGAGCGCGGTGTGCCGCGAAGCGCCAGGTAATCCGGCGACGCCACGGCGATCATCTTCACATCGGGCGTCAGGCGCACGGCGATCATGTCCTTCTCCACCCGGGCGCCGACGCGAATGCCCGCATCGAAGCGCCCGGCGACGATGTCGCGCAGCCCGTCGTCGACCACGATGTCCAGCACCACCTGGGGATGGGCGCGGTGAAAACGGCCCAGCCGGGGCGCGATGACTTGCCGGGCGGCCATGGCCAGCGTGTTGATGCGCAAGGTCCCACGCATCTGCCCGGTGGCGGCGCTCGCCTCGGCCACGGCATCGGCCATTTCCCTGAACAGCGGTGCCATGCGCGCATACAAGCGCTCGCCGGTGGCGGTGGGAGCCACGCTGCGCGTGGTGCGGTTCAACAAGCGCGCGTCGAGCCGGGCTTCGAGTTGGCGGATGGTCTGGCTCAGCGCGGAAGGTGACACGCCCAGCTGCTCGGCCGCGCGCGCAAAGCTCGCCCGCTCCACAACGGCGGCAAAGGCCTTCAGTTCGGCATAGTCAGAACCACGCATTGTGTATTTATTGCTAAACAGTGCATTCGCATTCTAGGTGATTCACTGACGACGGTTCTGGTCGCATCCTTGGGGCCTTCACCACCCAGGAGATCACCATGACCCCCATCAGCCTGCCCGATCCCATCGCCGCGTACTTCGCAGCCGATCTGCAGAATCCCGAAGCCGTCGCCCGTTGCTTCACGCCGCAGGCGACCGTGAAGGACGAGGGCCACAGGCACGAGGGCCGCGAGGCCATCCAGGCCTGGAAGGCCGGTGCCGCGGCGCAGTACCGCTACACCACGGAGCCGTTCGCCCACGCGCACGCGAACGGGGTCCACACGGTCAGCGGCCACGTGGCCGGCAACTTCCCCGGCAGCCCGGTGGATCTGCAATACCGCTTTCGCCTTGACGGCGACCGGATCGCCTCACTGGAGATCGGCGCATGAGCTTCGACCTTCAACTCCAGGGGCAACGCGCCCTTGTCACGGGTGGCACCCGGGGCCTGGGCGCCGCGGTGGTGCAGGCCCTGCAAGGCGCGGGTGTGCAGGTGGTGACCACAGCGCGTTCCGTGCCCTCGCCGTCGATCGAAGGCGTGTGGCATCTGGCCGCCGATCTCTCCACCGCCGAGGGCGCGGCCGACGTCGCGCGGTCCGTGCTCGGCCAATGGGGCGGCGTCGACATCGTCGTGCACGTGGTCGGCGGGTCGAGCGCGCCCGCGGGTGGGTTCGCCGCGCTGGACGATGCGCAATGGTTCGCCGAACTGAACCAGAACCTGATGCCCGCGGTGCGACTCGACCGCGCCCTGTTGCCCGCCATGCTGGCCCGGGGCGCCGGCGTGATCGTTCACGTCAGCTCCATCCAGCGCCTGCTGCCGCTGCCCGAGTCCACCACCGCGTACGCCGCCGCCAAGGCGGCCCTGTCGACCTACAGCAAGTCCCTGTCGAAAGAAGTGACGCCCAAGGGCGTTCGTGTGTTGAGGGTGTCACCCGGCTGGATCGAGACCGAAGCCTCGGTGGCGCTGGCCGAACGCGTGGCCGCCCAGGCGGGCACGGACCTCGAGGGCGGCCAGCGGATCATCATGCAGTCGCTGGGTGGCATCCCGCTGGGCCGGCCCGCCAGGCCGCAGGAAGTGGCCGACCTCATCACGTTTCTGGCCTCGCCCCGCGCCGCTTCCGTCTCGGGCTCCGAGCACCTGATCGATGGTGGAACGGTTCCCACCGTGTAGGGCCTCGGCCGCGCCCGATCGATCGGTGCGGCCTTCAAATCACTCTGGCGCGCCCGGACGCCGGATCGCCTGCCTCAGCGTCTGCACCAGCACCTGAGGCGCGCAGGGCTTGGGAAGCACGGTGAAATGGTGGTCGCGCGCGCTGGCGAGCTGGGCCGAATACCCGGTCATGAGCACGACGGGCAGGTCGGGGTAGGACCGCCGCAGGGCTTCGGCAAACGCAATGCCGTCGAGCGGGCCCGGCATGACGATGTCGCTGAGCACGACATCGAAGATCGGCCCGTTCGTGAGGATCTTCAGCGCCTGATCGACCGAGCCGGCCACCTTCACGGTGCACCCGATCGACTCGAGCATCGGGCCGGTCGACTGGACCAGCACATCGTTGTCGTCCACCAGCAGGACCCTGCAATCGAGGCGCTCGAGCTCCGCGCGGGGCGCCGGAGCCTGGGTCACGGCGTCCTGCCTGGCAGCCGGCAGATACAGCCGCACCGTGGTGCCCTTGCCGGGCACGCTTTCAATGCGGGCCGTGCCGCCGGCACGGGTGCAGAAGCCATGCACCTGGGCCAGGACCAGGCCGGTTCCCTCGCCCACCGGCTTGGTGGTGAAGACCGGCTCGAAGGCGCGCTCCAGCAACTCGGGCGCGATGCCGTTGCCGGTGTCCGCGAACTTGATGACCACGCCCGGCCGCGTGTCGCCGGTCCATTCGTCCTCCGTGGCGTTGCGCGCTGTGATGGTGACCAGACCACCGCGGGGGCTGGCATCCTTTGCATTGACCGCGAGGTTGAGCAGCGCGAGTTCCAGCTCGGCCCCATCCGCCTCGATCAGCTGCGTCTCGGGTGCGACGCTGACCACGCACTGGATCCGGCTGCCCAGCGCGGTGTGCAGCATGTCGGCGAGCGCGGGCAGGCGTTCCTGCAGCGACATCACCTCCGGGCGCAGTGCCTGGCGTCGGGTGAACGACAGCAGTTGCCGTGTCAGCGCGGTGCCCGCCTCGACGGCACGCTCGATCCTGGTCATGGCCTTGGTCCGCGCGTCGGCATTCAGGCTGTCCATCTTGAGCAGGAAAGCGTTGTGGGCCACGACGGCCAGCAGGTTGTTGAAGTCGTGGGCCACGCTGCCCGTGAGGCGTCCCATGGCTTCGAGCTTCTGACCCTGGCGCGCCGTCTCCTCGACACGCAGGCGCTGCGCCGTTTCTTCCTCCAGCTTTTGCGACGCCAGCAACTGTTCGCGCGTGCGTTGCCGCGCCAGCCACGCCATCCAGGCCAGGAGCAGGGACACCGGCAAGGCAAACGCGGCCAGGCCCGCCATCTCGCGTCGCCACTCCGACACCACGGCCTGTCGCGGGATGCTGGCGTAGACATACAGCGGATAGTCGCCCACCTTGAGGAACGCCCCGAGGCGGCTTGAACCGTCCAGCACCGATTCGCCGTCGAAGTGGCCTGACACCTCGCCAGCGGCCCAGCGCTTCGCGAGCACGCCCCCCGTTGGAATGCGGAAGTCGGGTGGAGGCAGCGAGGGCCAGCGGGCCACGAAACGCCCGTCGGTGCGCATCAGGGCGATGCGTCCGTCGAGTCGATCACCGACCAGCCTTTTGTAGAAGTCGGCGAGGTGCTGAGGTCTGAGCCCGACCGAGATCAGTCCGGCGAACTGGCCGCTGGCGTCCACGAGGCGCCTGCTGACGTCGAAGAAGCGTTCGCCGCCGACGCGCGCCACCAGCGCTTCGGTGACGTAGGTGGGCCCGTTGCCAGCCAGGTGCCACTGAAAGTACTCGCGGTCGGAGACGTCGAAGTCCGGTGTCGGGAAGAAGCGGTTGCTGGCCACAGGCCGGCCCACCCGATCGAACACCCACATCGACTGCACATGCGGCAACGGCGAGGTCATGCGCTTGAGTTCGGCGTGCAGTTCGGCGCTCCGCGTCCGCAGCGATTCGGTGCTGCTCTGACCGATGAGGTCGAAGGAACGCTGCAACAGCACATCCGTGGTGTCGAAGATCCGCAGCGCGTGCTGCGCGGCCACTTCGACGTCGCTGCTCAGGCGCGCACGCGCGCGCTCGACGGATTCCGAATAACGCCACCCCGCCTCCAGCGCGAACAGCGCGGCAGGGACCACCAGGGCCAGCACCATGATGGCCTCCAGGTAACGCAATGCGCTGGTGCGCGGCTTGGGCTTCTCGGACGCCGGCGCGGGATGGCTCAAGTCGCTGTTCTCCTTCATGCACCTACACTGGGCGTTGGTTCTGCAACGTGCCACAAATAATAACAAGCCACCCCCGGCTCGTTTGTTGTGTGCCACACCAAGGAGGCGTCGCTTGCAAGAGACAGAAACTTCGCTGCCGCTGCCCCAGCGGCTGCTGGCGGCGACCGTGGTGGTGGCGGCGCTCTATTACGGGCGTGACCTCCTGATTCCGCTGGCCCTGGCGACCCTGCTGGCCTTCGTGCTCGCGCCGCTCACGACCCGCATCCGCCGTGTGGGCATACCGCGTGCCTTCGCGGTGGTGGTGGTGGTGGGCTTCACGCTGGGCGCCCTGGTCGGGTTGAGCCTTTTCATGGCCGGGCAGGTTCGCGCGCTGGGCAGCGAACTGCCCACGTACCAGACCAACATCGCGGCCAAGTTCGACCGGCTCCGTGCGCATTTGCGTGCACCCGGCATGTTCAGTGAAGCCAGCCGGGTGATCGACGCGGTGGAATCGGAAATCGCCGAGACGCAGGTGGAACTCGAGAAAAGTGCCACCACGGGGGCCCAACGGCGGCCAGCGCGCGTGGAAGTGGTGCCTGCGACGCCCGGGGCGTACCAGACCGTGGGCCTCTGGTTCGAGCGGGTCGGCCCGCCCGCGGCGATCTTCGCCACCACGCTGATCTACCTGTTCCTCATCCTGTTGAACCCGGGAGACCTTCGCGATCGCCTCGTGAGGCTCCTGGGCGGCAGCGTCCACCGAACCACCGACGCCCTGAACGACGCGGGGCAACGCGTCACCCGCTATCTGATCATGCAGTTGCTGGTCAACCTCTGCTACGCCATTCCCATGGCCGCCGGCCTGTGGTTGATCGGCGTCCCTGGTGCGCTGCTGTGGGGCCTGGTGTCGGCGGTGCTGCGCTTCATCCCCTACGTGGGCTCGCTGGTGGGCGCCCTTTTCCCGCTGTTGCTGGCGGTCGCGGTCGATCCCGGCTGGACCATGCTGATCTACGCGCTCACACTCATCATCGTGCTGGAACTGATCAGCAACAACATCATCGAGCCCTGGCTCTACGGCGCGAGCACCGGCCTGACGGCGATGTCGCTGATCGTCGCGGCCACCTTCTGGACCGCGCTGTGGGGGCCGGTCGGCCTGGCCTTGTCGACACCCCTGACGGTGTGCCTGCTGGTCATCGGCCGGCATCTGCCGCAACTGGCGTTTCTGGACGTGATGCTGGGCAGCCGCCCCGCGCTGGAGCCCACCAGCAGGATGTACCAGCGCCTGCTGGCAGGCAACAGCGCGGACGCGGTCGAACTGGCCGAGGAAGCGGTCGCCGACACGAGTCCGCGCCAGTTCTATGAAGACATCGGCATTCCCGTGCTGCGCATGGCCACCCTCGACCACCGCCTGCAGGAGGCCTCCGCGGAGCACCGGCACCACGTCGTGACCGGCATGGCGGCGGTGATCGAAGAACTGCGCTCGCACTACCCCGCCGAGCGGCCCGAGACACCGCTCGAAGTCCTCTGCATCGGCAGCCGGTGGACCGTGGACACCCTGGGCGCCGGCATGGCGGCCCACGCGCTCGCGCTGGACGGCGTGGCGGCGGCGGCCACGCCCACGGCGGCCGGTGCGGTCACCGCAGAACTGATCGCCTCGCTGGGTTCGGAGGGAGCCAAGGTGTTCGTGCTGTCGTACTTCAGCCCGAATCCGCAGGAGCACGCGCAGTACTTCGCTCGCCGGCTCAAGCGGCGCTGGCCGGAATCGAAGGTGGTGCTGGCACTGTGGAACGTGGAGAGTGCCGAAATTGCGGCGCTGCCCATCGCCGACTGGGGGGTCGACTCGGCGGTGGGCTCGATCAACACCCTGGTGACCGAGGTCTCGGCGCGGCTGGACCGCGCCGGCGAGGTGGGCTGGACGCCCGCCCGGTTCAGGGACGAGGACGAAGAGCGCGTGCGTGCGCTGCGCGACAGCGGCGTGCTCGACGCGTCATTGCGCGGCACCTTCGACATGGCGGCGCGGCGCGCGGCCGACATCTTCGATGTGCCCACGGCAATGATCACGCTGATCGACGACGAGTTTCAGTACATCCACGGCGACTCGGCGAAATCGGGGCGCAGCGGGTCCGGTGACCCGGAGCGCGGTCCGGAGCGCAGTGTCTCGATGTGCGGTCACGTGGTGGTGGGCGATACCGTGATGGTGGTGCCCGACGTGCAGCGTGACCCGCGGTTTGCCGGCAACCCGGCGCTGGCCGAAAGCGACATCCGCTTCTATGCCGCTGCGCCGCTGCGCGATTCAGAGGGCCATGTCCTGGGCACCCTGTGTCTTCACGACACCGAGCCGCGCACCATGAGCCTGCGCGACGCCAAGCTGCTGGAATCCCTGGCCGATGAAATCATGGCCCCCCTGCGCAAACGCACCCCCTCGCCCGCGCCTGCGCCTGCGAGCGGCGCCCAAGCGCTTGGAGAAACGGTCGACCCGGACCGGGCGTGAGCGAGAGCGAGAGCGCCGCTCACTCGATCTTCGCGCTCGAGCGCAGCACCTGAAGCTGCGCATCGAGCATGCGCTCGGCCAGCACGCGGCCAACCTGCGGACGGATGGCATCGAAGCTCGGCGGCACCAGGGGCCGCGAGGCCTCCAGCTTCAACACGTGCCAGCCGGCGGGGCTGCGCACCGGCTTCGGCGCGGTGGCGCCGGCTTGCAGGCCGTCCATGGCCTGCGCCAGGGAGGCATGCAACTGACCGCGCGGCACCCAGCCGGCGAGGCCGCCGGTGGTGCGTGTGCCAGCGTCGGTGGAATGCGCCACCACCAGATCCACCATGGGCGTGCCCTTCTCGATCTGCCGGATCAGGCGGCGCGCCGTGCCTTCGTCAGCCACCAGCAGGTGGCGCAACTGGTACTCCACCGTGCCCAGCCCGGCCACCTGTCGCAGGTATTCGGCCTGCAGGTCTTCGTCGCTGGCGGGATGAAGCGCCACCTCGCGCTGCTGCCACATCTTGACCAGCGCGCCCTGTGTCGCCAGTTCGATCTGCGCCGCCGCCAGCGTGGCACGGTCCAGTCCCACGGCGCGTGCGGCCTGCGCCATCAGCGCCTGGTTGATGAGCGTGTCGCGGATGCTCGTGCGCAACGAAGGCCCGTCGCTGGCGCCCTGCCCCATCTGCTCGCGCGCCAGGATGTCGGCATGGATGTTGGGAATGGCCTGGCCGTTGACGGTGACGAAGGCCTTGAGGAGCGCGGTGTTGTCGCGCACGTCTTCGAGGGGTGCGGGTGGTTGCGCGTGGGCGGTGGCACCCGCGGCGGCGAGGAAGCACAGAAGCACGGCGAGGTGTTGGCGAGCGGTCATGCGGATTTCCTCTTGGGTGGAGAGGGCCCACTGTAGCCTTCCTTCAATGAAAATCCCGGCTCACCGTCGACAGCCCCCGCAGCAGCGGTGTGAGGTCTTCGAGGTGGCCGGCGATCAGGTTGGTGACTTCGCCTTCGCGTTGCCACACGCCGCGCACCGCCAGCAGGCGTGAATTGGCGAGCACGTGGCGCTGGCGTTCGCGCAGGTGGCGCCACACGATGACCTGGACCACGCCGGTCTCGTCTTCCAGGCTCACGAACACCACGCCCGATGCGGTGCCGGGTTGCTGGCGCAGGGTGACGATGCCGCAGTGGCGCACCAGCCGGCCATTGGGCGCGTCCTTGAGCTGTTCGGCGCTCAGGAGTCTGCGTTTGGCGAGTTCGGCCCGCAGCAACGCGAGCGGGTGGCGGCGCAGGGTCAGGCCGGTGCTGGCGTAGTCCCACACGATGGCTTCGCCTTCGGGGGCTTCGGGCAAGGCCAGCGGGGCTTCCTCAATGGGCGCGCTCTTGAGCAGCTCGGGGGGCGTCTGCAACGCGGCGGCGTCCCACACCTGCTGGCGGCGGTGGCCGCTCAGCCCGGCCAGGGCATCGGCGGCGGCCAGCTGTTTCATCTGCAACTGGTCGAGGCGGGCGCGGCGGGCGAGGTCTTGCGCGTTGCGCGGGGCTTGCTCGTCGCGGGCGGCGAGGATGCGCTCGGCGGCGTCCTTGCGGATGCCGTTGACGAGGTGCAGGCCCAGGCGCACGCCCTCGCCTTCGATGGTGCTGTCCCATTGGCTGTGGAGCACGTCGATGGGGCGCACTTCCACGCCGTGGCGCCTGGCGTCCTGCACAAGCTGGCTGGGGGTGTAGAACCCCATGGGCTGGCTGTTGAGCAGGGCCGCGAGGAATTCGGCCGGGTAATGGCATTTGATCCAGGCGCTGTCGTAGACCAGCAGCGCGAAACTGGCGGCGTGGCTTTCGGGAAAACCGTAGCTGGAGAAACCCTTGATCTGTTCGAACACGCTCTGCGCGAACGCCACTTCGTAGCCGCGCGCGGTCATGCCGTTGACGAGGCGCTCTTCGTATTTCTGCAGGTTGCCGTGGCGCTTCCACGCGGCCATGGCGCGGCGTAGGCCATCGGCCTCGCCGGGTGTGAAGCCGGCCGACAGAATCGCGATCTGCATGCACTGCTCCTGGAAGATGGGCACGCCCATGGTGCGGCCGAGCGCTTGCCGCAGGGCCTTGCCATCTTCGGGCCCGGGGAACGTGACCGGCACCTTGCCTTGCCGCCGGTTCAGGTAAGGGTGCACGGCGCCGCCCTGGATGGGGCCGGGCCGCACCAGCGCCACCTCGATCACCAGGTCGTAGTAACAACGCGGCTTCAGGCGCGGCAG
>SXGT01101441.1_pt1 | contig 10975 bp, 9 predicted proteins | sample 3176221 | NCBI WGS metagenome assembly SXGT01 (sample SAMN11356862, study PRJNA531348) | freshwater metagenome | isolation source: freshwater sample F1-120 | place: China: Fuxian Lake, Yuxi | collected 2017-12-25
ATATCGCGCAGCCGCCGCTGTACAAAGTCAAGGCGGGCAAAGAGGAGCTTTACCTCAAGGACGGTAGCGAGCTCGATACGTTCTTGCTGCGAATTGCCCTGACCGGTGCCAGCGTGAGCACGGGCGGAGACGTGCCGACCACACTGGCCGGCGAGACCCTGGCCGAATTGGCGCGCAAACACCAGGCGGCCGAACAAGTGATCAACCGCCTGGCCGGGTTCATGGACGCCGAGGCGCTGCGCGCGGTCGCCGGGGGCCTAAGGCTCAATCTGGACACCGTGCCAGAAGCCGAAGCGTCGGCACTGGCGCTGCAGGCGCGCCTGCAGGAAATCGATCGTCTGACCAATGCGGCACCGGCGGAAGTGGCCGGTGAGTTCGATGTGCGCACCGACAAACCGATCTTGCGGATCAGCCGCCGTCACCACGGCAACGTTCGCAGCAGCGTGATCACGCAAGACTTTGTCCATGGCGGCGACTACAAGGCCTTGGCCGAGGCAGCCGATACCTTCCGCGGCTTGTTGCATGAGGGTGCGGTGGTGCGTCGTGGAGAGGGCGAGCGCCAGAAGGAAGAAAAAGTCAGTGACTTCCGCGAAGCCATGGGCTGGTTGATCGGCGAGGCCGAGCGCGCCACGGCGCGTCAGCGTTACAAGGGTCTGGGCGAGATGAATCCGGCGCAGTTGTGGGAGACCACGATGGATCCGACGGTGCGGCGGTTGTTGCGTGTGCAGATCGACGACGCGATCGAGGCCGATCGTGTGTTCACGATGCTCATGGGAGATGATGTGGAGCCGCGTCGCGAGTTCATCGAGACCAACGCGCTGCGCGCGGCAAATATCGACGTGTAGGCGGGCGCCGGGCGTGGCGCCCGGCCGGTGGCTTTATCCAAGGGGGTTGCATCTATGGAGTACGACAGCCTGCGGTTTGGCTCGGGCAAGCCGGGAAATCACAACGAGCTCGAGGATTTCGTGCGCGGCCGGGGCCAGTACACCTCGGATATCGACGTAACCGGCCAGTTGCATGCCTGCTTTGTGCGCAGCCCGTATGCCGCGGCGCGCATCGTGCACCTGGACACGGCGGCGGCGCGCGCGCTGCCAGGGGTGCACACCGTCGTGACCGGCGAGCAGCTGATGCAGGCCGGAATTGGCAAGATCATGCCGCTGGCGATTTTCAATGGCCGTGACGGCAAGCCCATGGCGCAGGCGGGCATCCCGGTGCTGGCGTATCCACAGGTGCGCCATGTGGGCGAGGCGGTCGCGATGGTGGTGGCCGAAGATGCCGCGACAGCGCAGATGGCCGCCGAGCAGGTGGTGATCGAGTGGGCAGCGCTCGATTGTGTGACAGACCCTTTGCGTGCCATCGAGCCCGCGGCGGCGCTTGTTCATGCCGACTGCGTGTCCAATATTGCGCTCGATTGGGCCGATGGTGATCAGGCGGCCTCGGATGCGGTCTTTGCGCATGCGCACCACGTGGCCTCGGTGGACCTGGCCGACCCGCCGATGACGGCGTGCGCGCTCGAGCCCCGATCGGCCCTGGCGCAATGGAACGAGGCGACCTCGCGCATGACGCTGCTGGCCTGCACGCAGGGCGTGATGGTGGTGCGCAAGATCTTGGCCGAACAGGTGTTTGGGATTGCGCCCGAGCGGTTGCGCGTCATCACGCCGCATGTGGGCGGCGGTTTTGGCGCCAAAGTCCAGGCCTATCCGGAATACGCGGCGCTCTTGTTTGCCAGCCGGTTGCTGCGGCGGCCAATCAAATGGACGGCATCGCGCCTGGAGAGTTTTTTGGGGGACACCCACAGCCGCAATACGGCGCTGCGCGCGCGCATGGCCTTTGATGCCCAAGGCCTGGTGCTGGGCGTCCAGGTGGATGTGGTCGTGGGCATCGGTGCGTACACCTCGACCTATGTGGGCATCATCGCAACCAACAACCTCAAGAACTGTCTGTCGAGTGTCTATCGCATTCCCTCGATCCAGATGCGCTCACGCTTGGTCTTCACGCACATGATGCCGCACGGGCCGTACCGCGGCGCGGGCCGGCCCGAGGCGATCTACATGATCGAGCGCCTGATGGACCAGGCCGCGGTTTCCTTGGGCGTTGACCGTGTGGACCTGCGTCGACGCAACCTGATCCCGGCCAGCGCGATGCCCTATGCCGCGCCCAATGGCCAGGTCTATGACAGCGGTGAATTTGAAGTGGTGATGGACAAGGCCATGGCGTTGTCCGAGTGGTCTGCGTTCGAGGGGCGGCGGCAAGTCAGCGCGCAAGCGGGCAAGCTGCGTGGGATTGGCATGTGCTGTTTTTTGGAGGTGGCTGGCGGCATCCTGGAGGAGCCCGCGGATTTGCGCTTCAGCCTCGAGGGCACGGTCAGCGTTTACCTGGGCGCCCAGGACATCGGGCAGGGGCACTTGTCGACCTATCCCGCTTTGATCGCACGTCGTCTGGGGATTGATGTGAGCCGCGTGCGTCTGGTGGTCGGCGACAGCGACCAGACCCCCGGGCTGGTGGCCACCGTGGCTTCGCGATCGACCATGATGGCTGGCAGCGCGACGGCGCTGGCATGCGACGAGGCGGTGCGGCGAGGGGCGCTGATCGCGTCGCACCTGCTGGAAGCGGCGCCGCCGGATATCGAGTTCTCGGGCGGTGCATTCAGGGTGCGTGGCACAGACAGCGCGATCGGTCTTCTCGATCTGCCGGCGCGTTTGTCGCAGTGGACAAGCCGCCCCGAGGGTGTGCCCGACTCGCTGGACAACGTGGCGAAGTTCGTCTCGCCCGCCATGAGTTTTCCCAACGGGTGCCATGTGTGCGAGGTCGAAGTCGACCCGCAGACCGGCACGGTCACTGTGGTGCGTCACACCGCGGTAGACGATGTGGGCGTGATTCTCAATCTGCCGGTGGTGGAGGGTCAGGTGCTCGGTGGTGTGGCCCAGGGGCTCGGTCAGGTGCTCGGCGAGCGGCTGCATTACGACGCGCAGGGGCAGTTGGTCAATGCGTCCTTCATGGACTATCCGATGCCGCGTGCCGACATGCTGCCGCCGATCACGCTCGGTCATCACGAGGTGCCTTGTCGCAACAACCCCCTGGGGGTCAAGGGCGCGGGTGAATCGGGGGTGGCGGGCGCGTTGCCATCGTGCGTCAACGCCATCTTGCATGCGCTGTCTTACGAGGGTGTGTCGGCGATGGACATGCCGTTCACGCCCGACCGGGTGTGGACTGCGCTGTCGCAGGCGACCCGCGCGACCGCGTAGGGGAAAACCAGCGCGGGGCCGGGCGGCGCGCTCCGTACACTGGCCGGCGGCCCCTTGCGACCTCCTTCGTTTCACGAGCAAAGCCCCACGAACAACACACTATGAGTAAAGTCATCATCACCTGCGCGGTCACGGGCGCAATTCACACGCCATCCATGTCGCCGTATTTGCCCGTCACGCCCGAGGAGATCATCGAGGCGGCGGTCGGTGCGGCGCAGGCAGGCGCGGCCATCATCCATTTGCACGCCCGCGATCCGGTGACTGGCAAGCCGGACCAGTCGCCCGAGGCCTTTGCCAAGTTTTTGCCGCAGATCAAGGCGCGAACAGGTGCGGTGCTCAATCTGACCAGCGGTGGGTCGCCATTCATGACGATCGAGGAGCGCATCCAGCCGTCCATGAAGTTCGCGCCCGAGGTGGCGTCGTTGAACATGGGTTCGTTCAACTTCGCGCTGTTTCCGATGCTCGAACGCTTCAAGGAGTTCAAGCACGACTGGGAGCGTCAGCACTTGGAGAACAGCCGGGACCTGATTTTTCGCAACACGTTCAAGGACATCGAATATGCGCTGGCTCAATGCGCGCAGAACGACACGCGCTTTGAGTTCGAGTGCTACGACATCGGCCACCTGTATAACCTGGCGCATTTTGCCGACCGCGGCCTGATCCAGGCGCCGTTTTTCGTGCAATCGGTGTTCGGGATTCTGGGCGGCATCGGCACCCATGCTGAAGATGTGATGCACATGCGCCGCACCGCCGATCGCCTGTTTGGCAAGGATTACCAGTGGTCGGTGTTGGGTGCGGGCAAGCACCAACTGCGTATTGCCGCCATGTCGGCGTCGATGGGCGGCAATGTGCGCGTGGGCCTGGAGGACAGCCTGTGGCTGGGTGCTGGCACGCTCGCCCAGAGCAACGCGCAGCAGGTGACGCGGGTGCGCTCGATCATCGAAGGCCTGGGGCTGCAGGTGGCGACCCCCGATGAAGCCCGCCAGATTCTGCAACTCAAGGGCGCTGACCAGGTGCGGTTTTGAACGCCGTCGGCAACCGCGTGGCGGTGGTGACCGGCGGTAGCCGCGGCATCGGCCGGGCCATCTGCCAGGCGCTGGCGCGTCGCGGCTGGGACGTGTGTCTGAGCTATGCATCGAATGCGGCTGCGGCCCGAGAGACCGTGGCCCTGGTGGAGGCGCAGGGTCGGCGCGCGCTGGCGGTCGAGTCCGATGTGGCCGATGAGGCCCAGGTGCGTCAGCTGTTTGCTGATATGGACCGCACGTTCGGACGCATCGATGCCCTGGTCAATAACGCAGGCATCGTGGGCGGGCAGCACTCGATCCTGGATCTGGATGTGGCGCATTTGCGCGCGGTGTTCGATGCCAACGTGGTGGGCGCGTTTGTCTGCACCCGTGAGGCCGCGCGTCGGATGTCCACGCAGAAAGGCGGGCCCGGCGGGGTGGTTGTGAATGTGTCATCGGCGGCGGCGCGCCATGGTGGGTTGCCGCTGGAGTCGCACTACGCGGCGTCCAAGGGCGCTATGGACAGCTTCACTATCGCGCTGGCCAAGGAGTTGCCGGCGCACGGGATCCGAGTGAACGCGGTGCGCCCCGGGCTGATCCTCACGGACATTCATGAGGTCCATGGCGGGCAGGAGATGCTCGCCCGTGTGGGCCCGACGATCCCGATCGGCCATGCTGGCCGACCTGAGGAGGTGGCCGATGTCGTGGCATTCTTGTGTTCGCCCGAGTCCAGCTACGTGCATGGCGCTCTGGTCGATGTCTCGGGCGGGCGCTGAAAGCGCTGGGTGCTCGCCCCCGCGTCACATCCCGATGACGCGGCGACTGACCATGGCGTGGATCCCCTTGTTGCCGTCGACCAGCTGTGTCACGTGCAGGTCGCAGGCCAGGCTGCAAAACACATAGGCCTCTTCGGCGCTCCAGCCCTTGATCGCGGTGAGCCAGGCGATCATGTGGCGCAGAGCCTGCTTGGCGGCGTCGTCCAGGTCTGTGTCCATGCCCAAAGCGATGTAGTGTGTGGGCGTGATGGCGCGCGGAAAATTCAAGGTCTGCTTGTGCACGATCAGCTCGAAGCGCCCCTTGAGGCAGGTCTCCAGTGCGGTCAGGCAGACCTCGCCGTCGCCTTGCACCGCGTGGCCATCACCGACCGACAGCTTGGCGCCGGGGACGAACACGGGTAGAAACAGCGAGGTGCCGGGCACGAACTCTTTGCAGTCGATGTTGCCGCCGTACTCGCGCGGTTCGATCGATGACACCCGGCCATAGGCGGGTGGGGGCGCCACACCGACGATGCCGAAAAAAGGTTGGAGCGGCACGTCCACGCCCCAGGGCAGGCGCGCAACGCCTGCCTGGCGGTCGATGGGGATGATGCGTCGGCTCAGGTAAGGGAAGTCCTCTGGCAGTGCGCCTTTGAGCGGGCGGATGATGTTCCAGCCCCAGTCGGTGGTCAGCTCGATGTCGAGGATGCGCACCTCCAGGGTGTCGCCGGGTTCGGCGCCGCGCACATGGATCGGCCCGGTCAGGATGTGCGGCCCCATGATTTGCGGGACCGTTTCGGCGATCAGGCGATGTGCAGGCCGCAGCAGGGCGAGGTCGCCCAGTTCGGCGCGCCCGCCGGAGAAGGTGTCGATGATGACGGTGTCGCCCGAGGCGACCTCGAGCACCGCCGGGATGGCGGCATCGAAGTGCCCCCAGTGGACGGTTTGCGGCGTGGGGTCGAGTGTGCGCGTGGCGCTCACGCATGCGCCCCGACGTCGGTCAGTGACTTGGCGCCTGAGACGCCCAGGTGTTCATCGAGCACCTCGGGCAATGCGGTGAGTTCTTGCGGCGTGCCCGAAAAGACGATGCGACCGGAGGCGATGATGTGCACTTCATCGGCCACCGAGAGCGCCAGCGCCAGGTTTTGTTCGACCAGCAAGAGGGTGTGACCCCGGCTGCGCATGCGCTTCATGATTTCGCCCACGTGCAGCACGAAACGCGGTGACAGCCCCTCGGAGGGTTCGTCCATGAGCACCAGGTCGGGGTTGGCCAGCAGCGCACGCCCGATGGCCAACATCTGCTGCTCGCCGCCGCTCAGTTCGTTGCCGCCGTTGCCCAGGCGGTCACGCAGTTGCGGAAATTCGTCCAGCACCTTGTCGAGCGTCCAGCCGCCTTCGGGCTCGGCCCGGCGCGCGGCGCCGGAGCGGGCCAGCGAGCTGGTGGGCAATTGCAGGTTCTCGAGCACGGACAGGTTCTTGAAGATGCGACGGCCTTGCGGGACGAGGGCCAGGCCCAGTTGTGCGATGCGATAGGGCGGCAGGCCAACCAGCGACTGCCCTCGGTAATTGACGACGCCCTGGCGCGGGGGGGTCAGACCGAAGATCGAGCGGATCAGGGTGGTCTTGCCCATGCCGTTGCGGCCCAAGATGGACACGATGCGTCCGCGCGGCACGTTCAGGCTCACGCCTTGCAGCACATAGCTGTCGCCGTAGTAGGTGTGCAGGTCCTGCACCGAGAGCAGGGTTTCAGACTTGTCCAAAGTAGACCTCTCGCACCTGGGGGTTCATGCGCACTTCTTGCGCGCTGCCTTCGAGGATCATCGCGCCGCGATGCAAGACCGTGACGCGGTCGGCTAGTCGCAGCGCAATGTCCATGTCGTGTTCGATCATCAACATGGTGATCGAGCGCGGCAGGTTCTGGATGATGCCAAACAGGCGTTGGCGCTCGGCCGGCGACAGGCCGGCGCAGGGCTCGTCAAGCAGCAGCAGGCGCGGGCTGTTGACCAGCGCGAGCACCAACTCCAGCTGGCGCCGCTCGCCATACGAGAGGCTCTTGACCATGACATCGCACTTACCGGGCAGCCCCACCAAGTTCAGTTGTTCCTCGGCTTGCTCGCGCACGTCCCGCATGCCGCCCACGCTGCGCCACAGGCCCCACTTGGTGGTGCGCACGCCCAGGATGGCCAGCGCCACGTTCTCGAGCACCGTGAGGTCAGCGAACACGCTGGAGATCTGGAAGGTGCGACCCACGCCCTTTTCCGTGCGATCCGGTTCGGGCAGGTAGGTGATGTCTTCCCCGAAGCATTCGATCACCCCGCTCGAGGGTGTGAGCACGCCGCTGATGCAGTGAAACAGCGAGGTCTTGCCCGCGCCGTTGGGTCCGATGATGACTCGGCGCTCGCCGGGAGCCACTTGCAGGCTCACCTCGCTGACGGCACGCAGGCCCCCAAAGTCCTTGGTGACCGCCTGAAGGCGCAGGGCAGGAACGCTCATGACCGCCCCTCCTTGCCCGCTGGCGACAGGACGCGGCGCACGAGTCCGATGACGCCACCCGGTGCCCAGATCACCACAGCGATGAAGACCAGCCCCATGACCACCAGGTGCAGCTCGAAAAAGGTGCTGACCCAATTGCGCAGGCCCAGCACGAGTGCCGCGCCGATGAACGGGCCGAGCAAGGTGCCCGAGCCGCCGACGATCGCCATCAACACCGCTTCGACGTTGTTGTGAAGCGAGGCGGAGACCGGGTTGACGAACCGATTGAGGTAGACGTAGAGGACGCCAGCGATGCTGGCCATGAAGGACGACAGGACGAAGGCCGCGTAGAGATGGGCGGCGGGTCGAAAGCCCAGGCTGCGCATGCGCGGCTCGCCGGTCTTGATGCCGCGCAACGCGAGACCGAAGGGCGAGTTCACCAGCCGGTGATAGACCGCGAGCACGAGGACGACCACGGTGAGCACCAGGTAATAGAACTGGCTGGCATTGGTGATTTTCAGCCCGCCGATGGCTGGCGCCGGCACATTGGTGATGCCGCTGTCGCCGCCGGTCAGTGCGGTCCAGCGGTAGCCCACACCCCAGATGATGTAGCCCATGGCCAGGGTGACCAGGATGAAATAAACGCCGCGTGTGCGCACCGACAGGCCAAACACCATGCCCAGGAGCGTGCCGGCGAGCACACCGGCCGCGACGGCCGCCGGACCTGAGAAGCCATAACGCACCTGCAAGATGGCGGTGGTGTAGGCCGAGACCGCGAAGAAGGCGGCATGGCACAGCGAGAATAGGCCGGCATGCCCCAGCAGCAGGTCGGCTGACAAGGCCAGCATGCCAAAGATCAGGAATTGCGTGGTCAGTGTGACCCAGTAGGTGCCGGCCATCAAAGGCAGCAACAGCGCCGCCAGGAGCAGCAGCACCAGCGCGATACGGTTTTGGGGGTTCATGTCATGTTGGCGGTGCCAAACAGCCCGCGCGGACGAAAAAGCAGCAGGATCGCCATGGGACCGAACAGCACGAAATAGGACATCTCGGGCAGCAGCCAGCGCCCGTAGGCGTCCAGCAGGCCCACGATGAGCGCGCCGATCATGGCGCCCTCCAGGCTGCCCAGCCCGCCGACGATGACGACGACCAGTGCGAACACCAGGATTTCCCACTCCGCACCGGGGTAGACCGTGAGGAAGGCGCCGCCGAGGACACCCGAGAAGCCTGCAAGAAACGAGGCCAGGGCCGACACGATGATGAACAGGCGGTCGACATGGATGCCGGTGGCACCGACCATCTCGCGGTCATCCACGCCAGCGCGGATGGCGGCGCCGATCTGTGTCTTGCGGTAGAGGAGCCACAGCATCACCGCGACCACCACGCCGACGGAGGTGAGGAACAGGCGGAACACCGGATAGACGATCTCACCTGGCAGTTCGACGACGCCACGCATCATCAGGGGAATCGGCAGCTTTTGCGCATCACCGCCCCAGACCTTCAGGGCCAGGTCGCCCACCACATAGGCCAGCCCCGTCGTGATCAGCACCTGTGCAAGGTGGTCTTCGCCGGTGCGTTTGATCAGCAGCTTGTCGGCGACAAAGCCGAGCAGGGCGCCTGCGGCGCCACCGGCCAGCAGGGCCAGGGCGAAATTGCCGGTCGCCTTGGCTACCACCAGGCCGATGTAGCCACCGAGCAGGTAGTAGGAGCCGTGGGCCATGTTGACGATCCGCATCAAGCCGAAGGTCAGGGTGAAGCCGCTGGCCAGTAGAAACAGCAGGGCCGCGTAGGAAATGCCGTTGAAAGTCTGGAGGATGAAGCTGTTCATGGGCGGCACCAGAAAGGCTCCCCGCCGCAGGGGCGGAGAGCCAACGCAGAGAAGAAACCGTCGGCGGTTCAGGGCTTGTACGGGCCTCGCTTGAGGAAGTCTTCCGGCTTGTCGGTCCAGAACTGCGACACGGCGGGATAGGTCTTGACCGGGATGTTCATCAGGACATCACCCAGGATCGGGTGTTTGACCTTCTGCAGCCGCGTGATGTAGACGTTTTGCACCGGGTTGTCGTAGGCGTCGAGCTTGAGCGGACCGCGCGGGGCCTTGACTTGCACCGTGCGCATGGCCTTGAGGAAGGCGGCGCGGTCTTCAACGTTGCCGTTAATCGAATCGATGGCGGCCTTGGTCCACAGGCCCGCGGTGTAGGACGACTCGGCGAACCATGACGGCAGCTTCTTGTAGCGACGTGCGTAGTCATCGACAAACGCCTTGTTTTCGGGCGTGTCGATGCCGGCGACGTAATGGACCGAGTTAGAGATCAGGCCCACTGCGCGTGCATCGATTTGCGGAATGGCGTCTTCATGGAGCCAGTAACCGCCATGCAGCTTGAACTTCTTGTCGTAGCCGAAGTTGTACCAGGCCTCGAAGAAGCGGATGCGCGCCACGCCGGCGATCGCCACGACCACCGCATCGCTGTCGGCAGGAATGGCCGCGAGCGACGCGCCGTAGTCGGTGGTGGCCAAGGGTGCCCAGATCACCTTGTTGACCTTGCCGCCGAGCTCTTTGTAGGTACGCATCATCCCGCCGGCGACTTCATGGCCCCAGGTGTAGTCCGAGCCGATGAAGGTGGCGTTGCGCGCGCCGAGTTCCTTGTACAGGTAGTCACCGAAGGGGTGGCTGATCTGACTGGCCGACACGGCCGTGCGAACGACGCTGGGCGTGCGGTCCCATTTGGTGTTGGTGTCCGCGCCGGCGGGGTCGAGCACCAGCGGAATGCCGGTTTCCTTGCTGACCTGCGCAACGGCGGGGCCTTCGTGGCCGCACAGGGGGCCCAGGAGGAAGTTGACTTTCTCTTGCAGCGCCAGGCGGCGTGCTTGCGTCAGCGCCTGGTCGGGGTTGCAGGTGGTGTCGGCAATGACCAGTTCGATCTTGCGACCCCCGGCGGTGTAGTTGTTCTTTTCCCAGAACATCTTCAGGCCGTCCACCATTTCGGCGCCAGGCGTGGCCAGGGGGCCGGTGATGGGGGCCAGCACGCCGATACGGATCGGGCCTTTGGTCTGCGCCGAGGCGGTTCCGACCAGCGCGGCGGCGGCCAGTGTCAGGGCGGTACCCGCCCGCTTCAGCCATTTCGATGGAACGCTCTTCATGGTTTGTCCTTTTTAAAAAGTCACACGGTGAATAGAGACCAGGGCGAGGACGACGATCCGCGGTGACCACTCGTAGCCTGTCCATGTTGCATAAACCTCATCCGCTCAGCCATAGGACATTCCCTGCCAGCTTGCGGTGCACGCGTCTCGGACAATGCACTGTCCCAGATGAAGTGAATCGAGGAGCCGACATGACAACCGCCCTGACGCCCCACATGACCGCAAGAATAGGAAATTCAATGCGACATGCAGGAGTATCTTCTCCCCTGGCCGCTCCTGTCAAACGCCGATTTCGCACGGGAAAGCAGCGGAATCCGCCAGAAAACCTCCGGTATCGCACCTTCGTGACTGCCTGTAGCCCTGA
>SXGT01603462.1_pt1 | contig 10975 bp, 15 predicted proteins | sample 3176221 | NCBI WGS metagenome assembly SXGT01 (sample SAMN11356862, study PRJNA531348) | freshwater metagenome | isolation source: freshwater sample F1-120 | place: China: Fuxian Lake, Yuxi | collected 2017-12-25
AGGCAATTCCCATGCGCCCATCCTTGGCTCTCCTGTTCGATGCGTTTTAAGCACCGTTATCGTGGCAGGAGAGCCAGGTTTTTTTCTACCCCTCTTTGTTCATGCGCCGCGCCAGCCTATGATTTTCTCGGAAAGTGCAGTTCCGTTTACAAGCGTCCTATTTGTTTCTTTACGATCTTTGAATACATTCTTTGGCGCCGGTCCCGGAGACGCGGACATCTTGGAGAAAAGCCTGGTATTCCGGCATCTTATCTTACCTTTACAAGCTTTGTGCATCGACCGATCCGCGATGCGACCTACACGTCATCCGCAGTAAAACGCGACGCCAACTACACGTGTTGAACGCTGAAGCCGCGACGCCGTTGCCACTCGTGTATGGAACCAAGCCGGCACAACCCGCGCGGCGTTTGCCATAGTGTCCGGGTTCTGGTACTATCCCGTACATGGCTCTTCAACTCACCGAGAAAATCCATTATCCGTCTCATGTTCGAGCCGTGGCTCGATGGCTCGTAGGACAGGACGCTTTCGAGGATCAGGCTTACCTCGTGCATACCGAGTACCCGGCGTTTTTCGCGAAGGTCGGGATCGACGAGGATGAGGGACTCCTCTCCGGTGTCTCGTATGCAATGCGGGACGATCGAAGCTTGTACGATTTCGTCTGGTACGATCCGTTTCCCGGCGAAACGGGATTCCTCTCCTTGATGCGCGAAGCCGAGGACGCGCTGGCGTCGTTTTTCCAGACCGAGCAAGCCTGAGTTCTAGCATTCACTTCACCCAACAATTCGCGACTTGCACAATTCGAGCTGTACGTTAGGCTCGCGCTCGCGGCCAGGTGTCGGATGCCTGGTTCGCCGCTGTTCATGTCCAACGCGTCGGGGGACATCGCCATGAAACGTCATTGCGAGAGACCCGGCTGCTGACGAAACGTCGTTTGGCAACCTCACCCGGCAAACTCGACCTCACCAGTCGAGCTAAGGGGACGGCCTAACCAACCGTTGCGAGGTTGTTTCGTAGAGCCGGATGCATCGAGAGGTGCTTGTCCGGCTCGACGGAGGCTCGTCAGAGTAATCGTCGTCGGTCGCGCACGCCGCCCTCGTATGGCGGAAGCACGATCGACGTAGTAATCCTGACGTTCTATCCGATGCAATGGGAGCAAGGGCGATGCGGAAACACCTCGATCGATGGTCGGTCGAGGCCGTCATGTTTCAAAGCAGGTGAAAATCCTGTCCAGGGGATCCGGGCTCATCGAGTCCGCCTAACCTGGCCGGCGTGGGGAGCTTTCAGCCTGGCGACAGGCGAAACCGGACATTACCGCTCCGGAGACCATCGGAAAAACCGGTGGCTGCGAATAGCTCAACCATGAAAGGCCCGCAAGGGCTTGCCGGTAACTACAACGGGAGACGATGCCACACTGCGAAAGACCTCCACCGAGGGGTATGGGGATGCTTCTACGTTCGGTCCCCGGAAATCATTGACGTTCTGTCAATGAAAACGATGCCGGGCTTGGAAAAGCCGGGCATACGGTGCAGGTCCCGCCGGGTAACGCTGGCTGAGCGACGTGACTCGTTGTGGAAAGGACATGGCTAACGCAGGAGCCTCTGCGGTTGCCGGGTTGGTCCCCGGTGCCGGGTTTGGTAGACCTGGTGCTTGAAAAACCGTAGAGGGGGAGTGTGGCCTGAGTAGAAAGTCGGCTGAAAGGCCGAGCGGTAATTCCTGCAGGGCAGTGGGAACCCGTTTGCGTGTTTTCGGGTGGTGCCGGACACAAGGCAACGACGAAAGGGCTGACGGAATGTCCAGACGACTGACGTGCTTTCGCAGGATGCGAAAGTCCCTGGTAAGGCGCAAGCGGCCAAAGTGGAGAGCTTCGGGAGAAGCTGTCCACTCTGGCGGCGGAACGGCGGCGTGCCCTCGATATGCGATATCGACGCCGGGGGCCAGCGCTGGTTTCTTGGTGACGGGTAGTATGAATTGCGCGGGGCGTACAGAAGAATGTAGCGCCCCGCGCGATTCGCCTGTTGCTGGGCCGTAGGTTGTGTCCGTAACAGGGACCGGCTTTGCGGGAGCGTGTGCCGAAAACAAGCTCCCGATTTTTCGATGGAGGAACATGCAGTATCGTTCCGAGGCATCTTCGTTGGAAGGATTTGTACAGCAGATTGCTTGCTGCTATTTGCGTCATGGCTACTGGTGGTATGTGATGGGCGCTGTTCCGGCACACAAGGATCCGGGGACGGTCGATCGCAAGCTCATTGAAAAGTACGGCATAGCGGTGTCTGAATCGACGCGGGCCCGGCGTAAACAAGATGGCCTTGCGAACCTTCAGTACCTGCGCCTGGGCCGGGTCTTCGTGATCATGGCTACTCGCGGCCGGCATGCGTTCTTCGAAGCCGAAGCCGGCGCATTACGGGATATCCGAAGATGCCCGATTCGGATCGGAGGTTATTCCGTCAGCTATCGAAGAGGAGGCAGACTGCGGCGCGGCGACCCGGATGGTCGCTTCCACGCTCATGTTGAAATCGAACGCCGGGTGTACCTTGAACTCAAGGCCTACTTCGTTGAAAAGGCGCTACGGCATTCAAGCGAGCGCATCGCTTTGGCCTTCTATCAGCTACCGTTTGAACCGTATGCTCCCATCCGGCGGCAGATGCTGAATGTCCTTCGCGCCGTCAACAAAGCCAGAAAAGCCGCAGCGTACTCCTTGGTGCCGGTCGAGGCGTTGCCCATGCGGCGCCGAGTCGTCAAACCGTTCGGGACTCCGGAAGGCCGAGAAAGCCGACGACGGTGTGAATTTTCCCACGCACTTCGTGGGGAATGGTTTGCATTGCTCGGAGATCACACGAGTAATTCATCGAGAATGCGCGACAGTGGTTGACTCGCGCGGAGTGCTAGACTTGGATCGGCTTGAATTCCGGCGAGAACAATGTGGTGTCAAGATTTCGACACGCATTTCGGATGGAAAGAACATCCTCGAATGAGAAGGGAACGTCCGGCATCGCCATTCGCACCATGCTGCCCGGATACACCGTCACGGCGATTCCATGCCGCTGAAAATGATCTCGCAGAATTTGCGGGGACACGCACCTGAGAGTGCGTGAACCAGGACTCAGAAGAAGAATCCCACTTCGAAGGCCAGGATGAGGTCGAATGGAGCGCCAACCTTCGCAGGTCGCGTCGGCAATCCGATCTGCGTTGTCGAGGCGAACCCTGAAGGATGATGCAATGTCCGCCAATTCTTCAAGTGCGGCGCAGCAGGCAAAAAGCGGAGTCAGGCTCACGGTCTCGCCAAATCGAAACGGATGCGTGTTCCGAATCTCGGCCAGGAAGTGCATGAGCGGATCCGACAGCGAGTGGGGACGTCGAGCAATCACGTCGGCCTTGCGGACAAAACCGACGCCAAGTGGCAGATATGCCCCAAGCCACTTGTGGCTTCCCGCAAGAAAAAACGAGCAACGGATATCGGCAAGGTTCAACGGCACGTGACCGAATGCCTGGGCACCGTCGATGATCAGACGTAGACTTGGATGCCGCGCACGCATGGCTGCGGCGAGCGATTCAAGGGGCAGCCGAATCCCCTCGTGGCTTACGGCTGGAAGAAACAGTCCATCGCATTCATATTTCGCCACCGCCGCGACCAGGTGTGAAATCAGTTCGTCCGGCTTACACCTGTCTCGAAGTATCATGTCGCGGATCGGAATGGACAGAAGCTGACCCGCGTGCCTTCCACATTCTCTCTGAAAAATCGACGCGTAACTCGGCCACGATAAGTCGGTCATCAACGATCTGCGCCCGCCTTCAAACAGCACCCGCCCGGCCAGTTTCACCAGGTACGCTGTCCTGCTTGCGAGAAGGGGAAGGTAATCGTGAATCGCTCCGACGGACCTGGAGAGCATCGCCTCAAACCGGCAGAGTCCGCGCCAGGAATACAGGTGAGGATGAATCGACTGAATGGAAGAAGGGAGGCTGCCAAAGCCGTTCTTGAGAAAATCTTCGAAGTACAGCGTCCCACCATATTCGCCCGCGAACCGAACGAATTCCTGCAAGGCCAACCGCGTGCTCGGAGACATCTGCCCCATCCGAGCCGCGTCCAAATAGAGCGGGGTCGGCATGGTAGGCCCAATGAACGGCGTACACTATTTTGTACACTATAGCATCCTGAACGGTCCCGGGCCAGTTCTCGTGAAAAAAATGCGCCCGCGTGCATCACTCCTCCAAGTCGTCAAGGGAAGTGGCGTACAGTCCAATGCGTTCCCACATTGCCATCCCCTGACGCCTGCTTTCGTCATCGAAGGAGAGTACGAATCGCACGGTTCGCGCGTGCTCATCCAATTCCAGCCTTCCTGTGGCCCGGTCGCCATAAATCGCAATGTCGCACAACAGGTCCGGTTCCTGGGCAAGATCGCCTTCACGAACCAGGGAAACGTGAATTTGCCGAATCCGCTGCTCCTGCAAACGCGCGAGAATCGTCGGCAGAGGGACGCGCGCGTCACGGGGCCAGAGTTGCGCCGAAAGGATGTGGATACGCTCAATGCGAAACCCCCGTTCCGCGAGATCGAAATTTAACTGCATGCTTTGCCGCCCGGGGATGTCATCCCAGTAGTCGGCATTGCGCACCCATGCGACAGAAAGGTAACTGCGGGCTCTCAGGGTCAGCAGGAGTTTCTGGTAGGCTGCCCGCCACGTCTCGGTTGCCGTGAAAACGATCGATCCCTTGGCAAGCGAGGCCATCTCGTCGGCCATGGTCACAAGCCGCAGTGACGCCAGTTCCAGCACGAGCGGATCGGGCTGTGCGCCAATTTCGGTGATCGCGCGCGCCATGCGGCGATAGATCGCCAGCAGGCCGCGATCCGCAAGCGTGAAAGACGCACAGAGTGACTCGAACGCCGCGAGTACGTTTCGCTCGAAGGCTCGTAAGCGAAATAAGATCAAAGCAAAAAGCAAGGCGACCACCACGGAACCCGAACTGGCAGCTATGTACGAGACGAACGGTATTTCCACGCACTCAACTCACTTGAATCGGATCGTTCGCGGTTGCCGATGCCGCCAGAGAAACAGCACGACCAGCATGGGCACCGCAACTTTCGGAATGTGTAGCGTTGAGTAGACGGCAAGGACAACTGCGATCCAGAACATCATCGCCGACGTATGCCACAGTTCTCGCGATTTCACAACCGAGTCGATGCTACAAATATTCCCGCAGACGAACCACGGTTACTCACGGGGTTGCGCTTCGCCTTCGATTCAAGTATGCTGCACATAACCAACTTTAGGTGAAACATCTTATCATGGATAGCGGCCAAGATTCCGATGAGTTACCTGCAGAAATCTCTGCAATCCCCGACCTTTCTGCTGCGGCACTTCCTCAGCCGATTTCGCAGGCTTTCGCTGCGCCATTCACGGGCTCGTTTCGCGATGCCTTGACGGCCTGGCTCGTGCGGACGCCGTCTCAGGACACTCGCTCCAACTATGCCCGCGATCTGCGGCAATTCTGCGACTTTGCGTTGGTACGTCCCGATCACCTCGATGCCTTGACGCACATCGCGCCTTGGCAGGTGGCGGCTTGGCGCGATCACTTGCACCAGCAAGGAATGACCGCAAGCACCATTCGACGCAAGCTCACCGTTCTCCGCTCGCTGTTCTCGTTCCTTCGGACGTATGGCTACGTGGGAGCGAATGCTGCGCATAGCGATTTTGTCGCCGCCCCATCTGTGCCGCGAGATGGCAAGACGGTGGGCCTGACGCCCGAAGAATGCCGACGCCTGCTCGATGCGCCCGATGCGCAAACTCCAGTCGGCATTCGTGACCGCGCCCTTCTTGCCGTCCTGGCTTATTCCGCCTGCCGTGTTGGCGAACTTGTGAAGATTCGCGTTGGCGACTACAAGGCGAGTGGTGGCCATAAGATTCTTGAGATACACGGTAAGGGCGGCAAGGAGCGCCGCGCACCGCTTCATCCGGAGGCGTTTGAGCGACTGGAAGCCTGGCTGATCGTTGCTGGAGTTCGCGATGACGAGTGCGGTCCAATGTTCCGCCCTTCCAAAACCTCGCGCGGACGCGGTCACGATGGATTCGCACGGCGTCCACTGTCAAGGCGTGCGATTCAGTTCCTCGTCGAAAAACTGGTGAGGCGTCTCGGACTTGATCCTGCTGTCACGGTGCATTCCTTGCGCGTGACGGCGCTCACGACTGCGCGTGAACGCGGCTGCGACATTATCGACCTTCAGTCATTCGCCGGTCATTCGGACCCGCGAACCACCTTGACTTACATTCGCAACCGAGATCGGCTCAGCCGTTCGCCCGCGTATGTGCTGGCGTATTGAAAGGCTGACCGACTTCAGGCTCGATGAAGCGCGGTGCCAGCGATCGCAGGGCTGGGACTGGCTTGTTCAGCCAATCCCAAGCCTCGCTATCAGATCAAGTGGGTTCCATCAGTTCGACTTCAAAGTGGAGTCGGGCCACCCGAAGCACTTCGTCGAATTCCACGTCGTTACAGTTGCACCAGTGCATCGCATCCGTGAGAAGATCGATCACGTTCGTGTGCTGGTCTTCAGGATACCCCGGCAAGATTTCATCCAATCGAGCTGCTCTTTCTCGGTTCGTCATCATGGTCCTTCCTCCGTTCTTGATGTTCAATCATTCTTTCGCGGCAACAACAGCCTGGTTATCTCGAACCACCTATGCCCCCAGAAAAACTTTCCGGAAGGAGGGGCGGTTTGTTTGACTCCCAACGAGGCAAACCGCCCCTTCTTCTGGAAGGAGAGATGAATCGGAAGCCGCCGAAAGCGACCGGAGGCCGGTGGCGGCGGGATGGGCGGAGCAATGCCGGGTCAAGGTGGAGAGGGAGCGAAGCGACCGGACCTTGAGGCGGTATTGCGGAGCGAACAGGTGGGGTCGTAGGGCGCTGTAGGCGGCTGGAGTCCACCAGTGGTGGAGGGGGGTGAAGGCAGCATCGAAATCGTTTCTGTGAGGCAATTCCGATCCAATTGAGTGACATTTCAAGATTGGTGAGAGGCCCGGTGGTGCATCGAGCCTCTGGGAAAACCGGGATCACTGGTTGTCGCCGCCGCTGTCCTGGCCCAGCTGGTAGATCCAGGAATGGGCCATGTCAGCGACCTTGGCGACCAGCGGAAGTTCCTCGCGGCCGAAGCTCGTCGAGGTCTTCCATTCGTCGCCGTCCTTGTAGAGGCGCGTGATGGTCACGTTGTGGCGGGTGCCATTGTCCGTTTCGTTCGCCCAGATGGCCGCCTTGATGCGGCCGAGGCGAATCTCGTGGACCGGCTTGGTCTTGCCTTCGCCGGATTTGGGACGATTGCCTTGGTTGTTTGCCATGGAACTGTCCTGCCTTTCGAGAAGAGATGGGAATCGGGTAAAGGAAGAACGCTACGCCGCCAAGGTCAGGAGACCGGCAGCTTTCTGATCGGCTTCGGCGCGTTCGCCGGCGAATTGCAGTTCGCCGGCCATGCGCGTCAACGCGTCCACCATGGCGAAGATCGTGAAGCGACCTTGCTCCTGAGCGATTTCGAGGGCCTGCTTTGCCCAAGTCCGACTGATGCCGTGCTGGAGCAGGACTTTCATCACCTCTTCAGCGTCGTTGCCGAGGCGCTCGTGCATGGCCTTCATCATGACCTTGGCAAATCCGTCGCGGCGTTCGTCCCGCTTGGCGACAAGTTGTTCAACGATGCGGCGCATTTCGGCGAGCGAATCGTGGATGCTGGCCGTGTGCTTGCGGGTGAACTCAACGACTTCAACCGCGTCCCAGACGATGTGATTGCGGCAGATCGCCTGGAACCAGAACGTCTGGATGCCGAGCGATCGCTTGCCGACTTCGCTGTTCCAGATGAAGAAGCCAGGCGCAAACGTCTGGCCTTCGATCTCGGCCCAGCCGGTCGGGTCGATCAGGAAGCAGAACATGTCCTGCTCGCCGGCGTAAAGGCCGGTGCCGCCGGATTCGTCCTTGCCGCCAAACGCCGCCTTCTGCGGTGGCTGGAAGTCGGTGGCAAATTCCGCGAGCATGGCCAGAATGTCGGCGTTGTAGAGGCGGGTGTAGCTGACGCCGTGGATGGACCGGATCATTTCGCCTTCCGCGTAGAGCTGCAGCGGCTTGTTGCCATCGGGCAACGTGTCGCCGAAGATCCGCCACGCGGTGTCGGCCGTCACGCGATTGACGGTATCCCGGCTGACCTTTGCCAGTTGGCAGAGCTGGGTGAAGCTCCAGTCGTTCATCTGATACGTGCCGTTTGCGCCATTGGCGCCGGCGTCGGCGAAATCAACGACCAGGCGGTCAAGGGCCAGCGGTCGCGGGCGAAGGCTGCGCGGCGGCAGCCAGCGATCGACCGATTTGGCTTTCTGCTCCTGGCAGAACTTCGTCAGGTCGGCGAGCGTGTCGAAGCACTCGTCCGGCCCGCGGCGAAACAACTCCGTGTGGCCTCGCTTGAGGACTTGCATGAATGGACCCTCCAAAAAAGAGAAAAATGGGATAAACCGAGAGATGCACCACCGGTCTCTCGGCAGGGAGGAACTGCGGAGAGCCGGCGAAAGGGAACTACTCAAAAAATGACGAAGAGAGCAAAGAACGCCTAATTCTGGCACGAAATCGGTCAAACATCAAACTGGTTCCGTTGATTCAACCTCGTATTGATGGACGGTCCGTGTTTCATGAGTGAATTGGTGATGCCGAAACCTTCGGTGCAACGCCCCTGGGCATCCTGTCCCAAGGGCTTGCAATAACACGCACGGGTGGATTCACCTTGGTGCCCGTCTATCCTCAAGTGGCGTCGTCCCGGCACTGCATCTGTTCGGCCAGAAATCCAATGTGGTACGTCATACCGCCGTCGTTGAATGCGTCGGTCTCGACCAAATACGTTTCGCCGCATTCGCATTCGACTTCCATGGCCGAATCGTCCGCGTTGACAATCGTGAGTTCGCCGCCGCAAACTCGGCAGGAACCATCCTTCAATGACACTTTCATGTCTGCCTCCTTTGGCATTTTGTACAGAGGGTTGGGCCTGTGCAAACTTCGCAACCGGGAACGCCAAAGCTTGAGCCGCTACCGCTACAGCCTGAATTGCGGGCTGGAGCCTTCTTGCGCAGAACAAAGGTTCGCATGGCCGTGTGGACGATGGTTTTCTTTTCCGCTGAGCGCATGAACTCGTCGATCAGGCTTTCGACACTCTCGCAGGCCTCGGCGAATCCCCAGCCCTCCTCGCGAAGGGCTTCAACCAGCGTTTCATTGACGGTCATGAATTCTCCTCGTGGACGAGGACCGAGAACCAGCCATCGGCGTCGATGTAGACCCGGACCGGCGAGTCGAGATTCGCGCAGATGTTGGTCTCAAGGACTTTGGCAAGTACAGTCTCGACATCAAGGTTCTCGGCGCGGCAGTTGAAAACATCACGGGCCAGTTCGGCCCACTGATCGTGTGGAAGGCTCAGAAGTGCTTGGTACACGCTGGCTGGTCGCGGACTTGGCTTCATCTTTTCGGTCGGTACTGTTCCCCAGAAAAACTCCGCAGCGAACGATAGTGCATATAGCATGGCATGTCCTTGCGGTAAAAAAGGCGGACGCCCATGGTCGTCATGACCAATAGGCGTCCGCGGCTTGCGTCAGTACGGAATGTCCTCCTGTCCCTCCTGCCCGCCATCGCCATTGCTCGCAGGCGCCTGGCTCTGGCTGTGAATCCAGGTATTGGCCAAGTCCGCGGCCTTGGCAACGGTCAACAGCTCGTCGCGGCCGAAGCTCGATGACGATTTCCACTCGTCGCCGTCCTTGTAACTGCGAGACAGGGTGACGTTGTACCAGGTGCCGTTGTCGCTCTGGTTTGCCCAGATCGTGGCCTTGATGCGACCGAGACGGACTTCGTGGGCCGGGCGCTGCTTGCCGTTCTCGGACGCCGGCGCCGGCGGTTTCTGCGGACTGTTCTTGACTGGCATGGAACTACCTTCCTTTCGTGAAAGGGTAAAGAAAGGGCGATTGATGTGGCGACATTACGGCGGGAATCCTGGTCCCTGGAGTTGCCAATGATCGTGCAATACGCCGAGTGCGTGGGCACAGCCGGCGCGTGCCAGGGCACGGTTCCAGTCGGAATCGAGACCGGGGTGCTTGAGAATGCTGGGTGGGAAGCCGTCGTGATCGAGCCAAACGATCAGATCGTTGGCGCGCTGCTCGACGGTGTCCCAATCACCTTCCGCGTAGGCGGCAAGCAATTGTTCCCAGGTAACCTTGGGGTCCATGGGTTCTCCTTTCGTTGTGTGGTTGGCAAGGGCGTGAGATAGATCGAAGCGAACAAGATGAGTGCTTGACCCTCAGGCGGGGTCGGCGTCGGGCACAACAACGGGATGTTCAGGCCAGCTCCATCCGTCTAGGCCCTCGGTGGGCCAGATGCGTACGGGCCTGTACTCGGCGCCGAACAGATTCTGAAGCTCTCGAATGGCCTTGAAGTGTTTCGCTTGCAGTCGAGGGCGCAGGGTGACGAGGAGTTTTTCTTCGCCACGCATCACGATGAAATCGAGAGCGCCAACAAACGATGCAACCGCGGGCGTCGTGCGGCGAACATCATCAACCGCCACGAAAGCAAGGCCTTCGGCGTTCATCCACTTTTCGAATTCCTTGAGCACGAAATGACGCGGCTGACGAACGGGCCGTGCTTCCACATCCTTCTCGGCTTCTTCGGATTGCTCACCGTCGGCCTCGTCGTTCATCGCACCCGGCGTGACAACCCGGGTCACCTCACGCCGAATGGGACCGCGTGCGAACGATTCTTCGACTGGCTCATTAGGGTAGGCCGTCAGCGAGGTGGTCTTGCGACCCCTTTTCCGACGGCCTCCCCGCCAAACCGGACAGGACTCTTTCGCCGTCATCCGGCTTTCCAGTCACTTTCATTTCTTGAGCGTTGCGGGCGGCCGCGCGTCCAGCTTCGGCGTCCGCGTAGCATTTCCTGCACAAAACCAACGTCTTCCTTCGCCAGGCAGACATGATGAGCTGAAAC
>SXGT01836915.1_pt1 | contig 10972 bp, 10 predicted proteins | sample 3176221 | NCBI WGS metagenome assembly SXGT01 (sample SAMN11356862, study PRJNA531348) | freshwater metagenome | isolation source: freshwater sample F1-120 | place: China: Fuxian Lake, Yuxi | collected 2017-12-25
CCCGTTGGTCGGCGACAAGCTCTACGGCGCCGACGAGACGCTCTTCCTGCGCCAGATCGACGGCACGCTCGGCGACGAGGACCGGCGCCAGCTGGTGCTCGATCGCCATGCCCTGCACTCGCACAGCCTGCGCTTCCATCACCCGATGCTCGACCGGGAGATGACGGTGGTCGCCCCGCTGCCGCGCGACATGGCGGCCCTGCTCGGCGACGACCGCGCCTGAGCGCGCCGACCAGGCCAACCCGAGTTCTCGCCGTGGCGCGCTCGCGTCACCCGGCCGGCGTCACCCTGCGGACGTCAACCTGCCGCTTCACTCGGTCGGCAGCGGTGCCTCTTCGATGACCGCCAGCACCTCGTCCAGGAACTTCAGCTCCGACGGCGTGCAGACGTTCCAGTCCAGGCCGACGTCGTAGAAGTTCGACTTGCCGCGCCGCTGCACCCGCGTGGTGCGCGTCTTCAGCTCGTGCACCTCTCCGTTGAGCGCCAGCCGCAGCACCACCGCCTGCCCCGGGATCGGCGGTTGCCCGGTCTCCAGGCCGATGCCCGTGCGCGACACGTTGCGGACGGTGCACAGCGCCTGGTCGTTCGCGTTCAGGGTCCCCTTCGTCTCCATCGTGGCGATCGCGGCGACGCGAACGCGATCCGCGCGGCGGCGGTTGCTGGTCTCGGTCATGCGAGGGCACATCGGTCACCGAAGGCGATGGCTTGAAGGGCCGTGGCCCGGTCTTGCTCGCATCGGGATCGTCGCCCGGGACGTTCGCCGCGGCCCCTCGGCAGCGCGGCTCGTCGCGCGGTCACGGGCGCAGTTCGTAGGGAACGACCAGCCGGTAGCGATCCGTCGGCCGCATGGGGTCGACGCTGATCCGGTTGTTGTTCGTCGCCGACCGCGTGTTCGGAATCGGCCCGGGGAGCTGCGGCCGCACCGCATTGCGAACGCTGCCTGCAGGCGACACGTTCGCTGGCTTCGGTGGCGTCATCGGGACCGGCTGGGCTTGCGTGTCCATGAGCACTCCTTGACGAGAACCGGGGAACGGTAAGGAGACCGGACCGGACTGACAACCCGCGGGGCCCCGGCCAGAGCGGGCCGGCAACTGATCCCTTGCCTGTTGTTGCCGCCGACCCAGGCCAGTCGGCCCCATGGCAGCAAAGGACTTGCGATCGACGCCCGCCGACGCCGCGCCGCGCCAACAACCAAGGGATCAGGGTTGGAAGGCGGCTCCGATGCCCCAGGGCAGCAGGCAGGTGGCGGCATACAGCACCGCCACCGCGCGCAGTTCCCGGCGCAGCGCCGCCGTCGGTTCCATCGGCGCCGCCGCCTGCGCCGCGCTCCTGGCCATCGCCGCCTTGCCCTTCGTCACCGCCGCCGTCACCTCTGGCTCCACGTCCTCGGCACCGTCCGCCGCCGCCGCCGTCCGCGCCGGCACCTGCCGCAGGCTCGCCACGGCGAACGCCGCTGTGCCCACAGCCACAGCCCAGCGCGCCATCGGCGGCAGCGCCATCGCGAAGCCGGTGCCGAGGCCGCCGAGCACCAGCGCGGCGGCGAAGGCGGCGCCGAGGTCGGCGTTGGCATCGCCTTCGCTGTTCGCGCTGAACGGCACCTGCCGCAGCACGCGGACCATGCTGCGCGCCGCCAGCACCGCGATGCTGGCCGCGAACAGCGACGCCGGCAGGGCGTCGAGCCGATGCGACGTCAGCGCGAGCAGCATCAGCAGCGCCAGCGTGTGCACCGGCAGCAGCACGTGCGTCACCAGCGCGCGCCACGTGGCGTCCTGGATCGTCGCCAGCGACAGCTTCGGCGCCTGCGCGAACAGCCAGCCGGTGCCCGGTTGGTCGGCGCGCGGCAGGAACGCGATCAGGAACGGCAGGTAGATCGCCGGCAGCTGCAGCAGCAGGCACAGCAGCACGAACGCGTCGTCGCGCGGTTCGCCGACCAGCAGCGCCACGGTGCCGACCGGCACGCCGAGCAGCGGCAGCACGCGCGCGCGGTAGCCCGGGCTGCGCCAGATCGACACGGCGACGAACTCGGCGATGCCGCGCCGCGGTCCGCTGCCGGCGATGCGTTGCAGCAGTGTCGCCAGCAGGCCGCCGCGATGGCGTTGCTCTCGGCCGGTGCTGGCGATGCCGCCGAACGCCGCCGCCAGCACCACCAGCAGCAAGGCACCGCCGGCGAACGGCAGCAGCCGCCAGGCCGCCGCCACCGGTTCGTGCAGCCACTTCGCCGCGTGGTAGGTCGGCAGCAACTCGGCGCCGAGCCGCCCGATCGGCAGCTGGTCGGCCGTTCCTTGCAGACGCCGGAGGCCGAGCACGAACAGCACGAGGCCGCCGCCGAGCAGGGCCGCCTTCAACGTGCCTTGCAGCAGCGCCGCGCGGCCGGGGCCGAACCAGCGCGCCGAAGCGCGCGCGACGACGCCGAGTGCGCCGGTGGCGAGGCCGCTGCACGCGCATGCCATCGCCACGTAGCCGGGCACCTGCCACGTCTGCTCGGTCAGGTGGGCGAGCAGGATCGCCGGCGGCAGCGCCATGCCGATCGTCACCAGCACCACGTGGAACGCCGCATGGCTGCTGCGCGCCAGCGCCACCGCGAGCCGCGACATCGGCGCCGTGCCGACCAGCACTTCGTCGGCGATGCGGCGGTTCGGGCGGGCGTCGTCGCCGAGCGCGCCGATCGCGATCAGCAGCGTCGACAGGCTCAGGTTGGCGGCGGCGAACGGCACCGGCGGCACGTCCGGATACAGCAGCGTCGCGAACACCAGCGCCAGGAACGACTGCGCGAAGATCGTCGTCGTCAGGCTGCTGCCGTGGCCGCGGCCGGCGCGCCGCGCGTCGCCGAAGAAGTCGACGATCAGCCAGGCGTGCACCAGCGCCCGGATCTTGTTCACTTCGCCTCGTCGGGGCGTCGCGGCCGCAGCAGCGCGAACGCGGCGGTGTAGGCGTGCAGGTGGGTGACGTCGCCCAGCGAGCCGATCTCGCCGTTGCAGTGCAGTCCCGCGAGCGGCACGCCCGGCGCTGCCGCCGTGAACTGCGCGTGGTCGGGGCCGTCGCGGCCGAGGCAACGGAACATGACGCCGGCTGCCGCGTGGCCCGGCTTCGCGCGCTGCAGCTGGTCGACCAGGTCGGCGACGCCCGAGGCCGCATCGCGCAGGTGCAGCTGCACGTGCCGGCCGATCGGCAGGTGGTCGGCGACCACGAGGTCGCCGCTGCCGTCGACGCCGAGGATGTTGCGGATCAGGAAGTCGCCGGCCGCCGGTTCGTGCCTCGCGAACGGGTCCGAGGCGATGCCGAGGAACAGGGGGCTGCGTTCCACCAGTTCCTGGTCGGCCTGCGGCAGGCCCGACAGCTGCTCCTCGAGGAAGACGCGCGCCGGGCGATCGTCGACCGCGACCAGACGGTTGCGGTCGGCCTTGGTGACGCGGCCAGGCCGGCCGATCGGTCGGCATCCCTGCGCCACGACGGCATCGAGCTGCACGTCACCGGCGAACGAGACGACCACGGCGCCGGCGCGGAACGTGTTCCGACCGAAGAACAGCGTGTGCCCTTCCGGGTGCCGGCTGCCGCTGGCGACGCCGCCGACCTTCGGCACGCCCGGAAAGCCGAAGTCGAGGCCCGCCAGCAGCGCGCGTGCATCCAGGTGGAACGGTTCGCACAGCACGACGAAGCCTCGCCGCGGCAACGCGAACGGCGGCAGCAGTTCGCGCCATGCCGACGGCGGCCCGTCCATGTCCGGCAGGTCGCCGGTGCCGACCGCGACCGCATCGACCTGGGCACCCGGCAAGCGGCCGGCGAGCACGGCGAGCGCATGCCGGTTCTCGAGCACCTGGGCACCGTCGGCGACCGCCGCGCCGCTGCAGCCCACCAGCGTGCGCGCGCCGAGCATCTCGTGCAGCATCACCGGTAGACGATCGATGCTCGCGCCATAGCGCGGCGACGCGAACACCATCGCCAGGTCGATCGGACCGGGGCCGAGGCCTTCGTGGATCGCGGTCGCGGCCTGCCGGCACGCAGCCTCGAGCTCGGCGCCCGTGGCGAGCACGCTGTGGAATTGCATCGGAGACGGAGTGCAGCGTGCCCATCGCCCGCCGCGCCTTCTCCTATACCGTGATCGCGGCCAGCCGCCAGAACGGATCCGACCCCGTGTGGTCGGCGAATCGCCATGCGGCGTCCTCGGGGACGTCGGATGCTTCCACGCAACCACTCGCCTTGGATCGGTGCCGGATGCTGCTCGAACGATTGCTGGCGCGCGTCGCGGTCTGCCACACCGCCGATCCCGCGGACTTCGTGCCCTGGTACGTCGACGACCAGCTCGTCGGCCGCGTACATCGCCACCGTGAGCCGGTGCTGGCGACGCCCGGTTCGCCGTTCGTGCGTTCGCGGGACGGTTGGCAGCTCGCCGGCGCCGACTTCGACGAACGCTCGCGCGCCATGGCCGCGTTCGTGGAACGACTGGCCGAACAGGGGCACTGCCGGCGACCGCTCGGCGAGCTCTACGCGGTGCATGCCGCCGACGCCGGGCCGAGCCGGCTGCAGATCGACCGGGCGGCGGTGCCCTGGTTCGGCGTGCGGGCCGAGGGCGTGCACCTGAACGGCCTCGTCGTCACCGCCGCAGGCCTGTCGATGTGGGTCGGCCGCCGCGCCCGCGACAAGCGCACGTTCCCCGGCCACCTCGACAACCTCGTCGCCGGCGGGCAACCGTTCGGCCTGTCGTCGGAGCAGACCCTGCGGAAGGAATGCCTCGAAGAGGCCGGCATGCCGGCCGAACTGGCGGCGATGGCGCGGCCGGTGACGACGATCCACTACACGCAGCAGCTCGGCAGCGACTGGAAGCCCGACCGCCTGCACTGCTTCGACCTCGAACTGCCGCCGGACTTCGTGCCGCGGCCGAACGACGGCGAGGTCGAAGCGTTCGCGCTGTGGTCGGTGCCGCAGCTGGTCGCCTCGTTGGTCGGCGACGACCTGTGGAAGCCGAACTGCGTGCTGGTGGTGCTCGACTGCCTGCTGCGGCGCGGCGCGCTCGACGGCCACCTGCCCGGCCCGGCGCGTTGGACGCTGTGGCGCGCGGTGCACGGCTTTGGCTAGCGTAGGCAGCCTTGCGCATCGTCGTCGTCAGTTCGCCGGGGGCTCTCCCAACGCCTCACTGGAGCCACGCGGCCGCCGCTGCGACCGCGGACGTGCTGGCGGCCTCCGGGCACGACGTCGTCTGGTTCGCAGTCGCGCGCATCCGCCAATCGCTGCCGCCGCCTCCGCGCGGCGTCGAGCTGCGCGGGGTGCCGACGCTGCCGCCGCGGGCGCTGCACGAGGTGGGCGCCGACAACGACGATGCCGGCACCGAGGCGCTGCTGGCGCATTCGCTGCGCGAGCAGCCGGCGGCGGCGGTGGTGCACTTCGGCGCCGGCGCCCGCGGCACGCCGAACGTCGCCTGGCTGGCCGAACGCATGGGCAGCCGCGCGTTCGCGGTGGTGCGCGGCGCCGAGGTGGTCTGCCATCGCGGCGACCTCGTCGACCGCGAGGGCCGGCCGTGCACGCAGTTCGCCGAGCCGGCGCGATGCCGGCGCTGCTGTGCCACGTCGTGGTGGCGCACGCCGCCGGCGAACGACTTCCTGGCGCGCGGCGATCTGTTGGCCGGCAGCCTGCTCGCCTGCGAGGCGGTGTTCGTCGCCGATGCCGCCGACGCGGCGCTGTTGGCTGCGTTCGGCGTGCCGGGCAAGACGGTGCGCATCGGCTGCGATGCGGCGGCCGTCGCCGCAGGCGTCACCGCCGCGGCGACCTTGGCCAAGGGCTGAGGCTCTGGCCCGTCGCGGTCACTTCGCCGCGGCCGTGCGGCGGAAGTCGAGCGCGCCGAAGTCGAAGTCGGCGATCGGGCAGTCGATGCGGAATGCGGCGACCTTGCCTTCGTGGTCGAAGTCGAAGCGCACGAGGCCGAACGGCAGGAACTTGTCCGGCCAGTCGACGCGGAACGTGTCATGGTGCCAGTGCTGCAGCGTGCCGGACAGGCGGCGCTTCGACGGCAGCAGCACGATCTGCAGCGCCGTGCCGTCGAACTGGATCTCGGCCGGGCCGTAGATCGCGTCTTCGTAGCGACCAGCGTAGGCGTCGAGTGCCTGCGTCGGCTTGGTGCCCTGCTGGCGCGCGTCCTCGCGCTTCTTCACCTCGGCCGCTTCCTGAGCGGCGATGCGCGGCTTGATCACGTCGAGGCGCTTCACGATGGCGAGCCCGTCGCCGCCGGCGCGCTGCGTCAGCAGGGCCCGCTTGACCACTTCGTTGAGCACGCCGTCGTTGGCGTTGTTCAGCACGACGAAGCCGAAGCGCTCGGCCGGCATCAGCGAGACCTTGCTGAGGAACCCGGGCATGCCGCCGTCGTGTTCGATCACCTTCTGCCCGCGCTCGAGTGACACCGACCAGCCGAGCCCGTAGCTGCGCATGTCGTCGGTGGCCGCACCGCTACCGCGGCTGCTGGCCATCGTGTGCGGGCGCCACATCTCCCGCAGCGACGCCTCGCTCAGGATCTCGGTGCCGTTCCACTTGCCGCCGGCGAGCAGCATGCGCATCCACGCGGTCATCTCGTGCACCGACGAGTAGATCGACGCCGCCGGCTTGCAGGCGGTGAACTCGTGGTCGGGAATCACCGCACCGTCGATGTGCGGCAACGCCTTCTCGGCGTCGGCCGGCAGGCGCTGCGCCGAGCTGCGGCTCGCGGTCATGCCGAGCGGCGTGAAGAAGCGGCGCTCGACGAACTCCTCCCAGCTGCAGCCGGCGTGCTTCTGCACGATCAGGCCGGCGACCAGGAACATCAGGTTCTGGTAGCCGAACTGTTCGCGGAAGCGCTGCACCAGCGGCAGGCGCGCGGCGCGGCGCAGCACTTCGTGGTCGTCGTAGTCGCTGCCGTACCACAGCAGGTCGCCGGCGAACGTGACCAGGCCGCAGCGATGGCACAGCAGATCCCGCACCGTCATGTGCTGCGTGATCCAGGCATCCGCGAGGCGGAACTCGGGCAGGTGGTCGACGACGAGGTCGTCCCACTGCAGCTTGCCCTCCTGCACCAGCAGCGCGACCGCCGCGGCGGTGAACGCCTTGCTGCACGAGGCGATGTTGCACAGCGAGTTCGCGGTCATCGGCTGACCGGGGGCGCGTTCGCCGATGCCGAGCTCGACGAGCACGTCGCCGTCTTGCACGACGGCGATCGCGAGGCCGGTGGCGCCAGCGGCTTGCTGCGCGGTCTTGGCGATGGCCTGCACCTGGTCCGCGGTCAGCGGCGTCGGCTTCTGGGCGAGCAGGGGCAGCAGCAGGAACAGCGCCGCGAGGGCGGCGCCGACGAAGCGGATGGTTGCGGGCATGCGCGATCGAACGAAGGGGAACACGGCGACGGCGGGCCTGCTTACTCGATGCCGCGCCGGCGCGCCGCAGCGAAAGCACGCGCTGGCCCTCGGCGCGATCGGCCAGCGGCGATCGCCGCGGCGAAACCGTGACGTGGCGCACCGTCGCCACGGATCGTCGCCGTTCGCTATGTTCCCGACCTCCCATGCGCCTGCCCTCTCTCGTGGTGCTCGGCGCGTTCGTCGTTTCGGCGAACGCGCAAGGATGCGTGTGTCCCCTGCCGCCCCCCGGCGGCTTCCCGCTGCAGGCCGATCTCGTCGTGTCGGTGACCTACAGCGACGGCTACGAGACGTTCGGTTCGTTGCTGCGTCCGGTCGGTCCGCCGCCGGCGTGTGGTTGGCCGCTGGTCGTGTTCGTGCATCCGCTCGGCGCGATGCGCAGCTACCAGCTCGACGTGCAGCAGCGCATCGCCGGCCAGGGTTACGCGGTGTGGAGCTACGACGTGCGCGGCCAAGGCCAGGCGCAGCTGGTCAACACGCAGCACCCGAACCAGGGCACGACGTTGTGGGGGCCGGTCGAACGCGTCGACCTCGCCGAGCAGATCGCGTTCGTCGCCGCCAATGCCGCGTGGACCGGTGAAGTCGATCCGACGCGGCTCGCGGTGATGGGCGTCAGCCAGGGCGGCGCGCATGCGTGGAGCGCGGCGGCGTTGTCGGGCCAGACGATCGGGGTGCCGGGCCGGCCGGCGATCGTGTTCCCCGCGGTCGCGTGCGCGATCCCGTCCGACCTCGTCGCCGATCCGATCGACGACTGGGTGCGCGGCGGCGAACTGTTCAGCACGTGGTTCGTCGAGGCGATCTCGGGCAGCTACACCGGCACACCGTTCGATGCGGCATTCGTACAGGCGGCGCGAGCCGCGTTCGTGGCCCAGGACGCGCCGGGCCTGGTGGCGACGATGCAAGCGGAAGGGCGCGCGCTGCGGCCGCTGCTCGCCGCCAGCAGCGTGCCGGTGCTGTACCACCATGCGTGGTTCGACATCGTCGACGGGCCGTTGTCGGCGGTGCAGTGCCTGGAGTCGCGCTCGGCGCCGTTCCGTGCGCACCTCGGCGCCGTCGGCCACGCGGTGCCGGCGAACGCTCACGAGGTCGCGCGCCGCGACGAAGCGTCGCTGCGCTGGCTGCATCGCTGGCTGTGGAACGAAGCGAACGAGGTCGACCTCGAGCCGCCGTTCGTGCTGGCGCAGCTGCCGCTCGATCCGCTGGTGCACGACGATCTGCAGACGAAGTGGAACCACGCCCTCGGTGCTTCGTTGCTGCCGCCGCCGACCGCGCAGCGCTGGTACTTGCACGACGACGGCGTGCTGCACGACGCAGCGCCGATTGCGCCGCAGACGAACCTCGCGATCCACCAGCAGATCGATCCGCTGGCGACGACGTTCACGCCGAACGACTACCTGAACGATCCGTCGGTGCGTCTGCTCGCCAACGTGCTCGCCGCCTGCCCGCTGCAGGAGCGCGTCTACACGCTGACGACGACGGCGCCGAGCGAGATCGCCGCGAGTCCGCTGCTGCACCTCGAGCTCGTGCCCGACCAGCCGTCGTGGATGCTCGCCGCGGTGCTGACGGTGCAAGGGCCGGAGCCGGGCGCCATCGAAGTGATGCTCGGGGCGCAAGCGATCGCGCGGCACAACAGTGTCGCGGGCATCGCCGAGCAGCACGACGTGCGGCTGCCGCCGATCGCCGCGCGCATCCCCGCCGGCGCCACGCTGCGCCTGCGGTTGCGCAACCTGTGGCTGCGCGAGTGGCCGGGGCAGAGCATCGAAGTGGCGCCGCGCTTCCACGACTTCCAGGTCGCGCTGCGCCATGACGTCGCCCCCGCTGGCTGCTGGCTCGATCTGCCGCTGCTGCCGACGAAGCCGCGGCTCGTCGTGGCGGCGGCTTCGCTCGAGCTGGCGATTGCGCCGGCGATCACCGGCACGCTGCGCGGCGGCAGCGAACGCGGCGGCTATCCGTACTTCGCGGCGATCGGCCTGTCGGGCCAGGTGCCGGGCGTTCCGTACCTCGATGACGTGGTGGCGATCGACGGCGACTGGCTGGTGGTGTCGTCGGCCGGCTCGAACGAAGCGCCGTGGTTCAGCGGCTTCCTCGGCTTCCTCGACATCGACGGCAATGCGACGCTGACGCTCGACTTGTCGTCGGCCGCACCGTTGCCGCAGCTGCTGAACGGTTTGCAGCTGACCTTCGCCGCGTTCGTCTGGAACGGCCCGTGGGCGCCGACCGGTGCCGGCAGCAATCCGTGCGACGTGCAGCTGCGGTGAGGGGCCCTACTCCTTGTCACCTTTGTACGGTGCCTCGTTGATGTCGTTGGCCACGACTCGAGAGCTGGTCGGTTGGGCACCACGAAGGCGACGCAATGCGAGCCATGACAAAAAGCTGGTGATGGACCAGATCACGAACAAGTAGCCGATCCCGCTTGGGTCCGAGAAGCTCGATGGTCCAGCGAGGCTCAAGACCAGAGCCACTCCGGCTGCACCGATGCCGAACCCGAGAAAGACGAAGCCGGGTGCGAGCAGTTCGAGGATGCCGAGGACGAAGCCAAAGACGAGCCAGCTGGTCCATGACGTGACGATCTGGATCATCCGAGCTTGCTCCCGACGAGTTTCGCTGCAGCCTTGAAGGCTTCCGCCAGGTCCGCCGGCAGCACGATGGTCTTTGCACCATTGCTCGCGATCAGGTGGCCCATCGCCTCGATCTGCCGCTTGGCGAGCTCGAACTGGATGGCCTCGATGCCATTCTCTCGGATGGCGCTGGCCACCTTCTGTGTCGAGTAGGCATCGGCGTCGGCCTGGATGCGCCGTGCTTCTGCGACCTTCTGGGCCTGGTAGAGCTCCGCGTCCGAGCGCAGTTCCAGGGCTCTCTTCTCACCCTCCGCTTTGGCGACCGCAGCACGGCGCGCGCGCTCCGAGTTCAGCTGTTGGAGCATCGCGTCACGCGTCTGCTCGTCGAGGTTGACGTCGAGCACTTCTGCGCGCGTGACCTGAATCCCCCAGTCGTCGGTCGCATCCGCCAATTGGGACTTGATCGAGTTGTTGAGGTGGTTGCGATTGCTCTGCACGTCGTCGAGATCGATCTTGCCGATCTCGGAGCGGACGATCCCCGCAACGGTCGTGGTCACCGCTTCGTCGACGTTGCTGATCCTGTAGACGGTGTGCTCCGGCGAGGTGATGCGGTAGAAGACCGAGACGTTCGCGCTGATGAGCACGTTGTCGCGGGAGATCGCATCCTGCTTGATCGTGGGCAGCTGCCGTTCGAGCACCGGGATCTTGTGCTTCACCGAGTCGATCAACGGCACGATGATGTTCACGCCGGGGCCGAGAACCTTGTGCAGTCGGCCCAGTCGCTCGACCACGTATTTCTCGCTCTGCGGGACGATCTTCACCGACATCAGCACCATGAGCAGCAGCAGGGCAGCCAGAGAGGCAGGCAGCATCCAGGGTTCCATTGATTCTCCTCGTTGGCGCGGAATGGTGCCCGCGCTCGTTGGCGCTTGCAATGTCGCGTTGCACGATGGCGTGCCGGCTTCGTGGGCTGACTACGCGTCGCCGGCGGCCTGCATGCGCCGCTGCCGACGTTCGTCCGCGGTCATCTCGCTGTCCAGGCGACCG
>SXGT01261863.1_pt1 | contig 10970 bp, 8 predicted proteins | sample 3176221 | NCBI WGS metagenome assembly SXGT01 (sample SAMN11356862, study PRJNA531348) | freshwater metagenome | isolation source: freshwater sample F1-120 | place: China: Fuxian Lake, Yuxi | collected 2017-12-25
CTGGGAACGACGGGACGTGGGGGGACGTGGGGGGACGGACGACGTGGAACCGACGCTCTGCGCGGGTGTAGCTACCAGCCCCACGAGCGTTAGACGGACGTTGCCGCGCCTTTGAGCAAGACCCAGGCGCGGTGCAGGTGTTTGCGTTCTGTGCGGAGGTTACCCACGGCGACCCGGATCACGTAGCGCCCCTTCAGTACGGTGTGCGAGAGGAACACCTCCCCAGATGCGTTGACTCGGTCGAGGATCGCGGCGTTGTGGGCGTTTACGGTCGCGTCGTCTTCGCCGGCACCGTGTCGAAAGCAAACCACGGAGAATGGGTGTGGCGCCTCGATCGTCCAGCCCGGCTCCGCGCGCACCCAGCCGGCGAACTCGGCGGCGAGCCCGCAATGATGCCGAATGCGCGCGGCGATGCCCCGCGCGCCGAACGCCCTCAGCACCATCCACAACTTGAGCGCCCGAAAGCGGTGGCCGAGCTGGAAGCCGTAATCCATATAGTTGACAACGGAGTCCTGCTCGGCGGTCTCGAGATATGAAGCCACGAGGGAGAAGGCGCGCTTGAGGGGCTCTGGCCGCCTCACGAGGAATACCGAGCAGTCCATTGGCGTGAACAGCCACTTGTGCGGATTCACGACCAGCGAGTCCGCTCGGTCGACACCGTCGAAGTGGTGACGCAACTCAGGTACGGCGCCGGCGACACCCGCATAGGCCGCGTCCACATGGAACCAGAGTTTCTCGCGGTCGCAAATGTCGGCAATCGCGGCGAGGGGGTCGACGCTTGTTGAACTCGTCGTGCCGAGGACCCCTACCACGGCGATTGGCCGGTACCCAGCGGCGCGGTCGCGGGCGATGGCGGCGTTGAGCGCGGCGGGAATCATCCGGAACTCAGAATCGGATTCAACATTCACGACGTTGTCGCTCCCAATGCCAAGCGTCATCGCGGCTTTGTGCACGGAGCTATGCGCCTGATCCGAGCAGTACACGCGGAGCGCGGGAAGGTCGCGCCCGGCGAGCCCCTTTCGCCGGATGTCGAGCGCGGGATCCGCTTCGCGTGCTGCGGCGAGGGCGTAGAGCGTTGACGTGGACGCGAGATCGGTGATGACACCGAACCAGCCTGGCTGTAATCCAATCAGCTGGCGCACCCAATCCGTGGTGAGCTGCTCCAGTTCGGCGGCCGCCGGACCGGTGCGCCACAGCATCGCGTTGGTGTTGAGCGCGGTGGCGAGCATCTCGCCCAGGATACCGGGAACGCTCGCCGTGTTGGCGAAATAGGCGAGGAACCCCGGATGGTTCCAATGGGTCAGTCGCGGGACGATCTCGCGGTTGAAGTCATCGAGGATCCGCGCCATGGGCTCGGCCTCATCGGGCGGTTCCGCGGCGAGTGCCGCGCGCGTCTCGCCCGGGTGAAGCGGAGGCAGGACGGGATAGCGCTCGGGATGTCCCAGATACTCTGCAATCCAGTCCACGAGCTCGTTGGCCCGCGCGCGATACTCGTCGAGCGGGAGGTCGCCGACATCGGCGCTGGAGGCGGGGGACGGTGGAATCTTCACGGGGTAGAATGGGTGGTACGGCACCGAAACTGCACCGCAGCGCCAGACGTATCATAGTGGCACCGCCAACCCCACATCCCGCAGCCGGTTACCCTCGATGATGCTGAGCCTCGTCCCCGTTGCCCTTGCAGTCCAGGTGACCGTGCAGGTTGGCGGCAAGCCGGCAAGTGCGGACAGCGCAGCGGCGAGGCGCGCGACGCTTGAGGCGATCATGGAGGAGGTGCGGTCCGACACCAGCCGCAGGCGCGACAGCGGACGCCGGATTCCGGTGACGCCCCAGCACGTCGCAACGGCCTTCAAGGACGAAATTGCCCGCGCGTTGCTCGAGCGCGCGCGCATTGCGCGGCTGCGGCAGGATTCGTCGTTGATGAGCTACGACGCCAAGGCGTACGAGCGCGTCTCGGTCGGACTCGGCGTAAAACTGATGGGGCGCGAGCGCCTTGCCTTTCGCCACGAAGACGCGGCGCGGGTGCGCTGGCACCGTGCGCGTGGCGTGTGGGTGGAAGTGACGGGCAGCCGCACCGTGATCCCCATCGCCGACGGCGTCGACAACAACTCGGACGGCGAGATAAGCGAGTTGGCCCCGGTGCCGTACTTTCCCGGACGCGACAATCTCTGGGTCGGCAGCGGTGGGTTGGCGCGCGCCGAGGTGAACGAAAACGAAATCGTGCATCCGTTGGGCATCGGTGCCGAGGCGTACTACACGTACGAAACGGGCGATTCGGTGCAGATGACGCTCCCCGACGGGCAGCGGCTCATGCTTCGCGAAATGAAGATCGTTTCGCGCGAACCGAAGTGGAATGTGATCGTCGGCTCGTTCTGGTTCGACGTGGCATCGGCGCAGTTGGTGCGCGCGGTGTACCGGCTGAGTACGCCGATGGACATTTGGGCGATGGCCAGCGAGGAGTCAGCGCGCGAGCGGGCCGACACCACCCGCATCAGGCGTGAAGTGCGCAATGGGCAGGTCGTCGAGAATCGCAATCGCGATGACGGGCCTCCGGGCTGGGTGAAGGGCCTCGTGTCGCCCATGAAAGCCGATGTCAGCGGAATCACGATCGAGTACGGGCTCTACAATCAGCGGTTCTGGCTTCCACGCTCGCAGGCCGTGGAGGGCTTTGCCCAAGCGAGCTTCGTTCGCGTACCGATGTCGTACGAGCAGCGCTTCACATATGAGAGCGTGAATGGGCTCGACTCCGCGACGGTGCCGAAAGTTCCGCCGCCGGCGCGGAGCCGCGTGGCGGTGCTGCGCGACAGCCTGCGCGCGGCCGGCGTTGACTCGGTGTTGCGCGATTCGCTGGTGCGCGCCGCGCGGCGGGAACGCATCAAGGAACTCGAAGCCGAGCGCCTGAACGAGTGCGCGGCGACCGGCATGCGTACGCGATATCGGACAGAGTACAATGGTGCGCTGCGAATGGGGGTCCAGGTGCCCTGCGACTCGGCCAAGCTCGCGAACTCGCCAGACCTGCCGAAGTCCATCTACGACGAAGGCGACGAACTGTTCGGGAAGTCGGAGCGCGAACAATTGATGAAAGCGCTCAGCTTCGGACTCCAGCCGGGCTGGGGCCCGCAGATGCCGGTGCTTGAGTACGGGTTCGTGCAGACGCGGTACAACCGCGTAGAGGGACTCTCGACAGGCATCACCGCCACGAGTGCCCTTGGCAAGGGCTACTCGGCGTCGCTCGGCGCACGCGGGTCGTATGCCGACCGGCAGTTGAATGGCGAGCTGGCGGCGTGGCGGTCGAATGGAAGGACGACGTTACGCACGGCGATGTATCGACGGCTGCAAGCGTCAAACGACTGGGGCAATCCGCTCTCGTTCGGCTCATCGCTCTCCTCACTCTTGTACGCCGGTGATGAAGGCGCGTACTACCGCGCCTGGGGCGGTGAGCTGACCATCACGAGTGTTGAGTCGGGAAGCCTCGAATGGCGCTTCTTCGGTGAGCAGCAGTGGGGCGACAGTGTGCATTCGCGCTGGACGCTGTTCGGCGGCCGGAACGACAGGCGCTTCATTCCCAACCCGATGGCGACGCGCGTGACACATGCGGGCGTGTCGGTGCGGAAACGATCACAATGGGGCCTCAACCCAAATGCGTTCCGCGCCATGATGGATGTGCGCACCGAAGTTGCGGGTGGCGACTCGACCTACGTGCGTGGGCTGGCCGATCTCGTATTCACCGGTCCGATCGGCCAAACGGTAGGCGCGCTCACATTGAGCGGCGGCGCCAGTCAGGGCGCGCTTCCACCGCAGCGGCAGTTCTATCTGGGCGGCACCCAATCCGTGCGCGGCCAGACAGCGCTAGCGGCGGCAGGCAACACATTCTGGCTTGCTCGCGGTGAACTTGGCACGCGGGCGGCAGGTGCCCGCACGGTGGTCTTTGGCGACCTCGGCTGGGCCGGTCGTCGCGAAGACTTCGCCAAGCCCGGCAGGCCGCTTGCAGGCGTGGGACTCGGCTGGTCGTTTCTCGACGGTCTGGTCCGCGCCGACCTCGCGCGGGGTCTGTATCCCACCAAGCAGTGGCGATTCGACATTCATCTCGACGCGAAGTTCTAGTCAGCAGATGCGCAGGGGCATGAACAGCGAGATGAGGCGCGCCTAGTAGCTCGGCGGTGTGACGCAGGTCGCAGCTTGCGCGGTGCGCGGGGTGTACAATAAAACGACGGTGAACAAGGGGCTTGCGGTTTTTGCTCACCGAAATTCGTTTCAAGTTTGCGTCAACCGCCGTCCCCCCCCCAGCGCCCAGTGTCCGAAACACCCGAAACAGGCTCGCAGTTTTCGAATGCCGAAATTCTCCTCTGGCAGGGGAAGTTCCGGCGTTCGTTTGCTGCGCTCGTTGGGTTCATATCGCTGAGCCTCAAATGGACGGGGCTCACGGATGCGAACTCGATTCTTGCGCCGTTGATTGGGCGCAGCGTTTCGCTGTCGATCGCGGCGGGCGCCCTGCTCCTGTACATCAGCTTCCACACGATCGTCGGCAAGGTGATTGCGCGCACGGGGCGAGCGAGCCGAACGCTGCTGTATTCCGTCCTGGTTCTCGACTACGTCCTGATCTTCATCGTGCTCGCTGCCGCGACGCCGCCGTCGGAGTATGCGCGTGGGCTGATTCTCGCCATCTTCGTGGTGCAGTTCACTCGTCTGTACTTCGGGCTCCGCGCCACCGTCATCAGTGTCATGGCGGCCGCGATTGGCTATGTGGCACTGATCATCGCTGCAACGAATGTGGGCACCCTGGAGGCGCCACAGGAACAGTTCTGGAGCCTTGTGATCTTCCTGCTCGGTGCGTTGCTGCTGGGCGGACTGCACGGTCAGGTATCGGGGCGCGTCAATCGCGTGCTGCAGCTCTTCGATCGTGCGCAGGAGGGCGACTTTTCGGGCAGCTACGACGAGTCTCTCGACAAGATGCCGGACCCGATCACGATGATTGGTCGCTCGTACAACCGGATGCGATTGCGACTGCAGTCGATCGTGCTCACCGACCCGCTGTCGGGGTGCTTCAATCGACGGGGTTTTGATCAGCTCTGCGGGCGCGAAGTCTCACGGGCCGTGCGGGGACACCATCCCATGTCGGTGCTGGCAATAGATGTCGACCACTTCAAGAAGGTCAACGACGAGTTCGGTCACCTGACTGGCGACGAAGTGTTGCGCGAAATGGGTGCTCGGCTGCGCGAAACGGCCCGTGCCGGCGACGTCGTAGCCCGCATCGGCGGCGAGGAATTTGAGATTCTGGCGCCGGACACGGCGGCACCGGGGGCGCAGATCCTGGCCGATCGCGTGCAGGCCGCGTTTCGAGGCAAGCCCTTTGCAAGCCTTGGTGGCGTGCGGCACATCAGCGTCAGCATCGGGATTGCGTCGGCTGAGGCGCACAACGATCAAATCGTATCGGCATTGATTGCGCGCGCCGACGAGGCGCTGTACGTGGCAAAACGGAATGGTCGTGATCGGAGCCAGTTGTGGGAGCCCGGGCTCCGCGCATTCGACGGCGCGCTACCGGGGCGGCGCTCGATCGAGATTGGCGCCCTGAATCTGGACGATCTCCCGAAAATCTGATTGGCGCAGGCCGTCGGCGTTGGCCGACGGCGGCTACGGCAGCGTGATGCAGCCCGACATCATGAACACGGCGCGTCCACCCACACGAATCGCTGTGATCGCGCCTGCCGACTTGTCGGCCTCGATCTCGATTCGGCTGGGTCGGCCCATTTCGACGCCCTGCGTCACCGTCCACTTGAGTGTGCCTTCACGCTCGGCCGCTCGTGCCGCGAGAAACCCGGCCAGGCAGGCGTTCGCAGAGCCGGTCGCCGGATCTTCGGGCACGCTCATGCTGGGCACGAAACATCGGGCGCGAAAATTCATCGGGCCTGATGCGGCGTCTGGCGTAAAGAGAAACAGGTCAGGAGCCCACGACTTCCGCATCGTCTCGGACCAGCGATCAAAGCGCACGCGCGCCTGGCCAAGTGCCTTGACGGTCTTCACGCCGACCATGAGAAAGGGGAGCCCGCACGACACGGCCTGCGGCGCACTGGTTCCGCTCACGATGTCGTCGGGTGCGAGTGAGAGGATTTCCGCCAGCGTGGTACGTGTGGGCACTGGCGGCCCGATCTCCGGGAGTTTGGCCACGCTGAACTGGGCAAATGGCGCGTTCGCGTCCGGTCGAACGGTCACGGGCACAGGACCCACCCCTTCTTCGAGCACGAGCCGCGCTTCGGACCCCGCTTCGGGGCCCATCGCATGCAGCGCGATGGCGGTGCCCACGGTGGGGTGCCCCGCGAACGGCACTTCGGCGCCGGGCGTGAAAATCCGTACGCGCGCCGTGTGCGCGGAGTTTGCGGCGGGATAACAGAATGTCGTTTCCGAGTAGTTGAACTCTCGGGTGATCTCGATCAGTGCGCGCTCGGGAATCGCCCGCGCGTCGGGAAAGACGGCGAGTTGGTTCCCACCGAACGGTGTGTCGGTGAACACATCGAGCGTGACATATCGAAACTCGGCCATTGGGCGGTCTACTTCTCCGCCATGAACGGATAGCGATAGTCGCTTGCCGGGACCAGCGTTTCCTTCACCGTGCGCGCGCTCACCCAGCGGAGGAGGTTGAGCTTGGACCCCGCCTTGTCGTTCGTACCGGATGCACGCGCACCACCGAAGGGCTGTTGTCCGACGACCGCGCCAGTCGGTTTGTCGTTCACATAGAAGTTGCCGGCCGCGTTCCGGAGGGCGACGTGGGCCTCCGCGATCGCCGCGCGATCCCGCGCGAACACGGCCCCGGTGAGTGCGTAGGGCGATGTGCCGTCAACGATCTTCAGCGTTTGGCTCCACTTGGCGTCGTCATAGACATGCGCCGTGACGAGGGGGCCAAAGATTTCCTCGCACATGAGCCGATAGTTCGGGTCCTTGGTCTCCACCAGCGTCGGCTCAACGAAGTAGCCGGTGCTGTCGTCAGCGCCGCCGCCACAGATGATCTTCGCGCGTTTTTTGGCATCGGCCAGGTAACCGCTGATGCGATCGAAGGCTTTCTGGTCGATCACGGCACCCATGAAGTTCCGGAAATCGGCCACGTCGCCGACAGTGATTTCGGCCTGCATCGCCACGACGCGGTCCTTCACTTCCTTCCAGAGCGATTTCGGGATGTACACCCGGCTCGCCGCCGAACACTTCTGGCCCTGGTATTCCCAACCGCCGCGCACGATGGCGACAGCCACTGCCGCAGGGTCGGCCGAGGGATGCGCCACGATGAAATCCTTGCCGCCCGTCTCGCCAACAAGACGCGGATAGGACTTGTACCTGCCCATGTTCCGGCCGACCGTCTCCCACATCGACTGGAACACCGTGGAGCTGCCGGTGAAGTGAATGCCCCCGAAATCGTGGTGGGAGAGCATCTGCTCGGTGATCTGCACCGGATCGCCCGGGAGGAAGTTGATCACACCGTCCGGCATTCCCGCCTGGCGCAGGAGCTGCATGGTATGCCACGCCGACAGGATGGCCGTGTTCGACGGTTTCCAGATGACTGTGCAGCCCATCAGTGCCGCTGCGGTCGGCAGGTTGCCACCGATGGCCGTGAAGTTGAACGGGCTTACGGCGTAGACGAACCCTTCGAGTCCGCGGTAGTCGATCGCGTTCGTCATCCCGGGTGCGTTGGCCGGCTGGTCGGCCATGATCTCGCCGGCGAACTGCACGTTGAAGCGGAAGAAGTCGATCATCTCGCAGGTCGCGTCGATCTCGGCCTGGAACACGGTCTTTGACTGCCCCAGCATGGTTGCCGCAGCGAGCGTGCTGCGTTGCGTGGTGGCCAGAAGTTCCGCGGCGCGGAGGAGGACGGCGGCGCGGTCTTCCCATCGCGCGTTCGCCCAGTCCTTTCGCGCGCGGTTTGCGGCGGCGATGGCTGCTGTGATGTCCTTGGCGCGCGCCTTGTGCCAGGTTGCGGTGACGTGCTTGTGCTTGTGCGGGGAGACCGCTTTTGCGGTGTCACCCGTGCGGATTTCCTGTCCGCCAATCACGAGGGGAATGTCCGGGCGCTCCTTTTCCATCGCGGCGAGGCGCGCCTTGAGTTCGGCACGCTCGGGGGAGCCCGGGGCGTAGCTCTTGATCGGCTCGTTGGTGGCGGGGAGCCGGCGAATGGCGTTGAACGGTGTGGACATTGTGCGAAACCTGATTGGGGGCGGTGAAATCTACTAAACTCACCGCGATGCGATTCCTGCGAGTGGTGATCGTCGTGACGGCGTGTGCGGCGGGCATCGCGTGTGGCACTGACGCACCGATCCACTGGGATCCCGAGGTGCGGCTTCGGGGTGCGATGGCTCCCGGTGCTCGCATGGTGCTCACGGCGGGGGGCATTCCTGCCGTTCAGGCCGCGCTCGAACCATTTCGGTGGCCTGAGGACTCGCTGACCTGCGCCTCGACGCGCGTTGCGGTGTGGGCAGGTGGCGAATCGCAGGCGGCAGTGTGGTGGCGATCGGCGCAGTCGGCCGCTGGCGCTGCGCAGGGGCAGGACACACTCCTCGTGGCGCGCACGCCAGACGGCATGATGTGGGACAGGCCGGTGCCAGTGGCGGTTGCCGTCGCGCGAGGCTGCCGGTCAGCGCCGGCGGCGCTCGCCGCGGATTCGGTGACCGGTACACTGCATATCGGTTTTCACGGCCTCGTTGCCGGGCAGGCGGGGGTTGGCGTGGCGCGCCTGGAGCCGGGGGCCGTTGCCGTATCTGGTGTGGCGCTGGTTGCGGCCGATCGGGTGCGCCGACTCGTGGCGATTGCCGTCCGGGGCGACACGGTTGCGGTGGCGCACGAGGCGTCGGCCTCGTCGGGAGGCACGGTACGGCTCGCGATTTCCGGGCACAAGTCGCAATTTCCCGTGGATTGCGGCAGCCCAGCAGATGGATCGGCGCGTGGCTTTGCGCCGGTCGTTGCCCTTGCAGACGGTCGAGTTGCTGTTGGGTGGAACGAAGTGCGTCGCGGCGACCGAATGCCGGTGGCCGTGGCGCGCGTGGGCGATATCAGGAGAGCCTGTGAACCTTTCCGTAGAGACTAGGCAACCGATGAACGTCATCATTGCGGATGACGATCCCACGATGCTCGCCATCCTCGGCGCTGTCGTGAAGGAGGGAGGCCATTCGGTCGTCGCGGCCGTGAAGGATGGCGAGGCCGCCTGGGCCGCGTTCCAGCAGCAGGAAGTGCCGCTCATCATCCTCGACTGGGAAATGCCCAAGCTCGACGGACTCGGCCTGTGTCGGCGGATTCGTGAGTCGGTGAACAGCGATCCGTTCATCCTCATCGTCACGGGTCGCAAGACACGCGACGATTTGCTCAAGGCGCTCGACGCGGGCGCCGATGATTACCTGTCCAAGCCCGTGACGCCCGATGAATTCGCCGCCCGCCTGCGGATCGTCGAGCGACGTATCCAGATCACCGGTGCTCGGCGGCAGGCCGAACTCGAACTTCGTCGCGCCCGCTATCTGGCAGGCATCGGCGAGACATCGCTCGCGTTGCAGCACGAAATCAACAACCCGCTCGCGGCGATGCTGTCGCACGCGTCGTTGCTCGAGGCGGGCATGGTGGACGATTCCGAGAAGGACGAGGCACTGGCCACCATCGTGCAGCAGGCCCGGCGCATCGGCGAAGTGGTGAAGCGGCTCAGGCAGATCGAGCAGCCGCGGTCGGTGGAGTACCTGGGCAACGCGCGCATGCTCGACATCGGGCCCACGCAGGGCGAAAAAGCGAAGTGACGGGGTACTGCCCGTGCCGATGACGCGCATCATCGGCGCGCACACGCCCGACGCCGGTGGAATAGTGATGGCGGTGCGGCGTGCCGCTGCGTCACAGATGGATGCGCTGCAGTGTTTCACGGCGCCGCCCACGTACTACAACGAAAAAGTCCGTCCCAAGCCCGATCGCGTGGCGGCCTTTCGCGAGGCGCTTGGCATTGCCGGCATCGCGCCGCGGAACGTGCTCGTACACGGCGCGTACGTGCTGAACACGGCGTCCGCCGAGCCGGAGAAGGCGTCCCGTGCTGCGGCGGGGCTGGCGCGCGAGTTGGAACGGTCCACCGCCTACGGTGTGGGAGCGTGCTGTTTTCACCCGGGCTCAGCGGGTGACTCGGATCCGGATGAAGCCTGCGATCGCGTGGGCGATGCCATTCGGCATGCGCTGGAGTCGGTGCCGGAAACCGACGCGGGCACGCGCGTGCTGATCGAAAACACCGCCGGTGCGGGTCGCACGATGGGACGTTCGCCCGAGGAGATCGCGCGTATGCTCGCGCGGGTGCCCGCCGACCTGCGGCGCCGCACGGGCTATGGACTCGACACCTGCCATCTCTTTGCGAGCGGCCAGGACATTGCGACGTCGCCGGAATCGCAGCGGGCCGTGCTCGATCGCTACGAATCGGTCATTGGTGAACGTCCCGGATTCATCCACTGCAATGACAGCCAGCATCCATTCGGATCGAACAAGGATCGGCACGCCCTGATTGGTGAGGGCGCGATCGGTGCCGAGCCCTTCCGCTGGCTGCTCGCGGACCCGCGTACAGAGGGGATTCCGTTGATTCTCGAGACGCCGCAGGAGCGAAAAGAGGTGGCCGAAGAGGACGCCACGGCTGACCCCTGGGATGAGAGAATGGTGCTCCTTTTGCGCTCTTTCCTCTAGGAAACCAGGCCGGGGCGGCATTCTCCAGAGTGAATCGCCCTATTGCGCTCTCGCAGAGTCGTTATACTTTCGAGCAGTTCCCAGAGGGAAACCGGGTTCCTTCAACCAAATCATTTCAGGAGAAAGTTCCATGGCCGCCAAGAAGAAAGCGAAGCGGAAGCCCAATGCGGCTTTCATGAAGCCTGTGACGCCGTCGGCGACGCTCGCTGCCATTGTGGGTGAGAAGCCGCTGCCGCGCACGGAGCTGACCAAGAAGCTCTGGCAGTACATCAAGAAGCACGGCCTGCAGGACAAGAAGA
>SXGT01416126.1_pt1 | contig 10970 bp, 8 predicted proteins | sample 3176221 | NCBI WGS metagenome assembly SXGT01 (sample SAMN11356862, study PRJNA531348) | freshwater metagenome | isolation source: freshwater sample F1-120 | place: China: Fuxian Lake, Yuxi | collected 2017-12-25
CAGCGGGATTGCGTGCTGTGGATGGCGCAAGGCAAGTCCGACTGGGCGATCAGCCGAATCCTCGACATTGGCACGCACACCGTCTCGCAGCATCTGCACCAGGCCCGGGAAAGGATGGGCGTCGACAATCGCACCTCCCTGGCGGTTTGGGCGCTATATGACGGAATCATCAGCTTTAACGACGTCATCAAACGCTGATCCATCCCAAGATCTTGGGATAGGAAGGAACGCCTTCCCCGTCCGATCACCCTGTTGTCCAACAATAAGGGGACTTCAGGATGACCGTGATTGACGGGCCGCAGACCGACACCGCCCAGCCGCCGCTCGCCGCCATGTTCCGCGCGCGAAAAGAAATCTTTGTCGACCTGCTCGGCTGGAACGTGCCGGTGATCGACGGCCAGTACGAGATCGACGAGTTTGATACAGAGCGCGCGACCTATGTCGTCCTGAGTGACCCGCCCGGAGACCATCTTGGGTCGGCCCGCCTGCTGCCGACCCTCGGGCCGCACCTCCTGGAGGCGCATTTCCCACATCTTTGCGACGAAGCGCCGCCAGTCGGATCCGATGTCATGGAAATCAGCCGCTTCTGCCTGAGCCGCCAGCGCCCGGCCGCGGAGCGCCGTCTCGTCCGCGATCGCCTGGTGACCGCGCTCACTGATCTGGCTCTTGCCCGGGGCGTCCGTACCTATGTCGGCATCGCTGAAATGGGATGGCTGCAGCAGATCCTGGCTTTTGGCTGGCGCTGCCGCCCGTTGGGGCTGCCGCGTCCCTGTGCCGGCAGGCTTATCGGAGCGCTTCGGATCGAAATCGACGCCGAAACGCCCGGTCTTCTCGCCCGGGCGGGCGTCTATACGAGCGAGCAGCGCGCTCGTTTCGAACCTCTTGCGGCCTGAGGAGCGACCGTCATGATCATGCGCTCACCTCATATCGTCCGCGAAGCCCACCGGCTTCGGGACCAAGGCTATGCCATCCTGCGCCGCGTCGTGGAGCCCGACCAGGTGCTGGCGCTCGACGACCGGCTTCAACCCGTTTTTGCGTCAACGCCTTTCTGTCGCGGCGGCTTCTATGGCGAGGAGACCAAGCGTTTCGGCGGCCTCCTCGCGCGCGATCCCGGGGTTGAAGCCTTCGTCATGCACCCGCTGATCCTGAGCCTTGCCGAAGAGATGCTCGCGCCCTGGTGCAATGCGCTGCAGCTCAACATCACACAGGCAATCTCGATCCACCCCGGCGCGCTGCCCCAGTTCCCGCACCGGGACCAGGATATGTGGGGCGGTCCCAAGGGCGATGTCGAGTATCTGGTCAATGTGATGTGGCCGTTCACGCCCTATCGCTCAGCGAATGGGGCGACGCTGATCTGGCCAGGCACCAATGGCCGGGCAGCGCTCCAGGAAAACGGCTTTCCCGGGGATCCGATCGTGGCGGAGTGCGAGCCCGGCGACGCCATCCTGTTCCTCGGCTCCACGCTCCATGCCGCGGGTGGCAATGCCAGCGCCGACGTGCGGCGGGGCATGATAATCGGCTATTCGCTCGGTTGGCTGCGGACCTACGAGAACCAATATCTTGTCTACCCGCCGCCGATCGCCTCCAATTTCTCCGAACCCGTGCAGAAGCTCATCGGCTATGCCCAGCACCGGCCCAATCTCGGCAATGTCGAGGGTCGCTGCCCGTCGGAGCTTCTACGCGGTGGTCTTGAAGGGCCGGCCGAGGATGCGCTCCAGCCCGAACAGGTCGAGGCTGTCGAGGCGTTCGCAGCTGCCCAGCACCGGGGAATGCTGTCCATCTATCGGGGCGCCGAGCACAGGCAATGAACGCCGGCTCGATCTTCGAGCGGGTCTATCGATCGATCAAGACCGAGCTTCTCCGGGGCGCCTACCGCCCCGGAGAGACAATCGAACCCAAAATACTCGCCGAGCACCACTTTGCGAGCGTGACGCCGATCCGGGACGCACTTCACAGGCTTGCCGGCGAGCGCCTGGTCGAGGCTTCGGCACATGACGGCTTTCGAGTGCCGCTGATGACAGAGAACGCCTTGCGTGACCTTTATGCCTGGCAGGAACAGCTGGCGCTCCTGGCGTGCCGGCTCGGTGCACCCCGTACGCACGAGGCGCTTGGCTTTCCTGGCGCCCCGGTCGAACGCGCACGCAATCTCTTTGTGGGACTCGCTGCCCGAACCGGATCGGCCGAGCTGGAGACGGCGACGGCGATGGCATGTGACCGGCTGGAACCCAGTCGCCACGCTGAAGTTCAGCTGCTGGTGGGCCTGGACGACGAGCTGTCGGCGCTCGAAGGGTTGCTCACCCAAGAGCCGGGGAAGGAACTAAGGGCCCAGCTGACGCGATACCGCTCGCGCCGGGTGCGCCTGGTTCCACATCTCATCACCGCGCTCCATCACGGCATACCGAGCTAAGGCCCTATCGGCGAAAACAATCGCGATATTTCGTCCGTATAGATTGGGTATTCACGGCACCGTTTCGTAGCCTTTCCAAGCTGCCACCCTCGGCGGCGATGGAGGATGTTATGGACCGCAATCTCGAACAGAATGAGCAGATCGTGGAACTCGGCGATGCGAGCACGGAGACCAAGGGCCTCGGCATCAGCGCGTTCGACGGCGTCGGCAATGCCAAGCCGCTCGAAGGCATCGACGAAGCCGAATAAGGCTTGAGGGTGCGCACGCGATCCATCGCGTGCGCATTCCCACAAACCATGGGGTACTCGCTCGCACAAGATGTCCATGCCTGCGAAGCAGATGGCCAGCTCTACTTCCTCGACGTCAGGCGTGATCGCTATTGCAGGGCCGGCCCGTCCGCGAGCCAAGCGCTCGTGAATGCTGACGATCTCGACCTGGACAGGAACTGGGCGCCTGATGCGCTCGTCGCTGCCGGCCTGCTGGCTTTTTCGCGGGGCGGGGCAGACCGCCCGGCGCTTTGCCGCCACAAGTCACCTGAACGCGACCTTCACGCTCATCTTTCGCGGCGCCCTCCGGTCAGGATGGGTGAGGTGCTCGCGGTGGCCGCATTCGCGGCCGCGGCGAGCTGGCGCCTGCGCTTCGGAGGCTTTGCGCGGGCACTCGCCTGGGCCAGAGGCCAGGCGCCCGGTCGTCGAGAACGGCATATCGTCATCGACGAACTGGCCGTGGAGATCGCCCAGTATCAATGCGCCCGGTCGCTGCTGCCAGCGAGCCCCCGCTGCCTGCTCGATTCGCTGACACTCAAGGCCTGGACGGCCGCGCGCGGCGTCCGAACACAGCTCGTGATCGGCATTCGCCCCCTCCCATTTGCCGCACATTGCTGGGTCGAGCACCAAAGCATCGTGTTAAACGGCAGTCAGGACGGGATCGCCAACTTCACGCCCATCTGCGTGCTTTGAGCGCCCCCTCGTTCCTCTTTCGCATGCGCACGGGTCCCGCCTCGCGCCCGGCAGAGATGATCGGCGAAGCGGATCAACTTCATCGGCTCGGCAGGGGTTGGGTCGCCGGCCTCCCCGTGGACCGCGAGGGCCGGCCGGTCGATCTTGAGCGCGCGGCGGCGCCTGACTTTGACCCGGTCGAGAACGCCGCCGTCCAGGGCTGGTGGGGCAGTTTCGTGGCAATCAGCCAGGACAAGGGAGGCCGCGTTCGCGCTTGGCGCGATCCAAGCGGCACCGTGCCCTGCTACTATCTGCGGCATGACGACGCGTTGTTTCTCGGCAGCGAGGCGCGCGCTCTTTTCGCCGTAGCCGGCAAGCGAGCTGTCATCGACCGGGAGAGCGTCGGCCTTGCCCTGCGTTTCCCTGATCTGCGGTCGGGGCGGACCAGCCTGGAGGGCTTGCGCGAGCTGCTCCCAGGCCAAATGTGCTCAATCGAAAACGACGGCGCGATCTCCCTCTCAGTCAGTTGGATAGAGCCTCGCTGGCGGCCGCTCGCGACAGCCGCTTCGGCTGCGGTCCAGCGCGCGGTCTTTGCGAGCATGGCCTATGCTCTGCGCGGTACGTCGCGCCCCTTGCTTCAGCTGTCGGGCGGTCTCGACTCCGCGATCGTGGCGGCCGTGGCGCGTTCGGTTGGGCGGCGGCTGACTGCGGTCAACTTGGTGACCCCGGGTCCCGAGGGCGACGAGCGCCGCTTCGCTCGGGAAATCGCCGCGCATCTGGGCCTCCCGCTGCTCGAGCGCGAGATGCGGGTCGAGGCGGTCGACATCCTCGCAACCCGCGCCGGGTTCCTGCCCCGCCCCACCCACCGGTTGTTCGCTCAATCGATGGATGCCGCGGTTCAGCACGCAGCAGCCGATCTTGGTCATGATGCGATCATGACCGGCGGCGGTGGAGACAGCGTCTTTGCCTATCTGCTGGCCGGCTCGGCGACCGCCGATCCGCTGTCCCGCCTCGCGCTGCGCAGCACCCTGTCGACGGCATTGGACGAAGCAGCAATCGAACAACTCAGCTGCTGGCGGATTCTCCGGCTGGCGCTTGGCCATGTCCTTCGACCCGCCCACTGGCACGAGACGGCCAGTCACCTCAGTCCGGACATTCTGTCCCTGCCGCGGCCTGATCATCCCTGGCTCGTCGCCGCGCGCCGCTGGCCGCCCGGCAAGCGGGCTCATCTCGCCGCGCTCGTCGCTATCCAGAACTATCTCGACCCCTTCCAAGCCATGGCTGTGCCGGTCCATTTTCCGCTGCTGCACCGGCCCGTGATCGGGGCCTGTTTGGCTGTTCCAACCGAAGCCTGGGTCTCGGGTGGTCGAAACCGAGCCGTGGCCCGCGAGGCTTTCGCTGATGTCTTGCCGAAATCGGTTATTCGCCGGCGCAGCAAGGGCACCTATGAGCGCTTCGCGGCGCAGCTCTTCGAGCGCAATCGTTCAGCCCTTCGCGACCATCTGCTCGGCGGCGTGCTCCGCGACCTTCGTATCGTAAACGCGTCCTCTCTGGACGCCTGGTTCGCCGGCCAGCAGCCGCTTCGCTCGAACCGTATGCTGGCCCTGGTCGAGGCTGAGAGCTGGTGCCGTCATTGGGTGCGCTGAGCGGGACCCGAGTGGTTGCCGGCCAGCGCCGTCCAGCGACGTGCCCGGTCAGCGTCCGGCGGTATGACCTGCCTCAGCCAGAAGCTGAACCAGTCGATGCTCGTCTCATACACTGCCTTGATATGCGCGGGCTGCCATTTGTTATGATACTCATCCGGGTAGACCAGCATCTCGATCGGACGCGATTTGCGCTGAAAGGCGTCGAAAGCCTCCAGTGAGACGCGAAGCTCCGCGTCGCTCGTCTGAATCAAGAGCGGCACCGTTATCCGATCGGCGTTTCTGGCCAGCGAAAGCTGGCGCCAGAACCCGGGTTGCTCATCAGGCGCCGGGAATCCCCAGTCCTTGACGAGAGTGCTGAAAACGGGAGCGACCAGGGCGGAATAGCTGACCGGATCATTTCCGCTCCCGCTGATCGCGACCGCCGCATAGCGCGGATTGTGGATAAGCGCGAAGATCGCTGTCGCCGCCCCATCGCTCATGCCGGTTAGACCGATGCGCGAGGGATCGACAAGGCCGGTCGCGATCGCCGCATCGATCCCGGCGTCGAGCGAGACATGCAAGGCGCGACGCTGCCACAGATCTTCATACATTTTGACCTGGAACTCGCCGCTGCTTGTCGCATCAGCGGCACGCGCGAAAACCGCGCGGCGAGGCGCATTGACGCTGAGCACCGCAAAACCATGGGCTGCGAGCGGGTAAATCGGATATTCGTTGCCGGAGCCGCCGCGCAGAAAGCCGCGGCTGATATATTGGACGATGATGAGCGGATGCTGCTCCCCCGCTTTGTGATCCGGGGGAAGCACCAGATCGCCATAGGCGGCGATGCCGTTTCGGTCCGTCCAGCGCAGCCTCTGAACCGGGCCCAGGTCTCGGCGCCGGAACTCAGGATTGAGGTCGGCGAGCACGGTGGGCTTACCGGCTTGAGCACCCGTGAGCGCCACCCGTACGATGCGCGGCGGCAACGTGGATCCTTCCTCAAGGCACAGGAGCGCATCCGGAGCGGCGATGCATCCCGCCAGCATATCGGCGCTCGAGCGGATCACCCTTGGGCGTCTCCCCGGATGCCAGGTGACGAGCTCGACATCGCCGGCACGGTCGACAGCCTCGCGCAGAATGGCCAGCGTGTCGCCGACCGGGACAGCTGCAAAGACCCGGGCCCCGCACACTTGTTCGCGACAGCGAAGCGCTCGACCGCGATATGCGACCATAAGTCGAGACGGTCCGAACGGCCGATCCGGGCGGACAAGCGCCCGTGCGACCCGCCAGGAGGTGTGTGCCGGCAGCAGTTCGAAGGCGTCGCTGACCTCGTTCAGCCGGACACCACTTTCGGCGATCTCTTCGGCGGTCGCCGGCTGTTCGTCCGATCCGTCCGGACCGACCGCATGGGCGGAGGCATTGATCCCGGTGACGTACGGCTTCAGGCTGAATATGGGCGCGAACCGACCATCATAGACCCAGCCTGTCCGGCCCTCCATCATCAGCCGTTCGCGTGCCGCGCCATGTCCGGCGCGGCTGCTGTAGACGATCCTGCTGCCGCCTCCCGCCAGTCCGAAGTGGATGACGCCGTCTTTTGCGCTGGTGACTTGGCTGGTTGTCGAAGTGGGTAGGTCGACCTTCCACACCTGCGCCTCTTTGCCTGCCGCTTTCAGGTAGAAGAGCCTTTGTCCGTCAGGGCTCCAGCGTGGCTGATTGAACAAGGGGCGACCACTGGGCATTCCGAGCAGGCCGTTCCAGGGTGCCTCATCGCGCAACAGGACGCCGCTCGCGTCCACCAGGTTGATCGTCCCGGTGTCGAGGGCGATGACGATCAGACCGACACAGATGCCGTTGCTCTCGGGGTCCCCTCGTCGCACGACGACCGCGAGGCGCCGGCCGTCGGGCGACAAGGTCATGGGCGGCGGAGCGCCCGGGTCGCCGTCGCCCCAGCCCGTTTCCCGAACCCGCACGAGATCGTTCGCGGTGACGGCCTGCTTTGCACCGCTCACGGGAACCGGCAAAAGGTCGCGACAGATTGACGAGGGTATGGCGGGACTGATCGCACCGGTAAGCCCCGCCGCCAGAGCGGCAAGCAACATTACCAGTTCTTCACCAGCTGGAGCGACACGACCCGCCCGAGCGGATCGGATGCCTCCGGATTATATCCCAGTCCAAACAGCCCATTGCTGAACTGGACATAAGGCGGTGGACGGTCGAACACATTGGTCGCGGCCAGCTGAACCCGAACGCGGTTCAACAGGCCGCTCCGATCGCCGAAGTCGTAGCCGATGGTGAGATCAACCGTGGTCCAGCTGGCCACCTTCTGTGCCGGCGCAACTGCGTTATTCTCATACCCCGCAGTCCGGTTGATGAAGCCGCCCAGAGTTAGCTCGTCCCTTGCCCAAATGACGGAGCCGCGCACGCGCGACCGCACCGGAGCGCCGATCGTGCCCACGATATCGACTGTCGGCGCGTCAGGGGTGATCGCCTGGTCTATGCGATCAATGATTGTGGCATTCGCGTCGAGGCTGAGATCGCCGCCGATCGCTCGGGCTTCGTAATGCGCGGAGAGGTCGAGCCCGCGCTGATGAACCGAAGACAGGTTTTGCGTCCGGCCATCGACGATTGCGCCGATCGATGCTGGCGTGGCGCCGCTGAAGTTGAGGAATGCCGGGTCAGCGAAATAGGCGGCGACGACGGCCGGATCGGGATTGCGGGTGGTGATGCCGGCATAGATGGCCGGCTGCGCCAGGAAGCTGAACAGGTCGCTTGGAGCAGCGATTCGGTTGCGATAGCGTATGTCGTAGAGCGTCGCACTCAGCCGAAATCCGCGCAGGAAGGCCGGCTGGAGGTCCGCGCCCAGCGTCCATGTCTTGGCCGTCTCTGGCCCCAGGCCCGGCTTGTTGCCGCGCAGCAAGATGGTCTGGGTTCGCCCGCCGGGGGCGCTTGGGTCGGGGAGGTTGAAGGAGAACACGGCCTGGGCGCCGGGACCGCTCCGCAGATTGTCGAAGCCCGGCGCCCTGAAGGACGTGCCATAGGTGCCCCGGAGCACCAAACCGGCAAGCGGCTGCCATCGGGCGCCAAGCCTGGGATTGGTGGTGGTGCCGAAGTCGCTATAGTCCTCGATCCTGACCGCCGCGGAAATATCGAGCCGGTGTAGCAGCGGCACGTCCATCTCCGGCGCGGTGACCGGGAGGGCCAGTTCGGCATAGCCGGCCCGGATGTTGCGCGCCGGCGGTAGGCCGGGGATCGGGGTCCGGTCTGGCACCAGCCCTGCCGTATCGTCGAACACGAAGGGCACGGTGAATCGTTCGCGGCGAAGCTCGCCGCCCATCGCGAGCCGGACCTCGCCTGCCGGCAGGGTCAGCAAAGGGCCATCGGCCTTGAGGGTGACCGAGGACAGCGAGAAGCGGTAGCCAAGGCTGAGCTGTCCCCGGACCCGGTCGATTGTCGTCGGGTTGGTCGATGGGCCGTCGCCGAACAAATTATAGGCTGTCGTTGGATCAGTGTCGGCCAACGCCGCGTCGAGACGCGCGCGGTTGACCAGGTTCACGCGATCGCTGCGTTCGCGCTGCTGGCTCGCCGATCCCCGCAGCTCGGCCTGCCAGCTCCCGACGTCAAGGCGCAGACCGGCGGAGCCGGCAAGCGATCGCGCATAGCCCCGGTCCAGTTCGGGCCCCAGGTCGCGCTGGAAGCTGTAGAAGACGGCGACCGGCTCTCCCGTCCCGAGCGGATCGACATAGAAGGGGTTCAGCGGCGTCACCACACGTGGCGACAGGTTTTCGGCAGGATAGATGGCCTTGGCGAACCGCCGGTGCGCGAACAGACCCTCGGCGAAGAGGGTCAGCCGATCGCTCACCTCCTGCTCGACCAGGAGGAAGGCGCTGTGGCGGCTTTGCCGCGGCAGCAAGTCGACCAGTCCCCACTGGTCGGCAAGGTTGATCTGGTCCGGGATCAGCTGCGCAGCTGTGAGTGCCTTCCCACCTTGCCCGGCAGGAATGCCGAAGAACCGACCGCCCGCCTGGATGGTGCCGGGGCTGGCAAATGGCTGGCGCTGATCCGGTCCCGCGAACGGCCGCAGGTCTTCGGTCGCATAGGCCCGATCCGCGGCGCGCAGCCGCTCCGTGCGAAGATACTCATAGGCGAGCACCGCCCTGCCCCGGGCCCACCCAAACCCGGCCAACGCGCTTCCCTGATACTCCTCTCGGTCGCCATCGGCGGTTCCGAACCGTAGCCGCGTCTCGAAGCCCTCGAAGCGTGTCCTGGGGATGATATTCACGACGCCCGCGACCGCATCCGAGCCGTAAATGGCGGACGCGCCGTCCGGGAGCACCTCGATCCGCTCGACGAGACTCGACGGGATCAGCGAGATGTCGGTGAAGGCGCCGGTATAGCCTCCGAGCGCCAGGCGATTGCTATTGAAAAGCACCCGGGTCGACGCCGCACCCAGGCCGCGCAGGTTGATGGCGGAGCCAGCGGCCGCGTTGTTTGTGTTGTCACGAGCGCTCAGATTGCCCGTCGGTTCGTTCGGGCCCTGGCCGAAGTTCTGCGGCAAGGTCTGGATGAGCTGCTGGGTCGTCGCATAGCCGCTGCGATTGATGTCATCACGTCCGATCGAGGTAACGAGGGATCCGGTCGGGCCTCGTCCCCGGATGCGCGTGCCGGTGACGACGATATCGCTCGCCCTGCCTCCGCCAGGCAGCACAGCGGATGCGGGCTGGTCGATGACGAAGGCGCCATCAACGAGACGGACGCGCAGGCCGGTGCCTTCAAGCAGTCGGCGGATCGCTTCATCGGCGGTGAATTCCCCCTTGAGCGCCGGTGCCCGGCGGCCGCGCACCAGATCGGCCGAGACAACTAAATTGCGACCCGTCGCCAGCGCAACGTCCCGCAGCGCTTCCGGCAGGCCGGCGCCGGCCGGAACAACGAAGTCCTGCACCGCGCGATCGGGCGCCGGTGCACCCCCTGCCAGTGCAACCGCCAGCGCCAGATGCGATCCAAACCAAACCATCAAACCTCTCCCTCCGGCCGCTCCTTCGCGAGCAGTCCGGAGCCGAAGAGTCATCCGTGCGCAGGCCCCTCAAAAAAAATGGCTAGCGTGGCTGCTTGGCCAGCGTGAAACCTTTCTCGGCCGATCCCCGTACAACAAGGCCCAGGGAAGCCGCGAGACTGCGCGCCAGACCGGCGGCATCGCCGATCTGATAGGCGCCGGTAACCTTCAAGGTCGACAGGGCCGGATCGGCCAAGGTGATGCGGGAGAAGTTGGCCGCATTGGCATGGGCGAGAACTTCCTCGAGCGACGCATCGACAAAGGAGATCATGCCGGCCGGCCATGCGAGCTCGGCGCGCGTTGCCGCGCGTGGCGAGGTCGGCGTGTCGTCGGCACCGATCGTCACTAGCTGCCCTGCAGCCAGGCGAAGATCGCTCCGAACCGTCTCGTCGCCTACATAACGCGCCAACCGCACCTCCCCACCAAGCAGGACAATTCGCGCCTCAGCGCCGGCGAGTGCGATATCAAGGCGCGCCTGAGATGTCGTGACCTCGGCGCGACCGGCCCGGATCAGCGCCGGTCGCCCATTGCCGCTGGACAGGTCGAGCCGTGCCCGCCCACGCATCAGGCGCAGTCTGCGCAGATCCGGGTCGAGGCTGACCTCGAGCGCGCTGCCCCGGTCAAGCAGGACGCGCGACCCGTCCGCCAGTCGCTCAGCCCGACCGCGCAGCGGCTCGGCAGCGATCACCAAAGGCTCAGACTGAATTGGGCGCTGCCAGATCAGCACAGCGCCAAGACCAAGGGCAGCAGGAACCAAACCCGCAGCCAGGCGAAGCGGTGTCAGTCGAGGTGCCGGCCGCGCGGTCTCCAAGCCACCTGCCCCACCCAGCTGCGGCATCGCGCCCCAGATCGCCTGTTGCCGGGCATAGGCTTGGCTGTTGCGTGGATGCTCCAGACGCCACGCCTCGAAGGCCCCGCGCCAGCGGAATGCGTCCGGAGCCAAGGGGCGGGAC
>SXGT01365595.1_pt1 | contig 10969 bp, 9 predicted proteins | sample 3176221 | NCBI WGS metagenome assembly SXGT01 (sample SAMN11356862, study PRJNA531348) | freshwater metagenome | isolation source: freshwater sample F1-120 | place: China: Fuxian Lake, Yuxi | collected 2017-12-25
CCGATGAGGCCGCTTGATCCGAGCTTGAGCGGCCGACACTTCATTTTGTGAGTTGGATTCATTCATGTCAGAACTTATAGCGCCCAAAAAACTTTCTTGAAGTTCGGCTTCTAAAAAATCACAGCCTCTTCGGGTTAGTTCGTTTCAAGGGCGCGAGGGTTGAGCGGTCAGTTTTCCTGCCTCCACAACCATCATTCCGCCGTAGCCTCTGCGCCAGTTCGCCTCGAATTCTGCTTGGCCGACAAAATCTTCGTCGCGCATCGTGGCTTGCCAGTCGGTGAGCGTGCGGCCGGAACGATCGACGTGGGCTTTGACGAGAAACTTGCCGTTGGGGAGCCGAGGTTCGCCGCGTTGCCACTCTTTAGCTCGGTCGGAAGCGGGGGCGGCCAACAGCGTCAGGGTGTGCTGCCAGGCTTTGAACTTGAAGGACGTTTGGCGGTCGGAGATTGCAATCGGCGTGTCTTCCCATTTCTTCACGCGGTCATCCCAGCGATAGAGCGTGACTTGCAGCAACTTCTCGTCCCAGGGTTGTGGGGGATTGGCTAGCTTGAACCAGATCTCGCTGCTGAACTGTTTTAGTTGTCGCGGGTCGGACTTCGGCAAGTCGGACGCCATCGTGTGCTCGTCACAGACGACCTTGGCGTAGTCCTCGATCCATGCTCGGAAATCTTTGTAGCCGAGGTCTCCTTTCAAAAACTTCTTGCCGCCGCCGTGATCGACTTCCTTGAGCGGCTTGAGCAGCAACAAACTCTTCTCTGGGTTTTCGATGTCGATCAGATGCTTGCTGCGGATGAGATACGTCATCGTTTCAGCGGCGGACTTTTTCATCCACGAGACTTGCTCGCCGTTCTTCTCGACGAGTTTACGGTTTTGCTCGGAGCCTTCGGCATGGCAGACCATGCAGCGATGCCGCTGGCCCCAAATGTTCTGCTCGAACAGTTCCAGCAGCCGATCGGTGCGGTCGTAGCGGATGACCTCGTTCGGCCGCGCCGGCTTGGCGAGTTCGGCAGCCGCCAGCTTCGGAGCATTGCGCAGCCTCGGATCGCGGCAGCACGCCTTGAGCCACTCGGCGAACGCGGCGGCTTCCGCTTCGCGCGTCTTCGCGTGCAGCAAATTCGCTCCGGCATTGTCCGTGTCGTTCATGTTGATCAGCTTGAGAATCTTCGACTGCTCCGGCTTGTCGAGACTCACCAGTCCCTGATCGCGCAGCGAACGAAACGTGTCATCGCTGGAGGACTTGATGTAGTTCTTCAGATCGACGCCGGCCAAGTGACACTGCACGCAACTGCTCGGCTTGTCCGATTGAAAGATCGGCTGAATGCGCTGCTCGAAGACTTTCGTCGCAGCGTCGTCAGCAGTTGCAACCGAGGTGACCAACCAAGCTCCGAGACAAATCCAGCGAGTCAGCATGGTGCCTCCCTGGAGTGCTGTGGCTCGACGCAGCCCTCCAATCAAATGGAATGACGAGGTGGATTTTCAATTCAGCGAAGTCCGTGAGTCGAGCCTGGTCGTCAAGATTCTTGGATTGAGAAGGTCGCTATTTCAAATGAATGAAGGGCGGTGTTGAGCCATCGCACTCCAGGATTACGGCAACGTGTTGAAACTTCGGTCGCCGGCGTCGCCGAGACCCGGCACGATAAATTTTCGGGAGTTCAATTCGCGGTCGATCGCGCAGACGAAGACTTGAGCTTGCGGGCATGCTTCGGCGACGTTGTTGATCCCTTCTGGGGAAGCGATAACCGAGAGGACTTTCAGCTTCGGCACGCCCCAGCGTTGCAGCGCATGTAGTGCGGCGATGGCGGAGCCGCCGGTCGCGAGCATCGGGTCGAGCACCAGCGCGATATCGACCGGGCTGTGTGCCGGGAGCTTGCTGTAATACTCCACCGGCCGAGCGGTCGCTTCATCGCGATACAGTCCGAGATGCCAAACCTCCGCATCCGGCAACAAGTCGAGCACCGGATCGACCATGCCCAGGCCGGCTCGCAAGATCGGCACGAGTCCGATGCGCTGCGACAATTGCTGCGCGGCTATGCGTGTGAGCGGCGTTTCGATTTCCAATGTCCGCGTGTTGAGATCACGGGTCGCCTCGTAAGCCAAGAGCGATGCGAGCCGCTGAATCAACCGCCGAAACTCGTCCGGCGGAGTCGTTTTGTCTCGCAGTTTGGCGAGGTGATGCTGAATCAGCGGATGCTGAACTTCGTGAGCGTTCGGCATGATAACCTCGATTCGTACCGCGCCCGTCCATGAGCGATCCGGCTCGCTCACACGGGCCGCTCCCTGACGGTCGCGGTACGGCTTTCACTTTGACGCTTGAGCGTTCCATTCGTCGAGCAGCGCTTGGATGCGCGGTCGCCATTTCTCATTGGTGTCGAAATCAGCGGGGATCGCTTCGTCGTGATTTTGGAGCAGGTCTTCGAGCGTGACTTTTCCGGCCGGGACTCCGGCGGCTGGCACGTCGGCTCCGGCGGTCCAGACGATGGCGTTCAGGATCAGCTTGCGGAATTGAGTGTTGCCCCAGTTCCAATGGTCATGGCCACCGGAGCAGCCGAAGCCTCGGCCGCCGTCGGGACGTTGGGTGGCCCAGGCCATGTGCTGCGGGGCTTTGTCTTCGAGCACCGCCTTGCGGGCGTGCGGATTGTTGTTGTGAGCATTCTCAGGCCGGCTGAGCTTGGGGACTTTCTTACCGTCCTTCTCTTCCATCACAACCTTGCCGTCTTTGTCGAGCACCACCAGCGTTGAAGCGGGAGGCAAGTCAGTCAGGATCGGAGTGACCCCTTCCATTTTCTCGCGGAAGCGCATGTGGTAGTACCACTCGTCGTGCGTGCTGAAGGGCTTCACGCCATTCGTCGTCGGGTGCTTCGGGAGCTGCCGGTAGTACGCGGTCCAGTGCGGGTTGACCGAGTAGTTCGGCTCGAAGTACCCGCCGGTCCAGTCGATAAACGCCTGGCCTGGCTTGCCGATGGTGGTCTCGACGCCGTAGTGAATGCAGACGATGCCGGTCCCCTTCGCGGTTCGCTCGGCGAGTTCGTCGAGATGCCCGTTGAAGGGGTGACCGCCACCGCCATCCGAGTAAATCACAATTGTGTTCGCGGCGGCGATGGCATCCGGCTTCGGCCAGCCGTCGTTCTTGAGCGAATGCACTTTCGCTTCGACAAGTCCGCTTTCGTTGAGCAACTTCGCCAGCAATGAGCAGCCCGAAAGATGGTCGTGAGCGCCGAAGCCATGGCTCGGATTACCCGCTAAAAGGAGAGCCTTTTTTTTTGCGGACGAAACCTTGTCCTCTCCCGCCGCGCCGGAGCCTGAGTCCTTGGGTTTCGCCTGCTTGATCTTGATGTTGCGGAACTGAACCTTCATCGGCGGGCCGGCGTGCAGTTGCAGAGCCAGCACACCTTTCGCGCGACGTTGTTCGGTGTCTTCATCAGTGCAGATCGAGGTGGTCACGTCGTTGATCTTGTGCGTGAAGGTGAAGTCCTTCGCGGTGACGTGGTACGTGTTCCAGTCTTCCTTCTTGATTTTGGTCTGAATCTCTTTGGTGTCGCCAAAAGTTTCGACAACCTTTGGCTTGTGGTCGGCTCCGATGACGGTCTTCTGACCGCGAAGGGCCAGGATGCCTCGGAATCGCTCGCCGTAGTTGATGCCGGAGTAAGTGTCGCCTGCCTCGAAGTCGGCTTGATAACCGCCGATGACCCACTTGTTGTCGGGCACTTCAAAGCTGCGGTACTGAATGCCGCTGTTACCGCCGACGATTTTGTATTCGAGCTTCAACTCGAAGTCGGTGGTCTCTCCCTTGCGCCAGATGATGAAGGTGTTGCCTTTCGTCGGCTTGTCAGCCGTCGTTTGACCGGTGATGCAGCCATCCTCAACACGCCAGAAGTCGGGATTGCCGTCCCAGCCGTCGAGCGTCTTGCCGTCAAAAATTGTTTGCCAACCATCGTCGTCAGCCGCGACGGCCAGCGTGGACCACGAACCAATCGCGGCTAATCCCGCGAGTGCAAAACTCAACCAGCTTCTGCGTGAAAACATGTTGAACCTCTGGGGGTGGAGATCAAGAAATTTCATTTGGAGATTAACACTTTAGGCGACATGGGCCTGGGCTACTTGACGGGAATCGCAAAGTCTCCGCCGAGGTTTCGCCACATGCTGTGGACGTGGTTGGCGTTGTTCTGCGTGTTGTTGTACTCGATCAAAAACGTCGGGCCTTGCACACGGTAGTAGTGCCGCTTGTGTTGATCAGCGTCGCCCCACCAGGCGAAGTGGATCTTGTCGAGGCCGCCCGCTTCGATCGCCGCGCGACGTTCCTTCTCGACGTCGCCGGGCATGTTTCTCAGGTACTCGGACAGCAGTTCGGCGAGCAGCTTCTTTTGGTCGTTGCTCATCTTCGCGGCAGACAAACCGACCGGAGCAGTCGTCTCCGGTTGTGCGGCGACAGGATTCGTACCGGTCGCACCGCCGGTTCGCAGATCGTCGGGTGCGGCGGTGTCGATCCAGGCGAGCTTCTTCTGATCCTCATTGCACAGTTTGAGAATCGAGCGAGCAATGTCCTCTTCAGTGCCGAGGACTCGAATCTGCCTGCCGACGCCGGAGTCGATCGTTCCCGGATTCGCACCGAAGAATTCGGGGGTGCTCGACACGAGCTTGCCGTCCTTAATGGTGTAGTTCAGCGACATGTGATGGCCTTCCAGCCGCCAGCCCCACGAGCCGGTCTCGGCCGGAGTTCCGAACACGCTGAAGTAGTATTTCTTAGGATCGCGTCGGTCGCGGCGTTCTTCACGGACGCCCCCTTCCAAAAGATACAGCACTTCTTCGAGGCTCATCACATTGAGCGCCTGGTCGTAGCCTGCGGTGCTCAGGCCCGATTGCATCAACGCGAGAGCGGCCTTGAGCGAGTCTCCCTCAAGCTGCCGGATCGGCAAGCCGTTTCGGGGACGCGGAATGTAGTGCCAATTGAGCCGCTCTTTGTCATCGAAGGCGAAGCTGGCTTGCTTCTTCTGTTCGGGAGTCAGCGTGCCGAGAAATGTTTTCGCGGCGGCGGTCATCTTTAGACCAGAGGCCGGCTCGGTCTGAAAGTTGGCGGAGAGCAACGCGCCCATCGCGATCAAGACGGAGGCGGTCAATAAAAGTTTGCGAGTGCCCATTGAAGGAGTCCTTCCAGATTCGTGGCGACAGGCGGCTCGCCTGTCGTGGTTTGGGACGCAGGCGAGCCGCCCGCGTCTACGTTCTCACCCCGGCGGCCAGTGGAGTGCTCGGCCACCGAGGAGGTGAATGTGCAGATGATCGACCGATTGGCCGCCGTCTCGGCCGCAGTTGATGACGGTGCGGTAGCCGTTCGTCAAACCGAGTTGCTCGGCCACCTTCTTCGCCGTGAGCAGCAGATGACCCAACAGCAATTGATCTTCGTTCGCAGCCGCCGCGAGGTTGGTCAGCGCCTTCTTGGGAATCACCAGCACGTGCGTTGGAGCTTGCGGAGCGACGTCATGAAACGCCAGGCACAGGTTGTCCTCATGGACAATCTTGGCCGGGATTTCTTTGTCGATGATCCGTTGAAAGATGGTGGGCATCGCGAAGACCTGACGTTGGCCGAACGAATCTCTAGCAACGCGCGGCACCGTATCAAACGGGGTTTCGTTTGGGGAGGGAAGGGCGGAGTGATGTTCGACTCGGCCTGTCATACGGCACTATCCCAAGATTCTCGTTTGACCTCCCTCAAGCATGACCTAGGTTTACCACGAGAACCTCATGGGATGGATTGGAAGATCGGGCAATCGAGGTGTGACATGAATCGTCGTTGGTCAGATCGTTGGCGTCAGGGGCGTCGCGGAGCCGTCACAGTGGAGATGGCTCTGGTGTTACCGATCTTCACCATGTTGGTGTTCGGCATCATCGAGTTCGGACGCGGGTTCATGATCATGCAGTTGGTGACGAACGCGGCTCGCGAGGGTTGCCGCCGAGCGATCATCGACGGCAGCACGAACAACGATGTGTCCAGCTACGTTCAGACTTTCATGCAAACGTCCGGAAACGTCCCTACCTCGGCGACGGCGGTCACGATCACGGTGACTCCGGCCGCGGGTAACCCGGCAAATTAGACCAGCAGTCTGGCGACTTGCGCATCGCGTGACCTGGTTACGGTCAAAGTCGACATTCCTTTTAGTGCGGTGCAACTCATCACGGCAAAGTATCTCGCTGGCAAGACATTGACCGGCCAAGCCTCGATGCGGCACGAGTGATTGAGGGGCGCGAGGCATCAAACATCTTTCGGAGCCACGACCGGATGTCGGTCGTGGCTCTCTTTTTTTTCGCCAAACCTCAAATCCCAGCGCCTATCCCCCGCGTCGCTCGCCCTCTGCAAGCCTGTTGTTAGAATCCCTCCCGTCTCACGGACATTATCCCTTGGTTGTGAACGGAGGAGATTCTCATGCGACGATTTGCTTTACTCTGCACACTGTTGGCCGCCGTGTCGTCGAGCACGCTGTTGGCTGAGGACAAACCCAAAGAAGACAAGCCCAAAGAGGCCGCCAAGCTGACTCAGGCCGAGTCTGATGCGATCGCCGCCGTAAAAAAAGCGGGCGGAGCGGTTTTGCAGGTCGCTCAGAACGACAACCGGCTGGACATCGCGTTTCATCTGGCAGACGGCAAGATCGGCGACGAGCAAGTCGCGACGGTCAAGGCGTTGGGCAACGTCATCTACTCATTGAATCTGCGCGGCACCGAAGTCACCGACAAGGGACTTGAGCAACTCAAGGAACTGAAGAGCCTCGTCCGATTGCACCTGGAGCGAACGAAGATCACTGACGCGGGCTTGGCTCATCTCGCCGCGTTGGAGAATCTCGAGTACCTGAACCTCTACGGCACTGAAGTCACCGACGCCGGAGTTCAATCGCTGGCTGGCTCGAAGAAGCTCAAGCGACTCTACGTCTGGCAGACGAAAGTGACCGAGGAAGGCCAAGCCAAGTTCAAGACCACGAACACGACGGCTCAATTGATTCCGGACATCGCGCTCGACAAGAAGCGAGCCGAGATCGAAGCCCAGCGTAAGGCCGAAGCCGAGGCCAAAGCCAAGGAAGAGGAAGCCAAGAAGAAAGCCGAAGAGGACAAGAAGAAGGCCGACGAAAAGAAGGACGAGAAGAAGCCTGAAGAGAAGAAGGAAGAAAAGAAGTAACCAGTTCGCTTCGCAGCCCGCCTGTCGCTCGACAGTCGGGCTGCTTTCGTTGTTCACCCGGCGAGCGGCTGGGCGTCAGCCCACCGAGGATTGGGATTGGGCTAACCGTACTTGGACTCGGTGGGCTGACGCCCAGCCGCTCGCCCAGCGCAGCCGCGAGGCCAGTCATGCAACTGACATGCGGGCAATGCGGAGCACCGTTCCGCGCAGCGGACTTGCACCTCGATCGCGGCATCGCCGTCTGCTCGGCCTGCGGCGGAGTGCAACGACTGTCGGGACCAATCGTCCCCAAAACTAAAGAGGATTCAGAAGACTCGGTGCCCCGCAAGACTTCCGCAGAAGTGCCTGTCCCGGATCGTTCACCGTCGAGGCCAATGGTCAGGAATTGATCATTCGGCAACGTTGGTTTCACTGGGCGTTGCTGTTTCTGTTGTTCTTTGCGATCGCTTGGGACAGCTTCCTGGTCGGTTGGTATTGGCTGCTGACCTCCGGGCCGTTTGGTGGTGCCAACGGAATGCCGGGGCCGTTCAAGCTGATTTTCTTTGTGTTTCCGATCGCTCACGTCGCGGTCGGAGTCGGCTTGACGTACTTCGTGCTGGCGGGCTTGCTCAATTCGACGGTCGTCCGTGTGGCTGACGGAATGTTGTCCGTGCGGCACGGTCCGATTCCGTGGCGCGGTAATCTCGACTTGCCGACGGATGAAATCGAGCAGATTTACTGCCAGAACAAACTCCACCACAGCCGCAACGATGACGGCCACACGACAACTTCGATGCAGTACGAAGTCCACGCGGTGATCAGCAGCCAAAAGAAAAAGCTGCTGGGCGGACTTCTCGAAGCCGACCAGGCTTTGTTCGTCGAGCAACGACTCGAACGCTTCCTCAATCTTGAGGACCGGCCGGTTCCCGGCGAGATGACGGCGACGTGACCGGCTGGCAAACAAGGATCAGTGTCATGTCCCAGCAACTGTCACAGTTCATCGAGGCTCCCGTCGAGACGGTGTTTGCCTGTGTGGCCAATCCGGAATTGCAGAAGCAATACAACCCTGCCCTCGTGCAGGTCACTTATCCCGAAGGCCGCGACGACGACCGCGCTGTTGGACGAAAGTTCGTCGTGCATTTCCGGCAAGGGGGGCAGATTCAGCAGTCGCTCGGCGAAACGATCGCCTTCGATCCGCCGGAGCATCTGGCCGTCCGCATGGAGGCCGGGATGTGGTCCGTGCTCGTGGACTATCGCTTCGAGTCCGTTCCCGGCGGCACCGAGGTCCAGCTTGAAATGGACACTCAGTTCCATTCGGCATTCCTGCGATTCTTCAGCGGACTGTTGGGCATGGCCCAGCGCAAAGAGCTTCGCCGCCGATTGCAGGCGCTCAAAGAGTTTGCCGAGCGGATCGCTCAATCTCCCGTGGATTCTTCCGAGTGAATTCCGCCGGCCGTTCGCCCGCGCGACGTTCCAGCAGCAGTCCCTCTCGCGTCTTAGCGAGGGAATCGGCCGCCTGTTCGACTTGGCGATTGAGTGCGGCTATTGTCAGGCGGCAAGTGCCGGGAGAGTCTGACGAATATCGGTCATTCGATTCGGGAGCAGCAATTCATGTCGGCATCGTCGTCTGATCGCAATGTGTTGTTCGGCGTCTTGGCGTTGCAGATGGAGTTCATCACGCAGGCGGGGCTGATTGCGGCGTTGCAGGCCTGGACTCTGCAGAAGTCTCGGCTGTTGGGGGAATTGCTGGTCGAACTGGGTCACATGTCGGCCGAGGACCGGGCGGCTCTGGAGCCGATGGTGGATCGGCATGTCGCGCGACATGGGGGCCGTGCCGAGCAGAGTTTGGCCGCGCTCAGTTCTCTGTCGGAGGTCGCCGCCGAGTTGCGGGAACTGAACGACGCCGATGTCCAACACAGTTTGCAGCATGTCGAGCGGCAGGCGTCTCGGCAGGCGGGCAGCCTGTCGGGCGCGGAGGTGGCCGAGGATCCGCCGCAGATTCAGCCGACGATCGTGGAGACGATGCAGGAAGAGGCTCAACCGGAGATGCGGTTCCTGTTGTTGCGACCTCATGCCGAGGGAGGTCTCGGCAAAGTTTGGATCGCCAAGGATCGGGAGTTGAATCGCGAAGTCGCGTTCAAGGAGATCAAGTCGAAGCGTGCTCAGGACGGCAACAGTCGCGCCCGGTTCGTCCTGGAAGCGGAGATCACCGGCGGGCTGGAGCATCCGGGGATCGTGCCGGTGTATGGACTGGGACATTTCTCGGATGGCCGCCCGTTCTACGCGATGCGGTTCATCCGAGGCCGCAGCCTGAAAGAGGCGATCGAGCAGTTTCATCGTAGCCCCTCGGCGAGCGGAGGGCGTCAGCCCTCTGGTCAACCTTCGGATGGTGCCGCGTCGAGATCACCCGACCAGCAGGCTGACGCCTGCCGCTCGCCGGCGTATGACAGCCTCGCATTCCGAAACCTCATTCAGCGTCTCATCGACGTCTGCAACGCGATTGCGTATGCCCACAGTCGCGGGGTGCTGCACCGAGACTTGAAGCCGGGCAACATCATGCTGGGCAGGTACGGCGAGACGTTGGTGGTGGATTGGGGATTCGCGAAGGCCAAGGGACAGTCCTTCGATCCGGCCGCGAGCGTTTCGGCGGAGAGCATCGACCACGAACCCATGCTCTCGACCACCGGCAGCCCTGACGTCGCCGCGACGCAGATGGGCAGCGCGAAAGGCACGCCGCAGTTCATGAGTCCCGAACAAGCGGCCGGGCGGTTGGATCTGCTCGGCCCGCCGGCCGACGTGTACAGCCTGGGAGCCACGCTGTACGAGCTGCTGACGGGCCAGCCTCCGATCGGTGCGTTGCCGGGTGGCGGGAGCGAACGGCTGACGATTCCCGAAGTGCTGCGGCGTGTCGAAGCCGGAAACTTTCCCGCGCCCCGTTCCGTGCTGCCGCAGGTTCCCGCGGCGTTGGAAGCCGTCTGCCTGAAGGCCATGTCGCGCGATCCGCAGTCCCGCTATGCGACGGCTCAAGCGCTGGCCGAGGACTTGGAGCGTTGGCTGGCGGGGGACCCGGTCAGCGCCTGGCCTGAGCCGGCGCTGGTGCGAGCGCGGCGCTGGCTGAAGCGGCATCCGACGCTGGTGGTCAGCACGGCCGCGACGCTGCTGATTTCGCTGGTCAGCCTCGCGGCGATCGCCTCGCTGATCGACCAATCGAACCGCTCGCTGGCGACCAAGAATACGGAGCTGGAACAGGCGAATCAGCGCGAGCGGGAGGCGACCGCGACGGCCAATCAGAACGGCGAGGTCGCTCGCGAGCAGAGCCAGCTCGCGCTCCAGTCGCTCCAGAGCGTCATCGTCGACATCCAGCGGAAGCTCCACAACGTCCCCGGCGCGGGCGACCTGCAACGCGCGCTGCTCCAGACCGCGCTGGCCCGGCTCCAGGAGGTCTCCGATCAGTTCGCCTCCCGCGGCGCGAAAGATTGGAACACAATGGCCGCCCTCAATGACCTCGGCGACCTCTTCCTGCGCATCGGCACCTCCTCCGGCTCCCCTCGCCCCGGTACTCCGGGGAGAGGGGTTGGGGGTGAGGGGTCTTCAGGCGACGACGCCGACGGCCCGCTCGCCGCCGCACGCAAGGCATACCAACAAGCCTTCGACATCGGCCAGAAGCTGGCCGCCGCGGACCCGACGGACGCCCAGGCCCAGCGCGATCTGTCGATCTCGTACAACAAGCTCGGCGACGTGAGCCTTCAGGCCTGGCAGGTGACCGAGGCGCTCACGCTTTACCAGAAGGCTCTGGATATCCGTCAGAAGCGGGCCGCCGCGGACCCGACG
>SXGT01456224.1_pt1 | contig 10968 bp, 9 predicted proteins | sample 3176221 | NCBI WGS metagenome assembly SXGT01 (sample SAMN11356862, study PRJNA531348) | freshwater metagenome | isolation source: freshwater sample F1-120 | place: China: Fuxian Lake, Yuxi | collected 2017-12-25
TATGGACACGATTGTTGCGGAAACACCGGTAGGCCAAGAATTACACGTGATTCTGGACAATTATTGCACTCACAAGAAATGCGATGCCTGGCTGGCTCAGCATCCGAATGTCCATTTCCACTTTACACCCACCTCGGCCAGCTGGCTGAATCAGGTGGAAATCTGGTTCGGTATTCTATCGCGCAAAGCTTTGCGCGGTGCCAGTTTCCAAAACATCGCAGCCTTACGCCAAGCTATTGAAGACTTCATTGCCGCATATAATCCAACAGCCACTCCTTTCCGATGGCGGAAACGCGAGGTTCGCGGTGCACAACTACGAAATACTATCGCTAACTTACGGAATTAAGCACTAGCAACCAACAGCTCGCGAATGTAATTGCCTTTGAGTTGACCTATTGAGTCATCTGCAGCAGGGTCTTCGAGAAATGGATGACACTGATTGGCTACTTTCCGAAATTGGCTACCATGTAACCAGAAATGATGAAAGATGGTTTTCTGGCCCAGACTGTGTAAAAACGTAAAAATAAAATACAAAAATTAAAAACTCCCCCACTCAGTGAGTTATTTAATCTTATTTCTGAATAAATAGTTCCACCTAGGCATGGTTTTGGCGAGCCTAGTGACATTATTTTTCCACAGCGCTTTGAGTTTTTACGTTTTTACACAGTCAGGGTCGATGCCTAGCATTCCAAAGTGTGGGGGCGAAACTGCGCCCACCTCCAACGTCAATTCTAGTCAGATTTCTTAAACCCCAAGGGCTTCGACTTTCATTTATCCAGTGCCAAATGAAGTTTTTGGTATTACCAATCCTTAAATTTAAACTGCTTCAACCGTTGTTTAAACTTTTCCTTATGTCCAGGATGCGGGTGTTTTGGGAAGCCTGTTAAAGTCATCAATCACCCGAACGGCATTGGGTAAGTCATCGGACCAATCCCATAGCACCAAATTTAGATTTTGGCTTGTACAGCCTGGCGCAAAGCTTCGTACCAAAATCCCAGCCACTTCGAGCATTCGTAATTCCTCAGCTAAACGCCATGTCGGTGGGACTTGTTGTTGAAGGGCAAGATCTTCCCAGGCACATCCCAAGGCTTGGGGTGAACTGACCAGCGTGGTCAGTAGTTGTTCATCATTCAGGTCGGCAATCTTTAAGCAATCTATTTCATAAGCCACCAAGGTCATGGGCTGAGGCTTAAAGGGAAAGCCTTGTTGCGCTTCCATCCAGGCTGTAGTCGGATCTAGTGATAGATAAAGCGCAGCACAACCGGGCTTATTGAAACGTCCACCGTGTTGCTTAGCACCATTGCCGGATAAGGGATCGAATGACCACATCGGATGATGCGCACGATAGGCTATGCCGGAAAGCCGGCTTAGTGCTAGGGTCAAGCGTAACCGCCATCAGCAATGCGTGCTAAATAAGCTTTAACGGCTTCGGCGCGGCCTTCCTTAACCAGATCTTCCGCGGTTTTATCGCCGAAAGAAGGCAGTGGTTGTGAACGAAACCAAGCAAACGCCCGCCCAACGCCGCCCGACCATTCAGCGACTCGGTTGATGATCTCCACCGTATCTCTTAAACGTGCTTGTGTGGTGCGGCTTTTACAACGGGCGCTTTTGGTAACAGAATCACGGGACAAGCCTGTAACCTCCGCAAGATCGTTTTGCGTGATGTGCAATACCTTGGCCAAGGTATTGGCGGCAATAAAGCCTTCGTCGGAAATAACTTGGTGCAAAAAACCGGTAGTAGCCATCAATGCCTCCTTGTTTAGCCATTAAGCAGGGCAAATTATAAGGCATATCTCATGCTCTGTATCGAGATTCTTAACCGGCAATCAATCGTTACTGACATCAATGTTCCGGCCTAACTCAAACGGTGGCTAATTCGCTTTTTATCAACGCATTAAAAAATCCAATGGATTTTGAATGCTTCTAAATCTTCGACGGTTTTGGCCAGAGGTAACTGACGGAACAACGCCACCAGATAGGTGTACGGTTCGATGTTGTTGGCTTTGCAGGTTTCGATGAGCGAGTAGAGATTGGCGCTGGCCTGAGCACCGGCTACCGCAGCCACCGCGCTCGGTAAAAAGGTAAAAATAGAGTTGGAACCGGTGTGAATTTTGTGTGGGAATAGACATAGATATAGGCTCAAAACCGGTAGAGTTGAGATGTGGCGCGGTAGCATTAGAACTTACGGTTTCAACAAAATCCGGCTATGCAAAATTTCTCTAAAGCGGCCGCTGTCAATTATTCATTTCGAACTGGTTGGTTATCAGGTTACGACCGATTGTCGCGGTAGAGATACCCATTACTGGACGCCCCCGCACAGATTCCGGCGTGCGCAATTCAGCTAAGACAGCAAGCTATGCCTCCAGTACTTTAATTAGCAGCCATTCAGCATTGAGCTGTTTTTTTCGTGACTGACGCAGATAAAAACTGAAACGGTCAATATTGCATCATTACGGATTAATCAATAATACTTTCATTTATCTACCTGCCATCAATATTATTGGATCAGAGCGGGTTCATAAAGTCGGATGCAATTTCGCCCGCTTTCCTTAGCTCGGAACATGGCAGCATCCGCCGAATTAAGCACGTTTTCTTTATCTGATTCGTGGCCGATGAACAGCGTCACGCCGATAGTGGCTGGGCAACAATATTCAATGATAGTTTCCGACTTACCGTGGTGTTTAAGTTTTAGCAAATGCGGCACCGCGAGCGCGGTACGAATTTTCTCGGCAATAATCATGGCCTCTTGAGCGGATTTTGCCTGATCAGTATTCAGATTACTCAACAGCACGACAAATTCGTCGCCCCCGAAGCGGGCAACCGTATCCACTTCGCGCACGCAGTGGTTGAGTCGTTGCGCGACTTCGACCAGCATGCAGTCGCCCGCCGGGTGACCGTGCTGATCATTTAACGTTTTGAAATTATCTAGATCAAGAAACATCACAGCGCCATAACAACCGTTACGCCTGCTATCCGCCATGGCTTGTTCCAAACGATCATCCAGAAGCCGACGATTGGGAAGTTGGGTCAGCGGGTCGTAAAAAGCCATTTGCCGAATTAACTCTTCCATCTTCTTACTTTCACTGATGTCTTCCAGGGAGGCAATGATGTATTCGACGGAACGATGAGGCTGGCGTTGGCAGGACGCCGTCAGGTGAGTGTAAATGATGGTTCCGTCTTTGCGACAAAACCTTTTATCCAGCGAGTATCGGTCAATCTCGCCCACCAGCAGTCTGCTGTACTGGTCTAAATCGACCTGTACATCATCCGGATGAGTGACTTCTTCCCAAGTCATATTAGTTAACTCAGCACTCGAATAGCCCAGCATTTCACACAATCGATTGTTAACATTCAGCCAGCGTTTGTCGACTGCGATAATCGCCATGCCGATATGCGCTAAATTGAAATAGTTGTGGAACAGCGCTTCGCTTTCGCGCAACTTTGCTTCACTAGCCTTTAGATCCGCAGTCCGTTCTACCACCTGCTCCTCCAGATGGTCGCGCAAACGCCCCAATTCCAAATGCGTGCGCACACGGGCAAGCATCTCAGCGCGGTGAAAAGGTTTAGTGACATAATCGACCGCACCAATTTCCAAGCCCCTCACCATTTCGTCGGTTTCAGATGCGGCAGTGACAAAAATTACCGGTACATCGCGGGTATTCGGTTGTGCTTTAAGATGTCTGCATACTTCGTAGCCATCCAGCCCTGGCATTCGCACATCCAGAAGCACCAGGTCCGGGGGGCTTTTGTCAGCCGCACGCAGGGCCAGTTCTCCGGAGATGGCGGCGCGCACGTCATAACCTTCGTGACTAAGAATATCCATCAACAGCTTGAGTGAACCAGGCGTGTCATCGACAGCGAGAATAGTGCCTTTAGAACTCATGCGTCATGTGCAGAAGTTCGCTATCCAGTGCATTCAAGATAGCTGGATAGTCGAAATTGTCCACTAGCTGCGACAGGGTTTTGTGCAGGGATGCATCTAAGTGGACTACTCGCCCAATCACCTTAGAAATGCGTTCGATCTCCAAGCTTTCCAGTGCATCCCGCAGTTCCTGTTTTAAATCTGGCGGCAACACCGTCAGCAACTGGGGTGTCAACGGCTCGGCAGGAACGGCTGCAGCTGGCTGCGAGTCAGCATAGAGAAATTGCACACCCAGGTGTTTGGTCAGGCAATCATAGATTTCGTTAAAGCGAAAGGGCTTGCGCACGAAATCATCCATCCCACCCTCTAACATTTCTTCGCGTTGTTCCACAAAGGCCGAGGCAGTAACTGCGACGATCTTCACATTCTGCCCCTCCGGCAGATTGCGGATAGTTTTGGTGGCTTCTAGGCCGTCCATGACCGGCATGCGCCTATCCATCCAGATCAGATGCGGCTTCCAGTTTAGGAACATTTGCACTCCTATCTCACCATTGCCCGCAACTTTACTGGCCAAACCGACCGATTCCATTAGTTGGGTCAGCAGCAACTGGTTTTCTAGCTGATCTTCAATGATGAGGATACGATAGGCCGGTTGGCCCGGCGCCAAGCCCAGGACTTCGCCTTTATCCATTTCGCTTATTGGCGCCAGGTCGGATTTTTCCACTTCCTGCAACGGCAAATTAACTCGAAACAACGATCCTTTGCCTAACGTACTTTCCAAGCTAATGGTTCCCCCCATCAGCTCTACGAATTCGCGGGTAATCGCCAAGCCTAGACCGGTTCCTTTATTATCCGCGAGCTGTTTGCCGAGTTGCACGAAAGGCTGGAAAAGACGTTTTTGGTCTTCCGCCGAGATGCCAGGGCCAGAGTCTTCGATTTCAATCAAAAGGTGAGAATGGGTACTTTCCAATAGCCCCAGACGCAGGGTCACGCCGCCCTGCGCGGTAAATTTCACCGCGTTGCCGATCAGGTTGATCAGGATTTGGCGTAGGCGGGCTTCATCACCAACGATGTAACGCGGAAACTGCGAGGATTGATCAATTAATAGCTGCAGCTTTTTTTCCTTGGCACGTATTTCCATCATATCGGTGACATCCCGCACCATGTCGCCCAAGTCAAAAGGCGAGTGCTCAAGCTGTATGCAGCCAGCCTCTATTTTGGCCATTTCCAACACATCGTTAATCAGGGTCAATAGGTGTTCCCCACTGCGGTTAATGATGTCCAAATTCTGCTGATGAACCTCCCCGAGCCGCGGATCTTTGCGCATCAGGTTTGAAAAGCCGAGTATGGCGTTTAAAGGCGTGCGCAACTCGTGACTCATATTCGCCAGAAACAGGCTTTTTGCCTTATTGGCCTCTTCCGCCGCATCGCGCGCCAACACCAGATCGGCGGTGTGCGTCTGTACTTCTTCCTCCAAGTGGTCCTTGTAGCGGATTAACTCTCTCTCGGCACGCTTGCGTGCGGTCATATACGTTGCTAACGCCATGCCAACCACCGCCAGGCAAAGCATGTAAAAGAAGTAGTTGGCAAGATGGGTTTTGCCAATGTCGTTGAAAAAGAAGCCCGTACCTAATTGCGCGCCAATCAACCCCTGTATTGACGTTGCAGTGAGAATCAAGACCACACCATGCGATTCCAGCCGTACCGCAGCCCAGGTGATCAACAAGAACATCCAATAGCCACGGGCAATCTGACCCAAAGAATCGTGAAGCCAGTCGATAAACACCACCTGGCCGACTAAAAAAGACAGCCCCAAAATTAGCGATGCCTCGGCTGCGCTATGCGGTTGCAACCATTCCCTCCGAGGGTGCCGCCACACCAGTAGCAACGGCATGACAATGACGATGCCAATGGCATTTCCACCCAGGCGCTGGTTGAAACTGCGCACATCCATCTCAATGGCAAGACCAGTTTCAGCTATCAACTTTTGGAGTTCTGCAATGGCAGCCACACACAGACCGGTGACCATCGCCAACATAATAACTCGCAGAAAATCGGCCACAGTATGCAATCTAGGATCGAAGCGGCCTTCTTTTTTCAACAACAAAATGCCGATGAAAATAGCCAACGTATGTCGAATCGCATTGTGAATTGAGAAATCGAGTGAATAACCAGTAAACCAATTTCCCAGCAGAGAACCCAAGAAAATGACTGGCAAATACTTGTAGCCTCCTTCCAATACCACCACAAGGCCTAAACCGGCAGCCAACCATAAAAAACTGACAGCACTTTGGTGGGAGAATTGAAAAACAGCAATAAGTTTGGCTAGCAGCAAATACATTGCTAACAAGCTAAATTGCTTGACAGCCAATTCCAACAGCTTCACTAGTTTCCCCTCTAAGACACAGCCAATTAATTCTTGATTTTTATTTAGCAAGGACGTTCGTTCCAACAGAGTTTTTAAAACAAAATCTGTATTAGGGATGGCTAAGTTGATAAGTTAAAGTCTCCCTCGTGAAAAAGCTTGATGCAGGCGTCAACCGCCAAAGCGTCAAACAGCTTGTGTTTGTTGTGCGCGATTTCGATTAGTGCTGCGTCGATTCCCAGAGCGGCTCTGTATGGGCGATGCGACATCATGGATTCAACCACATCTGCCACCGCCAGAATCTTTGCCTCAAGCAAAATCTGGTTCTCGAGCAGCGCTTGCGGGTAACCCGAACCATCCAGTCTCTCGTGGTGCTGGAGCACAATGTCCGCGATAGGCCAGGGAAAATCAATGGTTTTCAAAATTTCGTGGCCGTTTTGACAATGCTCTTGAATGATGCCAAATTCCAACGCTGAGAGTCGGCCAGGTTTGGTAAGGATTTCAGCAGGCACCCTATTTTACCTACATCATGCACCACGCTGGCTAAATGGATGCTTTGAATCTGATCAGCGGAAAGTTGTAGTTCGGTACCGATGCCAACTGCGATTTGTGCAACTCGGCGCTGGTGACCGGCAGTGTATGGATCGCGCATCTCAACGATTGATGCCAATGCTGTGACGGAATCCAACAAACTGGCTCTCAGCTTTTTTTCGCTCTCCACCAAATCGGCAGTCCGTTCTTCGACCAATTCCTCCAGATTATTTCGTAAGCGACTCAGTTCCAAATGCGTCCTCACCCGCGCCAGAAGTTCCTCTCGATGGTAGGGCTTGGTCACATAGTCCACCGCGCCGATTTCAAAGCCTTGCACTTTTTCGCCAGTTTCGGATGCGGAACTGACAAAAATCACCGGCACGTCGCATGTTTCTGGCTGGGCTTTAAGGCGACGACAAACCTCATAACCGTCCATGCCAGGCATACGAATATCCAGCAAAACCAAATCCGGCGGATTAGTAATAGCCGCACGTAAGGCTAGTTCGCCACTGATCGCAGCCCGCACCTCATAATCTTCTGCCTTAAGAAGGCCGGTCAATAACTTCAAAGAGGCCGGCGTGTCATCAACAGCCAGGATATGACTTTTCGTGTTCATGTTGTGCAGATATGGTTACTCAAAATCCTAAACTGGTGGAAGACAGTCTTCCACTGACTTTGTAGTGGTGCATCACGAGGCTGTGCTGGCCCCAAGACCATGGAGCAAGCAAGCTAATTGAATAATACGCTCTACCATAGTTACGGGGCTATGATTTCTGATAGCTTAGCAATGGCTTGCTCTGCTAACACCCATTCAAAACGTTAATGAAAAATATTGCGTTTGGTGAAATTCAGGGGGTAACACATGTCTAAAAAAAGCTTTTCCCATTTCGCTCAGCTATTCGCCATCCTTGCAGTCATGCTTCCGTCGGCTTTTCGAGCGAGTGCCGAAACTATTGAAGTAAAAGTTGAAAACTTCAACTTCAAACCCGCCCAGATCACCATCAAACCGGGTGACACTGTTCATTGGCGTTGGGCGGGCAGTGGTCATTCCACGACATCCGGAGCCAATTGCACAGAAAATAAAACTTGGAATTCGGGGGTGATCAGCAGCGGCTCAGAATTTAGTCATACCTTTACTGTTCCCGGTGATTACCCCTATTTTTGCAAACCGCATTGTGCATTTGGGATGACCGGCAGAATCACCGTTTCAGAAGCATCTCCAACCACTCCTGGAAATACACTGGATAACCCCATTTCAAGTCCGATTAATCAGGGTAGCATCACCGCTAGGCTGGTTTCAGTCGCGACCGGATTGACAGCGCCTAATTTTGGAACGTTTGCACCCGGAGATAAACAACGACTGTTCGTCACCGATCAGATCGGCATTATTTGGGCTATTGATCTTAAGACAGGTGAAAAGCTGAAATTTGGCGATATCAGCTCATTCCTAATCCCAGTGGGCATTGGTGGCCCAGGCACATATGATGAAAGAGGGTTGCTCGGTTTGGCCTTTCATCCTCGTTACCGCACGAATGGCCTGATTTATACTTATACCTCCGAACCAGCATTAAATAATCCCGATTTTTCCACGCAACCCACCGGGGTTTCGCCCAACCATCAAAGTGTCATTCGAGAATGGCGCGTGGCTTTGCCAAAACAATCCAGTTCCTTTATAGACTTGGATAGCTCCCGCATAGTGCTGCGAATCGACCAACCGCAGTTTAATCACAATGGGGGTGGCTTGGCATTTGATAAAGACGGATTGCTATATATATCCATGGGTGATGGAGGCAATGCGGATGATGAGGGCGATGGGCATAGCCTTCAAGGAAACGGTCAGGATAAACGCAATTTACTCGGAAAAATATTACGCATAAATCCCAATTTTAGGACTTCAATTAACGGGCAATACGGCATTCCTAAGAGCAACCCCTTTTATCCCAAAGGCAAGAAAGCAAAAGGCGGGCAAGCCGGTTGTAATGATGGCGTTTGTGACGAGATTTATGCTTATGGCTTTCGTAATCCTTTTAGAATTTCGTTTGATAGTGGGAAAACTAAACTTTATACAGCCGACACAGGACAAAACAGCATTGAAGAAGTCGATGTGGTCAGAGTAGGCGGCAATTATGGCTGGCCCATCAAAGAAGGCACTTTCTGTTTCGACGGCAAGGGGAATAAACCGGGTGTTGTGACCGATAATCCATCTTGTGGGCAGGGTTCGCTGATTGATCCAAATGCCCAGTATGACCATGATGAGGGCAAAGCGATTATCGGCGGATTTGTTTACCGTGGAAAGGTGCTTCGGCAATTGAAAGGCCATTACGTTTTTGGTGATTACGCCAAAACATTCAACAACGATGGCAGGTTGTTTTACCTAAAAAAAGCCAATATTGCGGGTAATAAAAAATCTGAAATACTGGAAATGCAGTTAACAGATCCAAGCACTCTAGGCATTTCTCTTTTAGGTTTTGGTCAAGATTCTACAGGTGAAATTTACGTCCTAGGCAATCAGACGGGAATTCCTTCAGGTCAAACCGGGACTGTTTTTAAATTGATCCAGTAACATTTAAAATGTTTGAACATTCGAGTTGGGAAAAATTTGGGTTCGGCCATGGTTACTCCTCAAAGTAAGGGCAGTTTTAGCCTGATGACCGTTAATACAAAATATCTTAAACCCTCTGGCCGGGTAATCCTCAAATCAAAAAAACATCATTCATTAATCGTTTGAACGCTGTTGCTAACAGCTGGAAAAACATTTTGGACGCAAAAGTGTTAACCGGCGTGCAAAACTCTCCAGGATCCTGGGGAAAAGGGCGTTGAAAAGTTTCCACCCCAGGTTGTTCAATGACCGGCTTTTTGCCGGAGAATCCTGGAGTGATAGACGTGGAAGAAGTAGCCGAAATTCGGCGGTTGCATTTTATGGAGAAAGCGACCGTCAGCGAGTTGGCTAAACAATTCAAATTATCCCGCTCCACCATCCGTAAACATCTCCATACGTTGGATGAGCCGGTTTATCCGGTGCATCAATCGCAACCCCATCCTAAGTTAGGGGCATTTCGCGCTCAGCTTGAACAATGGCTGGAAACCGATAGCCGATTACCGGCCAAGCGCTGTCTTACCGCGCAAAGACTGTTCAAGTGTCTGCAAGTCGAGGGCTATGTCGGTGGTTATTGCGCCGTCTAGCGTTACGTGAAAGTCTGGAAGCAATACCAGTCAGCGTTGCCGCCGGTAACGCAAGTATTTGTGCCGCTATATTTTCCGCCCGGTGAGACTGGCGTCCCAACTGCGCATAGGGAGTTAGCGATGCAAAGCTCGCTCTTTACATCGCGAACCCAAGTCACATTTTATATTTTGTTGGCTCCACAAAAACAGCATGATTGCGCACCTATAATGATTGCATTCTAAAATGACACAATTACTTCACCAGCTTATGTTCACAATATTTTTATTCTAAGCACGGATAACCAGCCCCAACACCATGAATTCGATAGATATTTTTCCTTGGAATGATAACTTCAATACAGGTGTACCTAAAATCGATGAGCAACATCGTCAATTAGTTCAACTACTCAACACACTGGCCAGTCATGTCGCATTCAACTCAGATATTCCAGAATTAAATGTCATTTTCGACGAACTTGCTGATTACGCGGTTTATCACTTTCAGACCGAAGAGGCGATATGGCATCGTTATTTTCAGAATGATGTCATTGAAACCACACACAAAGATGTTCATAACCAATTTATTCAGACCGTTTTAAAGCTTCGCGAGGAAGGCAATAACAAAGCTGTTGACGAGGTTATTGGCGATATTTTAGGTTTTCTCGCTCGCTGGTTGGCTTCGCATATTCTTGAAACCGACAGATACTTAGCGATGGTGGTACTGGCGATACAGGCGGGTTTATCGCTGGAAAATGCCAAACGACATGCGAATGAACAGCTAAGCGGCTCGCGCCGTGTTCTGATTGATATTATCCTCTCGATCTATGAAAGTCTGTCGACCAACACTTTGCAACTGATGCGTGAACTGGCAGAGCGGAGACGTCACGAGGAGTCGCTCAGAAAACTTTCTTTGGCGGTCGAACAAAGTCCAAGTGAGATTATTATTACTGATTTGGATGCCAACATCGAATTCGTCAACGAGGCATTCGTCAAAGCCACTGGCTATAGTCCCGACGAGGTCATTGGGCAAAATCCAAAGCTATTGCAA
>SXGT01421750.1_pt1 | contig 10967 bp, 11 predicted proteins | sample 3176221 | NCBI WGS metagenome assembly SXGT01 (sample SAMN11356862, study PRJNA531348) | freshwater metagenome | isolation source: freshwater sample F1-120 | place: China: Fuxian Lake, Yuxi | collected 2017-12-25
AAGTACCTGTGGGTGTTAGCTTTTCTAATAACAAATGCGTAGGCTGCCCTACTAGCCCGGTTCCTATCCATAAGGAGAAGGTGGCTCATGCTATGGTCTTCTATGTTATCTTAGCTTATAAAAATTACATACGACCCAAATAAGAGGACCATAATAAAAGTCAAAGCAGGTAATAACTAAAATAGTACTAGGAGGCAGCAAATCTTTGTTTAAATATTATATACTAGCATGGCGCCCTTAGGTTTCGAAGATCTATCATAGCAAAATTTCGTGTTTATAGAGATCTACGACCTGATTGATCTATGTTCGAAATAGCAACTAAAGTAGATAAAACATTTACTCGTCGAATAATTGCCTGACTACCTAACGCTTCGGCAATAGGAAACCCCGCCGGTTCTTGTAATGCCGGTCGTAATAAATAATGTTATTTATGCCGCTAATCTGTTGAGAATTGCAAGTGAGATACCTATTGTTATTGGTAATCTAAAGCTTCCTTTGTTTACAATTCTTTATTCCTAATTTTAGCTAGGTTAGGCTGAGTATCATGAATTTCCTTTTGCACTTCTAAAAAATAACTCACGGCATGTGTCCAGTTGTTGAGTGGCTGTGGGTGTTTGCACACAGACGGCGAAGGTCGTCCAGGTTGGTGCTGGTTATGTGCTTCATCGCATGCTCGGAATGGACGGGGTCATCGGGCTGCAACGGCAGGTTTCACTCAAGGCTCATGACGACGATGTACCGGTGGGGTTCGCACCTTGATTGCGGAAATGGATCGTAAAGATATGTCACAAAATTTGTGTACGGTAGTAGTGAGGTGCAGAGTGGCTGCGTTGCGCCGATCGTTAACAAATTGGAATTGATAGAAAGGTGTTGGATCTTATGCGGTTAACTAAGTGTATTCTGATTGCCTGGTTCGCTGAAGATGAACAGCGCTGCTGGTGTGCGGTGGACACGCGCAAGCAGTAATTGCAACTTGAATCGGGCCGCGGTGTGATAAAGCCGGCGGCCGGAACGGAGTGTGGCGGATTAAGTGGTGCGTCAGAATTTGGAGACGTGGCTGGCGAACCAACAACTGCACCAGCAATCGCACCCGCGGACTCACCGCCGGTGGATGTGAATGCACAGCAGCGCATTTCTCCAGAAGCAGTTGAGGTAAGGCCCGAGCTTGGGTTTGACCAGACGGCAATCCTGACAGCAGATGCCGGGGATCATCAGTGGATGTCCCCTATGGATGCGGATGCGGATGTGGAGCCGGTTGCGGAACTGGAGTTTGATCAGACTTTGGGATGGTAATCCTGTGCTGAAGGAATGGTCCGTGCGGCGGAGCATAGGCAGGCGTGGTGCTGCTGCTCGCAGAGAGCACTGAATATTTAGGACTGCCAATGCTGGCTTGTAGAAGTTGTGTAATCTTTCCTTGTTGGTCTGATCGTACTTATCATAGCATCAATCAAAAGTAATTATTGACCATTAGGTAATAGCGGGGCGGAGATTAGTGAAGGGCGGGACTTGTCCACTGCGAGGCCAGCGCTTACCATCGGCGGGTGCTAGAGCATGAATTTCCTATCCGCAATTCTCGTTGCTTGAGCGGGCCACGCTGCACTATGTAGGCGTCGACAAGCTGGACTTCAAACCCACCTCGCCACGCGATTCCTACTGGTGGCGAGAAGGGGAACCCGCGCGCGAAGGATGAAGACCTTGGGTTGAGGCAAGGACGCAAGCAGAACCAGCGTAGAGTTCCTGCGTTACTCTTGCGTCCTAACCGTCATTGCAGTAAGATTCCTTGGATGCTATTCGGGATGCGCAGATTGGGTTTTGGACTCGTACTTTTGCAACACGATGGAGAACATGGCAATGACAAACAGTAAGACATGGAGATTGGGCCTCATTGACTCTGCGTGGTTCGATTCGGAATTTGATGGACAACCCGGCCGCGAACTGACCAAGAAGATTGGTTTTGAAACTATGGATCTTTTTGTCGGTTTTGATCCCGGCAGAATGTCGGGTGAGGAACGGAATGCCTATATTTATGGCGCCCAAAGTGTCGACCTCCCGATTGTCTCTCTCGTATGCACCTGCTTAGGCCTCAACGACTTTAACCCTGCAATACGTAGTTATCACATTGAGCGGGCCAAACATGTGGTCGAACTGGCGGCGGCATTTTCAACCGCGCGAAACCTGTGCTTTGTGCCCGGCGAATTTATGTTTCAGCGCAAGCTCATCCCCCCCAGCCAGGAATGGGCCCTGGTCGTGGATGCGACCAAGCAGGTGGGCCAGCACGCGGCAGCACACGGGCTAGAGCTTGCCATCGAGATGCTGCCGTTCGAATTTGCATTTATTAATTCGCTCGATAGCATGGTACGCTTTCTTGATGAGGTCGACCTTGAGAACGTCAAGGCCACCATCGACGTCTCACATTTTTGGCTTCAGCGTATCCCGCCAAAGGACATTCAACGCCGCCTTCAGGGCCGCGTCGCCCACGTCCACATTTCCGATTGTGATGGCACCAACCATGGTGACCTTCCACCCGGCCGAGGCAATACACCCTTTGTGGACTATCTCTCGGCCATACGAGACACGGGTTTTGTCGGCTCGGTATCGGTCGAACTGGAATTTTCGAATGATCCTGCTGGGATGCTGGCATGGGTCCACAAAGCCCACGATAGCACACGTCAACTGTTGAATACCTGCGGCGTGCGCTGAGACAAGAGGAAAAATTTGATGAACGCTTCAACCGCCATGCCCGGCCTTGGCGCACCGTTCAATTGGCGGAAATTGGACCGCCTGTTGGAAGTGCACGATATCGATGTGTTGATCGCCTCCTCCAAACACAATATTCAGTATCTGCTGGGCGGCTACCGCTTCTTCTACTTTGACGCCTTTGATGCGATCGGCGTCAGTCGATACTTGCCCTTGTTCGTTTACTTCCGCCACAAGCCCGACCAAGCGACCTACATCGGCAACCGGATGGAAGCTTTTGAAGAAGCGCTGGGTAAATTTTGGGTATCCCATGTGGTCAACCGCCACTGGGGCACGCTCGACGCCATGCATGGGGCGATTGAGGCCATCCTGAGCATCACATCCAACCCAAAAACGATCGGCATCGAGAGCGCCTTTCTCCCAGCCGATGCCTATCACGCGCTTGAGGTCGAATTTCCAAACAGTCGCATTGTGGACGCACTCGTACCACTGGAACGCTTACGGGCTGTCAAAACACCTACAGAGCTGGGTCTTTTGAAGGAAGCCTCCGAGCGCGTGGTTGCGGCGATTCTGGCGGCCTTCGCCAATCACGCCTCCGGCGCTCCGAAGTCGGCGCTGATCCAATCACTCAAAATTGAAGAGGTCAAACGTGGCCTAAATTTTGAGTATTGCCTTTCGACAGCTGGCAACGATACCAATCGCGCCCCCTCCGACCGGCCTTGGTGCGCAGGGGAAATCGCTTCCCTCGATTCAGGTGGCAACCTTGGGGGCTATATCGGCGATCTTTGCCGTATGGGTATTCTAGGCAAACCGGATAACGAACTTGAGGATCTCTTGGCGGAAGTGGATGCCATCCAGATGGCTGCTAGGAAGCCAATCCGCCATGGTGCAATCGGTGCAAGCGTGTTCGAGGAGGCAGAACGGCAACTAGCCATCAGCCCACACCGCAAAAACATCGATTTCATGGCTCATGGTGTGGGCTTGATCTCGCATGAAGCCCCGCGCCTGACCGGAAAAGGGGCAGTCCCCTATTCTGGCGACGACGCCACCAGACCACTAGAAATTGGCATAGTTATCTCCATTGAGACCACCCTTATTCATCCAGTCAGAGGTTTTATAAAGCTTGAAGATACCGTGGCTGTTACCGATACGGGCTGGGAGGCCTATGGCGACACCGGCCGCGGGTGGAATATCGTCGAAAGCAGCCACTGATGAGAAGTAAAAAAACCGTCTGTCGCTCGGGCCGCGGCCACATCTGGTTGCTTTTGAGAACCTAAAACGCACCGATGCACCGGAGTTGTTGGACGACGGCACTGCCAAAGGCTAATTATCCGATGCCGATCTCGCGCAAATACCGTCGGCTGCGCACGGCAAGGGGCAGCGGCTTGTCGAAGGGTGCGGGGTACATATCTTGTTCGACTATGGCCCAACCTTGGTAGTTGCAGTCTTGCAGCACACCTCGGAAGGCCACAAAATCCACCACCCCTCTGGCTGGCTCACAGAACATGTCCATGCTCACGGCCGTTGCAAACGGAATGCTCTCAGTTTCAACTTTGTGCCGGATATCGCTGTCGACACTTTTGATGTGGAGGTAGGGGATGCGCTGGTGGTACTTGCGCATGAATGTAACGGGGTCACCGTGGCGGTAGGCAAAGTGACCGGTATCTAAACATATCATGATATGGGCATCGGTGTCTTCAAAGAACCGCACCATTTGATCTTCATACTCAACATGCGTATCCGCATGCGGGTGAAAGACGGTTTGCAGCCCAAATGTGCTTTTGGCTAGCGCATCCACTTTGTGAACGGTTTCGATCAACTGCTTCCAGCCATCTTCATCGAGCCGAGCGGATTGCAACGCTTCACCCGTCCGATGCTCGGTATACATGTCATCGATCAAGACCAGAAATTTAGCATCGACCGTTGCTAATAATTCGCCAGTTTGTAACACTTGTCGCACTAGCTTTGGCCAAATCGTTGGGCTTGCCAAATCTGCCTGTGTAAATGTGCCCGAAGCCCTAAGCCCATGTTTTGTCAACTCGGCTTTGAGTGTGGCGGTATCAGTGGGGAGATAGCCAAATGGCCCCAACTCTGTCCATGCGTAACCGGCTTCCGCAATTTCATCCAGAAACCGCTCCCAAGGGGTTTGCTTGGGGTCGCTGCCAAACCACACGCCCCAACTGTCTGGCGCACTCCCGATAGTGACATTCATGGAAATCTCCTCAAAATTTGCTCGCCAGTTACCTTAAAGCCTTCGTAATATTTGTATGCTTTGTGTGTTTCGCGGTTCAAATCTGGAAACCTAAGAACTTTATTTGTGAAACGCAACTGAATGGGCCAAAAGTGCCTTGTTGTTCCGGCTTCCTGGTCTGTTTACTTCGCTTGCGATGTACGGACTAAATCGGCAGCCTCTTTCGTTGCTCGCAACATCAACGACACATCGGCACCCATCACAAGCCATTGCACGCCTTTATTGGCCCAATGTATCAGCGCATTCGGATCGTCGCTGACTGCCAACCCGATGAACACACTCGCCCGACGCGCCTTGGCAATGACCAGTTCAATTACTTTAGCCACTTCTGGGTGATTCGGTTGACCCATATACCCCATTGAACCGGCCAGGTCATTGGGGCCAACCAGAACAGTGGTTAACCCGGGTACCGCCAAAATTTCGTCAAGATTATTGACTGCATCGGTATGTTCAATCTGCACGGCGACAATAATGGACTCATTGGCAAGGCGACAAAATTCCGGCCCACCGAGGCGGCCGTAACCAGATGCTCGGCGTGGCCCAAAGCCACGAATGCCCTCAGGTGGGTAGCGACAGGCCGCAACCGCCCGCCGCGCATCATCGGCCGTGCGAATCAGCGGCACAATCACGCCATCCGCCCCAATATCCAGCACCGGTTTGATCAGCACGGGGTCATTCCAAGGCACTCTGACCAAGCTGGTGACGTTGCTGCCCTTCGTGGCCATGATCTGTAACTGAACCGTCTCAAGCGAGAGGGCGTTATGTTCCATGTCTATCCAGACGAAATCGACAAGGCTACAGAGCGCTTCGACAACGGTAGCATCGTTGAATGTAATGGCCGTTCCAAGCATGACATTGCCCTGCCGTAATTTGTCTCTAAAGTGATTCGCGTTTTCCATTTTTCTCCGTGATGTCGAATCAGCCAGTCGGAACTTGAATGATGGAGGTCAAGCCACCATCCACCACGATGGACTCGCCGGTCATGTATGCCGACATATTTGAGGCGAGAAACAGTGCAACCTGCGCGATGTCTTCGGGCTGTCCACACCGTCTCAGCACGCACATCCGGGCCATTTGGTCGATCTGTTCTTGGGTTATCTTCCCGGCCTGCCCGGTGAGCACGGCGCCGGGCAGGATGGCATTCACTCGGATGGTGGGCGCAAAATCTGCCGCCATCGTGCGGGTCAGTGCAAGCAACCCGCCTTTTGCGGCTTGGTAGGCGGTGCTGCGCGCATAGCCACGAATGGAGTGCACCGAACCGGTGATGACAATGGTTCCTCCACCCCCAGCCTGCATGGTTGGGATTGCACAATGGGCCAGCATGTAAGTCGCCTTTAGGCAAACCGCCAAGGTGCGATCCCAATCTTCCTCGCGGGTTTCAACGGCGTTGCCTGGTGGGGTGAACCCGGCATTGCTGAATATGGTGTCGATGCGGCCATAGTGCGCCACTGTGGTGTCAACCAACGCACGCACCTCACTCATTTGCCCGACATCGGTTCGGAAGAAAATGGCATCGCCACCCGTCTCGCGGATGGATTGAGCCACGTGTTCACCGTCAGCGACATTGACATCCGCCACGACGACCCGTGCGCCGTGCTGCGCAAACAGATGCGCGCTGGCTCGGCCAATTCCCGATGCCGCCCCCGTGACGAGGGCCACTTTATTGTTCAACAAGCTATTCATCTTATTCTTTTGATTCTTTTTATAAGAGTTGCTCGGCTCATGTTCAGTGGCTTGCGAAAGCCTCCAAGCCAATTAAGCCAGATCAGCTTGAGTGAACTTACTCGCGGGCCAAAGAAACCCGGGCACCCATCGCGGAGCCCAACTGGCGGCGGCTGCCTTGTCGCAGAATTGCTAGATCGCCACTGGTTAACTTCACTTGCAGATGTTCAACGCCAAGCTGCACCATCCCATCTAAGACAAGCCAATATTCAGTCTGCGCAATGTTTGGCGAGTCCATTCTGGCATTCGCGTCTAGGGTCAGCATACGCATTTCGCTCACTGGGCAGCGCTACCCGCGGTTGAGAATCGGGCCGTGATTGTCGGCGCCTTGCACGACAAGACCCGGCACCGTCGGCAAGGGTGGGCCATGCACATCGGGCAGGATGTGGATAGGGCGCTTGGCCCGTTCCAGCCGAGTCACGGCAGGGACATTGGCAAATTCCGTGAACATTTGAAAGCGATGCACCACGCCCATTGGGGTATAGACCAGAGTGTTGGGCGTGATCGGGGCGCTTTGCCCATCCAGCCAGACTTCGCCGCGACCACTAAGAAATAGCCAAAATTCGTCCGCATCGTGGTAGTGGGGTTCCACCACGGCACCGGTCCGCTGTCCGGGGAAGTGCCTCATCATTCGCAGAGCCGCCCAATCCGGGTGTAATTGTTCACCCCAATAGTCAGATCGGTTGCTCAGCCCGCCATCCAGAACAAAGACGTGGTCGTTTTGGATAATCATACCTATATTATACATTATACTAATCACCAACATGCCCATTGTCAATTTCATGATTCAACAAAGGCTGCACTGGCGTTTGGCCGTGTTAAGTCAAATGCAATCAGCAATGCCAAATTTAGATGATTAGCCCAGCCAATCATTCAATGTCAATGACCGCAAAACGCAAGTCGCCACTCCCATCCGTAAAGCGCAGGAAATTGCTGCACCAGACCGCTCAGACCGAGATCAAAAAATACATCATCACGAATTCTCTGGTTGTGGGTGGTGCGTTGCCCCCAGAGTCGCAGTTGGCGGATCAGCTTGGGATCAGTCGAACGGTGATACGCGAGGCTGTAAAAGGGTTGGAGGCACTCGGAATCGTCGAGGCGCGGCTGGGTGCCGGGCTCTTTGTCCAACAGTTTTCGTTCCATCACCTGTTTGACAGCATGGTGCCAAAGGTCATCGCCATGCGCGCCCCTGAGCAAGTTGAACGGCTGCGCGGCATCCTAACCTAAATGCATCTGCTCGCCGAGCGTGGGGAATATCAATACGAATTAGATGAGCAATTCCATCGGCTGCTGCACGCCAACACCGGGAACGCCTTCCTGGTAAAGATTCTCGATATATTCTGGCAAGTCTATCGCGAGGCGCAACGGCAAGCGAGCTTCCCCACGCCACGCGACCCAATGGCGACTTATAAGCGGCGTGAGAATTCTTTGGTCGCACTTGATGCGAACGATGTCAAAGCGATGACCACCGCGATGATGCGACATCGTGTGGGTGTTGAAAACCGCATCCGCCTAATGGAAGAGGCGCAAAAGCTACAAGCCGAATCTTAGTTTCCTTGTATTGTGCTGAATGTCGTTTGTGATGAATGCAGTGCGTTCGAAATAAATCAGATTCGAGGTATTTATGCTATTTAACCGATCTCGTGCAATTGAATACATGCGTCGCCACGGGCTGGATGCCTTGGTAGCGACTTCCCCAATCAATATCACGTATTTCACCGACTACTTTAATTGGACAGATTCGCTGTTCAAGGGCTACATGACCTCGCCCGGATCACCACCCCAAATTGGCCAAGCCTACGCGGTGTTTCCGCTTGAGGGTGAACCCGCCCTTGTGGTCAATCCATTCACTGCCGTCAACGCCACCGAAGCATGGGTGCGCGATCTGCGCGTCTATGGTGACACCGGCCTAGACTTTACGCTGCCGGGAGCAGTGGACCCGGGGTTTGCGCCCGGGCTTTACACATTGTTACAGGGAGCATCACGATACGCCACGCCAACAGAGGCATTGCTTGGGATTCTGAAGGATCGCGGTCTTCTTAGCGCCCGCATTGGCATGGAGATGGAAGGCGTGACACCTCCGGCCGCGCAGGAATTGCAGCGCTTGTTGCCGCATACCGCACTCAAGGACTGTAGCAATCTGATTCGGCTCATCCGCGCGGTGAAGTCTTCCGAGGAAATCACCCGCCTGACGCGCGCGGCGCAAATCAATGAGCAAGCCGGGTTGGAGGCGTTATCGCTCGCACAACCGGGCCGTTCTGCATTGGACTTGGTGGGCCACTACCGCCGGCATGTTGCTGAATTGGGCGCAGATGTCGACCACTTCGCCTATGGCATCAAAGGCATCGGGATGGGCACTGAGGTGGACTATCGGTTTGCCAACGATGATGTGCTGTTTGTGGACTTCGGTTGCAACTATCGACACTACTATTCTGATACCGGCACGACATTGGTGTTGGGCACGCCCTCGCCGCTTCTACAAGAGCGCTTTGCCGCTGCGCGCGAATGTCTGACTGCGGGTATGGCACAGATTGGCCCCGGCGTGTTGGCTTCAGCCGTGCGTGGGGCCATGATGGCGGTCGTGAATGCGCACGGCATCGCCGTCGCCAACCCACACGGCCACGGCTTTGGCCTTGATGTGCGCGACTACCCCATCATCGTCGATGACAATGGTTTGCGCATTCGGGATGAGTGTTTCGAGGTTCCATCGGATCTGCCGCTGGAGGTTGACATGGTGATCAACCTAGAGGTGCCGATTTTTATGGCGGGCCTCGGCTCGGTGCATACCGAACAATCGTTTGTCGTCACGCCAAACGGCTCACGACCGCTTATCGCGCAAGATCGCTCGCACTATCTTCAGCCGAGTATCTTGTAATTTCCTGCGACAAACGAGATTACGAGTGCGTCTGGGAGCGCGTGGTCTACGCCGCGATGGCGGCGCCCTCCCGCCAGATACCTTCGCGTGGTGTGTTTGCCGCGAAGTCGAGGCGTGGCACGCCCAGATAATGCAGAATGGCTCTTTCGAGCAGCGAGAAGTCCTCGGAGTTGGGGTTTTCAAAATTTATCGGTATGAAATCACTCAAAGTCCTGTTTCTACCCCAGCCCGGAAATGATCCGGGCTGGCAAGAGGAAGTGGTGAGGGCTGTTGCGCCACATCACAACCTAGCGATTTATGATCCGAACCAGCCGATCAGCGAACAATTCATCGGCATCGAAGCCGTCCTTGATACGGGCGGCTCGGTCGGAACCAAAACCATGTACGATGCGGCGAAGGATGCGCGTCTTTGGCAGATTCTTGGCACTGGGCTTGATCACGTCGATGTCAAGTACATGAAGACGAAGGGCTTCGCCATCGCCAACTGCCCGGGGCTGTTTAGCGCGGTGGCCTTGGCAGAGTGCGCCATGATGTACATCCTGATGCTGTCGCGGCGCTTTGCCGAAACACAGGTGAACTTCAAGGCGAGTCGCCTGCATAAGCCGATTGGCATGGAGCTGACCGGAAAAGTGCTTGGGTTGATTGGCTTTGGCGCCAGCGCACAAGAATTGGCACGACGGGCCAAAGGGTTTGGCATGTGCATTCATGCGGTGGACATTCGCACCATCGAGCCCGAAATCGTGAGTGAACTCGCTCCAGAGTTTCTCGGCACACCTGCTGATACCGACCGCGTGATTCAAACCTGCGATTTTCTGTCGGTGCACTTGCACCTGACGCCAGAGACCCGGCACACCATCGACGCGCGCCGCATTGGCCGGCTGCGGCCCGAGGCTTCTGTGATCAACGTCGCTCGCGGCGCACTCATCGACGAGGCGGCGCTATATGATGCGCTGTTGAACGGTCGCATTGCCGGTGCTGGGTTGGATGTGTTCGCCGCCGAACCGCCCAATCCCGCCCTGCCGGTCTATCAGTTGCCAAATGTCATCGTCACACCACACACGTCAGGGTCAACCGATGGCACAGCCCGCAAGCGCGCTGGTGTAGCGCTCGAAAACCTCAATCGAATCAGCCGCGGTGACGAACCGCTCTATCGTGTGGATCTGTGATGGACATACTTGACCACGACATCGTACTGCAATCGAACAAGCTCAGAGTGCGAATCGACCTTGCGAACGGCGCAAAAATACGATCATTGGTTTCGCTGCGCACCGGCAAAGAATTTTTCTACCAAGATAGTCGGCGTTCCTTCGATGGCAGCAGAGGCTACAGTTACCATGACATCGGCGGCATGGACGAGTGCTTTCCATCAGTCGCGGCCTGTCGCGGGCAGACCAACACTGGCACAGTCTATGACTATCCAGA
>SXGT01125585.1_pt1 | contig 10964 bp, 4 predicted proteins | sample 3176221 | NCBI WGS metagenome assembly SXGT01 (sample SAMN11356862, study PRJNA531348) | freshwater metagenome | isolation source: freshwater sample F1-120 | place: China: Fuxian Lake, Yuxi | collected 2017-12-25
CCCGTGCCGCCGCCGCTGGCGCCGCCGTTGTTGTTGACCTGGTTCTGCACGCTGCTCGACTCGGCGCACATGTCCGAGCTCTCGTTGAAGTCGGGGCAATGGCTGTCGCCACCGGCGCCGCCGGCCGTGCCGCTGCCGCAGCCGGCGTTCGTGCCGCCGCTGCCGCCGGTCTTGCGGCCCGCTTCGCACGCGGCCGAGTAGCAGCTGGTGCCCGCCGACTCGCCCGCGTTCTTGCCCGCCGCGCCGTTGCCCCCGGCCGTGCCGTCGTTGCCGCGCGTGCCGTTCTGGCCGGGACCGCCCGTGCCGGGCCAGACGACGTTGCGGGTGAGGTGGAGCTTGTTCGTGGGGTTCTTCACCCAGATCGCGTAGCTGTTCTCGGCCGTGCCGGTCGCGACCTGGCCGTAGACGGTGAAGCCGTCGAAGGTCGTGTCGGTGGTGCCGATGGTGTCGGCGCTGACGGTCGTGCGGTGGCCGCTCGTGGCCGTCCCGAAGACGGCCGTAATGTTGGCGGCGACGTCGCGCTTCCAGTTGACCGAGCTGTAGCCGCCGTAGAGGCTGATGCCGTTCTTGAGGGCGAGGCTGCCGTAGTAGGCGCCGGCCGCGACCAGCACCTTGGTCTTGCCGGAGCCGGGGGCGTTCGCCTTCGTGATGGCGTAGCCGATGGACTTGCACGGATAGCGGCCGCCGCCCGTGGCCGTCGGGCCGCCGCCGCAGCCGGCGTTGTCGACGGCGCTCGCGTCGGACTGCGAGACGTAGAGCGCGCCGGCCTCGAGCTGGAACTCGCAGCCGTCGTCGGGCGCCGCGTTGAGGTCGTGGTAATTGGCGTCGCAGACCATCGTGCAGGTCGGCGTCGCGGGCGCCGTGTCGCAGCTGCCGGTGGCGTTGGGGCGCGCATAGATCGCGGTGCAGTTCGTGAAGCAGTTGCCGCACGCGGTGACAGCCGTGTACTTCGTGCCGGTCTTGAAGGTCTCGTCGACGGAGCCATCGCAGTCGTTGTCGGCCAGATCGCAGACCTCGGGCGTTCGGACGCCGCGGACGGCCGTGCACGTGAGGCCGCTGCCGTCGGGCTTGCAGACGTTGGTGCCGTAGGCGGTGCATTGCCCGACGCCGTCGGTGCAGAGCGAGCCCTTGGCCGTGAAGTCCTCGTCGGTCTGGGAGTCGCAGTCGTCGTCGACCGCGTTGCACAGCTCGCCGCCCGGGCGTGGGCTCCCGGCGACGACCGAGCAGACCACGTCGAGGCCGTTCGCCGTGCAGTTGCCGACGCCCGTCGCTTGGCAATAGCCGGTGCCGACGGTGCAGACCTTGCCCTTCTCGGCGAACGCGGCGGCCTCGTCCGTCTGCCCGTTGCAGTCGTCGTCGAGGTAGTTGCACCTCTCGGCCGCAGGCGTCTTGCCCTCGCACACGAGCGCGGGGCCGCCGCTCGCGCACTGCAGCGTGCCGGCGCAGCTGCCGAAGTTGTTGGCGATGGCGCAGGCGCCGCCGCGCCCGGTCACGTCATCGATGGCCGCGTTGCAGTCGTCGTCGACGGCGTTGCAGGTCTCGGGCGCCGGGACGCGCGCCGAGCACACCGTCCACCCGGTGGCGGTGTGGCAGACCTCCTGGCCAAAGCAGGTGCCGGCCTCGCTCGTCTGGAGGCACGAGCGGGTCTTGCCCTCGTGGTCCGCCGTCATGCACGTGCACGAGCCGGAGGTCGGGACGCATTGCTCGCCCGCGCCGGCGATCGCCTCGCATGCGGTGCCGGTCGGGCACTCGCCCGCCGGCGTTCCGTGAACGTTCGTCACACTGCAGTCGCGCCCACAGTAGTGACCGCCGTCGAGCGCCAGGCATTTGTCGCCCGGGGTCGGGCAGTTCGCGTCGCTCGCGCACGGGGCGCACGTCTCGTCCGAGACCGCCATGCACGTCAGCGGGCCGGCCCGGTAGAAGCCGGGGGCGCACGTCGCGACCTCGCAGCGCGCGCGTCCGGCGGAGACCACGCAGGCGGTCGCGCTCGCGTTCGGGATGGCATCGTCGCAGCTGACCCCGCACGAGCCGCAGTGGTGCTGGTCGATGTAGAGGCCGCTCGCGTCACGGAAGGCCTCGTCGGTCGCGCCGTCGCAGTCGTTGTCCGCGAAGTCGCACGCCTCGACGCTCGGCAAGAGCGCATTGCAGAACCACGCCACGCTGCCACTGCCCGCGTCGCCGCAACGCCAGACGCCGCTGCAGGTGCCGACGCCCGGAACGTTGGCCTCGCACGGCTCGGCGGGCGGCGCGACCGCGTCGTCTGCGCGTCCGTTGCAGTCGTCGTCGAGCCCGTTGCACGCCTCGGCGGTGGGCGTCTGGGCGCTGCAACCGACCCAGCCGGCCGCCGCGTCGCACGTCTCTTGCCCAAAGCAGCTGCCGACCGCGTTGGTCTCAGTGCACGTCCGCAGCTGCCCGTCCGTCACGGCGCTACACACGCACGAGCGCGCCACGGGCATGCAGCGCGGGGCGCCGTCCATGGTCTCGCACTGGTAGCCGTCGCCACACGCGCCCGCCTCGCCGCACGCGACGACGCACACCTTTTGGCCGTCGAGCGGGATGCAGCTGCCGCCGTAGCAGTCGCGAGTTTCCTTACACGGCTGGCACGACACGTCGGGCGGCAGGGCGCACACGAAGCGGCCGATCGGGATGTAGTCCGGATCGCAGCTGTCGACGACGCAGATGGGTTGCGTGTCGCCGCTGGCGTCGCAGCGCCCGATGCCGTGCGGGATGCGCGCGCCGCAGTCGTTGCCGCAGGTGCCGCAGTCGGCCGCCAGCGTGTAGCTGCCGTCGGGCGCGCGGAAGCCGTCGTCGGTCACGCCGTCGCAGTCGTTGTCGCGGAAGTCGCAGACCTCGGTCTCGGGGGTCGCCGCGGTGCAGACGTATCCTTGCACGCCGATGCAAATACGGGTGCCGCTGCAGGTGCCGACGCCCTCGAGGGTGTTCTCGCAGGGGACGTTGTTCGGGATCCCCTCGTCGACCAGCGCGTTGCAGTTGTTGTCGCGCCCGTCGCAGCTCTCGGCGACGGCCGTCGGGGCGTCGCAGCCGCCCCAGCCCGTCGCCGGGTCGCACGTCTCGAGGCCGTAGCAGGTCCCGTCGCCGTTGGTCGTGACGCAGGTGCGGATGCTGCCGGCGAGCTCGGTCGTGCAGGTGCAGCTGCCGGACTTGGGTTGGCAGTAGGTGCCGCTGTGGGTCCCGGCCGCGTCGGGCAGACAGCCGTAGCCCACCGGGCACTCGGCCTCGGCCGCGCACGCGTAGCCGCATTCGCCCAGGCCGTCGATCTGGAGGCAGGCGCCGCCGGTGCACTGGTAGTCCGAGGTGCATGGCAGGCACACCTTCTTGAGGCGCGGCATGCACAGAAAGACCGTGTCCGCACTGCCCGAGAGGACCGAGCGGCAGTCGAATCCGTCGGGGCACTCGAGGTCGCACGAGCGCGTGCAGAAGTAGCCCTCGGCGCCCTCGACGCAGAAGCCGTCGAGGCAGTCGATGTTGCCCTGGCAGGGCGCGCCGAAGGTGCCGGCCTGAATCTCGCCCGCCTCGGCCTCGGCGGTGTCGCCGGCCTGCGAGTCGCTCGGGGCCGCGTCTGTCTGGGCGCCGCCGGTGTCGGTGACGTCCACGTCGGTGCCGACGGTGTCGAGCGGGAGGCCCGTGTCGGCGGGGGCGTGGCCGGTGTCGGAGCTGCAGGCTCCGGACGCGAGGGCCAGAGCGAGGGCGAGGGCAGCGCAATGTGCGTGGCGGCGCATGGTCGGCGTCCTGAACGAGGTGGGGGGAGCCGCGGTGGGCGGCTGCATCCAACCCGATCCGACCGCCGAATGCCAGCGGCCAGTGTTCAGGCGTTCAGGCGCGTGTCGCTCGGGTCGCGCCGTGCGATAGTGGGCGCGGTCGCTGATCGAGCGGCTCGGGGGGCACATGACGCGGTCTGGGATGCGGCGGGCGATCGCGATGGCCGTTTGCGCCGGCACGCTGGGCGCGTGCGTTGAGGAGCAGCGGCGGGACGACGACGGGCTGGACGCGGCGGACGCGCCGGACCTGCCGGACCTGCCGGACCTGGTCGGCGAGGTCGGCGACCCGGCGGATGGGCTCGGGGATGGCGCTCTATATAATGATACAGAAGCGCCGACCGACGGAGACGATAGCGTCGCGGGGGACGACACCGAGTCGCCGCGCGAGGTCGACGACGCCGAGGACATCGCCACCGAAGAGGCCTCCGAGGACACGCCGCGGTCAGAAGCCGACGTGGCGGACGAGATCCGCGTCATCGACCCCACCGGCGACAGTGACCACGATGGCATTCTCGATCGGGACGAGGTTTCCGATCTCACCGATCCGTTCGATCCACGGTCCGCCCGCGCCTGGCACCCCGAGCTGGCGACCCAGCCGCGCCTCTTCGTCACGCCCGCGGATCGGGAGGCGATGCGGGCGCGGATCACGGCGACGGCGGGGGCCGACAAGGTCTTGTGGGACCGCATCGTCGCGCTCGCGGCGCAGACCCCGCCCGCGCAGCCGGACGCGGCGCCGGGCGTCGACTACGTCACGGCGATCGGACCCACCCAGGGGCGCATCGCCGAGGCCGCTGCGGCGCGCGCGTGGATCGAGGGCGATCCGGCGATGGGGGTGAAGGCGCTGACGATCCTGGCGGCGCCGTTTCCGGATCCGACGCCGCTCAACGCGCGCTCGGCGTTCAATGCGGGCGACCACTATGACCTCTTCGAGGCCGAGACGCTGGTGCCGATGTGCAGCGCGTGGGACCTCCTGGCGGGCGACGCGGCGCTGTACGCCCCGGGGCTCGTCGCCGCGGCGCGCGACCGCCTCACGCGCCGCATCGACTACTTCCGAGGCCTCTGTTTCGATCACGGTGGGTGCTCGTCGCTGCTTCACAACGAGCCCAACAATCACGCCTCGAAGGCACTCTCGGCACTCGGCGTATGTGCCATGTCACTTTCCGATCGCCCGGAGGCCGCAGGCGACTTCAGCGAGGCCGTCGCGGGCCTGCGTTGGATCTTCGACGAGGCCCAGGGTGAGCTGGAGGGCGGCTGGGCCGAGTCGTGGAATTACCTCAGCTATGCGGGCGAGAGTCACCTCCCGTTCCTCCTCGCGATGCACCACACGGCGCGGGGCGCCCGCTGGAGCGTCCGCGGCCTCGGCTGGGTCACCTGGCGCGACCCGCGCAACGGCACGGCGCAGGACGTGCTGGACTTCGCGGCAGACCCGACGCTCATCGCGGTGTATCAGCGCGCGCTCTTCGCGACGACGCCCGATGGGCGCACGCCGCCGGTCGATGACGCGAACACCTCGACGCTCCACGGCGGCGCGCTGGCGTCGCTCTTTCACGACGGGCGCTTCCTCTGGAATTGGGAGCTGCCCGCGGTCGGGCGCGCGACCGGACAGGTGCTGGTCCCGACGTTCCTGGCCTACGACGCGACGCTCGCGCCGACCGCGCCCGATTGGCCGCTCGATGGGTTCCTGCCCATGGCCGGGTTTTCGGTCCTGCGCTCGGATCTGGGAACGGACGCCCTCTACGTCCACGTCCAGCACGAGCAAGACCGGATGCGCACGATGGGCGGCGCGCACGAGCACGCCGATCCCCTCTCGTTCGTGCTCTACGCGTTCGGCGAGCCGCTCGCCATCGATCCCGGCTACATCGACTTCACGCGCCATGCGCTCGTCAAATACGGCAAGGACCACAACATCGTGCTGGTCGATGGCCAGGGGCCCGAGTTCTTCCTCGACGGGCTCGTCGATCTCGCGCCGAACTCGGACGCCTTTCTCCACGCGCACGGCGCGCTCGGTCCGCACACGACCCTCATCGCGAGCACGAAATACGCGGGTGCGGAGCTCCGTCGCCGCTTCGTGCGCCTGGGCCAACGGGCGCTCGTCGTCGCCGACGCGCTCGTCGCCGACGGGGTCCACGGTTACCGCTGGCAGCTCAACGGGTACGCCTCCGAGCTCATGGGCGGCACGAGCTTCACGCGCCTCGAGGCCCCGCTCGGGACCGCCAGCGCGCGTTGGCAACGCCCGCTCGGCGGGCTCGTCGCGACCGTCATCGCGGCCGAGTCCGATCCGGCTGCCGCCGCCGAGGATCGCCTCGAAGAGAGCCAGGGCGTTCAGGGGCTCGGCCAGCACCGTTGCCTCACGCTCACCGCGTCGATGGGTGCGCGCGCCGGCTTCGTCGCGATCCTGCTGCCTTACCGCGAGAGCGCTGCCATCGGCCTGGAGAGCGGTCGCGGACCCGAGGGTGTCGCCTGGGTCCGCGTCGGCGACGACGTCGCGATCCTCAATCGCGCGGCCGCGTCGACGAGCGTGACCCTCGCGAATATGCCACGGGCGGCGCCCCCGGGATTGACCATTCTCGATCTCGCGACCGGCGATGCCTGGACCGCGACGATGGACACGCCGCCGATTCCGGATCCCGCGCCCTTCATTCCGGAGTAATGCGGTAACGCGCGATGCCGCCCGGCGGATGACACGCGTCCGGTACCGTGCTGTGGTGACCGCGCTCACGCTCCGGAGGCCTCGTGAATCGCTCCTGTCTCGCGTACGCCGCGTTCGCGCTCCTGGCGGCCTGTCCCGACTCCTCGGAAAGCCGCATTCCGTCCGATCTCGCCGACGCCGCGGTCGACGTTCCCGAGGCCACCGGGCCCGAGGCCGCCGGGCCCGAGGACACGGCGCCGCTCGGCGAGACGACGCCCGACGAGACCGCGACCCCGGAGACCATCGATCCCGGCGCCCCGCTCACCGTGCGCGCTCACGCCGTCGACACCTGCGGCAGCTTCGTTCCCGAGCACCAAAGCGGTGTGAACTACCAGACGCCGACCTCGCTCCGCGCACGCGTGATGGCCGTCGAGCTGCTGCGCCATCGCGAGGACCCGGCGCCGCTCGCGCTGCCGCTCGCGAGCCCGATCGTGGACGTCGATCTGTCGGCGGGCGGTGTCCTCGCCACGGCGCCGACCGGCGCACTGCCACCTGGCACATTCGGATATGCCAAAATCACGGTGGCCTCGGTGCGCTACGACGTTCAGGCCGTGCCGCGTGGCTTCCTCGCCGTGCCGGTCCCCGTGACGGTCGACATGGCGCTCAGCAACCACACAACGGGCGGTGTCATGCGCGGGCAGGGGCAGTACACGGTGACACTCGCGACCTACGTCCAATCGGGCACCACGCCGCTCAACTGCCTGCTCTCGGCGTGGGGCGGCGCGCCATCGACGGCCGGCGGGACGTTCACCGTCACGGTGCCGCTGCCGGGCGGGCCGCTCGAGCTGGGTGCGCTGGCTGGCGCCGCGGGCGAGCCGCTCACCGTCTCGCTCGACTTCCCGATGCGCGACGCCTTCTCGTGGCGCGATCTGCCGGACACCGGATTCGCCGAGGGCCTGTACGATCTCGCGATGCCGCCCGCGCGCTCGGAGCTTCCCGACGCCTTCGCCGAGTGCCACCTCTTCATGGCCGACCGCTGCGTCGGCGAGGCGGTCGTTCCCTACCACCCGAGCTGGCCGATGCCGGATTCGGCGCCGCTCTTCTGCACCGACGGGGCGAAGCTCGTGGACCCTTGCCCGAGCGCCGGCGCGCCAGGGTTCGGGCAGGACGCGAGCTACCGCGTGCAGCCGCTCGCCTACGACGCCGCCGATGGGGCGGTCGCCGATCTCGTCACCGGCCTCGGTTGGCAGCAGGCGACACCTGTCACGATGTACACCTGGTGGGACGCGCGCGACTACTGCGCCGGGCTTGCTTTGGCGGGCCACGACGACTGGCGTCTCCCGAGCCGCATCGAGCTCGTCTCGATCCTCGACTTCGGGCGCCTCGACCCCGTCATCGATCCCGTGGCGTTTCCCGGCACGCCGAGCGATTTCTATTGGACCGCGTCGCCGGTCCCGTTCCTGAGTTTCGCCTACGGGGTCCGCTTCGAGCTCGGCTTCATCTACGACCACGACCCGCACTCGACCGGGCGCGTGCGTTGCGTGCGCGGGGGTTACGTCGCGCCCTCGCCGCGCTTCACGCTCGACGTTCAGGCGGGCACCGCGCGCGACAATGGCACGGGGCTCCTCTGGGAGCGCGACACGCTCGACACGGCGCTCGGGTGGCTCGATGCGCTCGCGCATTGCGAGGCACTCTCCCTGGCCGGCCACGACGATTGGCGCCTGCCGACGCTGAAGGAAACGCAGACCCTCATCGACGAGCGTCGCCTTCAGCCGTCGATCGATATTGCCGCATTTCCGGATACCCCCTCGGAGTGGTACTGGTCGTCGACGCCGATCTCGACCCATCCCAACGAGGCCTGGGCCACCAGCACCACGGACGGCTACGCGAGCATCCATGCGGTTGCCGAGCAACACCGCGTGCGCTGCGTGCGGTGACGGGCGCGCGCGTGAACGTGCGTGGACGTGACGCGCCGCCTGTTCAGGACTTTGCCGGAGACGGGGTGTCGTCCGCGTGACACGGAAGGTCGCCTTGCCGCGGGAGGGCGCTCGACGCGATGGCGGGCGGGTCCGAGGCGTGTTCGCGCGTCGCTGCGCCGCCCGCCTGTGGCTCGGGCAGGAGCCGCACATGGCGCCCATGCACGTCGATGAATCCCTCGCGATGCAGTTGCTGGACCTGCCGCGAGACCGTCTCCAACGTGAGGCCGAGCGCCTCGGCAAGATCGGAGCGACTGGCCGGCAGGGTTCCCCACGCGCCCGGCGGTGTCGTCGCGAGCAGCTCGCGGAGGATGCTCAGCACGCGGTCGCGCGCACTCTGAGCGCTCCGCGCGACACGGATGCGAATGGCCTCGAGGTCGTCGGCGAGCGCCTGCGCCAGGGCCATCCCGAGGCGCGGCCTCTCGACCAGGGCCAGGGCGATGTTGCGGGCGAGCACGACGCACACGCGCGCGGGTTGCAGAGCGTCGAGGGTCGCGTGGTGGACGCCGTACGCGAGCGCGTCACTGCCGACGATGTGACCGGGGCCGACGAAGCGCGTCGTCGTCCTGCGGCCGTCGGCGTCGATGAGTGACTCGCGCACCCACCCTTCGGTGATGGCGAAGACGCTCTCGGCGGGCGTGCCGCCGCGCGCCAGGATATCGCCGCGGTCGAGGGTGATCTGCCCGTTCGGCGGACGACCCGAGCAACCTTCGCAGGTCGAACGCAGGGTCAGCCCGCGAGCCGCGATCGGGCAGCGGGGTAGGGGCGTGATCGGTGCGGTGTCCATAGGAACTCTCGCGTGTCGACTACCACTGGAATTCGCTGATGTTGGCCGAGAGGGGGCCTTCTTTGGCGCCGTCACGCCGAGGCTATGCACGGCCTTGCCAAGCGACCTTGATCCGAGTCAGGAACACGACGCGGCGCGTCACGCGCCGAGCGCAGAAACACGCGGCGGCTCAAACGCGGGCGTCGAGGAGCGCGGGCGTATCGGCCCGCGGAGCGCTCAGGGACGCGCCGGGAGCGCTGCGCCGGTCACGCGCACGTCGACGCGCTCGAGGCCGCGCGGGCTGTCCGGGACGAGCGCGACCTCGAGCATGGCGAGGTAGAGGGTCGTCGTGCCGAACGCGCCCTCGCCGAACGCGAGGTTTGCGTAGACCTTGCCGCGGGCGGCGAAGGCGCGCACGAGGGGCACGCCCGTCCAGCCGCCCACGAAGACAATGCTCTCGTCGAGCGCGAGGCCGGCGGTGGTGTCGAAGATGACGAGCAGGGTGCCCGCGGCATCGAACGCGAGGCCGTCGCCGAAGACGCCGACCGCGGCCTGGATCGTTTCGGGCGGTTCCATCACGGCGTCGCCGCCGAGCGGGATCCGGTAGAGGCCCGCCACCGGCGCCGTGAGCTCGACCGCGCCATCGGCACAGAAGATGGCCGTGTTCTCGGTGGTCAGCCAGAGCGCGCCATCGGGCCCGACCACGAGGCCGTTGGGGCCGCCGTCGGTGGCCGGGTCGAAGGCCACGCGCGCGCGAACGGCGCCGGTCGTGGGGTCGACGGCGTAGACCTTACCGGTGCATGTGTCGGACAAGAAGACCGTACCGTCGGGGCCGACCGCGACGTCGTTCGGCGAGGCGAAGGGCTCGGCGCCGTCGTGGTCCTGGAGCACGGCGACGTCGTGGCCGCTGACCTTCAGGAGGGCCTTGGCGCCGGCGTCGGCGACGTAGAGCGTGCCCAGCGGATCGTAGGCGAGGCCGAGCGGATGTTGCAGCGGAGCGCCGGTGGTCGGGAACGCTGTGACGCCCCCGTCGGGGTGGACCTCGAAGAGCCCCGCGCTGTCGCCGCCGTAGGCCATCATGAGGGTCCCGCTCGGCGAGAACGCCAGATCCTCGGTCGAGCCGGTCGCGCCCACGGCCGCGAGAAAGGCCTCCACCTCGGCGAACGGGGCGGACGCGAGCGTGGTCCCTGGGGTCGCCATGACCTTGAGCGTGGCGCCCGCGTCTGCGGCGTCGGTGGCGTCGGTCGTCGCTGCGTGAATGGTGTTCACAATCGGCAGCGGGCCGAGCAGCCAGTCGCAGCGAGCGACGCCCGCGTGGTCGGTCGTGACCTGGGTCGGTGACGCGGCGCCGCCGCCCGTGACGGTGAGCGTGAGCGCGATCCCGGTCGCCGGGCGGCCATCGTCCCAGTGGGCGCCGAGCGCGAGGTCGGCGAGGGTCGTGCCGGCGGCGGCAGCCTCGGGCGCGGGCGCGAAGGTCACGACCAGCGTGCGCGTCGGGACGTCGTCGGCGCAGGCGGCAAGCGCCGCCACCCCGAGCGCAACGAAGATGAGGCGCGGAGATATCGGGTCCATGGCGCCGCTTATACGACCAGCGCCCGTGACGCGTGAACTCGGATTGCGGTCGCGCGCCTGAATCTTACGGACGCGCGCGCTCTCAGCCGAGCTGCTGCCCCACGAGCGCGCCGATTCCCATGGTGATCGCCATCGCGGCCGCTCCGCCCAGGACGACGCGCGTCACGGCCGGCAGCGTCGGCGCGCCGCCGAGCTTGGCGCCGAGTGTGCCGAGGGCGCCGAGTGCGACGATCGACACCCCG
>SXGT01285211.1_pt1 | contig 10963 bp, 2 predicted proteins | sample 3176221 | NCBI WGS metagenome assembly SXGT01 (sample SAMN11356862, study PRJNA531348) | freshwater metagenome | isolation source: freshwater sample F1-120 | place: China: Fuxian Lake, Yuxi | collected 2017-12-25
CTATCAAGCGCGTCGAAATCCTCAGCGCGCTGCAGGAACGCGTACCCGGATTGCCCACGCTCGCAGCGGATGAACTCGGCGGCATTCAGACACTTGCAGACATCGTGGCGCTGCTGGGCTCGAAAGGCGGTACGGTCGTGATTGAAGCGATGCCGCCGGCCACGGGCGGACTGATAGAGCCGATGCTGCTGGAGATTGTGGCGGAGAAGACCGGATACCCGCAGGAAATGCTGGGGCTCGACATGGCGCTCGATGCCGATCTCGGCATTGATTCCATCAAACGCGTGGAGATTCTCAGCGCGCTGCAGGAGCGCGTGCCCGGATTGCCTACGCTTGGCGCGGACGAGCTCGGCGCGATTCATACGCTGCACGACATCGTCGCGAAGCTGGCTTCGATCGTTCCTTCTTCGAAGGCCTCCGCCGCGTCGCCGCAAGTCACGGTTCCGACAACGGGGACCGACATCGAACCCATTCTTCTCAGCGTCGTCGCTGAAAAAACCGGATATCCGGCAGAAATGCTCGGGCTCGATATGGCGCTGGACGCAGACTTGGGTATCGACTCCATCAAGCGTGTCGAAATTTTGAGTGCGCTGCAGGAGCGTTTGCCGGGCCTGCCGGCCGTGGAAGCTGAATCGCTGGCGGCACTGGTCACGTTGCGTGATGTCGTGCGTGCGATGTCTGAGTCTGTAACCACTGGACCGGCAAAATCCACGGCGCCTGCGCCGCAACGCGCGACCACGCCCGCAACGAACACAGGCGATGACATCCCGCGGCAGTGTCTTGCCCTTTCTGCATTGCCTCCTGCGCGCGAACGCGGTTCGCTCACTATAGTCGCCGGCGCACGCATTACCGTGATCGGGGCTTCGGCAATATTTGGCGATGCGATCTCTCGCGCGCTGTCGGCACGTGGGTTCGCGCCGATTCGTGAGTTGTCTGCCGATGTGGCTGGAGTACTCGTTATCGCTCCAGACGCGCCAGAAAGCGGCTGGGCCTGGCGGGCGCTTGAGTCGATTCGGCAAGCACCGAAGAGCGCGTTCATCGTCACCGTCAGCCGTCTTGATGGTGGGTTCGGCCTGCGCGATGCCGCCCTGATCGCAAACGCGGAGAGTGGTGCGCTCGCGGGGCTGGCGAAAACCGCCGCACGCGAATGGCCAGGGCGCACGGTGCGCGCGATCGATCTCGCGCCGGATTTTGATTCTCCCCAGGCCGCAGCAAACGCGCTCGTGGACGAATTGCTGGTTGAAGGTCCGCTGGAAACAGGGGTCACTCCGCAGGGTCCGCAGTCGATCGAATTGCATTTGCGCGATGCGGTTCGCGGGGGCGCAAATGCGGTGGCGCTGACGCCGCAGGATGTCATTGTGATCACCGGCGGTGCGCGGGGCGTGACGGCTGCCGTAGCTGTCGCACTGGCGGCTGCGGGGCGCGCAAAACTTGCGCTGCTGGGCCGATCCGCTCTGTTGGTGGCGGAGCCCGAGTGGCTGCGCGCCGCGCGCGACGAGCGAGGGATCAAGAAGGCGATCGCGGAGCATGCAACGGAAAAGATGTCGCCGCAGGATCTGGAACGCCGGTATCGCGAAGTAGCTGCAGCCCGCGAAGTAAATGAAACAATTGAGCGTATCCGTTCCGCCGGAGGAACAGCCGCGTATTACTCCGCCGACGTACGCGATGCGAAGCACATGCGTGAGGTCCTTGCGCGTGTGCGCGCTGAACTGGGGCCCATCACGGGCATCGTGCACGGGGCGGGCGTGATTGCAGACAAACGCATTGAGGACAAAACTGCCCAACAGTTCGATGCTGTCTACGGCACGAAAGTGGACGGGGTTCGCGCACTACTGGATGCAACAGCGGACGATCCAGTGCGGTTCATTGCGCTGTTTTCCTCCTCCACAGCGCGCTTTGGGCGCGTGGGCCAGGTGGACTACGCGATGGCGAATGAAGTGCTAAACAAGATTGCGGCGTCGGAAGCGGCTCGCCGCGAGGATTGCCGAGTGATCTCGATCAATTGGGGCCCCTGGGACGGCGGCATGGTGACTCCGGCGTTGCGTAAAGTATTCGCGGCGGAAAGCGTCGGCGTGATTGGCCTCGAGGCCGGTGCACACTTCCTCGTGGAGGAACTGGCAGCGGGCGGGAGTGACGTGGAGATCGTGGCGATCGCGGGCGTTCGCGGCGAGTCCACCGAGACAAAGCCAACCTCGGCCGCGCTGAACTCCGTATTAACCATCGATTTGAGCATCGAGCGATTCCCGTTCTTGGCGTCTCACGTGATCGACGGCCACGCCGTGCTGCCGGTGGCGATGTATGTCGAGTGGATGGCGCATGCGGCGGTGCACGCGAACCCAGGCCTGCGATTCGTGGGGATTGAGGACCTGCGCGTATTGAACGGCGTGGTGATCGACGGAGACGCGCCGCTTGCGCTTGAGATCGCGGCGGGAAGTGCAATCGGTGCTGAGGGATGCAAGCGGGTCACGATTGAGATGCGCAGCGCCGGGCCCGGCGGCCGGCGCGTCCTGCACAGCACCGCGATTGTATTGCTGGATGCGTCCTTCGGCTCGGGCGCGGCGACACTCGAACGCAGAAATCTGCCTGCGTACCGGAGTTCGCGCGACGATATCTATAACCACCAGAAGCTCTTTCACGGTCCGCTTTTTCAGGGGATTGTGACGGTGGACGGCTGCAGCGAGAACGGCATTTCGATCACGGCCGCCTCGGCGCCCGCGCCCGATTCGTGGATCCGCGAACCTCTTCGCCGCCGCTGGCTGGCCGATCCGCTGGCACTGGATTGCGCGTTCCAGGCGATGATCCTGTGGAGCCTCGACCAGCACGCAACCGCGTCATTGCCGGTGCGGCTCGGCAAGTATGAGCAATTTCAGACGGCCTTTCCGAAGAGTGGTGTGCGTATCGAGACCAAGATCACGAAGGCGACTCCATTCGGCGCAACGGCCACGATCGAGTTCCTTTATCCCGCGGATGGTACGCTGGTGGCGCGCATTGAGGACTACGAGTGCGTGATGGCCGCGTCGCTAAACGCGGCGTTTCAGCGAAACCAAATCGCGCAGTCCGCGGGTGAATGAGGACCCGGTCATGAGCGACACCCGGCCGGCCATCGCGATCGTCGGGATCGGCGGCGTGTTTCCCGGCGCGCATGACTTCGAAGAGTTCTGGGCGAACATCGTCCATGGACGAAGCGCGGCGCGCGAAGTGCCCGCGGGCCGCTGGGCGTTGACCACCGAAGACGCCTTCGATCCGAGACCGGGCCAGCCGGACAAGGTGTACTCGAAGCGGGCGTGTTTCGTCACGCACGAACCGCCGCTGAATTTTTCCAAGCTGACAATCCCAGCCGATGTGATCGAGTCGCTCGATCCGGGCACGCGCCTGCTGCTTGCGGCGGGACTTCAAGCCTTTTGCAATGCGCGCATGGAGAATCTGCAACGGGAGCGCGTCGGGGTCATTCTCGGAAATCTCGCCTTGCCTACAGACAGCGCGGCGGCTATTGCGGAGCGCGTTATCGGGCGAACGATCGAGGAAAAAATTCTTGGCGCAGCGGATGCCTCGTCCGCGCCCGAAGTACATCCGGTCAATCGCTACGTCACCGGAATGCCTGCGGGTGTGCTCGCGCAGGCGCTTGGCCTTGGCGGCGGCACGTATACGCTCGATGCGGCATGTGCTTCGTCGCTGTATGCGTTGAAGCTCGCTGCGGATGAACTGCGGGCAGGCCGCGCGGATGCGATGCTCGCCGGCGGACTTTCCCGGCCGAATGCGTTGTATACGCAGATGGGATTCTCGCAACTCCGCGCGCTGTCACCCACCGGCACGTGTTCGCCTTTCGACGAAAAAGGGGACGGCCTAGTCGTCGGCGAAGGAGCGGGCATCGTCGTATTGAAACGGCTGGACGATGCGGTGCGTGCAGGCGACTCCATCTACGGAGTCATTCGCGGCATTGGCCTGTCGAACGACGTGGGTGGCGGATTGCTCGCGCCGTCCAGCGAGGGCCAATTGCGCGCGATGCGCGCGGCCTATGAGGAAGCCGGACTCGATCCGCGCGACATCGACCTCGTCGAATGCCACGCGACCGGGACTCCGCTGGGCGATGGTGTCGAATTCGAGAGCTTGCGCGCGTTGTGGGGCGGCGAGGGCTGGTCGCCGGGGCAATGCGTGATCGGATCCGTGAAATCGAACATCGGACATTTGCTGACCGCAGCGGGATCGGCGGCGCTGATCAAGACTTTGTTCGCATTGAAGGAAGAGACGCTGCCGCCAACGGCGAATTTCCGGCGTGCGCCGGGAGGCCTGCGGATCGAAGAGACTCCTTTCCGCGTGCTGACCGCCGGCCGCCCGTGGGCGCGCCGCTCGCCCGATACGCCGCGCAGAGCGGCGATCAGCGCCTTCGGCTTTGGCGGCATCAATGCGCACGTGGTGATCGAAGAATGGCTGCCGCGTGCCGGGAGCACTCCCATCTCGATGCCGCCGCGCGCACTCCGGACCACGGCGATCGCCGTGGTCGGAATGGACGCCTGGTACGGCCCGTGGAACACCTTGCGGAAATTCCAGGAGCGTGCGCTCGGTGGCGGCGAATCGCACGAGCCGCACACGCCGGACCACTGGTGGGGCGTACCGCAGGCGGCGTGGTTCCGCCGCGAAGGTCTCGGCCAGCGCGACTTCAGGGGGCACTATCTCGCGCAAGTTGATGCAGGACTTGATGAGTTCCGCATTCCTCCGCGCGAAATCGAAGAGATGCTGCCGCAGCAATTGCTGATGCTGAAAGTAGCGTCGCGGGCGATTGCCGATTGCCGCTTCGATCGCGAGCGCGCCGCTCGTGCAGGCGCCTTCATCGGCCTCGGGCTGGACTTCAATACGACAAATTTCATGGTGCGCTGGACGTTGCTCGCCAAGGCGCGGACGTGGGCGGATAAGCTTGGCTTACGCCTGAGCGGAGACGAGATTCAGGCATGGACCGCGGGGTTGCGCGATGCCGCGGGTCCGGCGTTGACCGCGAACCGGACCATGGGCGGACTGGGAAGCATTGCGGCGAGCCGGATCGCGCGCGAACTGCGCTTCGGCGGGCCAAGTTTCGGGATTTCGAGCGAAGAAAACTCCGGGCTACGCGCGATCGAAGTGGCTGCGCGCGCGCTGGAGGCCGGAGAAATCGATTTCGCGCTTGCGGGCGCTGTGGATTTGGCCGGCGACGTGCGCGCAGTGCTCGGCGATGCATCGAACGCTGAGCACGTGATCTGCGATGGGGCGGCGGCTGTCGCGCTGAAACGGCTTGAAGACGCCGAGCGCAATGGCGATCGCATCTATGCCGTCATTCGCGATATCGGCACCACGCGCACAAGCATTGGCGCCTTGAGCAGCACGAGTGTGCCCGCGATCTCGAGCACGGTGGGCACGACCTTCGGCGAAGCCGGCGCCGCTTCGGGCATGGCGGACTTCGTGCGAAACTGCATCAGCGTCTACCAGCAAGTCCTGCCGCCGGCCTCGAAGGATGCAGAGCCCGAATACTGGCTGCGCAATCGTGACGATGGTCCGCGTCGCACAGAGGTGCACGCGGTGGGCGTCGATGGAAACGTGATCCAGGCAACCATCGAGGAATACGAACGCAGATCCTCCGAATACGACCGTGAAACGCTGCAGCCCCTGGGCGCGCGATCCGAAGGTTTGTTTGTCGTCGAAGCCAACAGCATCGAGGCGCTGTACGTGGGCCTCGGGCGATTACGCGCGTTTAGCGAGTCGGAGGATGCAGATTCGATCGAAGCGATGGCGCGGCAGTGGTGGTCCGCGAACCGCGAGGATGCGTCAAAGCACCTCGCCGCGGCCTTTGTCGCACGGCACGCACGCGAACTGCGCGATCAGATCGATTTTCTGCACACCTGGCTTCGCGACGGGCGCGGCGCGAAAACCGACGAGACACTCCTGCGCGAATCGCCGCCGCACGTGCGCGATCGTATTTTTTTCTCAGACGACCCCATCGGCCAGCAGGGACAGGTCGCGTTTGTATTTCCCGGCTCGGGCAATCAGTTCACGGACATGGGCCGCGACCTCGGGTTGGAATGGCCGGAAGTATTTCGTGCGCAAGACGCGGAGAACCGGCGCCTGCACGATCAGTTTCGGCCGGAGATATTCTGGCGGCCGGAAAATGCCGAGACGGTACAGAAGGATTCACAGGCGGCGCTCTTTGGACAGGTCGCACTGGGAACGCTGACCAGCGACCTCATGCAGCGCTTCGGCGTACGCCCCGCGGCGGTGATTGGCTACAGCCTGGGCGAGACAGCAGGCTTGTTCGCGTTGCGCGCGTGGACCGACCGGGACTTGATGCTCGAGCGCATCCGGAACTCAACGTTGTTTACGGAAGACCTTGCCGGCGAATACAAGGCGGCACGCAAAACCTGGAGCGTGCCTGCGCATACGGCGGTCGACTGGGCTCTCGGCGTAATCGATCGGCCCGCGAAAGTGGTGCGGGCGGCGCTGAAGGATCATAAGAAGGTCTACCACCTCATCGCGAACACGCTGCACGAATGCGTTGTCGGCGGCGATCCGCACGCGATCGAGAAACTGGTGAAGAAACTCGATTGCGAATTTTTCCCGCTACACGGCGTAACGACGGTGCACTGCGAAGTAGCCAAGGAAGTCCAGGGGCCGTATCGTGAACTGCACGTCCTGCCGACGAACGCGCCGAAGGGGATCAAGTTCTACAGCGGCGCGTGGGGCACGGAATACCATGTGAGTACGGATACGGCGGCGGACGCCGTGCTCGCGCAGGCGATCTATGGCATCGACTATCCGAAGATGATCGAGGCGGCTTACGCCGACGGCGCGCGGATTTTCCTCGAGATGGGACCCGGCGGGTCATGCTCGCGCATGATCGGCACCATTCTCGAAAAACGCGCGCACGTGGCGCGTCCGCTGTGTGTGCAAGGGCGCGGCACGGCGGGACTCGTGTTGCGCATGCTGGGCAACCTGCTGGCCGAGCGCGTTCCCGTGGACCTCAGTGTGCTGTATGGACAGGATGCTGCGGTGGCGGCTTTTGTATCGGAGCCGAAACCGGCAAAAACGGTGAGTGTGAAAACGGGACGCGGACCGATCGCGGCGGTGATGCCGCCGCACAAGCCGGGAATGGCTTCCGATAAAACAGTACCGGTCTTGCAATCCTCCGCCGTATTTACGCCTCCGCACGTAGACGCGAAAAAATCGGAGTCGCAAAGTGAGAATGGCACTCCACGCGTTCGCAGAAATGACACGATACGGATTGCCACGCGGCCCGAAACTGTTGCTACGAAATCGAGTACCGTGCGAGTTCCGCTGGAGGCCGCCGGTGTAGTTGCGGCGTTGTCGCGCTCGGACGAAGCACACGGTGTAGCACACGAGAGTTACTTGCGGCAGGCGGAAATGGCGGGAGCAATTGCCGCACGGATTGCGGGACTGCAACAGCGGATTGCGGGCGCGATGGGCACAGGGGTAACTGTGGTGTCCTCCCCACTCCCGGTTTCGCAGACGGCGCGCATGGAACTCCAGGAAGTATCGATTCCAGCTGTGGTAAAAACGGCACCAATTTCGATCGCAATGCCGCGCAAGCTCGCGATGAACCGCGAGCAGTGTCTGGAATTCGCCATTGGATCGATCGCGCGATCACTCGGTGCGGCATGGGCCGCCGTGGACGCGCATCCTACACGCGTGCGGTTGCCGGACGAGCCGCTGATGCTGGTGGATCGGATTGTTGCTTTCGAAGGCGAGCCGCGCTCGATGGGCGGCGGACGCGTGATCACGGAACACGACATCCTGCCGGGCGCGTGGTATCTCGACGCTGGGCGCATCCCGACCTGTATTGCGGTCGAAGCAGGGCAGGCGGACCTGATTCTCTCGGCCTATCTCGGAATTGATTTCGAGACACGCGGTTTGGCGGTGTATCGCCTGCTCGACGCGCAAGTGACTTTCCATCGCGCGCTGCCCGGGCCGGGCGACACGATCCACTACGACATCCGCATCGAGCGATTCTTCCGGCAGGGCGCGACGTGGCTGTTCCGCTTCAATTTCGATGCGACGGTAAACGGCGCACCGCTGCTCACCATGCGCAATGGATGTGCGGGTTTTTTCACGCGCGAAGCGCTGGACGCCGGTGCAGGAATCATCCACACCGAGCTCGATCGGAGACCGCAGGCAGGCACACGGCCAGCTGACTGGCGCGATCTCGTACCGATGGCGCAAGAATCCTATTCGGACGAGCAACTGGCCTCCCTGCGCCGCGGCGATCTGGCGGGCTGCTTTGGCCCTGCGTTTGCCGGATTGGCGTTGCACGCTCCGGCAGGTCTGCCTTCGGGCCGGATGAAACTGGTCGATCGTATCCTCGATCTCGATCCGACGGGCGGGAAGTATGGCCTTGGGCAAATTCGCGGCGAGATGGATGTCCATCCGGACGACTGGTTCCTCACCTGCCATTTCGTCGATGACATGGTGATGCCGGGCACCCTGATGTACGAGTGCTGCCTGCACACCTTGCGCGTCTACCTCGCGCGCATGGGCTGGATCGGCGAGGCGGACGGTGTGGTGTACGAGCCGGTACCCGGAGTGGCGGGTCAGCTCAAGTGCCGCGGCGAAGTGAACCGTGGCACGAAAAAAGTCGTGTATGAAATCGCCATCAAGGAACTGGATTACAACCCAAGCCCCTATGTGATTGCTGACGCGCTGATGTACGTCGACGGCAAACCCGCCGTCGAGATGCTCAGCATGTCGCTGCAGTTGACCGGACTGACCCGCGAAGGACTGGAATCGCTCTGGTCGAACGCTGGCGCCGTTGCACCGCTCCCGGCGAAGCCGCTCTACGATCGCGACAAGGTTCTTGCCTTCTCGACGGGAAAGCCCTCGGAGGCCTTCGGCGATCGCTATAAAATCTTCGACAGCGAACGGGCGATTGCGCGTTTGCCGCGGCCGCCATTCCAATTCCTCGATCGCGTAGTTGAAGTGAAGGGCGAGCCGTGGGTCATGCAGGCGGGCGCCGAGGCGGTAGCGGAATACGATGTGCCGGAACGTGAATGGTACTTCGATGCGGACGGCCAAGGCGCGATGCCGTTTGCCGTGCTGCTGGAGGCGGCACTTCAGCCTTGCGGCTGGCTCGCGGCGTACATGGGTTCCGCATTGACGAGCGATATCGATCTGCGATTCCGTAATCTCGGCGGCAGCGCGGTGCAGCGCGCCGCGATCACGCCGGGCATGGGCACGCTGCGCACGCACGTGAAAAGCACGGGCGTGTCGAAGTCGGGCGGGATGATTATCCAGCACTACGCATTTGATGTGCGCTGCGCAGGCCGCGAGATCTACAGCGGCCAGACAAACTTCGGGTACTTCTCGGCCACGGCACTGGCGAACCAGATCGGTATCCGCGACGCAAAGTTGTATGAGCCGACCGCGGCCGAGCGCGCCGTGACGCCGGCCTTCCCCTATCCTCGCGGCGGGGCGTATCCGGCAGACGTATGGCGCATGGTGGAAACCGTTGACGCCTATGCGCCGCAGGGCGGGCCGCATGGGCTGGGCTACATCCGCGCGGGGATTCCGGTGGACCCAGGCGCGTGGTTTTTCCAGGCGCACTTCTACCAAGATCCCGTATGGCCAGGTTCGCTCGGTCTTGAAGGCTTTCTGCAACTGATGCGCTACCTCGCGCGCGAGCGTTGGGGTGCGGGGCCGGATGCGCGCGTCGAATGTGTCGCGCTCGGCGAAGAGCACCGCTGGATTTATCGCGGCCAGGTTGTGCCGACGGACCGGCGCGTAATCATCGAGGCCGCGGTCACCGCTGTCGACGACAATGCCCAACTGCTGCGTGCGGCCGGACATCTCATGGTCGATGGCCGCGTCATCTATCGCATGGAAAATTTCGCCGTGCGGCTGCTCGATCGGTAGTTCATGAAATACTCACGCGTGCATATCAACGCCATTGGATACGAGTTGGCGCCGGTCGTCGTGAGTTCCGACGAACTCGAAGAGCAAATCGCGCCCGTTTACTCAGCGCTCCGCATGCCGATGGGCCAGCTCGAAGCGCTGACCGGCATTGCCGAGCGGCGCTGGTGGGCGAAGGACTATTCTGTCGCGAAGGGTGCGGCGATCGCCGGTCAACGCGTGCTGCAGCGCACCGGGATTTCTCCCAGTGACGTCGGTGCACTCATCTACGCAGGTGTCAATCGCGAGAATTTCGAACCCGCCACCGCGTGCCATGTCGCCGCGGAACTCGGCGTGCGCGGGGGCGCGGGAATTTACGACATCAGCAATGCCTGCCTCGGCATGTTAAACGGCATGTTCGATATCGCAAACCGCATCGAGCTGGGCCAGATTCGCGCGGGAATGGTCGTCTCTTGCGAGACGGCGCGAGAGATCAACGACATCATGATCGCGCGCATGAATGAAACACCGACGATGGAGCTCTTCGCAAAGTCGCTGGCTACGCTGACCGGCGGCTCTGGCGCGGCCGCCGTGTTGCTGACGGATGGATCCTTCGGCGCAGGTCACCGTCTGCTCGGCGGCGTGCACGTCGCGTACCCGGAGCACTTCGGCCTGTGCTCGTGGGGTCTGGAATCGCGCAATGGCAACTATGCGATGCCCATTATGAAGACAGACGCGCCGGCCGTCCTAAAGCATGGAGTCACACTCGGCGAAGCGACTTGGCGGTCGTTCCTCACGGAGCTCGGCTGGAACGGCGCAGACGTGGACAAAGTGATCTGCCACCAGGTTGGGCATGCGAACAAGGAAACCATTCTGAAGGCCATTGGCATATCGCCGGAGAAAGACTTCTCGACGTACCCGTTCCTCGGAAACATGGGGACTGTCTCGCTGCCGATCACCGCGGCGCTCGCGGATGAGCGCGGATTCCTGCGGCGCGGCGATCGCGTCGGCATGCTCGGGATTGGCAGCGGGCTCAACTGCCTCATGCTTGGCGTCGAGTGGTAGGCCGCCCGATGCGCGCAATTCCTAAGACCTTGTATCC
>SXGT01705036.1_pt1 | contig 10963 bp, 9 predicted proteins | sample 3176221 | NCBI WGS metagenome assembly SXGT01 (sample SAMN11356862, study PRJNA531348) | freshwater metagenome | isolation source: freshwater sample F1-120 | place: China: Fuxian Lake, Yuxi | collected 2017-12-25
ACCCAACAAGCGGAGCTTACGGAGTTCGAACACATCCACAAACGCTAATTCACTTATTCGGTTTTGAACAACTCCTGCCCGTCTTCACGATGTCGGTAACCGCACACCATCAGGCCTGGCCGGCCCAAGCTCTGGCCGGCAGATTGCTTATTCTTCGGGTCGCGATAACCAATCCGAACCAAACGGCGGGCTTTATCAGTCGTATTGATATAAGACCCATGAATAGTGTTGATGCAAAAACACACCACGTCGCCGCGTTTGGCGGGCACAGGCACCGTGTCTTCGAGTCGATATTGTTCCAGTGGTAGATGGGGGGTGCATGGTCCGTCATGGGTCATAGTGATGTGCTCCAATGCACCCAACTTGTGCGAGCCATTCAGAAAGCGAATTTCGCCATTTTCATGCCGGGTGTCATCCAAGTGAACCAGAACATCGACATACCTGCCATTCTCATGCATGTAAAACGGGTGGTCCTGATGCATAGGGAAAGGGTGCCCGGTAGACGGCGGTTTGATATGCAAGGTTGAGTGATGAAGCTCCACAATTGGACCAAGCAAATCACTCATAGCTTCGCACAATTTTGCGTGTGTCACAGCACCTAGCCATGCTGCAGAATAAAAATGAAGATCATGCATAGCAGTTAGCTTTGACTTTGCCTCGACCTCGGCATCCATGTAGGCGCGTCGCCACGGACCAGTCCAGCCTTGATCGGTCACTGCCCATTCCCGCACGAGTCTATCGAGCTCGCTTGAAAGTTTATTGATTTCAACGGCACTAAATACTTGTGGAATGTGAAGATAGCCATATTCGTCATAAAACGCTAGTTGTTCGCGCGACAGCATATTTAGATCCTCGTCAATACAGATTTAGGGATAGGGAATTCAAGCACTCTTGCACCTGTAAATAGTACAGTCTACTCCTGAGGAAGTCAAGTGCAACCTTGCACATCATTCCCACATCATCACATGGCGGAAGACCACTTTATATTTTTTGTTGAAATTTTCAAGAGATAAGAGCCAACTATATGCAGAAATTTCACATTGTCTTGAATACAGCATCTGCAGTCGTAAACTTTCAGTGCGCCCCGCGAAACACCAGCCCCTGCCGCCCCTGCGCCACCACCCCGTCCAGCATGCACAAATGCAAATGCATGTGTGCGTTCAGCGTCGCGCCAAAGCGGTGCACAAACAACACCCCGCCGCTGCGGCCTGCTGCCGCCGTGCTTGTGCTCGCTCCCGCTGGCGCGCGCTGCACTTCGCTCACCGCGATCCCCGCCACCCGCTTCAAGCAGTCTGCATCACGGTCCAAAAAGTAGCGCAGGCGCTTCGGAAATACCACCACCCACTGCATCACTGCCGCACTGCCACTGCTGGAAACACATGCTCCACCATGCGCCGTGTGTTGCAGCCCGGGCACATCCCGCGCCCCTTGCACGAATACGCTACCAAAAAGTCCTGGCCGCACTTCTCACAGCGCGCCCTCACTGCCGAAGTGTTAGCAGAGAAGCTCGAACAAGGCTAATTGCGAATCGAGGAAGCCCGCCTCCTCATGGACCGCATTCTCTACCTCAATGGACCGCTGTTCTGCTCGAAGCCCACTAACCCGTCTTGAAGCGACAACTCGGAGACTGTTTCCACGAGATTGGATGTCCCGCTATGGTCTTCGCCCTGTACGCCGGCGGTCGCCACATCCCTATTGCTCGTACAGTTTCTCAAAGGCTTTGAGCAGCGCCGGATTGTCGCCACGAACATAGACCGGAATATGCTCAATGGGCGCATGAGCCTTGACGGTCTGCCCTCCCGCGAGTTTCTTACCCGTCCACGCATCCGTCCAATCCGTTCCGGCCGGCAAGTAGACTTCCCTGCTTCGCGCCTCGAATTTCACGATGGGAGCCACCAGCAGATCCGGTCCGAACAGGAACTGGTCTTCAATCTCGGTTGTTATTGGGTCCTTCTCAAAGTCAAAGAACACTGGCCGCATGGGGGGCACTCCTTTTTGCGACGCCAGTTTCATCTGCTCCATCACGTAGGGACGCAGGCGCTCCCTGAGCATGATCGCGGCCCGGACATGGGGGTAGGTATCGCCGCCAATCGTCCACGCTTCGTTGTTGGGCCGCGTCATATCGCCATGCGTCCGGAAGACGGGGGTGAACACACCATACTGGTACCAGCGGATCATCAGTTCATGAAAGCGCGGGCTTGAGTTGTCCTTCGTAATAAAGCCGCCGATTTCGCTGGCTCCCCATAGGATGCCGCTCATCGCGAGGTTGAGTCCCGCTTTCATGTATTCCTCGAGATGCTCAAATGACGAAAAAATATCGTGCGCGGCGGGAGCGGCCCCCCAGCGCTGACTGCCGGCCCAGGAACTGCGGCAGATCGTAACCACTTCCATTTCACCAGCTGAAACCAATCCTTCGTAAATATTCTTCTGATGGGCCACAGGGTAGTAGCCGTGCGCTTCCGTGGCGGGTGCGATGTGGTATTGCACCTGGTCGTACTCCTGAATCTCGTGGAAGTCATCGCTGGGATCAAGCCAGAAGGTTCGAATGCCCAAATCGACATAGTTCTGCTTCCACTTGCTCCAGAGAAACTTGGCGGCTTCTGGATTGGTCGGATCGTACTGCCGCGCGCCCTCGCCTAGGAATCGCGCCCCGGGAATGTTGTCGCGGCTTCCTGAGATGGGAGTGTTCTTGTAGTGAATGAAAAGGTCGTGGTCCCGCATGTAGGCAAAGTTTTCGCTCTCCGGCACCACAAAAATCCAAGGCGAGATCATGATCCGGATGCCGAGGTCGTTCATCTCTTTGACCATAGCCAGAGGGTCGGGCCAGTACTTGGGGTCCAGCTTCCAGTCGCCAGTATGCTCCCAGTGCAAGAAGTCAATCACCAGCACGGACACGGGCAGATTGCGCCGCTTGAATTCGCGCGCCACGCCGAGGAATTCATCCTGCGTCTTGTACCGCAGCTTGCACTGCCAGAGCCCGGACGCCCAGTAGGGGAATTCCGGCGCGTGGCCGACTACGTCCGCGTAGTGCTCCATGATCTCCGCGTAGGAATCCCCGGCCGTAATGTAGTAATCGAGCTGGCGGCACCCGTAGGAGACCCAGCGCGTCCGATTGTTTCCAAACTCTACTCGTCCGAGCGAGGGGTTGTTCCAAAGCATACCGTAACCAAGGCTCGAAACCACAAAGGGCACCACGTGCTTGACGTGCCGCTGGTAGAGATCGATGACCGAACCCTTCAAATTCACTCCGCCCGTGGCGTTGAGGCCCATACCATAGAAGCGCTCACCCTGACGTGGCGCCAGATGGAGTTCCGACAGAAAGAGGCCATCGCCGTTGGGCTTGAACGTGCGCGTGCCAGGATTGTGCGCGCCCACGACGTAGTCGTACTCGCCCACAATGAGTGCCTTCTTGTCACCGATGTGCTTGAAGAACTGCAGGTGGCCCTTCTGGGTATAAATATCGTGGATCTGCGCGGAAACCTTCCCATTTCGGATGGTGGCTTCCGTCGGAGTGATTTCAATCTGGCCCTTGGTCGCAGAGGGAATATCCAACGCCCAGTCCGAGGTCTGACCGCCCCCGCGGGGTACCACCCGCACCCGAAGGCCATCTTTCCCCCATGCATCGATCATCACCGTCTGGCCTTGATCGGTGTAAACCAACCGGCCATTTTCGTTTCGTGCTCTCAAATCGCCGAATTTCATAAAAAATTCAAGCTCCCAACCCCCTACTGTTTATAAAAGCCGGCCACGCAGTATTCAAGTTCCACCCTGCACTAGCTTCAGCCTGGCCGCTTCCCAATGTTCAATGATCACTTTTGTTCGATATTCTCAAATAGCTACGGACAAACTCTTATGTTGCGCCACTCAGCTCAACGCCGCGGTTCCAATCACTGGTTTTGTCTCCGCCATTTCAAACGAGGTGGATAAACGAAGATTCCATGGCGGCGTACTACTTGCAACAATAGGAATAATTGGCGTCAAACTGCTCGGAACCACACGCGCATTTCACCCGGAGTGCGGTTATCCCACGTTGCATAGGGCACCGCAGTTACATCCGTTGTCACTGCTGTTGATGGCCGGCCGCGGCGATATAGCACATCCTCACTCCAACCTTCATCATCAACAACGGTGCCTTGTCCACGCAACACCGTAACGCCGCCCAGTAAATCGCTATGGTGTTCAATCATAAACCGATCCAACTGGTCAGCATTCAGGGCAATCCGATCTAGGCCAATGTTTCCGTTGTCCACGCCTTCCATGCAATAAACAATGGGTCCGCGTTGCAGCGCAAACCGACCCTGCGTTTGGCGAACATTTGGATTCGCATAGACCGCTTGCACCGGCATTTCCAGGTCTAAGCCCAGCCGGTCGCCGCTGTGCCACTCGTGTGTCACCGCCACATAGCCGTTTTTGGGGTCTGCGCTGTGCACCAGCCTTCCATTGACTGTCACCTGCCATCGGTCACACCAGCCCGGAATGCGCAAGTACAATGTAAAGGTTTGCGGTTGCTCAAGCGATAGCTCTAGCATCACATTGCCGTACCACGGATACTCGGATGTCAGCCGCACACGAACCACCTGTCCGCCCACCAAAATACTGGCGATGTTCTGAGGGTAGAAGTGTAGCCAAAGACCATCAGCCGAAGTTGAATACACATAGTTTCCCAGACTAGCCAAGATACGGCCCAGGTTCGGCGGGCAGCATGGACAATCAAACCAAGGCGTTCTGTGGTGATCGCCGGCACTTGCCAAGGGGTTGACATAAAAAAAGTGCCTGCCGTCTAACGACACTCCGCTGATGAACCCGTTATACAAAGCCGTCTCAATGATATCAGCGTATTTCCCCTCGCCAGAAATTTGCAGTAAGCGATGGTTCCATAGTATCAAGGCGATTGAGGCACAAGTTTCGGCATAGGCGCTTTCATCAGGTAAATCATAATCAGTGGTAAATCCCTCGTTATGGCGGGAAGGCCCAATACCACCGGTTAGGTACATCTGCTTATAGACCAGGTTTACCCACAATCGCTCGCAAGTCTCCAACAAAGTAGAGTCATTGCACGCGGATGCCAAATCCGCAACGCCGCACATCAAATACATCACTCGGACAGCGTGCCCCACGACCTTGCTCTGCTGCCTTATTGGTGCATGCGCCTGACAATACTCATATGTGCGCGCCCAAAAATTTTTAGGGTCGTCACCCCGCTTAGCTGCCTCGACGTCAAAGTAATGCGGGTTCGACTGACCGCGCTCCTCTATCATGAACTGAGCAAGTTTGAGGTAGCGGCCTTCACCCGTGGACTGGCTAAGCCGCACCAGAGCCAATTCGATTTCTGGATGGCCATCGTAGCCCCGGTTCTGGCCCGCCAGCGAGCCAAAGGCGCGATCAATGTGGTCAGCGTATCGACAAAGGCAGTCCAAGAGCTTCGTGTGTCCAGTAGCCTGCTGGTGGGCAACAGCCGCCTCTATCAGATGCCCTGCACAGTACAGTTCGTGCCAGTCACGCAGATTTTTCCAGCGCATCTCCGGCTGGGCGACCGTAAAATGGGTATTGAGATAACCATCTGGCTGTTGTGCACTTATGATTTTGTCGGCTACTTCGTCGACTATGCGAGCAAGAATTGGATCGGGATGTGTGATGAGCGAATAGCACGCAGCCTCCAACCACTTAGCTGGATCCGAGTCACCGAAAATCAACACAATTGACGACGGAACTGCCCGGTCAAAGTCGAGATCGAAAGCGGGGATGCGGCCGCTCTCGACACACATCTGGTACATATGCGGAATTGAAACACATCGATTTACCTCTTGACGTGGCGCCCAAAAGTTGTCATCAAGCTTCACATTAGTAAATGATACTGGAATAAGCTGACAGTCGGCGGATTTAGCCATTAATGACACTCCAATAAAAAAGGGGAAGTTGGTTACTGCGCTTGGGAAATAGCACCTGCCTAGACCCAATTTTCCAAATAGATTTGCGTCCCATACTAAAGAATACCACATTTCACCGGTCTACGACAAAGCACTAGGTATTTGACACAGAACTAAAAATCGACTACCATATAAGTGTGTCCAGTAAATATTTTTTAATTTCAATCTAAACGCCTTATTACGCGCCGAGGTTTTATGTGAACATCAATCTTGAGTAAATTGCCAATTGCAGTTCGAATTAGAATAAATTTTTTTACAAAGGAGAAATCGATCAATGAAGACAATAAGTCGTCGCACGTTTCTTGAGCAATCCGCTATTGCCGTTGGTGTAGGAGCAACGGGAGCTCTAGCAGCATCCTGCACTCCAGCTGCACCAGTGGAGAATAAGTCTGCCGCAGCAGTAGCTGAAAAAATTACACTCCGTTATACCCATTGGGGAAATGAAGACGAAAAGGCATCTACCGGAGCCTTGTTAAAGAAGTTTGAGCAATTAAACCCTGGCATCACCGTTGAGCAAATTCATATACCTGAGGCTGGGGATCCCTTCCTCCAAAAATTGACTGCAATGGCGGCGAGTAACACGCTTCCAGACGCATCGCTTTTCCCTGACAATAATGCCTTGGATTGGGCACTGAAAGATATGTTCCTTGACATATCCGGCGAATTTGTCGGCGACCACGAAAAATTGGAGGCAATACAGTATCGCTTGCCAAATGGACAGATGTTCTCGGCCTCAGTCGCCAATGAGATCATGCTCCTTTGGTACAACAAAGATGTTTTTGACACAGACAAACAACCATATCTGCCAATAAAGGGCGCCGATTCCATGCAATGGGACGATTTCATAAAACTTGCCAAGTTCTTAACCGTCGATATTAAGGGAAATCGGGGCGACTCCGCGAATTTTGACCCTGACAATATTGACAGATTTGGATTTCAAATGGGACTATGGTTTATGCCAGTAAACACCATCGTCCGATCTGCCGGAGGCGACTGGACAACAAGAGACTACAAGAAACTGACACTAGACTCCCCCGAAACTATAGCCGGACTGCAGTTGGTTTCAGACTTGATGAACGTTCACCACGTAATGCCAAAATTGACATCTGGTGGTGGCATCAGCGATGTTAGCACCGACAATGGATTGCTATCTAAAAAAATCGCTATGAAGATGGACGGGCAATGGGTGCTAGAGACTTTAGCAAAGGTCAAAAAAGAATCAAAACTGAACTTCGGCATTGGTGTTCTTCCCTTTGTAAAGGAAAAAGTTACAACTTCTATTGGCGGCCCAATTTGCGCATTCAAAGCCTCGAAGCATCCAGCTGAAGCTGCGCGGCTTGCTGCCTTCGTCATGGATCCGGAGCAAGCGATTAAAGTAATTCAAGGTGGTTTGTGGATGCCTAACGAAAAGCGCTGGTACACAGACCCAGCCTTGCTTTCACAGTGGATTGACAACGATGCTCATCCAGAAGAATATAAATCAGCAGTTGTAGACTATGCGCTTGGCCATGTGACCCACCCCCTGTGGGCTTTCAGGGCACCAGGCTTCAACGGCTTTGATCAAATACTTTCGCCCGCGCTCCAAGATGTGTGGCAGGGTAAAAAGACGGCAGCGGAGGCAGTCACAGAAATAATGCCAGTTGTTCAAGCTTACTTTGACAAGGAAGTTACCCCGCTAATGGGCTAGCCTCTGCACAGATCCGAGACAAATAGTAGCATCGGCGGTGCCTTTCGGGCACCCGCCGATGCTACTATCTTTGTACAGTACCTATAAATTACCGTTACAAAAGACAGACCGAATACCATGACTTCGACACACTTTAATCTCCCAACAGCATCTAAATTGCAGGGCACTGTTCGATCAGATTTCTTCACAACTTATCAAAGAAACGCTATCGCGGGATATTTGTTCACTCTACCAGCGACGATTGGTTTTTTTGTTTTCGTGCTGGGCCCAATGCTAGCAACACTATATATTAGTTTCACAGATTGGCCAGTAATTGGGGAGATCGAGTGGATTGGGCTCGAGAATTACACTAATTTAGCCACAACGAATCCCTTCTTTGGGAAATCACTGACCGTTACAAGTTACTTTGCTTTGGCGAGTATTTTTTTGCGCTTAACTTATGCCTTTACCATTGCTAGCATCCTCAACTTTGACATTCGCGGAAAAGCCATTTACCGTACATTGTTTTATATGCCGTCAATTGTGCCAATCGTTGCCTCCGCAATGATTTGGTCATGGGTCTACAATCCAGACTTTGGGCTGCTTAATTGGATATTGAAAGCGGTCGGACTTCCAGCGTCTCGCTGGTTATCAGGTTCAGAAACAGCTATACCTTCAATGATCCTAATGGAAATCTGGGCATCCAGTAGCACTATCTTAATCTTTCTGGCAGGGTTGCAAGGGGTACCTCGTGAATTATTGGAGGCAGTGGAAGTAGACGGGGGCAATTGGTGGCACAAACTAACAGCAGTGACCATGCCCCATATGAGTCCATATATTTTGTTCAATCTGATACTCGGTTTTGTGGCAGCGTACCAAGTGTTTGCCAATTCATTTGTTATGACTGGTGGCGGTCCAAGCAACTCGACTCTGTTTCTTGTCTTGCTAATTTACCGCGAAGCTTTTACTAATAATAATATGGGCTTGGCTTGCGCAATAGCGTGGATTCTATTCTTAATAATAGCTGCGGTAACAGGATTGCTATTTCAGAGCTCACGGCGCTGGGTATATTACTATGGGGAGGACAGATGAAACGCAAAAGTCTCGTTCAACAGGCTGCTTTATATAGCTCTTTACTGGTTGGGGTATTTTTCTCGTGCATCCCATTGTTTTGGCTGATACGAAGCTCCCTCATGACACTGTCTGAACTCTATATATACCCGCCCTTGTTTTGGCCTCAAACCAACCGCTGGCAAAACTATTATGATGCAATGACGGTCGCAAACTTCCCGCTTTTCATTCAGAATACCATCTCCATTTTGATCCCGGTTATGTTCGGCACCCTAATTACAAGCGCGCTGGCAGCCTATGGGTTTGCACGCATTCGCTTTCCCTACAAAAACATATGGTTTGCTGCAGTAATTAGTAGTCTTCTCCTGCCTTACGCCGTCACAATGATTCCCACCTTTATAATGTGGTCACGTTTTGGTGCGATCAACACCTTTTATCCGTTGTGGGTACCTGCATGGTTTGGCGGGGGCGCCTTCAATATTTTTCTGTTACGGCAGTTTTTTTTGAGTATTCCCAATGAGATTGAAGACGCTGCCGTGTTAGACGGGGCTAACCACTTCGATGTTTTTTGGCGAATTATGCTGCCACTGGTGCGCCCAGGCTTGATCGTAATTGGGATATTCACATTTCTCAACGTCTGGAATGATTTCTTGAATCCCTTGCTCTATTTAAATGACGAGGAGAAGTTTACGGTTGCCCTTGGTTTGAATACATTCAAAGGTACATACGCGACCGATTGGCATTTATTAATGGCGGCTTCCGCAATCGTGGTCATTCCGCCGATCATTGTATTTTTTATTGGGCAGCGGTATTTTCTTGAGAGTGCCACATTAAGTGGAATGAAGCTCTAGGTCTGTAACCCAGACAGTATACATCTGATGGGGTTACGAATACGAAATTTTTTGCATTATGTCCGCCGTACAAGCGGCCCACAATGCCCGCCTGAATCGAAATTAGGAGCGCCGCAGCGCACTGATCTAGGAAGCTAGTTGCTCTGGCATAAGCCCGATTACTGACTTTGGTTTTGAAAAATCTCTCGGACTGCCTATTGGCCTTAGGCGAATGGCCTAGAAAGAGTATGGCGCAGTCCGAGATACCTGCAAACATCACCGATAGCAGCACATCATTGAATATTATCATCCCCACAATAAGGGAGGTGATTGAGTGGATGACTGCATGATGCGAGATACTGCACGCGCTAGCCTCTATTTGTTAAAGCAAAATATCGCATTGCTATTTTGCGGGAAATTATCAATAAAGGGGTACCTACCACTAGCCCAACGCAATTATAAAGTCGCTCTTATGTTTGGATTGCCGCCGCCTACCACCGCAAATTTTCCACAACCTCTGAACTACCAACTGCAGTTGAAGCAATTATGCGAATAAGTTTTCTTGACTACGTTACCATGACACTCACCAGCCCTAAGTGCTTGTTGCCGCACTTGTCCGCGGGCGCCAGTTGTGACAATTCCTGCCGCAAACTAATTAGTTTTACGATTGAGCAAGCCCATTTTCCTGCACGCTGACAATAGAAGGACACTATCGCTCAGGATACCGCAACATATTAATTTACTACAGCAGAGTAGCCAACAAGCAGTAACCAGTCGATTTAAAAAACCAAAGTACGGTTGAATCTAGCTGGAGTTTTGTATGCCGCCCGTTAGCTGGAGGCACAGAAGTCTCCTGAGATCGTCCGAATCTTATGGAACCCCTTTACCGAGTATCAGAGCCCCTTACTCAAATGATAAAACAGATCATTCCATCTTAACTTATCCTTGAACTCTGCGATGCGGGTGTTCTCGTCAATAAGCAAGAATTCAATACCAGCTATCTCGGAAAAGTCTTGCAGATGTTGCGCTGTAACCGAGTAACAAAAGCCAGTGTGATGAGCGCCACCCGCGTGGATCCAAGCCTCTGCCCCAATCTTAAGGTTGGGGCGCGGAACCCAAAGAGCGCGCGCCACCGGCAGCTTTGGCAAGGGAGCATTGGTCGGCACAACATCAACCGCATTGACGATCATACGGAAACGCCCACCCATATGGACTATGCTCGCGTTAACCGCAGGGCCCTGCATAGAATCAAATACCAAGCGGACAGGATCTGCCTTTCCCCCAATCCCGAGCGGGTGAATCTCCAGCTTAGGTGTGTGAGCCGCAATGGACTCGCAGATTTCGAGCATATGCGCTCCAAGAACCTTGTCGCCCTTAGCACAAAAATGATAGGTGTAATCTTCCATGAAACTGACTCCGCCAGGCAAGCCATGGTTCATCACCTTCATCGCACGCACGAGAGCGGCGGT
>SXGT01195436.1_pt1 | contig 10962 bp, 6 predicted proteins | sample 3176221 | NCBI WGS metagenome assembly SXGT01 (sample SAMN11356862, study PRJNA531348) | freshwater metagenome | isolation source: freshwater sample F1-120 | place: China: Fuxian Lake, Yuxi | collected 2017-12-25
AAGTCGAAGCCGAGATCATTGAAGCGCCCAGTTTACGGCAACAATGTCATTGGCTAGCTCTGGCCTTTGTCCCATCCAGCCTGTTATTGGGGCTGACACAATACATCAGCACCGATAGCGACTCGAGCTGCTCGCTGCCGCCGTCTTCGCTGTCCGAGGGCTTGATCCAGGAGATCGCCGAGAAGACGCGGCGCCTGGCGCGCGCGCTGCAGGTCAAGGGCCTGATGAACGTGCAGTGGGCCGTGCGCGGCACCAAGGTCTACATCCTCGAAGCCAACCCGCGCGCGTCGCGCATGGTGCCGTTCGTCAGCAAGGCGATCGCGCAACCGCTGGCGAAGATGGCGGCGCGCATCATGCTCGGCGAGTCGCTGAAGCAGGTCGGCACGATCGAACGGTTGGAGCCGCCGTACTTCTCGGTGAAGGCGCCGGTGTTCCCGTTCAACAAGTTCCACGGCGTCGACACGCTGCTCGGCCCGGAGATGAAGTCGACCGGCGAAGTGATGGGCATCGATGTCTCGTTCGGCACCGCGTTCGCGAAGGCGATGGTCGGCGCCGGCAACACGTTGCCGAAGGACGGCAAGGTGTTCGTGTCGGTGCGCGACGAGGACAAGCGGCTGATCGTGCCGCTGATCGACCGCCTGTATCGACTCGGCTTCCAGATCGTCGCCACCAGCGGCACGGCGCGAGCCCTGCAGAACGCCGGTGTGCCGGTGCAGCGCGTGCTGAAGATCCACGAGGGCCGGCCGCACGTGCTCGATCTGGTGCTCAACCGCGAGGTGCGGCTGATCATCAACACGCCGAACGGACGCCGCGAACGTTCGGACGATCGCCAGATCCGCAGCGCCGCGGTCAGCCACCGCATCCCGTGCATCACGACGCTGGCCGCCGCGGCGGCGACGATCCAGGGCATGGAAGCGTGGCTGAAGCTGCCGCTGGCGGTGACGCCGCTGCAGGACTACCACGCGCAGCTGCCGGCGATCGTGCAGGCGTGAAGTCGGCGAGGAACGCTTCGCCAAGCCCGCGTTGGCGCCCCTCGTAGAACTCTGCCGCGGCAGTCGCTTCCTCGGCCGCTGCATCGCCGACGAACGACCTCACGGCAGGTGGCGCAAGCGTTCGCGAATCTCCGCGCGCACGACATCCCAACTGCGCGCCTGCATGGCGCCGCTCTCGTAGGTTGCCTGGCGCGCGTCGATCTCGCGAACTTGGGCCGCTGTGAGCGGCAACGTGTCGGGTGATGCCAGGAAGCTCTCCCATGCAGCGTCCAGCAACTGCAACCGCTCGGCATCCGTCAAACTGGCCCAGTCGATCTTGGGCAATCCCAGCACGGCACCTTCCGCAATCAGGGCACAGGGGTGACCCCTACTTGGATCACCACGTCACGGCATCCTGCCGATCCAAAAGCCCCGTCGTCCAGCCGCCCACTCCGACCTTCTCCGTCAGGTCGAACCGCCTGATCGCCGCAGATTCCTCGGCGCGGTGCAACCGTTCGGCGCGAGCGGGCACCAAGGCAGTCGATGCACACTGCCCCCACCCTCCGTCTCTCCGACCGGATCCGGCACGCGCTCCGTCTGCGGCACCACTCGCCGCGCACCGAGGAGGCCTACCTGCACTGGCTGCGCCGCTTCTGGCACTTCACCGACCGCCGCGATCCCAAGGCTCGCTGGAGCCATTGCGTGATCCCGACGCGTTCGCAGCTTGCCTCGATTGTGTCATGGCGAAGTCGTGGGTCGTCTACAGCAAGCCGCCGTTCGGCGGCCCCGAGCAGGTGCTCAAGTACCTGGCGCGCTACACGCACCGCACAGCCATCGGCAACCGTCACATCGTCGACATCGATGCCACCACCGTGAAGTTCCTCTGGCGCGACCGGGCAAACGACAACCGGCGGCGCACCATGGCTCTGCCCGGGGTCGAGTTCCTGCGGCGGTTCCTGCAGCACGTGTTGCCACGCGGCTTCACGCGTCTGCGGCACTACGGCTTCCTCGCCAACCGCGCACGGGCGACTCGGCTGGCGGAATGCAGGCTGCGACTCGGAACTCCGATGCCGGAGGCGCTGACTACCGAAATTGCTCCATGCAATCCTCACAACGACGGCTGCCCGGCCTGTCGCAGTGGTCGACTCGTTCGGCAACCCTGGTCCTTCGCCAAAGCGCCGGAGATCGCCGACTCTTCATGACCCTGTTGCGGTGCAACACCTGGCGACGATGCAAACCCGACCTCGGGCATGGCTCCGCTGTGCCCGCGCTGCGCAGAACAGCGAAGACCACCGCCTCGAACACGATCAGAAAGCGTGTCCGACCCCGGACCATGTCTCTCCCAAGCTGGTCCGACTCGCTGCTCCAGCGGGAAGCGCACCATCCTGAGCTCCAACCCGTTGCGCAGGCCGGCAGGCCCGGATCGAATGCCCATAGGCGTATCGCCGCGGCTTCGTCCAACTGATCCCATCCGGAAGAAGTCGCGTCACGCCCGCCGCCGATGCCGAGCACTCGGCGCGACTTCCTCCGGATAGGATCCTGTTCGTTGGGCGAACGACGGCGACAACTATGGCACGAAGATGCGGACGCTTGAGTAGTGTGTGGCTCGCGGGTTGCCTCCTTGCTGGATGCGCTGCGCCCAAGACGGCGTTTGTTTCCGCAGTGAGTGATCCGGACCGTGGTATTCCACCGCAGGCAAGAGTGGGTGTATTTGTTGACGAGCAGTACAGCCTGGAAGATAGGCGGCTCGGCACGCTGCTCGCGGAGCAATTGCGCAAGGTTGGATTGGTTGTAGTTCCCGTCCCCGAGTGCGACCTTGTCATCGCATACTCGACACGTGAGCTTACGTCACGCATTGACACCACGACCCCAGTGTCCACGCCAAGCACGACGCTTGGCAATATAGGTGAGTTTGCCTATTGGCAGACGCATTACTCGACTACCTGGGTGCCGACATCTTATGACTACACAGTAAAAGGTGTCTGGCTGCGGGCCTACGTCATGAGCGACGTGCGAACAGGTCGTGCCAATACAGTCTGGGAGGGCTACATCGGAGGTGACGAAGCCGAGTTCGAGAAAGACCCGGCTGGCTTTGTCGGCACTCTCGTCGCCTATTTCGGTCGCGACCACAAGGGGCGCACGCGGCTGACCAGGAGCACGTCGCCCAACAAGCCCAAGCAGCCGATCGGCGCCCCGAGCGGCGCCGACGGCTGATGGGCAAAGACGTTGGGCGTGCAGGACCATGAGCATCTGCGCCGACATCAAGGCCGCCCGTGACGCTGGAGTAGTTCGGTGTGGGCTTTCTCGGGGCGATGCATCCCTTGGCGAGCTTGCTGGAGAGTTCAGCCTGTCCACGGATCCACGGATGCGTCCTGCTATCACGAGATCAGCGCTGATGCGGCTCGCCGGCTGGCCTTCCTGATCCTGACGCAAGACATGGCATGCAACGCTGCGATTGTCGCGCCCGCGTTGGCCAAGTCGCTCGTCGATCGGTTCTTTGCGTCGTTCGGCGATGCCGACGTTCACTTCTTCACCAACGGGACCTTCCACGAGGCGTCTGGTGAGAGAGTCACCTACTCTGTAGCCACATGGCAGCCGGCCACGGGCGCGACGTTCGACACTGGAGTCTTGGTCGTTGGCCCCGTTGCGTCAGGCGCCCTCTGGGTCGAGGATGGAGACTGACGCCCAACAAGACCTTGGACGAACGCAGACTGTCGTCTTCGCCCCCCCACAACCGAAGCCAGGTGGCTGCATGCCGTGCTGCGCGGCGCCGGGATCGTCGCCATCACCGGATTCGCGCTGATCGTGGATCGCCTCCGCACACTCTGACCCAAGTTCCAGCGTCGGAACGGTTTGCCGTCCCCACCTCCCTCTGTGTGCCCAATCCGCCGCATGCGTAATCAGCGCCCGATGCCGAGAACAACGCTCCTGGCCGTGGTCCTGACCCTCGCCACCCTGCCTTCCCTCGCCGCCCAGCACACCCAGAACGAAGCCGACCCGTGGCCGGCGTTCCAGAAGTTGTCCGCCGCGAAGCAGCAGGCCGCCGCTGCCGAGTTCGTCGCCGCACTTGCCGCCGCCACTGCCAATGAACATCTGCGCGCCGTCGCCGCACTGGCCCATGCCACCGACACGCCGCCGCCACCGCGCAAGAAGGCTCGCTCCGCCCAACGCGCAAAGCGCACCGTCGAATACCCGCACGAACCCGACCTGCTCGGCCGCCGCCTCGACTACGCCTTCGGCCTCGGCATCTTCGAACCGCGCACCACGCCTACGAACGCGGCGGCCAAGAACGCCAAGACCACCGACCCGATCGTGCTGCGCCACGCCCTTGTTGGCATCGCTCCCGATGCCGACAAGGCCCTCGCCGCCCTGCTGCACCGCCTCGACGCCGACACTCGCGGCGACGACTTCGCCGCCTTCCTGCACACGTGGCGCAACGGTGACGAGTCGTTCTATGAGGCCCTCGACCGCACCGCGGGCACCAAGGACAGCGTGTTCTTCTACGACGCGATGCTCGGCGACTTCCGCACCCAATTCGCGAAGGGGCACAGCGAACTCAACAGTTTGCAGAAGGCGCACGACGCGCTGCACGACGCCTTCCTCGCCTATCGCCAATACCGCGGCTTTCGCGAAGCGATCGCCTGGTCGCTGCTGCTGCCGCCCGACACGCCGCTACCGGCGCGGCTGCAGCGCTACGAAGCGAAAGCCGAAGGCACCTACTCGCTGCGCCAACAGATCGTGATGGCGAAGGCAGCCCACACCGGCGACCTCGCCGCCTTCGTCGAGACCATCGCGAGCCAGGCACCGCCGCTGCCGCAGCCGCTCTGGGCCACCGCCTACGATCCGTACCCGCCGTGGACCGCCTACTTCGCGTCACTGCAGCCGAAGATGATCGAGAGCGCCGGCTCGACCGACGCCTTCCTGCAACAGGCGGAAGGCGAACGCCGCGACGAAGCCGCCAACCTGCAGCGTCTCGCCAGCGAACGCATCGCCACGGCGCTCGGCGGCAAGGCCCACTGACGCGCGACGTTTGCCTCGCGCCTGCCGCCGGAGCCCACTACCATCGGCCGGCCATGACTGACGTCGCCCCCCGCCACGATTCCCCGCTCGCCAAGGAAGTCGCCAAGTTCTGCCTCGCGCAAGTCACCATCGCGCAAGCGAGCCGCGCGACCTTCCCGAGTTCGCCCCTGTGGGCCGCTGCCGCCAAGACCGGCACCGCGTTGTGGCTCGACACCGGCGACATCGACGCCGCGAAGGAGCTGTGGGTCCGCGAGTTCGTCGCGCTGACGACGAACAACACGCTGCTCAACAAGGAAGTGCAGAAGGGCATCTACGACCAGATGGTCCCGGCCGCCGCCGCGCTGCTGAAGAAGATCGCGCCGGAGATGTCGAAGGACCGCGCGATCCAGGAGATCGCGTTCATCCTCAACGCCGTGCATGGCCTCAAACTGGTGAAGACCTTCGACGCCGACGTGTCGGTTGAACTGCACACCGCGACCGCGCACGACGTCGACGCCGCCTACCAGTACGGCAAGCGCTTCGCCGCGATCTGCCCCGACCGCTTCATCGTCAAGGTGCCGCTGTCGGCCGCCGGCCTGCTCGCCGCGCGCCAACTGCACGACGACGGCATCCGCCTGAACTTCACGCTCGGCTTCTCGGCGCGCCAGAACTGGCTGATCGGGTCGCTGGCCAAGCCCCACTGGGTCAACGTCTTCCTCGGCCGCATCGGCGCCTTCCTCGCCGACAACAAGCTCGGTGACGGCAAGAACGCCGGCGAGAAGGCGACGCTGGCGAGCCAGCGCGGCCTGCGCCGCCTGAAGAAGGAGAAGGGCATCACGGTGAAGCAGATCGCCGCCTCGATGCGCAGCGGCCAACAGTGCGACGATCTGCTCGGCCTCGACACCTTCACCATGCCGACGGCAGCGGCGAAGGAGTTCTTGAAGGCGAACCCGGCGCCGGCGTCGCTCGCCGACCGCACCAGCAACGACCCTGCGGTCACCTGGGCGCCGGGAGCCGACGTGGCCGGCCAGCGCCTCGATTGCTTCTGGTCGATCACGCCGGCGTTCGAGAAGGCGGCGGCGGCGTGTGCCGCGCTCGACCCCAAGAAGGCGACGGCGGCCGACGTGCTGAAGACCCTGGCGGCGAACGGCGCCGGCGACCTGTTCCCGCAGTTCAGCAAGGACGAGGACGCGAAGCTCACCAAGGAAGGCAAGATCCCGGTGCTCGCGTCGTGGGCGGACCGCGTCAAGGCCGGCAGCGCGAGCTGGGACGGCCTGTTGTCGGCGGCGGCGCTCGCGAGCTTCACGCAGGACCAGCAGGCGCTCGACGACCGCATCCGCCGCTTCGTCTGAGCGCGGCGCGCCGGTTCCGCCGTCCCGGTCCCCGGGATGAGGTCCCGGGCAGCGAGGAACTCGACCTCGCCAACCTGGCAGGTGACGCGAAGCTGCGACGCATTCGCGCGGGCGCGTCCGCAACGGCCCCACCACCTGCGTTGGCCGGGAACCGAACTCCGAAGCCGGCATTGCTGCGCCGCTTCCCGACGATCGCCGGGCAATCCCCCGCTGCCACCGGCACAATCCGGTGAGCCGGGGCGCGCCGGCCAACGTTCGAGTTCGCCAGACCACGCTCATGCATCCGAACGCCCGTCGTCCGCTCCACCGGTTTCTCGCCACCATCGCCCTCACCGCGGCGCTCGCCGCGCAGGGCACCCCGATCGGCTTCGAAGAGACGTATGCCCTGTCGCCCGACCGCGCCAAGGCGGTCGCGACGCTGATTCCCGGCACCAACGAGTTCTACTACTGGCACTGCCGCGAACGCCTCGACGCGCGCGACTTCGCCACCGTGCGCACGGTGCTGGCGACCTGGATCCAACGCCACGGCCACACGGCGCAGGTCGTCGAGATCGAGAACCGGGAAGCGCTGCTGAGCCACGGCAACGACGCGGCGCGCAGCTTCCAGTTCGTGCGCGACCGCCTCGGCGTGACCTTCGACCACAAGCCCGTGGTGCCTGGCGCGACCAGCGACCTGCCGACGCGACTCGACCCGCGCCTGGTGTCGCCTTCGGTGCTGACGCAGCGGGCCCTCGCCCAGAACCCTGGCACCGTCGATGGCTTCACGGATGCAGCCCTGCCGGGACTGCTCGCCACTTCGCTCGACGCCGACACGCTGCACTCGCTGCTCGGTCGCCTGCAGCGCCCCGACGTCGACAACCTGCCAGCAGCGATCGTGCGCGACCTCGGCCACCCGGCGAGCCAGGGTTTCGGCTCGTTCACCATCCATGGCCTGCTGCTGTTGCCGCAGCTCGAAGAGTGCGTGCGGCTGCGGTCGACGCTGCTGCGCGAGGAACGCTTCGTGCACGCCTGGCTCAAGCAGGCGACTCCGCAGGATGCGAACTGGCAGGACGACGTCGTCGCGCGCGGCCAGCACCTGCAGCGACTGTGGGCATTCGCGCAGCGGTTGGCGCCGGCGTTCGACTCGTTGAAGGCGCAGGTGCTGCACCACCAGCTGCGGCACGACCTCAGCCAGGGCGCGCCCGACCGCGAGCGCTTTCTCGCCTACCTGCGGCTGCCGCGACGCGGCAGCGGCGCCCCGTTCCTGGAGGCCCGCGACGGCAACACCACGATCAACCTGCAGCAGAACTACCCGACCGCACTGCCGCGCTGCGGCAACGAAGACGAACTGGTGCGTGCGTGCCTGGAGCACTTCTTCGCCAGCGAAGATTCGATCGACGCCTATGCCCAACACCTGCACAGCGAATGGCTGCAGGCCACGCTCGCCGAGACGAAACTGCTGCTCGGCCAAGGCGACCCCGAACGGTGGTATTCGCTGCTGCCCGACCCGCAGCGGCTCGAACGACTGAAGGAGCGCATCGAGATCCGGTTCGCGGCGACGACGCCGCGGCGGTTCGCCGCCGACGCGACCGTCGCCCTGCAACTCGACATCAAGAACGTGCCGTCGCTGCTGGTGAAGGTGTTCACGATCGACGCTGCGCGCTACCTGCAGGAGCGCCAGCAGCCGATCGACGGCTCGATCGACCTCGACGGCATCGTGCCCAACCACGAGCAGTCCTTCACCTACAGCGAGGCGCCGCTGCGCCGCGTGCGCCGCACGTTCGAGTTGCCGATGCTGCGCGAGCCCGGCACCTACGTGATCGAGTTCGTCGGCAACGGCGTGCGCAGCCGCGCCGTGGTCGAGAAGGGCGCCCTGCGCCTGGCGGAACGCACCAGCGCCGCCGGCCACCTGCTGACGGTGTTCGACGAGACCGGCGCGCAGGCGAAGGACGCGACGGTGTGGTTCGGTGGGCGCGACTACCCGGCGGACGAACGCGGCGAGATCCTGTTGCCGTTCTCGACCCAGCCAGGCCAGCGCGCCGTGGTGCTCAAACGCGGCAGCCGCGCGTCGCTGGGACGACTCGACCATCGCGCCGAGACCTACTCGCTGGCAGCGCACGTGCACGTCGATCGCGAGTCGCTGGTCGCCGGGCGGACAGCTCGCATCCTGGTGCGGCCGGCGCTGCGCGTCGACGACCACGGCGTGGCGATGGCGCTGCTCGCCAATCCGGTGATGACGATCACCTCGACCGACATCGACGGTCGCTCCTCCACGCAGGAAGTGCGCACGCTGGCCTTCGCCAACGATCGCGAGCTGGTGCACGAGATCCAGGTTCCCGAACGGCTGCAGCACCTGCAGGTGGCGCTCGGCGGCACGGTGAAGGACCTCGTCGGCAAGGACGTGATGCTGCAGGCGCCGGCGGTCACGTTCGCCGTGAACCAGATCGACCGCACCGATGCCACCGCGGCGGTGTCGTTGTTGCCGACCAAGGGCGGCCAGGTGCTTGAAGTGCGTGGCAAGAACGGCGAGCCGCGGCCCGGCCGCACCGTGTATGTGTCGCTGCGCCACCGCGACTACCGCGATTCCGTCGACGCGGTGCTGCAGACGGATGGCGCCGGCCGCATCGAGCTGGGTGCGCTGGACGGCGTCCAGACGATCTCCGTCCAGCACGGCGCCTGCTCGGGAACGTTCACGCCCTGCCGTGCGAGTGCCGAGTGGCCGATCCAGATCTGCGCGCAACCGGACGAAGTCCTGCGCTTGCCGTGGCCCGGCGGTCGCGCGTTGGCGCGCACGGCGATGTCGCTGCTCGGAGCCACCGACCACTTTGCCAACCTGTCGCTGAGCAACGGCATGCTCGAAGTGCGCGGGCTGCCGACCGGCAACTACACGCTGACCGACCACGTCGAAGGCCGCCGCGTCGATGTCCGCGTGGTCGCTGGCCAGCGGCACGGCAAGTGGCTCGTCGGCCGTGACGTGGTGACGCCCGCGTCCGCCACGGCACCGCTCGCCATCCAGAGCATGCGCATCGAGGGTGATGCCATCGTCGTGCAGTTGGTGAATCCGAGCTCAAGCACGCGCGTGCACGCGGTCGCCAGCCGAACGGCGACCTTCGATGCGTTCGCCGCGCTGCAGGTGCCCGGCACCGCGCTGGCCACCTTCCCGTCGCGCTCCGCAACCATCGACCTGCGGGTCGAACGGCGCCTCGGCGATGAATACCGCTACGTGCTTGAGCGGCGGCAGGCGACGAAGTTCCCAGGCAACATGCTCGCGCGGCCGAGCCTGCTGCTGAACCCGTGGCAGTTGGAAGCCTCCGACAATCATGGCCAGTGGGGCGCAGCAGGCGAGGGCATGGGCGGCGCGGCCCCGACGCCGACGCCGAAGGCCGAGCGCCTCGGTCGCCAACAAGCGGAAGGCGGCGGCAACGCCGATCCTGGCCCGTTCGCGAACCTCGATTGGCTGCCTGCCGGCAACCCGATGGCGTGCAACCTGACGCCGGCGGCGGACGGCACCGTGCGCATTCCGCTGGCCGACCTCGGCAGCGGCCAGTGCGTGCAGGTGCTGGCCATCGACGGCGAGCAAGCCGTGCGCGACCTGATGCTGCGCGACGAGCCTCCGCTGACGCCGCGCGCCCGCACGCTGCCGAAGTCCCTCGATGCCACAGCGCACCTGGTCGAACAGAAGCGCATCGAGTTCGTCGCCGCCGGTGGCACCACACGGCTCACCGATGCGCGCTCGGCGCAGGTCGAGATCCTCGATTCGCTGGCGAGCGTGTTCCGCCTGCTCGGCACGATCTCGCGCGACGGCGAGCTGTCGAAGTTCGCGTTTGTGCTCGATTGGCCGCAGAAGACGCCGGCCGAGAAGGCCGAGCTGTATCGCCAGCACGCGTGCCATGAGTTGCACTTCTTTCTGGCGAAGAAGGACCCGGCGTTCTTCACCGCGGTCGTGCGGCCGTTCCTCACGCACAAGCTCGACAAGACGTTCCTCGACCACTGGCTGCTCGGCGACGACCTGGCGCCGTTCGCGCAGCCGTGGCAGTTCGCGCAGTTGAACCTGGTCGAACGCATCCTGCTGAGCCAGCGGCTCGACGAGACGGGGCGCACGGCGGTCGCGCGGGCGGTGCGCGAAGCGCTCGAGCTGCGGCCGGTCGACGGGCAACGCATCGAACGCCTGTTCGAGCAAGCGCTGTTCGCCAAGGAACTGCAGACCGGCTCGGACGACTTCTTTCTCGGCAGCACCCGGCGCGCGACGATGGAGCAGCCCGGCCAGAAGCCGGCCGCGCCGGAACACCTTGCGATGCGGCCGCAGGACAATCCCGCGCCCAGCAAGGTCGCTGCGGATCCGGGCCAGGGAGGGCGCGAACGGGAGAAGGACAGCAAGAAGCTCGCCGACGCAGCCCCAGATGCGCGCCGCGACGAAGAAGAGGGCGAGGTCGATGCGAACAAGAATCCCTCCCTTGGCTACCGCGCCTTGGGCCGGGAGGACGCGGATCGTACTGCCGAGTTCAAACGCCGAGGCGCCGCCACGCGCCTCTACCGCGCCGTCGAGAAAACGAAGCTGCTGGTCGAGCACAACTGGTGGCATCGCACGATGCAGGCCTCGACCGCCGACGTCGTCGCCCCCAACCGCTTCTGGGTCGACTACGCGACCGCACCCGCCGGCC
>SXGT01347134.1_pt1 | contig 10962 bp, 14 predicted proteins | sample 3176221 | NCBI WGS metagenome assembly SXGT01 (sample SAMN11356862, study PRJNA531348) | freshwater metagenome | isolation source: freshwater sample F1-120 | place: China: Fuxian Lake, Yuxi | collected 2017-12-25
CTGCTTGGCCTCGATGCCCACGGCGTGGACGATCTTGCGCCCGCCGACGTTTCTCAGCGCCACCACCGAGGGCTCGTTGAGCACAATGCCCTTGCCCTTCTGGTAGATGAGGGTGTTGGCAGTGCCGAGATCGATGGCGATGTCGTTGGAGATGGCGCCGAAAAGGGAAAAGCTCATGGGCGTTAGGGTACCGTGGCTGTGCGGCTTGAAAAGGGCGTGTCTGCGGTCGGTCCGCTTCAGCGAAGCCCTGGCGGAGCGCGCATCCCTTCACGCACCGCACCCTGATCGTCTTCGGCCGACCTGATGGCCCGTTTGCCCCTCAACGGGAGGGATTACAAGCCCTCATGCGAGGGCTTGTGGCAAGCCTGCGGTGGATGACCGGCGGTCACCCGCCGACCGGATCTATTCCCTGGGCCTTCAGCGCGCGCTGCACGGCGGGGCGGGCCTGGACCGCATCCAGGTGCGTGTTCAGCTTCGGATAGGCGTCCCCGTCCAGGATGCGTGCCTGGCGGCTCCAGCGGGTGAAGACGGACAGGTAGCCGTCGGCGACGGTGTACTGATCGCCCATGACGAACGGGCCTTTCAGCAGGTGCTGTTCGGCCAGGGCCAGCTTGTCTTTCACGGCTTTCAGGGCGGCGTCCCTGGCGTCGCCTTCCAGCGGCGGGCGCGAAAACATCAGGCGGCTCAGGACCGGGTGCAGGGACGCGGCGGCCCAGCCGTTGAAGGCGTCCATGCGGGCGCGCTGGAAGGCGTCGGCCGGCACGAGGTTCCTGTCGGGATGCAGGTCCGCGATCCAGGACATGATGACGGCGTTCTCGGTCAGGACGCCCTCATCCGTCACCAGCGCCGGGGTCACGCCCGCTGGATTGATCGCCAGGTAGTCCGGAGCCTTCTGCTCGCCCGCCTTCAGGTCGATCTTCACGGACTCATAGTCCGCGCCCGCCTCTTCAAAGGCGATGTGCGAAGCCAGGGCGCAGGCGCCGGGGGAGTAATAGAGCTTCAGCATGGTCGTCATCCTGGATGAGGCGGAATGGAACAGCCTAGGTGTGAAGCTCACGAGCCGAAATCAAGCGACCTGCGCCGCCGGTTTCCAGCGGGCCGGCGGAATCAGGCGCTCCGCTTCCCGATCAAAGGCGTCCTCCGCCTCGGCCAGATCATGAAGGATGCGGGGGCCGCGCGGGCCGGTCAGACGGTAGTAGGCCGTCACCTCGCGTCCGCCCAGGTCGATTTCCGCCACCTTATGCAGAACCACCCCGCCCTGGCTTCGCAGAGTCGAGGAAAAGGCTGCGCGCGTCATCGCGCCGGCGCCTGATTTGTTATCTGCACTTTCCCAATCCCCTGCCAGCATGGTCCGTCTCCGTTTTCGCCAGACGCCAACCCGGTCCGGGTGCGGAAGGTTCCAGCGTCGCCATACGCAAAGCGCCGCCGCGCAACCGCCACGCTCGTCGGTCGTTTGGCCCGGACCCCCTTGCAACCGGAGCCTCCTGCCCCATGACCTTCTCCCTGGTGGCGCGCTGCGCCCGCACCGGACAGTTCGGCATCGCCGCGGTGACGGCGGTTCCGGCTGTGGGCAAGCTGCTGACCCACGCCGCGGCGGGCGTGGGCGCGGTGGCCACCCAAGCCCGGGTGAATCCCTATCTGGGCATCGACGGGCTGGACCTGCTGCGGCAGGGCCTGTCGGCCGGGGCGGTGCATGAGGCGCTGCTGACCACGGACCCCGCCATCCACTTTCGCCAATTCGCGGTGATCGACCGGGAGGGCCACACGGCGGTCTTCACCGGCGAGGCGTGTCTGGACTGGTGCGGATCGCTGCAGCGGGACGGCTTCAGCGTTCAGGGCAACCGGCTGGCGGGACCCCATGTGCTGACGCGCGCCGCCGACCGGTTCGAGGCCATGCCGGACGAGCCCCTGGCCGACCGTTTGCTGGAGGCCCTGGCCGAGGGCGTGGCGGCGGGCGGCGACGTGAAGGGCGAGGTCTCGGCCACCGTCTATGTGATGGACACCGAGGCTTACCCGCTATGGGATATCCGCGTGGACCACCACCTCGAGCCCCTCACCGAGCTGCGCCGCCTGCACGAGGTGTTCCGGGAGAAGGTGGTTCCCGAGATCCGCGACATGCCCACCCGGGAGAACCCGGCGGGGACCGAAGGCGAGGTTCCGATCTAGGGCTCGCCGCCAATATCGCCGAGGGCGTTCATGAACATCATGCTGCCGGTCATGCCGGCGATCATGACGTCGTCGCCCTCCCGTGTTCCCCTAAGCTTGTAGCTCCATTCCTCCTGGTGCTGAACGAGCACGAAGGTCACGTGGGGCGCATCCCGGACGGTGACATTGAAGACCGCGTGCAACGGGGGCTCTTCCCGGTCCGGGGGCGTGAACAGGGGAAAGCCGCCTTCGTAAGCCTGCGCTTCAGGCCAGCGATGGCGAATCGCGGCGGCGGCGTCATCCAGCACGGCGGCCGCAGAAAAATCCCGCGCGTAACGCGTCGCATAAACCGTCACGTCCATGTCCTGGCCGCGGGTATTGCAGCCCACGTTGTCGCCCCGGCTCAGGCCGCCGGCGTCGGGAAAGACGGATATGGAATTGGTCGCCTCGCCGGGGGTGAAGTGACAAGTCAGGCCGCTCTGCACGTGACGCAGGGTCGGGACGGTGTCGGTTGTGATGTTCTCGAATACGCCCTCGGCGCCGGCGGCGGCGATGAGGGCGTCCGCTTCGGCATGCGCCGCGGCCGCCGGGTCGTCCTGGGCCGCCAGCCCGGCAAGCAGCATCATCCAGATCATGGCCGGTCTCCCGTTTCGCCCCAAACATCAGCAGAGGACCGGCGCAAGGTCCATCCACGATCCCTGACGTCAGCCCCGGCGCAGGATGAACTCGTCGTCGCGCCAGGCCCCGACCGGATACTGATACTCCCCCGCCTTGTCGAAGCCATAGGCGGCGTAAAGCTTCTGCGCCTTCACATTGCCGCTCCAGACCCCGATCCACAGCGGCCCGTCCGAATTCGCCTCCATCCAGTCCAGCGCCACTTTCAGCAGGGCCGTGCCGACACCCAGCCCCTGCGCCGCCTTCGACACATAAAGCCGGTGCAGTTCCGCATGGCTCGCCCGCGCATCCGGGTGCGGCAGGCCGCAGCGGCCGGTGTTGGCGAAGCCCAGAACCTCCCCATCCTGCTCGGCCACCCAGTAATGGTGGTCCGGATCGCTCAGCCGCGCCCTCGTGGTCGCCTCGCTGAAGGTCTCGTCCAGAAACGGCTCCAGGTCCTCCGGCGGATAGGGAATCTCAAAGCCTGTGACGAAGGTCTCGATGAAGGTGGCGCGGCCGAGCACCGCCAGGGCGGGGGCGTCGTCGGGCGTGGCGGGGCGGATGGCGAAAGCGGTCATGATGGCGGCATAGCTTTCCCGGCGCGTGACGCAAACCCCGCCGCCTCGCTAGACTGCGACTCATGACCCTGTTCATCACCCACCCCGACATGCTCGCCCACGACACCGGCCAGGGGCACCCCGAGCGCTCGTCCCGGCTGGCGGCCGTGCTGGACGCCGTGGACGACGCGGGCCTGTCGCTGGACCGTCGCGAGGCGACGGAGGCCGAGATTCAGGCCCTGATCCGCGTCCACCCCGAGGCCCACGTTCAGAGGATTCTGGACGCCTCGCCCGCCGCCGGCGTCGTAGCGCTGGACGCTGACACGGTGCTGTCGCCGGGAAGCGTGCGGGCCGGGCGACTGGCGGCGGGGGCGGCGGTCCAGGCGGTGCGGGCCGTGGCGCGCGGCGAGGCTGATCGCGCCTTCGCCGCCGTGCGTCCCCCGGGCCACCACGCGGAGCCGGACAAGGCCATGGGGTTCTGCCTGTTCTCCAATGTGGCCGTCGCCGCGCGCGAAGCCCAGACGCTGGGCATGGCGAGGGTCGCGGTGATCGACTTCGACGTGCACCACGGCAATGGCACCCAGGCGGCGTTCGAGAACGACGCCAGCCTGTTCCTCGGCTCCATCCATCAGATGCCGCTCTATCCCGGCACCGGTGCGGCGAACGAGACAGGCGTGGGCAACATCGTCAACACCCCGGTCCCGCCCCACGCGGCGCGCGAGGCGTGGCGGGCCACCTTCTCCGGCGGCCTGATGCCCGCGCTGGACGCCTTTGATCCCGACCTTGTGATCATCTCGGCGGGCTTCGACGCCCACCGCCGCGATCCGTTGGCGCACCAGTCTCTGGAGGCCGAGGATTTCGCCTGGGCCACCCGGGCGGTGATCGAAGTCGCCCGCGCCCGCTGCGGCGGCAAGGTTGTCTCGTCGCTGGAGGGCGGCTACGACCTGAACGGACTGGGCCTGTCGGCCGTCGCCCATCTGCGGGCGCTAGGGGAGGGATAGACGCGCGAAACCTTTGATGCCAAAGGCGTCCGTGTCCGGCCATGACGATCCAGAATCTCCCCGCTGAGTCGATTCCCGTCCGCCCCCCGGCGGCGCCCGCCGCCGTGCGCGCACCGGGCGCCATCACGCTTGCTCGCCACGGCCGACCGGCCCTGTCCCGCAAGGTGCTGCTGACGTCCCAGGGCTACCGCGACTGGTGGGCGACCTATGAGGTGGGCGGCCTTTGCAAGAAGCAGACGCCGCCGCCGGGCCTTTTGCAAACCGCCGCCCGCGCCGACGCCATCTTCGTCTCGACGCGGCCCCGCGCCATCGAGACGGCGGGCCATGTGGCGGGCGAGCGCGAACTGTCCATAGACCCGGTTTTCATCGAAGCCCCCCTGCCCCCGCCCGCCTTTCCAGCCTGGGTGAAGCTGTCGCCCCGCTGGTGGGGCGTGGTCTCGCGCATCTGGTGGTGGGCCTTCGACCTGCATGACGAGGGCGAGGAAAGCCGCGACCTGGCCCGCGCCCGGGCGGTGAAGGCCGCCGACATCCTGATCACCCGCGCCGAACAGGGCGAGGAGGTGCTGGTCCTGGCCCACGGCTTCTTCAACGCCATGATCGGCCATCGGCTCAAGTCGCTGGGCTGGCGCTGCACCCTGGATCAGGGGTTCAAATACTGGTCCAGCCGCCGCTTCGAGAAGCGCTGACGACGAGCCTCTGTCGCCGAGGTTTCACATGACGCGGCGTTGATGTTCTGCTTATGTTCGAGCGTGACCGTAAAGGGAGACCGCAGATGGCCCAGAATCTGATGTTCTACACCAACCCCATGTCGCGGGGCCGCATCGTCCGCTGGATGCTGGAGGAGACGGGCGCCGACTACGCCGAGACGGTGCTCGATTACGGCACGACCATGAAGGGCGCCGACTATCTGGCGATCAATCCCATGGGCAAGGTGCCGGCCATTCGCCACGGCGATCAGGTGATCACCGAGTGCGCGGCCATCTGCGCCTATCTGGCCGACGCCTTTCCCGAGGCGGGCCTGGCGCCCGCGCTGGACAGGCGCGGGGCCTATTACCGCTGGATGTTCTTCGCCGCCGGTCCGCTGGAGGCCGCGGTCACCAATCAGGCGCTGCAGGTGCAGGTGCCGCCCGACAAGCAGGGCTTCGTGGGCTACGGCTCCATGGCGGCGGTGCTCGACGCCCTGTCGGGGGCGGTGAAGGCCAGTCCTTACCTCACCGGCGACCGGTTCAGCGCGGCGGACGTCTATGTGGGGGCCCAGGTCGGCTGGGGTCTGCAGTTCGGCACCATCGAGAAACGTCCCGAGTTCGCCGACTACGCCCACCGGGTGATGGACCGCGACGCCTGGCGCCGCGCCACCGAGAAGGACGACGCCCTGACGCCGCCGCCGGCCGCCTGACCATTTTTTGGATTCAGGCCGTTCCGGCATGGGGCGGATATGGTCTAGGGTCGCCCGACTCTCCGGATGCGCGAAAACACCATGGCCGACGACCCCAAGACCATTCCCGCCGATCTCAGCTTCGAGGACGCCCTGGCTCAACTTGAGCAGATCGTCTCCGAGCTCGAGTCGGGCCAGGCCCCGCTGGAGCGGTCCATCGCCATCTATGAGCGGGGAGCCGCGCTCAAGGCTCACTGCGAGGCCAGGCTGAAGGCCGCCCAGCTGCGGGTGGAGAAGATCGTGGTCGGCGCCGACGGCCAGGCCAGGGGCGTCGAGCCCGCCGAGTTCTCGTGATGAGCGGCCCGGCGGCCGATCAGATCACCTTCGACGACTTCATGAAGGTGGACGTTCGCGTCGGCCAGGTCCTCAAGGCCGAGCCCTTTCCCGAAGCGCGCAAGCCCGCCTATCGCCTGACCATCGATTTCGGCCCCGACATCGGGGTGAAGCGCTCCTCGGCCCAGATCACGAAACACTATGCTTTGGACGAGCTGCACGGCCGTAAGGTCGCCGCCGTCGTCAACTTCCCGCCCCGCCAGATCGGACCGATGATGTCCGAGGTGCTGACCCTGGGCTTTCCCGACGCCGACGGCGAGGTGGTGTTGGTGTGCGTGGACCGCGAGGTTCCGGTGGGGGGGCGTCTGTTTTGAACCAATCCGATCCCTACCCCGCCGCCAATTCGCCGGAACAGGCCATGGCCGACCGCGTGGCGGAGGTGGCCGATCTGGTCACAGTGGCGCTGGACGAACTGCTGCCGCGCGCTGACGGCCCCGAGGCGCGCCTCACCGAGGCCATGCGCTACGCGGCCCTGGGGCCCGGCAAGCGGCTGCGGCCGTTCTTCGCCCTGGAGGCGGCCCGGCTGTTCGACATCGAGGAGCGGCCGGTGCTGCGCGCGGCATGCGCGCTGGAGTGCGTGCACGCCTATTCCCTGATCCACGATGACCTGCCGTGCATGGATGACGACGACATGCGCCGGGGCCGGCCTACCCTGCACCGGGCCTATGATGAGGCCACAGCCGTGCTGGCCGGGGACGCGCTGCAGACCGCGGCCTTCGACATCATTCTGGACGAGGACACTCACGATGATCCGGGCGTGCGCTGCGAGCTGGCCATGCGCCTGTCCTTCGCGTCAGGCGCGCGGGGCATGGCCGGCGGCCAGATGATCGATCTGATGGGGGTGCGCGATGACCTGGGCGGGGTGGCGCGCATGCAGCGGCTCAAGACCGGGGCCCTGATCACCTACGCCTTCGAGATTCCCCTGATCATCGCCCATGCCCGCGAGGAGCACCGCAACGCCCTGCTCGCCTTCGCCCACGACTTGGGGCTGGCCTATCAGATCGTGGACGACCTGCTGGACGCCGAGGGGGACGAGGATCTGCTGGGCAAGGCGGCGGGCGGCAAGGACGCGGCCAGGGGCAAGACCAATTTCGTCACCCTGCTGGGAGTCGACGCCGCGCGCGAGCGGGTGTCCCACCTGGCCCAGCAGGCGCGGGATCACCTCGCGCCCTTCGGTCCCGACGCCGAGATGCTGAAGGCCAGCGTCGACCACGTCCTGCACCGTCGAAGCTGAGCCGTAATCCCCAGAAATCCGCCCTGCATGGCTTGGGTCCGGCATCGCTTCACCTACATGAAGCGTTGAGACCGAACGATCGCCGACGAAAAGGAGTCACACCATGGCCTTCACCCTCCCCGACCTGCCCTACGCCTATGACGCGCTGGAGCCGGCGATCGACAAGGAGACGATGACCTTCCACCACGACAAGCACCACAAGACCTATGTGGACAAGCTGAACGAGGCGGTGGACGCGGACTCCAGCCTGCAGGGCAAGTCGCTCGAAGAGCTGTTCGCCGGCATCTCCAAGGCCCCCAAGGCCGTGCGCAACAATGGCGGCGGCCACTGGAACCACAGCCTGTTCTGGGAGCTGATGGCCCCGCAGGGTGAGACCGGGGAGCCCTCGGCCGAGCTGAAGGCCCAGATCGACAAGGACCTGGGCGGCATGGACAAGTTCCAGGAAGCCTTCAACGCCGCCGGCGCCGGCCAGTTCGGTGCGGGCTGGGCCTGGCTGATCTGGCGGGACGGCACGCTGACGGTCACCTCCACCCCCAACCAGGACAATCCCCTGATGGACGTGGCCGACGAGCGCGGCGCGGTCGTCCTGGGCGCCGACGTCTGGGAGCACGCCTACTACCTGAAGTACCAGAATCGCCGTCCCGATTACCTCAAGGCTTTCTGGACCGTGGTGAACTGGAACAAGGTCAACGACCTGTTCGCGGCCGCCAAGGGCTGATGACCAAAGCGCCCCGCCGGATCGGCGGGGCGTTTTTCATTTCGGGGACACGATCCATGACACCTTCCATCAAGCTGGCTTCGGCCGCGCTGACCCTCGCCGCCCTGCTGGGCGCCGCCGCCTGCAGCCAGCCGGCCGAAGCGCCCGCAGAGAGCGAGGCCGCCGCCGACGCCATTCCCGCCAGCACGGACGTGCATCCCTTCACTCTCGGAGCGCTGCAACTGGCGGCGCTGAGGGACGGGACCATCAGCCTGCCGGTGGACCAGAGCCCGTGGGGCGATCCCGCTGTTGTGGCCGCCGTTCTCACCGAAGCCGGTGAAGAGGGCGACGCCGTGCACCTGTCGGTCCAGCCGCTGCTGGTGCGCCAGGGCGACCGGGTGGTGCTGATCGACACCGGCGCCGGCGGCCAGATGGGCACCCAGAACGGCCTGCCCGGCGCGCTCTCCGCCGCGGGCGTCGAGGCGGCCGAAGTGACCGACATCCTGATTTCCCACGCCCACGGCGACCACATCGGCGGCCTGCTGAACGCCGAGGGCGCCCTGGCCTTCCCCAACGCCCTGATCCGCATGAGCGCCCCGGAATGGCGCGCCATGCAGGCCGGCGCCGAAGCGCAGGGCCTCGCCGGGTTCGTGGCCGCCATCACCCCGCAGGTCCAGACGTTCGAACCCGGCGCCGCCATCACGCCGTTCCTCACCGCCGTGCCGCTGGACGGCCATACCCCGGGCCATTCCGGCTTCGCGATCACCTCGGGCGACGAGCGCCTGCTCTACATCGGCGACGCCCTGCACAGCGCGGTGATATCGGTGCGGCGTCCGGAGCTCGTGAACGCCTGGGACAACGACAGCGACACCGCCATCGCCACCCGGCGGGGCCTGCTTGAGCGCGGCGCCGGCGAGGGACAACGTTATTACGGCGTGCACTTCCCCTATCCGGGTCTGGGCCGCATCGAGCAACGGGACGGCGGTTTCGTCTGGACGCCCGAGCCCTGACACCGCGGCCATTGCGCGGGTGAACGCCGTTTGCGGATCTGGAATGATAGCGCTACCGTCCCTCTGGAGAGTCCGAAGGACCGAGGGAGGACAAGATGAGACTGATGCGCTTGCTGGCCGGGGTCGCTCTTGCAGGGTTTCTGACGGCCGGCGCCGCGTCGGCCCAACCCCGAACGGTCTCCGGAACGGTCGATCTGAACAGCCCCGGCGCGGTGATCCAACCGGAGGTGTACGGCCACTTCATGGAGCAACTGGGCAGCGGCATCACCGGCGGGATCTGGGTGGGGCCGGACTCCGACATTCCGAACACGCGCGGCTTCCGCAACGACGTGGTCGCGGCCCTGCGGGCGCTGGAGGTTCCGGTCGTACGCTGGCCGGGCGGCTGCTACGCCGACATCTATGACTGGCGCGGCGGGATCGGGCCGCGCGGCGAGCGACCCGTCACCCTGAACCGCTGGTGGGGCGGCACGGAGGAAGACAACGCCTTCGGAACCCACGAATTCTTCGACTTCGCCGAACTGATCGGGGCGAAGACCTATCTCAGCATCAATGTGGGCACGGGCACGCCGCAGCAGGCGGCGGACTGGATCGAATACGTCACCTCGGACAGCCAGTCCTCGCTGGCCCGCGAACGGCGCGCCAACGGACGGGAGCAGCCCTGGCGTCTGGATTACATCGGCGTCGGCAACGAGCCCTGGGGCTGCGGCGGCCGCATGCGCGCCGCCTACTACACGGATCTTCTGAGGCACTATGCGGGCTTCATCGCCCCCTTCGGACAGGAGTCCGTCATCATCGCGGCGGGCCCCAGCGGGGACGACTATGACTGGACCCGCACCCTGATGCGGGACGGCAGGACCAATTTCGACCAGCTCTCGGTGCACAACTACACCCTGCCCACGGGGGACTGGTCGGCCAAGGGCGCCGCGACCGGCTTTCCGGTCGAGGAATGGGTCTCCACCTTCGACAACGCCTACCGCATCGAGACCATCATCGCGGGGCATTCGGCGGTCATGGACGAGTACGATGCGGAAGGCGCGCTCGGCATCGCGGTGGACGAATGGGGCGCCTGGTACGACCCCACCCCGGGCTCGCCCGATGGACACCTCCAGCAGCAGAACAGCGTGCGCGACGCCCTGGTGGCCGCCGCCCATTTCAACATCTTCCATCGTCACGCCGGGCGGGTGCGCATGAGCAATATCGCCCAGATGGTGAATGTGCTGCAGGCGCTGATCCTGACCGACGGTCCGGACATGGTGCTGACGCCCACCTATCACGCCTTCATGCTCTACACGCCGTTCCAGAACGCCGGCGTGCTGCCGCTGACGCTGGACGACGGCGACCCGGGCGACAGGCCCATGGTGGATGCGACGGCGGCGCGGGGCGCGGACGGGCGCGTGCACCTGGCGCTGATCAATCTGGACCCCGCCGCCGCTGCGGCCATAGGGCTGGAGATGGAGGGCGCCGCCCGCATCGTGCAGGCCCGCATCCTGACCGCCGGGACCATGGACGCCCACAACACCGTCGCGGATCCCGACCGGGTCGCGCCTCGTCCGTTCGAGGGCGCGCGCCTTTCGGACGGGCGGCTGGCGCTCGACCTGCCCGCCCATTCGCTGGTCGTGATCACTCTGGAGTCCTCTGCGCCTTGACGTTTGAGCCCGGTGCGGTCATAAGCCCCGCCTTCACGCTCCGCCCGAAAGGCCGGGGTGTGTTCCATGACGGACGATGCGTGGACCGCCGTTGAGATCGCATTCCCATTCGGGGGGATGCCGGGCCGCATCAGCATAGAGAGTGACATATGTCCAAGCGCCACAGCGCCAAGTACAAGATCGACCGCGCCATGGGTGAAAACCTGTGGGGTCGCGCCAAGTCTCCGGTCAACAAGCGCGCCTACGGTCC
>SXGT01234698.1_pt1 | contig 10961 bp, 6 predicted proteins | sample 3176221 | NCBI WGS metagenome assembly SXGT01 (sample SAMN11356862, study PRJNA531348) | freshwater metagenome | isolation source: freshwater sample F1-120 | place: China: Fuxian Lake, Yuxi | collected 2017-12-25
GCCGATCACCAAGGCGGTCGCGGTCGAGGCGCGCGCCGAGAACCTCTTCGACGAGCGCGCCGAGGCGGGCATCACCGGCAACGCCATCGTCGAACGCGCCACCCCGCGCACCCTGTGGATCGGGCTGCGGCTGCGCGGCGGCTAGAGCCTGTTCGGGCTGGGTAGAGGCATCGGGATCATCCTGTCGTGTTCGTCCGGCAAGGAAGGTCGTGCAGCGGGGTGCAGCGCTACCCGCCAGCGATCTGACGCCGCCGGCGGGCACGACAGGACGACCCCTTCGGGGCGGGCCGATATCGGCCCGGGGCGGCGTCGCTCGTCGGTCACGATGCCTTGGCATCGCTCCCTCGCTCGCTCCTTGCCCCGAACCGATATCGGCTTCGTCACGATGCCTCTACCCAGCCCGAATAGGCTCTAAGCGTCAGGCGTCGCGCAGCGAGACCTCGGTGTCCGACAGCGCGAGGCGGATCAGCTCCGCCATCGCCGCCATCGCGGCCGCGGGCTGTTGCGCGGCGATCGCCTCGAACAGGACGCGGTGGTCGGGCAACGGATCGCGCGGCAACGCGCGCTTGCGCTGCTTGTAGATCGTGGTCCAGGCGATCGCGGCCATGATCGAGCTCGACAACGACACGATCATCTCGTTTGCCGTCGCCTCCAGCATCGTCATGTGGAACTGCTGGTCGGCGAGGCGGCCGCGCGGGTCGGCGAGGCCGTAGCTCGCCATCTCCTCCAGCGCGACGCGCATCGCGGCGACGTCGCGCTCGCTCCGGCGCGTGGCGGCGAGCTGCGCCGCGGCGGGCTCGACCATCATGCGCAGCTCGAACAGGTCGACGATGAACTTCTCGCTCGGCTCGGCGCTGAACTGCCACGCCAGCACGTCGGGATCGAGCAGGCTCCAGCGCCGCCGCGGCGCGACCCGCGTTCCCGCCTTGGGCCGGCTCTCCACCAGTCCCTTGGCGGCGAGCCCGCGGAACGCCTCGCGCAGCGCCGAGCGCGAGATGCCGATGCTGGTCGCGAACTCGACCTCGCTGGGAAAGACATAGCCCTCGGGCAGCGCGCCCGACAGGATCTGCATCGCGATCTGCTGCCCGACCGACCCCTCCGCCCGCGCGCGCGCGTCGGGGCGGATCAGGGTGCCGAGGCGCATGAACGATGCGGATCCTGCAGTCATACGAGACAATCTACACGAACCCCGACATCGCTCAACCGTATGATCTTATATCGTATAAGAAGCTTGTGCGGAGAAGTGACGCTTCGTACACGGACCTGATGACGGGCGGTCGCGCCCGCGGTTCTGGGAGGTTCGCCGCCATGGCGCGTTCACCGCTGCTCTTCGTCCCGCTGCTCGCCGGCGCTGCCGCGCTGGTGCCGCCACTGCCGCTGTTCGCGCAGGGCGAGGCCCCGAAGGCGAAGCCGGTGTTCGCGCCGATCGCGACCACACCCTTCACCGTCGGCCCCGTCCGCGTCGCGCTGCGCACCGACACGCAAACGCTCGCGCGCCTGTCCCCCGCGGACGAGCCCGCGTTCAGCTTCGTCCCCATCGCGCGCGAGCCCGAGCGCGCCGGCGACGGCTACACCCACATCGGCGACCTACACTTGCGGCTGCGCACGCCCGGCGGCGCCTGGGCCGACTTCTCCTCCGCGCACCGCCGCGCCCCGATCCGCCCCCTCCCCGCGCGCGGCGCGACGCTCGCGGCGGCGGACATCACCGCCTCGATGGGGCCGGGCATCCCGCTCCGCGTCGTGCGGCGCTGGACCAGCGAGCGCGGCGGGCTCGGGCTGCATCTCGCGCTCACCAACACCGGCACCGCGCCGGTCGAGATCGGGACGCTCGGCCTGCCGATGGTGTTCGACAACATCATCACCGACCGCAGCCTGGACGAGGCGCACGCGCAGGCGAGCTTCGTCGATCCCTATATCGGCCGCGACGCCGGCTACCTGCAGGTGACGCGCCTCAACGGCCGCGGCCCCGCGCTGCTGGTGCTCCCCGCGCGCGGCACCCCGCTGGAGGCCTATGTCCCGCTCAAGAACCCGCGCGAGACCCGCGACGGCTCGATCTTCACCGACCGCAGCCCGCGCGGGCAGACCTCGGAGGGGTTCTACGACTGGACGGTCCATTCCGCCGGCTATGTCGCGCGCGAATGGAAGGGCGCGGGCGAGCCGTGGAACGCGCCGACCAGCCGCACCCTCGCGCCCGGCGCGACGGTCGAGGTCGGCGTACGGCTGGTCCGCTCGCCCTCGATCCGCGCGATCGAGCCGACGCTGATCGCCAACGCGCGTCCGGTCGCGGTCGGCATCCCCGGCTATGTCGTGCCGACCGACCAGGTGGCGCAATTGTTCGTCAAGGCGCCGAGCGCGCTTGCCGGCATCGAGAGCCACCCCGCCGGCACGCTGACCGCGACCCGCACGGGCACGACGAAGGGCTGGACCCGCCTCGACGTGCGCGCTCGCGGCTTCGGCCCCGCCCGGCTGACGCTGCGCTACGCCGATGGCGAGCGGCAGACGGTGAGCTATTACGTCACCAAGCCGCTGGAAAACACGATGGCCGACCTCGGCCGCTTCTCGACCACCAAGCAATGGTTCGAGGGCAAAGGCGACCGCTTCGGCCGCACGCCTTCGATCCTCACCTGGGACAATGAGGCGAAGCGGATCGTCGACGCCGAGCCGCGCGTCTGGATCGCGGGGATGAGCGACGAGGGCGGCGGCGGCAGCTGGGTCGCGGCGACGATGAAGCAGCTCGACAACCCGGCGCGCGAGGAAATCGCGAAGCTCGAGCGGCTGATCGACGGTTCGGTCGTCGGCAACCTTCAGGTCGCCGACGGTCCGCACGCCGGCGCGGTGAAGAAGAGCCTGTTCTACTACGCCCCGGCCAAGTTCCCCGACGCCTATGCCGGCTTCCCGGCGGACGCGTGGAAATCCTGGACCTCGTGGAGCGAGAAGGACGCCGGCGACCTCGGCCGCGCCTACAATTACCCGCACGTCGCGATCGGCCATTGGGTGCTGTACCGGACCGCGCGCAACCATCCGGGGCTCGTCACCCGCCACGACTGGCGCTGGTATCTCGACCATGCCTACCGGACGACCGTCGCGATGATGCGCGACGCGCCCTATTACACCGAGTTCGGGTTGATGGAGGGCGACGTCTTCCTCGACATCCTGAAGGATCTGCAGCGCGAGGGACTAACGAAGGAGGCCGCGGAGATGGAGCGGCTGATGAAGAAGCGCGCCGACCACTGGCGGACGCTCAAATATCCCTTCGGTTCGGAGATGGCGTGGGACTCGACCGGCCAGCCCGAGGTCTACGCCTGGATGCGCTACTTCGGCTACGCGCCGCAGGCGGAGGTCACGCGCGAGGTGATCCTGGGCTACGACCCGACGATCCCGTCGTGGGGCTACAACGGCAACGCGCGGCGCTACTGGGACTTCCTCTACGGGGGAAAGTATCCGCGGATCGAGCGCCAGATCCATCATTACGGCTCCGCGCTCAACGCCGTCCCGCTGTTCGACGCCTATCGCCGCGACCCCCGCGACCTCCACCTGCTGCGCGTCGCCTATGGCGGGATGATGGGCGGGATCACCAACATCGCCGAGGACGGCGCCTCCTCCGCCGCCTTCCACGCCTGGCCCGACATGATGAAGTGGGATCCGTATAGCGGCGACTACGGCATGGGCTTCTACGGCCACGCCCTCACCGCCGCGACCTACCTCGTCGACGATCCGACCTTCGGCTGGATCGGCTTCGGCGGGAAGGTGACCGCGGGCCGCGCGGCGGTGACGATCGCGCCTGCGGACGGCGCGCGCGCGCGGCTGTTCGTCGCGCCGATCGGGCAGTGGATCACGCTGGAGGCGGGCAAGATCGCGCGCGCCAGCTACGCGCCCGCGACGCGGCGGATCACCCTGACGCTCGACCCCGCCACCGCGACCACGCCCGTCGCGCGGCTGATGGTGGAGGCGACCACCGGCGGTGCTGCCTATCGCCCGGCGACCGGCGTCGGCGAGCGCGGCGGCTGGACCATCCCCCTCTCCGCCGCCCCGACCGAGGTGGTACTGGCGCCGCGCTAAGCCCGGGCGGCGATGAAACAGAAAGGGCCCCGCACCGGTCGACCGGTGCGGGGCCCACTTTTTTGGTGAGCGGCGATCAGAAGCGGAAGCGCGCGCTCGCCTGCACCGTCCGCGCCTGGAGACGCACGCCCAGCGGGAGCAGATTCTGCTGCCCGAAGTAGCGATAGACGTCGTTGCCGAGGAGGTTGCCGCCCTCCACCGACAGCGTCAGGAACTTGACCGGCGTGTAGTTGACCGCGGCGTCGAGGCGGTAGGTGTCGTCCTGATACCAGGAATAGGCCGGGTTCGGATACCAGATGCCGCCGCGGTAGGACGAGCGGTAGTTGAACGCGATACGCGAGCTGAACGTCGGCGTGTCGTAGAAGAGCGCGGCGTTGGCGGTCCATTTCGACGTGTTGAGCGAGTCGAAGGCGCCGGGGAAATCCTCCGGATAGGGATATTCGACCCGCGCCTTCGCGATGTAGCTGCCGTTCAGGCTGGCGCCGAAGTTGCGCAGGGCTCCGGGCAGGAAGTCGAAGAAGGACTGCGCCGTTCCCTCGATCCCGATGAAGGTCCCGTCGCCGGCGTTGCGGAGCTGCTCGACGAAGCCCGATCGGCCCGGCAGACCATAGGCGCCGAGATCGGAAGCTTCGACGCGGTCGTAGTAGAAGAAGTTCGATGCCTTCTTGTAATAGCCCGCCAGCGTCAGCTGACCGCCGCGCCCGAAATAATATTCGGCGCTGACGTCGAACGCCTCGTCGCGCTGCGCCTTCAGCTCCGGGTTGCCGGCGAAGATGATCGGCGGATTGGCGCGGGTCTCGGCATAGTAGAACGGCCGCAGGTCGTAGAAGCCGGGCCGCTGCACGTTGGTCGTGTACGACAGGCGCAGCTGCGCCTTGGGCGTGAAGTGGATGATCGCCGTCGCGTTGGGCAGGATGTCCTGATAATTGCCGCGGCCGAGCGAGTTCTGGATGATGTCCTGAAACCCGTTGGTGGCGTCGCCCGGGCGGTAGTTGAAGCTCTTCGAATAGCCCCAGGTGTTGACGTAGCGCACGCCCAGCAGCCCGTCGACCGGGAAGAGGACGTCGAAGGCGTAGTTGAGCTGAGCGTACATCGCCCAGCGGTTCTCCTGCGACGCGAACGTCTGCCCGAGATCGCCCGACGGCTTCTCGCTGGCGAAACGCGCCGCGTTGCCGGGGTTGGTCTGCTGGATGTAGGCACGGATCGCGTCGATGTTGTCCAGCACCGTGGCACCCGGGATGCGATACCATTGCAGCGTGTCGATGCCGTCGATCTCCGGCCCAGTCAGGCTCGCGGACGACCCGCCCGGGAACGCGGTCAGCGGCGCGCGAATGCCGTTCACGCGCGGGAAGCCGTCGCGATAGCCGTAATAGTTGCTGGTGGTGCGCCGGTTGAGCCGCACGCCCGCCTGCAGCGTGCGCAGGAAGCTGGCATCGCTGAGCTTCAGCGTCAGGTCCACCTGCGACGCGAACTCCTTGTTCGACGAGCCGCCCGAATTGTCCTGGAAGCGCTCGACGCCGTAATTGGCGGGATTGGACAGGTCGACGCCGTTCAGCGCAATCGACGGCACCCCGTTCTTGTACTGATCGGACGCGAAGTCGACGGTGAACGACGTCAAGCCGTAGGGCTGGAGGATCTGCTGGACGAAGTAATTGCCCGACTTGCTCCAATTGTACTGGACGCCCACGTTGATCTGCGCACGATCGGTGCGCCAGTGGGTCTCGAAATTGGTCGTGTAGAGGTCGGAGAAGAGCGTGTTGTACTGGCCGTCGATAAAGGCCTGCAACGTCGCGCCGGGCGTCGCGGGGCTCGCGGTCAGGCGGCGGATCGTCTGGCCATCGGGCATCAGCTCGATGTTGCTGTAGGCGATCTGCCCTTCGCGGTTGAGGGTGAAGACCCGGTCGACCGAACGCTTTTCGCGGCTGCCGATATAGCCGCCTTCGAGCACGAAATCGAGGTCGTCGTTCGGCTTCCACTGCAGCACGCCGTTGATCGACGGACTCTTCACGTAGCCAGATTCGAGCCCGTACTGCGCGCGATAGGGAATGACGATGTTGCGCAGATTGGCGGGAAGCCCGGCCGCTGGCGTGTTGGCGACCGCGCTGCCGTCGCCGTTGGTGCAGCAGGCGACATCGGGCGATTCGCTCTCGATGTAGGTCTCCTGGTAGAAGGTCTTGGTCAGCGCACCGTTCACGAGGAAGCCGATCTCGCCGATCCCGGTATCGAAACGCTTGCCGACGAGCAGGCTGGCGTAGGGGCTGACCTTCTTCGAGACGTCGTCGTAGACCCCGCGCGCGCTGCCCGCGAGCGTCCAGCCTTCCTTGAGGTCGAGGGGACGGCGCAGCTGGACGTTGACGGTGCCGGCGATGCTGCCCTCGACCTGGTCGGCGGTGCGCGTCTTGTAGACGTTGATTTCCTTGACCAGCTCGGCCGGGATCACCGACAGGTCGAGCGAGCGCCCCGCGCCAAGGCTCGTCTCGTTGCCGTTGATCGTCGTCTGCACCCCGTCGAGGCCGCGGATGGTGAGGCTCTGGCCCTGCCCGCGGGCGCGATCGATCTGGACGCCGGTGACGCGGGAGAGCGCCTCGACGACGTTGTTGTCGGGGAGCTTGCCGGCGTCCTCGGACACCACCGAGTCGACGATCTGCTTGGCGTTCTTCTTCTTGTCCGACGCCGTCGCGACGCTGCCGCGGATGCCGACGACGATCAGGTCGTTGCTGGAGTCGCCGGGGGTGCCGGTCGGGTCGACGATGGCGTCGCGGTCGGGATCGGACGGGTTCTCCGCCGCCTGCGGGCTCGGCGTTGCGGTCTGCGCCGCCGCCGCCGTTGCGAGTACCAGCCCCATTGCCACGGTTCCCGCCAGCGCGATCCTGAGCGTCATCGTCTTCCCCTGTGTCGGTTGGTCTTTATATCGTATACCGTCCGACACATTCGTTGCGTTGTCAACTCCTTCGTGGGTGTTGCTGGGGCGGTCAGCTCGCCGTGCGACGGAGCAGCACGACGCCATGCGAGGGCACCGCCACCGTCGCCGCACCGGCGGGTAGATCGGCCCCACACCACAGGTCGCGCAGGGTTCCGCCGATGCGGTCCGCGGGCGGGATCGGCGCGGTCGCGGCGCGATCGGTGCGGTTGAAGATCGCGATGGCGGCACCGCCGTCGGCTAGCGGCTTGCGCCATGTCTCGACGCCGCCGACGCTCGCCTCGCGCCGCCCCTGCGCGCCGAGCGCATCCTGGTCGATCGCGATCACCGCGCGGTTCTCGAGGATGGCGGCATCGGCGGCGCTGGTGCGGCGCAGGTCGTGCCCCATTAGCAGCGGCGCGGCCTGCATCGCCCACAAGGTGAAGTGGGTGCGATATTCGTCCGCGCTCATCCCGCCGTTGCCGACCTCCAGCATGTCGGGATCGTTCCATCCGCCGGGGCGTGCGTGCGGGAAGCGCGGGTTCCGGACGAAGCCGATGTCGGACATGGTCGCGTAGTCGTCGGTGATGTCGCCGGTCGTCCGCCACAGATGCCCGCCGACCGAGCGCCCCCAGTCGGCCACGTCGAAGCGGCCATATTCGCATAGCGAATAGACGATCGGCCGTCCGGTCGCGCGCAGCGCCGCGCCCATCTGATAATAGGCGCGCTTCACGCCGTCCGCATCGGCGTAGAACCACTCGCCCGAGCACAGATCGTATTTGAGGAAGTCGACGCCCCAGTGCGCGAAGGTACGCGCGTCCTGCTCGACATGGCCGTAACTGCCCTCGTAGCCGGCGCAGGTGCGCGGCCCCGGCGAGGAATAGAGCCCGAGCTTCAGCCCGCGCGCATGGACGTAGTCGGCGAGGGCTTTCATGTCGGGGAACTTGGCGTTCGGCCTCAGCTCGCCGTCGGGTCCGCGCGTCCCCTGCCAGCCGTCGTCGATGTTGACGTAGACGTAGCCGGCATCGCGCAGCCCGCTCGCGACCATCGCGTCGGCCATCGCGCGCACGGTCGCGTCGTCGATCTTCTCGGCGAAGCGGTTCCAGCTCGACCAGCCCATCGGCGGCGTGCGCGCGAGGCCGTCGTCGGGCAAGGTGCCGAGCGCGGGCAGCGGCGGCGCGGGGCGGAACGCGCGTGCCGCGGCCTCCGCGCGCGTGCCGCGGCGGCCGTCCTGCACGACGTGCGCGTCCCAGATGTCGCCGGTCAGCGTCACGCCGCGCGGCGTGAAGCGCGCGGTCCAGCGCCGCGTCGGGCGCTCGCGATCGTTGAGGTTGCGCGCGTCGAAGGTCAACGTGTCGCCGCGGACGCGCGGGTCCTGCATCGCGATCTCGCCGTACCAGCGCGTCGTCACCGCGCCCACCAGCTTCCCGCCACGCCGCTCCACCCGCATCATCGTGACGCCGGGATAGGGCGGCGCGTCGTCGAACACCCAGGTCCCGGTCGGCGGCGGTGCGGCGACAGCGGGGACGGCGGACAGCAGCAGGCACAGCGCGGCCCAGGCGCGAGCGATCATATCGGCCCTTTCGATTGGCGGTCGGGAAAGAGGATCAGGCGGCGGCGGGCGCCTCGCGCTCGACGCTGCGGCGGCGGCCGTAGAGCGCGTAGAGCGCGAGGCCGACGACGTTCCAGATCAGGAACCGGACGATCGTCGACGACGGCAGGCTGGAGAGCAGGTACAGGCAGCCGAGGATCGCCAGCGTGCCGACGACGTAGGGCGCGGGGCAGCGGAACAGGCGCGGCGCGTCGGGCGCGCGGCGGCGCAGCACCATCAGGCAGCCGCCCACCGCGATGAAGGCGAGCAGCGTCCCGGCGTTGGCGAGCTCGGCGATCTCGTCGAGGCGGAAGAAGCCGGCGACCGCGGCGATCGATACGCCGGTCAGAATGGTGATGAGCGTCGGCGCGCCGGTGCGCGGGCTCACGGTGGCGAGACGGCGCGGGAGGAGGCCGTCGCGCGCCATGACGAAGAAGATGCGGCTCTGCCCGTACATCATCACGAGGATGACCGAGGGCAACGCGATCACCGCAGCGAGCGCGATCAGATGCCCCGCCTTCGGCTGGCCGAGCGTGCGCAGCACCAGCGCGAGCGGCTCGGCCGAATTGGCGAGCTGCGTGAAGGGCAGCGCGCCGACCGCCGCCACCGCGATCGCCATGTAGATCGCGGTGCACACCAGCATCGACCCGACGATGCCGACGGTGAGGTCGCGCCCGGGGTTCTTCGCCTCCTCCGCCGAGGTCGCGACCACGTCGAAGCCGTAGAAGGCGAAGAAGACGATCGCCGCCGCCGCCATCACGCCGCGCTTCTCGCCGCCGATCTCGGTCGAGGCGAAGCCGTAGGGCATGAAGGGGTGGAGGTTGTCGGCGTTGAACGCCGGCAGCGCGAAGGCGATGAAGATCGCGAGCGCGGCGAGCTTCACCACCACCAGCACGATGTTGAGAGTGGCGCTCTCGCGGGTGCCGGCGACCAGCAGGCCCATGACCGCGAGCGCGACCAGCACCGCGGGCAGGTTGACGATCCCGCCGCCGTGCGGCCCCGACAGCAGGGCCGCGGGCAGATGGATGCCGGCCGACTGGATCCAGCCGACGAGATAGCCCGACCAGCCGACCGCGACGGTCGAGCAGGCGAGCGAATATTCGAGGATCAGCGACCAGCCGACGATCCAGGCGACGGTTTCGCCCAGTGCGGCGTAGCTGAAGGTGTAGGCGCTGCCCGCGGCCGGAATCATCGTCGCCAGTTCGGCATAGGCGAGCGCGGCGCAGGCGCAGACCGCGCCGGCGATCGCGAAGGCGAGGATCACCGCCGGCCCGGCGCGCTCCGCGCCGACCCCGGTCAACGTGTAGATGCCGGTGCCGACGATCGCACCGACCCCCAGCGCGATCAGATGGGGCCAGGAAAGCGTCTTCGCCAGCGTCGCGCCATCATGGCGATGCAGCAGCGTCTCGAGCGACTTGCGCGGTCCGAACATGGCTCCCCTTCCCTTCGTCGTGCCGCGGTCAGGCGGCGGCGAACTGCACTCTCAGATCCTCGAGCGTCGCCCCGATATGCGCCGCCAGCAGCCGCTCCAGCGTCGCCCCGTCGCGCGCGAGGAAGGCGTCGAGCAGCGCGCGATGCTCGCGATGCGCGCGCGATTCGCGGCCGGCGGGCTCGAGGTGCGCGACGACGTAGCGCTCCGACAGGATCGACAGCCGCTCGACCATCTGCGTCGTCAGAAGCCGCCCGCCCGGGCGCACCAGCGCGACGTGGAATTCGCGGTTGCGCACCGCCACCTGGGGCAGATCGGTGCTGGCGGCGCGGTCGAGCCGCTCGAAGGCGTCGATCGCGGCGGCGTCGGCGCCCTCGTCGGCGCGGATCGCGGCGTGCGCCGCCGCGGCGGGCTCGATCGCGAGGCGCAGCGCGTAGATCTCCTCCGCCTGCGCCGCGGACATCGGCTGGACGAAGAAGCCGCGGTTGGCCTGGCTGGTCAGTAGCCCTTCCTGCTCCAGCCGCGCCAGTGCCTCTCGCAGCGGGATCTTGCTCACCCCCAATTCGGCGGCGAGCGCGTCCTGGCGGATCGGGGCGTCGGTGCCGAGCTTGCCGGTGACGATCTGCTCGCGGACGATCTCGAACACGCGTTCCGAGAGCGTCCTCACCACGATGCTCATGCTGGCTTCCTCGTTGCGGTCACTTCACCTGGAACCCTTCCCAGAAGCGGTCGCTGCGGTCGATCCAAATCGTGTTGAAGCCGGTCGCGACCGCCGATCCCTCGATCGAGGGGACAATGCCGACCTTGTCGCCGACCCGCGTCGCGCTCTCGACCCGGCCGGTGAAGCGGCTGCCGATGTAGCTTTCGTGGACGAAGTGATCGCCGACGCCGAGCTTCCCCTGGGCGGCGAGGTGCGCGAGGCGCGCGGAAGTGCCAGTGCCGCACGGACTACGGTCGATCGCCTTGTCGCCGTAGAATACGGC
>SXGT01732219.1_pt1 | contig 10960 bp, 10 predicted proteins | sample 3176221 | NCBI WGS metagenome assembly SXGT01 (sample SAMN11356862, study PRJNA531348) | freshwater metagenome | isolation source: freshwater sample F1-120 | place: China: Fuxian Lake, Yuxi | collected 2017-12-25
CAGATGGCCGTTGCCATCGTCTGTGCCCAGGCAGGGCAGATGTCCGAGGAGACTTTCGCCGCACTGTTACACGAAGTGGAAGAGACGTCGTAAGCCAAGGTCCAACCCCCGCGCTACGTGCGGTGGCTGTGTGTCGCAAGTGTACATGCTTCGACTCTCTTGACTGAAAGGAAGATTGACGATGTCAGACCGTGTCCCGCCAGGCCAGCACCTGGTCAGTAATTTCCCCGTGTTGCATATGGGATCCGTTCCCGCGTTTGATCCGACAACCTGGCGTTTGCGCGTGTTCGGCCTCGTGGCCGCGGACAAACGCTATACGTACGACGAGATCACCAGCGGCACACTCTTCCCAGTACATACCGTGCAGACGGACTTTCATTGCGTCACCACCTGGAGCAAGCTGGATAACACCTGGGAAGGGGTACGCTTCATCGATCTGGCAGCACACGCCCAGATCCAACCAGCAGCACAGTATGTCATGGCCCACGGGGCGCAGGGCTATACGACGAACATCCCGCTGGCCGATCTCCTGCGCGATGATGTCTTGTTGGCCTGGCGCCACAATGGGGCCGATCTCTCGCCCGACCATGGCTACCCCTTACGTCTGATGGTGCCGCACCTGTATGCCTGGAAAAGTGCCAAGTGGCTGCGGGGTCTTGAATTTCTGGCCGACGATGCCCCAGGCTTTTGGGAGCAGCGCGGCTATCACATGTACGGCGACCCCTGGCGTGAGCAGCGCTACTCCTGAGCATGGAGGGTACTGGCCCAGCTCCAGGATGTCGGCCAGAAGCGTCCGGCGGCTTTCCTCCGGGTGGCTCTTCCGTGTATAGTAACGTGGCTCTATCTGGTGTGTTGGTGATGTGGAACGAACTTGGCAGGAAAGGGCTGTGCATATGACGGTGCCGCTGCGTGGACTCTATGCCATTACGGATACCCACCTGATCCCGCGTGAACGCTTTGCTGAGACCGTGGAGGCCGCCGTGCGCGGTGGTGCCATGCTGATTCAACTACGCGAAAAGCATGCTTCGCGGGAGGAAATTATTCAACTTGGACAGGCCGTGCTAGCCGTCACACGACGGTACGGGGCCTTGTTGATTGTCAATGATCATCCCAGCGTCGCCAAAGACATTGGTGCCGATGGCGTGCACGTTGGGCGTGAGGATCCCTCGGTGCCGGAGACGCGGGCACTGGTGGGACCAGAGATGATTATTGGTGCGTCGTGTTATGGTGATGTGGATCGTGCGGTGGCGGCGGAGCAGGAAGGCGCGGATTACGTGGCCTTTGGCACGCCGTATCCCTCGCCAACGAAAACGAAACGGACGGATATTTCCCTGGAGATTTTTCAAGCGGCGCAACGCCGGGTGCATGTCCCCGTGTTTGCCATTGGCGGGATTACGCTGGCGAACGCCCAGCACGTGATTGACGCCGGGGCGGACGGTATTGCTGTGGTCTCCGGCGTGTTCGGGGCTCCAGATGTCGAGGCCGCCGCCTGGGCTTTGGCGCAGCTTTTCTAGCCTGGGTGAGGCAGGGGGTGGCCAGGTCGTCGGGGCGGTCAGCCGGTCGCCCCGCCTGAGAGAGGCTCTACGGCAGGCTCGCCACGATGTTGACATAGTCCCGGACGCGTGCGAGGTCAATCCGACCGCCCCAGCCTTCCCCTTGGAGACAGGTGCCCACAAAGGCCCCGTCGGCCTCGGCAAGTCGGCGCGCCACATTGGCATGGTTCGTGTGCCCGCCGAGGAGCACCGGCAGATGCGGCAGCGCCTGCTTGATTTCTCGCACCATGCGGGCGTTGGTTGCTTCATCAGGATGCGCCACTTCCACGGCGTCAGCCCCCACGCGGGATGCCATACGGGCCACTTCAGCCGTGGTCTTGTCGCCCATCCAACGGAAGTGCATGCTGTTCACTTCGGCGATGAGTTTGATGCGCTGCCCACCGATCTGACTGCGGTAGGTGAGGAAGTCGAGCGGCTTGGCCTCCACCATGCCCGAGGTACTGAGTGTGGCGCCCACCAGAGCGGCGCAGCGTAAAAAGGAGCCGCCGCACACCGTCGCCACAGCCAGAGAGGCTTTGAGGGCATTGAGCATAATCTGCACCCCGATGGAGAACTCCGGTCCGGTAGCATCGGCCACCGCCTTGGTAATGGTGGCCATGGCTGCGACGCGAGCGTAGTCGGCATCATCAGTCGTCGGATACACCCGGTCTACCGTTTGAATTAAACAGCCATCCGCCCCGCCTTCATACAGGGCAGTGGCATCAGCCACCGCTTTGGCTAGGGCGCGTTCTACGTTGCCCTCTTGATAAAATGGTGTCCCCGGTAACGGCAACAGATGCACCATCCCAATGACCACTTTCTTCTTCCCAAGCGTCTCAAAGCTGTGCATGGTCTGCCGTGTCCTCCTGGTACGTTGTCGTGACACTCTCCACCCAAGCGACGCTCTGGGTGGAGCTTCTTGGGGAAACCCCAAGCTACGTGCATGGTGTCCTCATGAACTACCTGGCTTTGGGCCAGGATACTTAACGGGATGAACCCAGTGGACAGCGTTGGGTACGCTACGACCTGGAGCAAGGGCATGATGACGACCAACAGCCAAAATGTTGACGCTACCAATCACATCACGCGGCGCGGTTAGACCACACTGGCGACAGCGATACGTGCGTCGTCCCTTGTTCCGTTCCCCGCATACGGGACACGTTTGCGAGGTGTACTGTTCATCCACCTGGATGGCGCCACAGGTTTTGTAGTCCAAGTGGCCGATCAGCTGAGCATGACAGGCACTGCTCACCTGGTGGGCGTGGCGTCGTCCACTGTGCTCTGCCGCGTCATAAAACGGCTTCCCAACGTAACAGGTGGCGCCCGGGAACGCCTCCGCCACCTGGCGTGTGGCGTGGTGCAGCAGATCGCGCACACGGCGATGCGTCTGCGCCAGCATTTTCGCCCGGCGCCGCTGCAACCGCTGCCAACGCCGCGAGCCTTGCGTCTTGGTGCTTTGGGCCTGGCGACACGAGGCGAGGCGTTTGTTACGGTATTGCACGGTCGCCTTCACCGCACGGCCACTGATCAAGAGGGCTTTGTCGCCATCGGTGGCTGCGATGAGGGTATTGACGCCCAGATCCACGCCAATGACCCGCTGCTGTGGCCTGGGAACCTCTTCCATCTCGCAGATCAAGCGCACGGTCGCCAGACTGAGCCGGACTTCCATCAAGCGCCCAGGTAAGGCCCTGGGGAGGAGGAGACGCAGCCGTCCACTGGTGCCATGTGGCAGGAGTAAGCACCCATTCCGCACCCGGGCATCTTGATTGGTGTAGACTACGTCGTGGTAGCGCGGTTTTTTCCAGGGATAGCGTGCGTCTGCATGCCCTGTGGTGCGGAGCTGGCGTGCCGAGTGGACGGCCTCACAGAACTCGCCAATGAGTTGTTGGGTACTTTGGGCGCTGAGGCCCGGATAGCGTCCTTTGCCCCAGCGCTCCCACCGGGCTTTACTGGGCCACGTGAGGGCCCGACGACGTAGGCGATGATGCCGCGTGACGAGATCACTCCACAGACGCGCCGCTTCCTTGCGCGACGCCGTAAAGACACGCCATTCCGCGGCTGTTTTTGGGATCCAACGTATTTCTACTGTCCGATAACTCATGCGATGAGTCTAGCACGTCGGTGAAAGAAGCACAACCTACAACCTGTGGCGGCTGGGCAGCAACGCGTGCTGCCCAGCCCCACTCAACGCTGCGCGCTCTGGATGGAGCACTACTGGCGACATCTGGTAGCGGCTGTGGTGGATCTGAGCCGCCTAAAATTCAAACTGGACGTCCGACAGGCGACGACCAATCTCTGCCACGACGCGCTGTTCCTCCTCCAGAGACGGGGCCTCGAAGGTGACGGACAGCCGGATGTACGGCCCAGCGTCGTCCCAGGGGACCGTACAGATGAGTTTCTCGCGGATAAGATACTGGCAGAAATCTTCGCCCGTCTCAAAACGCTGCCCCCCGACAATGCCACGGGGCGCCCGCACGTAGAGGAAAAATGCTGCCGCGGGCTTCGTGGCCTGAAACCCCACAGCATTGAGCGTCTGCGACAACAGGCCGAGGCGACGACTATATTTGGCGGCAATTTCTCCAGTCATCTCCGGATGCTGCAAGGCATACATGGCCGCTTTTTGAATCGCCTTGAACTGTCCAGAGTCAAAATTGTCCTTGACGTCGGCAAAGGCCTGCACCGCCAGCCCGTTGCCGCAGATCCAGGCCAGGCGCCATCCCGTCATGTTAAAGGCTTTGGACATGCTGTGAATCTCCACCCCGACCTCCTTGGCACCGGGGATGGAGAGGAAGCTCAGCGGTGTCCCTTCGTACACCAGCGCGGCATAGGCGGCATCTTGCACCACGAGCAAGCGATGCTGCTGGGCAAAGGCCACGACCTCGGTAAAGAAGTCACGCGTGGCCACGGCGCCGGTGGGATTGTTGGGATAATTGAGCAACAGCACTTTGGCACGGGCTAATTGCGCCTCGGTAAGGCTGCGGAGATCCGGCAGGTAGTGACGCTCTTCCAGCAAAGGCAGGGTATAGACCTCGCCACCATACCAGCGTGCATGGGTGCCGAGGACAGGATAGCCCGGGGAGGTCATGATGACCGCATCCCCTGCATTAATAAAACACGTCGGCAAGAACGCGAGCGCATTTTTCGCCCCAACGGTGTGGTTGATCTCCGTCACCGGGTCGAGGCCCTCCACACCATAGACCTGGGCCATATAGCGTGCCACTGCCTCATCGAACTCAGGCAGGCCATTGTCGGAATAGCCGCGATTTTCGAGCATGGCAGCCTGTTCACCGAGCGCGTTGACCACACCGGGATAGGCCATGCCATCAGGTTCGCCAACCCCGAGGTCGATCAACGGCACCTCTGGACGCGCGTGCACAGCGGCCTCACGCGCCCGTCGAATTTTTTCAAACTTATAGACCACCGTGCCTTTTCCGTAATTCCTGCCGCCAATGCGCTCGGCAAAGAGGTCTTGAATATAGCTCTCTGGCATGGAAATCTCCGCTGGTAACCAGGGCAGGTATCAGCCTGCGCAGGATGGTCACGCACTTTGGAAACGCGCCTGCAAGGCACGTAACATGTCCGCCATATCCGTTTCAAGGACTGGTGATGAGTCGGTAGATGTTCTCGGAGCCGGCGCACTTTTTTTCCGTCGCCGCCGTGCCGGCGCGACAGGCTCGCGTGTCCCAACGTCCAGTTGTGACGCCCTGGCCTCATGACGCGGTGCCCCGGCCTGCGGCGTGGCCTGCTGGACATCGTGCGGCGTGGCCGTGTGCACGGCTTTCATCGACAGGGAGATACGTTGCAGCCCCACATCGACACTGAGGACGCGCACCTGCACCACCTGCCCAACCTGGACAATCTCCCGCGGATCACGCACATAACGCTGGGACAACTCCGAGATATGCACCAGGCCATCTTGATGCACACCAAGGTCCACAAAGGCCCCAAAATTCGTCACGTTACTCACCATGCCTTCGAGGACCATCCCGGCTTGCAGATGTTGCAGCGTGGTGACATCGGCCCGGAAGTGCGGCGTCACGAACTGCGCCCGGGGATCACGCCCAGGCTTCAATAATTCCTCGCGGATATCCTGGAGGGTGAACGCTCCCACCTGCTCGGTGGCAAACTGCGCAAGCTCCAGACTGTTGATCAGCTCACCGTTCGCTACGAGCGTCGCCACCGGAACCGCCAAGGACGCGGCCATCTGCTCCACCACGGTGTAGGTTTCGGGATGCACCGCCGTGTTGTCGAGGATTTCCCCGCCGTCTTTAATGCGTAAAAAGCCCGCAGCTTGCTGAAAGGTTTTATCGCCAACGCCGTCAATCGCTAACAATTGCTGACGATTGGTTAAACGCCCATGGGTGTTACGGTAGGCCACGAGATTCTGCGCCTGCCGCATGGTCAGCCCGGAGACATACTGCAGGAGTTCCGCCGAGGCGGTATTCACATCGACCCCGACATGGTTGACACACGACTCGACCACATCTTCCAGACTACGCCGCAGACGTTTTTGATCCACGTCGTGCTGATATTGTCCGACGCCAATCGATTTAGGGTCAATCTTGACCAGTTCTGCGAGGGGATCTTGCAAGCGCCGCGCAATAGACACCGCGCCTCGGATGGTCACGTCGAGATCGGGAAATTCTTGCCGGGCGAGTTTGGAGGCGGAGTAGACCGAGGCCCCCGCTTCATTCACCACGACACACAGCATCTCTGGGGCGTGTTGCTGGAGAAACTGGCGCACAAAGGCTTCCGTTTCCCGCGAGCCAGTGCCGTTGCCAATGGCAATGGCGCGGAGCGTATAGCGTTGTAACAAGCCCTGCAAGACCTGCTCCGCCCCAGCGGTGTCTTGACGCGGGACAAGGGGATAGATCGTTGCATGTTCGAGCATTTGGCCCGTGTCATCGACGACGGCCAGTTTACAACCCGTGCGCAACCCTGGATCGACGCCGAGGACACCGTAGGTGCCAAGCGGTGGGGCCATGAGGAGATTGCGCAAATTTCCCTGAAACACGGAGATGGCATCGGCATCCGCCCGTTCTTTTAACGTGCGCCGCATTTCCGTCTGCAACGAGGGGATCAGCAAGCGGTGATAGGCATCCTCACTATACGTCCGGAGGTAGGGCGCATACGGCGTCTCCGTCTCCTGGATCACCCGGCTTTGCACCAAGCTCAGGGCTTTGACGGGGTCGATGTCAATACTCATCGACAGCACCTCTTCACGTACCCCGCGGAGGATGGCTAAGATACGGTGGGATGGGATGGTCGCCACGGCTTCCTGAAAATCATAATAATCCTGGAACTTGGTCTTCTGTTCTTGCTTCCCAGGCACGACTTTCACGCGTATCCGGCCTTCGGCCAACATCAGGCTGCGCAGCACTTGGCGGACATCGGCGCGCTCCGCAATCCATTCCGCGATGATATGTCCAGCCCCTTCGAGGGCCTCTTCCGCAGTCGCCACGCCTTTCTCCGCGTCCACGAGGTTGGTAGCGAGTTCGAGCACACTCTGGGCCGACGGTTGTTGTTCCCACAGGAGGCGGGCAAGCGGCTCCAAGCCGCGCTCCATCGCCACGCTGGCTTTGGTTTGACGCTTGGGACGGAAAGGCAAGTATAGGTCTTCGAGCTCAACTTTATTCACGCACCTGACGATCTGCTCATGCAGGGCTTCGGTAAGCTTCCCCTGTTCCGTCAGCGCGTGTACAATGGTTGCACGGCGCTGTTCGAGTTCTTCGTAGTACTTATGGAGCTCAGCAATCTGGCGGATCTGTTCTTCGTCCAGATTGCCGGTGGCCTCTTTGCGATAGCGGGCAATGAAAGGGACCGTGGCCTCGTCACGCAAGAGTTCTGCAGTGCGTTGCACTTGCTCCCGCCGGAGAGAGAGTTCCGTCGCCACGCGCTCGTATAAAAGGCGTTGTACAGTGTCTGGATCTGCTGGTGTGTATATCATAACGTTCAGTACACCTAGGTGTATGATGTGCCAAGAGTTGCCACGGCACGTATCGTTCTCCCCGTACGACGAGGGACGAGGCCCAGCCTCGATCGCACACGCCGTCAAGCCGCTACAGGCACGCGCCTGCCCCACCGGTGTGGGTACCAACATCGCTGGCGCTCGCCTCGCTGCACCGCTGGCGTCTGCCCAGTTGGTTGCGTTGCGGAGTCGTTCTCTGTTATAACCCCCGGTCTGTGGGTAGACTGACGAGGCATGGGAGCCCTCGCTGGCAGGGCAGTGCAGGACAGAGGCTGCGCACGACAGTCTATCCTACCATGAGAAAGCAGAGCAATGAAAGCAAAACGCATCGATCACGTCGTGATTGCGGTGCAAGACCTCCAGGCCGCGCTTGAGACGTACCAACAGAATTTTGGGCTCGAACACGTTGGCGGCGGGGAGGTTCCCTCGCTGGGGATTCGCAATGCCTTGCTCCAGATTGGTGATGCCCAGCTCGAGCTGATCACGCCGCTCGCGGCGCAAGGGCCCGTGGCGTCGTTCCTCGCGAAGCAGGGGCAAGGTGGTGGGCTGTATCTCTTAGCGCTTGAGGTTGAGAACTTAGATGACGCCATTGCCACCTTGCAAGCGCAGGGGGCGCGCATCAATAGCGCCACGGGTGCTGCAGGACAACGTCTGGTCTTCGTGAGTCCGCGTGCCACCCATGGGGTATTACTACAACTGTTGGAACGCCGTGAAGCCTGAACAGCACTTGACACCGTGCAGGCTATCGTTTCTAGAAAGCAGGAGCATATGCGCTACATTGCCATGAACAATTTTCAGATTGCTGCCGAGCAAGCGAGGTTGTTTGAAGAACGCTGGCAGCGGCGGCGGACGTTCTTAGAGGGCACGCCGGGCTTTGAGTCGTTCCAACTGCTGCGTAGGGAGACCCATGACGGGACGATGCACTATGCCTCGCATTCCACCTGGGCTTCCAAAGAGGCTTTTATTGCTTGGACAGAATCGGAGAGTTTTGTGCAAGCCCATCGTGGCGAACCTCTCCCCAAAGGTATGGTGCTCGGGGCTCCGCATCTCGAGTGTTTTGAGATCGTCGGGCTCGACGTGCCCTAACGACAGACAGTATGAGGGGCCGACACATGCCAAGAGCCGGTGGAGGGGAGGCTCACACCGGCTCTTGGTAAGACGCGGTAGACGGCAGGGGTGGGAGGCGTTAGCGTTCTATGCTATAGCGGGTCAGGAGTTCGTGCAAGGTCGGACGACTGACGCCTAATTCCAGCGCAGTCCTGGTGATGTTCCCTTTGTTTTTCGCCAGAGTTTTCTGAATCAAATCTTTCTCCAGCGCCTCACGGGCTTCCTTCAGGGTGTGCCCCTCATAGCGTAATGCCGGAGAGGCGAGTTCCAAATCTTCCGGCGTCAGCCTGGTACCCTGCGTCATAATTATGGCGCGTTGGATGCGGTTTTCCAATTCGCGGATGTTGCCAGGCCAGGGATAGCGCTGCATCACCGCTAGAGCCTGACGGCTAAAACCCACGACTTTCTTTTGCTGCGCAGCCGCATAGCGTTGCAAGAGGGCGTTGGCCAGTAAAAGCATATCGTCCCCGCGCTCGCGTAACGGGGGCAGCGTAATGTTGACAACGGCCAGGCGAAAATACAGATCTTCGCGAAACAGCCCCTCGCGCATGGCGAGTTGCAAATCTTTATTGGTAGCGGCAAGGACGCGTGCATCAATTTTGAGGGTGTGTCGACCGCCAACACGTTCCATTGCGTGCTGCTGGAGAAAACGCAGCAATTTTACCTGGAGCGCTAAGGGGAAATCGCCAATCTCATCCAAGACAAGGGTTCCCCCTTCCGCCAACTCAATGCGTCCTGTGCGCTGTGCATGGGCTCCCGTAAAGGAGCCTTTTTCATGGCCAAAAAGTTCGCTCTCCAATAACGCCTCAGGGATGGCACCGCAATTGATGACATGAAACGGACCATTGCGCCGTGCGCTCGCGTGATGAATCGCCCGCGCCACGAGCTCCTTCCCCGTGCCGCTTTCTCCCACAATGAGGACCGGGGCATCACTGGCAGCAACCTGACGGATAGTCTCAAACACTGCTTGCATCGGGGGACTGGTCCCCAGCATGTCGCTAGAGGATACCTGCCCGAGATGTCGTTGCAAGGCACGGTGCTCGTACTCAAGCTGATAGACATAGAAAGCCCGGCGGATGATGACTTTGAGCTCGTCTACCTGGATGGGTTTGCGTAAAAAATCGTACGCCCCTTGGCCAATGGCCGTCATGGCATGGACGTGTTCTTCGCGCCCGGTAATGACAATGACCTTGGCCCCCGCATCCTGTTGGAGAATCGCACTCAGCGTCTGGATGCCCTCTTCTACCCCACGCGGATCAGGCGGTAAGCCTAAATCCAGAGTGATGACCGCCGGATGCTCTGCTGTGAGCATCGCCAGGGCACTGCGCCGATCTTCCGCTACGCAGACGTGATACTCCTGCGTGAAGGCCCACTTCATCTGCGCTCGGATTTCGGCATCGTCATCCACAATGAGCAGCGTTGGTTTGGTCACGCGGTCCTTACCCCTTCACTGGCAAGTACACACGAAAGGTACTGCCTTGGCCTTCTGTACTCTCCACGTCAATACGTCCGTGATGGGCTTCCACAATCGTGCGACTATGGAACAAGCCGATACCCAGTCCCTGACTTTTTGTCGTGTGCAAGGGACGAAACAGCGAACGTTCCATAAATGTACGCGTCATACCTCGGCCGTTGTCGCTCACGGTGAGAACCGCCCAGCGCTCTTGTTGCGCGGTTTCGATACGGATACACCCCGGCGTGTCCATGGCTTCGTGCGCATTGAGTAAGAGGTTTTCCAACACTTTGCGGATTTGCTCAGGATCAATCCACAGGACCATCTCTGGGCCGGGCACATAGGTCAAGGTCGCATGCAGCGAGCCATGCAAGTCAGCCACAGTGGTGCGGACGAGTTCATTGAGAGCCACCGCCGTGTACTGCAAGTCCAGCTCACGACCCACCAGCGACAGGCGTCCGCACATCGCGTTCATTTTTTCCACGCTACTGGCAATCACCTGCAAGGCATCATCACGAAATGCCGGATTGTCGTAATATAAAGGGAGATTTTGTACCATCAATGAAAGTTTTGCCGCCAAATTTTTCAGGTCATGGACAAAGAACACCGACAGCGTCTGCCAGGTTTCCATCTGTTTGGCGTGCACGACACGCTGCAACAGTTGGAGATTGAGGAGTTTGGCGGCTGTTTGGTCGGCCATCGTTTTGAACAACGCCGCATCTTCGACGGTGAACGGCTCTTGGGTATGGCGTTCGCTCAGGCTAGAGCATTTTCATAATTTACATACTGTTTTATGGCCGGGTATGGTATAAAGGGGGCACGCTGTAGGAGGGCGTTGTGGATGGTAGCATCGATATCATTGGATTTACGTCAGCGGATAATGAAGGCGTGTGATGAAGG
>SXGT01691368.1_pt1 | contig 10959 bp, 6 predicted proteins | sample 3176221 | NCBI WGS metagenome assembly SXGT01 (sample SAMN11356862, study PRJNA531348) | freshwater metagenome | isolation source: freshwater sample F1-120 | place: China: Fuxian Lake, Yuxi | collected 2017-12-25
CGTCGTCTTGCCGGCGTCGATGTGAGCGATCACACCGAAGTTGCGGTAGGAGCGGAGCGTCTGGACGTCCTTCGATTCCTTCGGGTCGGACATGGCAGGGCGTGGGGTTGGAGCTTCTGGTGACAATTCAGGCCGCGCTGCGGCGCGGTGCGGCATGACATTCGAAACCTGGGCGGCCGCACGCCCGGGGGCACCCGCGGCACTGGGTGCCCGGGATGGAAGGGCAAGAAGGGTAGCGATCGGCGGCGACGGGTCAACGGGCGGGAGCGCCCGTTGCGTCCGCGGCGGGGGTCGAGCCTCCCCGCGGACGCCGGCCAGCACCGGCACCAACGACCAGCGAGCGACGGAAACCGAAGGCCGGCGACCGCCGATGGTACGGCCCCGACGCAGGCGACGCCCAGTTTCCCCACAGTCGGGGCCGATGGTGCCGAGGAACTCGACGCCCAGGACGCACACCCATGGTCTCCGCCATCCGCCTGCTGCCGCTTTTCTTCGCCGCCACGATGAGCGTCGGCGCCTTCGCCCAACGCACGCCTGACGAAGCGCTGGCCGCGCTCCAGGATGGCAACAAGCGCTTCGCCGCCGACCGCTCGGTGCCGCAACCCATCGGCGAAGGCGTGCGCCGCACGTTGGCGCGCGGGCAGAGCCCGTTCGCGATCGTGCTGTGCTGCGCCGACAGCCGCGTGCCGCCCGAACACGTGTTCAACGCCGGCCTTGGCGAGCTGTTCGTGGTGCGCGTCGCCGGCCACACCGCCGATCCCGAGACCGTCGCCAGCATCGAATACGCCGTCGAGCACCTGGGCGCCTCGTTGTGCGTCGTGCTCGGCCACGAGAAGTGCGGCGCGATCGCAGCAACCGTGCAGCAGGTCGACGAAAACGCGCACCAGGGCCGCCACAGCCCCGCCATCAGCCAGCTGCTCGAACACATCGAGCCGGCGGTGCGCAAGGCCAAGGCCCGCGACCTCGGCGGCAAGGAACTGCACGACGCCTGCGAAGAGGAACACGCGCACTACACGGTGCACGACTGCTTCCGCCGCAGCGCGCTGCTGCGCCGCTACGCCTCGGTGGGCAAGTTCCGCATGGTCGCCGCGCGCTACCAGCTCGCCAGCGGCCAGGTGGAGTGGTTGCCGAACCGCCCGCTGCCGACCGCGCCGAAGCCCGACGACCACGCCGTGCACGGCGCGGTTCCGGCCAGCGTGCCGCCGCACGTCGCCTTGCGCATGCTGCAGGCGGGCCACCGCCGCTTCCTCGGCGATGGCAAGCCGACCGCGGACCTGACGGCACCGCGCCGCGAGATCCTGGCGCAGGGCCAGCAGCCGATGGCGATCGTGCTGGCGTGCGCCGATTCGCGCGTGGCGCCGGAGCACATCTTCGACGCCGGCCTCGGCGAGCTGTTTGTGATCCGCATCGCCGGCAACACCGTCAACGACGACGCCCTGGCCAGCATCGAATACGCCGCCGGACACCTCGGCGCGTCGCTGCTCATCGTCATGGGCCACACCAAGTGCGGTGCGGTCGCGGCGGCGGCGCAGCATCCCGAAGGCCAGGAGCTGTCGCCCAATCTGCGGCAGCTGTTGCTGCGCATCGAACCGTCGGTTGCCGCCGCTCGCGCCGAAGCGAAGGGCCGCGATGTGGTCGATCTCGCCGTGCGCGCCAACGCGTTGCGCGCCGTCAGCGAGGCGCGGTCGCGCAGCGCGGCGTTGCGCGAGCTCGAGCACGCCGGCCGCTTCACGATGCTCGGCTGTGTCTACGACATCGCCTCGGGCGACGTCGAATGGCTGAAGGACGGCGGCGACCACGCGCCCGCGGTAGCGAGCGCCGGATCGCCGGCGGACCAGGCGCCGCACGGTGACCACGGCAGCCATGCTGCGGTGGCCCAGTCCGCCAAGAACAACGAACCCGCCAAGGCGCATGGCGACGACGCGAAGCACGGCGACGCGCACGGCCACGCGGCACACGGCAAGGAAGCGCACGGCCACGCGAACCACGGACACGAGCCAACGCCGCCCGCGCCGGCGCCGGCAACCGGACACGGCGAACTGCCGGCTCTGGAATGGGCCCACGGCGCTCCGGCTGGCGAGACGAAAGCACCGACGCCCGGCAAATCCGACGCCGACCACGGCAGCCACGGCGACGCGCCCGCGGACCACGGCCACCAGAAGGACGGCGCGCATGGGCATGCCCACCCGCACGAAGCCCACGCCAGCCACGACGCGCACGCCGACAAGGGTCACGCCGAGCAGGGCCACGCGCCGAAGGGCCACGCCGCCTTCCCGTGGCAGGACCCGATCGTGCTGGTCGGCATCACCGGCGTCGTCTCGTTGCTCGCTGCCGCCGTTCTGGCGATGAAGAAGCGCTGAGCGCCGGCCCCGACCTTCGGCGCATGCCGCGCGGATCGGACCTCCGGTAACATCGGGGCTCCATCCCAAAAGGAGCCCCCATGCGCACGTTGCTCGTTTCGTTGCTGTCGGCGTTCTTGCTGGTCCCGGCAACCGCCCAGGAACGCTCTGGTCCGAAGAAGAACCCGACGTTCCCCGAGGCGATCGAGATCGCCAAGAAGAACGTCGAGCAGGAGAAGCTCGGCGCCGCCATCGCCGTGCTGCAGGCCGCGATCAAGGACCTGCAGAAGAAGCAGCGCGCCGCCGTGCTCGCCGCGCTGCCGAAGCCCGAGGGCTGGACGGTGCGCGACCAGGCGCCGGATGCCGCGAGCGAGGACGTTGCCGCCGGCCTGCTCGGCGTCGGCTCCACCACCACGCGGCGCTACGACAAGGGCGACGCCAACATCTCGGTGGAGATCACGGCCAACTCACCGCTGATGCAGATGCTGTCGATGATGTTCGCCAACCCGGCGCTGGTCGAAGCCGATGGCGGCGAGTTGGTGAAGTACGGCCAGCACAAGGCGATCCTGAAGAAGAGCGGCGACGAAGGCTGCGAGCTGATGCTGCTGATGCACGAGACGCACCTGATCAAAGTCACGGCGCAGGGCCTCGGCGCCGACGGTCTGCTCGCAATCTTCGACCAGGCCTGCGTCGATCGCCTGGAGAAGCCGCTCGGCAAGTGACCGGCTACGTCGCCGCGTTCACTGCAGGAACGCGGCGAACTTCGCGCGCCGGACCTGGTCGTCGTTGTGCGCGAAGTAGAACGGCTCGAACTTGGCGAAGTCGGCGCGCACCTGGTCCTTCGACTTGTTCGGCAGGTCGGCGAGATAGCCGTCGAGGAACGCTTCGAAGTCGGTGAACGTGATGTTCGGAGCGCGCCGCTTCAGCTCGCGCATCAGTGCCTTGTCCCAGGTGACGAGGCGCATGGGGAACGGCAGCGGCGCCGTCGGGAACGTGATGTCGCGCCAGGTCTCGACCTTGCCGAACTCACCTTCGAAGTTCGTCTCGAGCATGAAGTGCACCCGACGGCGCGCCAGGTAGGCCGGGTCACGCGGCTTGTCGTGGCCCCGCTTGCCGCGCACCGGCACCGGCAACCGCGCGATGTGCGCGTCGGTGAGTCCGGCGGCACATTCGATCGCGACCGGCACGCCAGTTCGCGTCGCGACGTTGGCGTGCCCACCGGCGATCGAGATGCGCACTTCGAGCCCTGCCCACAGGGAACGCAGGTCGTCCGCGACGTCGTGGAAGGCCTCCCGCAACGGAATCCCGGCGATCGGGAGAAACGAGATGCGTCGGTTGTCCGAGACGTCGTTGTGCGGATTGTCGAGCCCGGGCGGCTCAACGCGGAAGACACAGCCCAAGACGAGGATCGCCGCGACCAGCGGGGCTGGCCAAGCCGCTGGCACGCGCGCGAGCAGGAAGTCGAGCCCGAGCATCAGCGCCGGCAGCAGCGGCAGCAGGAAGCGGCCGAACATGAAGTCGCCACCGACCCACAGCACGAACGCGAGGTAGCTGCCGACGAAGGCCGCGAGCGCGAGCCAAGGCCGGCGCGCGCCGACTTCCTGGCCCGGCCGCGCGAGCCCGAGCGGCAACGCCAGGAACGCGAGCAGCAAGGGCCAGTAGCACCGCACGAAATCGACGACGTAGTGCACGCCCGCCGACACGAACGGGTCGCTGCCCGACTTCGCGTAGAACGTGTTCGGCAACCAGTAGCCGTAGTACGAGTGCCGCCACAGCAGGTAGGGCACGAACACGACCAGGAACGGCAGCGCGTACGCCAGCACCGGCCGCCACGAGCGCCACCGGCGCGCATCGGCGAGCACGAACAGGCCCGCCATCGCCACCGGCAACGCACCGTCGGGTCGCGTCATCGCCGCCGCGGTGCCGAGCAGCCCGAGGCACAGGGCACCCGCCACCGTTCCCGGTTGCAGGCACGCCCGCAGCATCGCCGTCACCAACAGCACGAACAGCGCGGTTTCGAGCCCGGCGGGCGCCAACGACGCCGCATGGTGGATCGCCGCATAGCCGCACGCCGCGATCGGCACGCGCGCGCGACCGCCACTGTGTCGCCACGCGATCGCCGCGAGCAACCACACCACCCCACCGTGCGCGAGCGTGCCCCACACGCTGCCCCAGGTCTCGATCGCGTCGCCGGTGCAGCCGAGCCACAGGCCGAGCGCCAGCCACAGCGTCCACAGGAAGTTGGTGTAGCCCTCGACCGGCGCTTCGGACGGATCGAGGTTGAACACGAGCCCGTGGCCTTCGACCAGGTGCATCGCGTAGCGGATCGAGATGAACGCATCGTCGCAGGTCCAGCGCAGCACCCACGAATGCACGACGGCGGCCGCAACCGCGAGTCCGGCGATCGTCCAGAACATCGCGCGCTGCGGCATGCAGATCAACCTTGCCGCAGCGCACGCGACAGTGCGGCGACCACGCGCGGCACGTCGCGCACCGGCGTCGAACACAACGCCACGCGCACCGCACCCGCCCCCTTCTCGCCGATCGGCACCACGAACACGCCGTCGTCGCGCATGCGCGCCGCCGTCGCTTCGGGATCGTCGGCGAACACGGCGACGAAGAAGCCGCCTTCGTAGCGCGGATAACGCAAGCCGGCCTTGGCAGCCTCGAGGTTGAACGCGGCGACGCGTTCGCCGAGCAGGCGGATCAGGCGTTCGCGTTCGCCATCGACGCAGACGCGCAGGCTCGGCGTCTGCAGCAGTTCGGCGATCGCGGCCTGGCCGAGCGCGTTGCAGTTCGACCAGGTGCCGCGACAGCCGTAGGTGAACGCGTTGGCGAGCCGCGTGCGTTCGCCGGCGTCCGCATGCGTGGCGAGCACGGCCCCGATGCGCGCGCCGTATTGCGCAAACGACTTCGAACCCGACCACGCCACCAGCACCGTCGCCGACGTCATCATGCGCGCCACGTGGCGCGTCCAGTCGACGCTGCCCGGATTGGCGAAGCGGGCGTAGGCCATGTCGACCAGCACCGTCACCGGCGCCTTCTCGCCGGCGCGCTGCACGATGCCGGCGGTGGCGTCCCATTCGCGTTCATCGAGCGAGTAGCCGGTCGGGTTGTGGCACGGCGTGTTCAGGAACACGAGCGAACGGCCTTGCCGCGCCAGCTGGCGCTCGAGACCCTGCGCGAATGCGTCGACATGGAAGCCGCCGTCGCGCGCGAACATGGGGAACGTCTCGATGCCGCGCCCCGCGTGCGTCGCCAGCGTGTGGTACGGCCCCCAGTAGAAACTCGTCGTCAGCAACGACTGCCCGAACTCGAGGAAGTTCGTGATCGCCTGGTAGAGAGCCCCGGTGCCGCCCGGGGTCGCGGCCGCCACGGTCTGTGCGGCGAGCGGCCCGTCGCCGAAGACGTCGGCGATCACCGCCCGCAGGAACGTCGGGTCGCCGGCAATCGGGGCGTAGGCGGCACCCTTGCGTTCCGGCACCCGCGCGAGGGCGTCGACCACGCTCGGCAGCACGGCCAGCTTGCCGTCGTCCTCCATCAGGGCGCCTAGCGTGGCGTTGACGATGGACTCGCCGGCAGCGGCGCGCCGCTGGGCTTCGGCGTTGAGGGCGAAGATCGGGTCGTTGCCGGGCCGGTTGCCGGCGTTCTGGATCAGGTTGGACAAGGGTGCAGTTGCGTTCCGAGGGGCGAGCAGACTACCCGCCGTGGTCGCCGCCGTCGACGCCACGTGCGTTCCCACGCCCGCCGCCACAGCGCCGGACTTCGAAACGTGCCCCGCCCTCGTCCACCCAGGTGCCGTCGGCTGCCTGCACCAGGACGAGGCGAGCCGCGGCCGGCACCGGGGTGTCGGCGGCCAGCTCCGCGCGCTCGATCCGCGCCAACACCGGCACGGCCACCGTCAGCCCTGCCACCAGGATCGACAGCACGGCGATGAGGCGCTGCGTGCCGACGTCGAACCCTTCGTCGACGATGACCCACGCGACGGATGCGGCCAGGAGGGCGATCAGACAGACCAACGTGCTTTGCACCCAGGTGAACCGCGGCCCGAGGCGCGGCAACAGCATGAGTTCGCCGTGCGCCGTTGCGGTGGCCGCCACGACCAACACGAAGGTGGTCTTGTACAGTTCCTCGGCCCGCGGCTGGATCCAGACCAGCGCGATGCTCGCCACTGCCGCCAGGATCGAAAGCCCGATGCCGACGTCGCCGGCGACGCGCATCCGTTCCCGGAACGCGGCACATGCCAACGCGAGCACGCTGGCCCCGGTGATGATCGCCGTCGTACCGAGCACCCGCGCCTTGCCGGGACCGAAGTTCCCGTCGAGAACGGCGAATATCGCGAGCAATGCCGATGCGCCCAGCGCGACGAGGAACAGCGTGAGCGCCACGCGCCGAAGCGAGACCGCCTGCATGGCCGCAGTATCGCACGCTGCGTCACGACCGCGCGGCAGGCAACCGCGAAACTGCCGGTGCCGCGACTAGCGCATGGCCAGGAGCGCCGCGAGCAACGCGCTGCCGACGAAACGTTCGCCGGCCTTGGTCGCGACCACGCGCTGGTTGCATTCGATCTCGATGCCGAGATACCGCGCCGCCGGCATCCGCTGCCGCACGTACGAAGTGAAGCCGTCGGTGGTGCCGAAGTACGGGAAGTTGCGGCGCACCTCGAACCCACGCGCGCGCAGTTCCTGTTGCAACTGCATGCAGAACGCAACCTCACGCGGCCGCGACGGATCGCACAGCAGGCCGATGTCGTTCGCCCGCACGACGCCGTGCAGTTCGGGCGTGAACGAATGCACGCTCAGGTGCAGCACGCAGGCGGGGCCCACGGCGGCGATCGCCCGCTGCACTTCGGCGCGGTACGGCCGCCAGAGGTCGCGCACGCGGCGGCGGCACTGCGCAGCCGTGAGGTCGTTGCCGGGAATGCGGCGCCCGTCGACCGAACGCGGCACGACACCGGGGTTGTCCGCCGAACGGTTGAGGTCGACGACGAGCCGCGACCACGTGCCGGCATGCAGCGGCACCCGCAGCCCCTTGGCGAGCAACCGCGCCACGCCGAGCGCGCCACGATCGAATGCGCGGTGCGAACGCAGCACCGCCGCCGGCAACCCGAGGTCGCCGAGCGGGCGCGGGATCGCGCGCGACGCGTGCTCGCAGCTGACCACGAACGCGTCGGGAACGCCCGATGCGCGCCGCCGGCTCACAACGGCAGAGCCGCCAGCACCGAGGTGGCGAACGTCGCCGGATCGACACGGCCCCACACCTGCGCGACCTTGCCCTCCGGATCGACCAGCACCGCGATCCGGCGCGCGAACTTCGCGTCCTTGGACTCGACCGCGCCGTACTCGAGCGACAGCTTGCGGTCGGTGTCGCACAACAGCGGGAACGGCATGTTGTGTTGCTGCTTCCACGCCGCGTTGTCGGCGGCGGCATCTACCGAGACGCCGAGCACGATCACGGAACGATCCATGAAGTCGGCGAAGTTGTCGCGCAAGCCGCAGCCCTGCATCGTGCAACCGGGCGTCGAGGCCTTGGGATAGAACCACACCAGCACGTGCTTGCCGCGGTAGTCCTTCAGCTCGCGCACGGTGCCGGTCTCGTCGGCGACCGCAAACGCCGGCGCCGCGTCGCCCTTCTGCAGCTTGGTCGCCGCCGCCGCCGCCGGGCCGGTGCCGGTGCCCGCGCGCTTCGGCGCCGAAGGCCCAGCGGACTCGGTGCGCGGCGCATCACCACCGCTGGTGTTGCCACTGCTGCTCGCGCTGGCTGGTTCGGGGCGCGCTTCCGGCTTGCTCGCCGCCGCCGGCGTGGGCTCGGCCGCGGTCGCGGCGGGAACCGGTGCCGTAGCCGGGGCCGGCACAGGCTCCGGGGCTGGCTTCACGTGCGCGTCGACGAAGCTCGGCGCGTGCGGCAGCTTCTCGGCGTCGCGTTCGTGGAACGGCACGCCTTCGGTCATCCACTTCGGCGCCGGTTCCTTCTTCAGGTGGTGCGCGAAGTACTCGGCCATGCGGCGCGACCAATCGCGCATGTTGGCGCGGTTGCGGAGTCCGTGGCCTTCCCCGTTGTAGTTGAACAGGTAGACCTCCTTGCCGAGCCGCCGCAGCGCCGTGAAGTACTCGATGCCCTGCGTCCACGGCACCGCGCCGTCCTGGTCGTTGTGCAGCATCAGCACCGGCGTCTTCACCTTGTCGGCGAAGTGGATCGGCGAGTTCTCCTGGTAGCGCAGCGGGTACTGCCACGGCGTGCCGCCGATGCGCGACTGCGTCATCTCGTACTGGAACTGCCGCGACATGCCCGACTCGTAGCGAATGCCGCCGTAGGCCGACAGCATGTTGCTGACCGGCGCGCCGCTCTCCACCGCAGCAAAGATGTGCGTCTTGGTGACGAGGAACGCCGTCTGGTAGCCGCCCCAGCTGTGGCCCGACGCACCGATGCCCTTCGGATCGACGAAGCCCTGCTGCAGCAGGTGCTGCACGCCGGACACGACGCACTTCACACACGACGCGCCCGGGTAGCCGATCTCGTAGACGACATCGGGCATGAACCACAGGTAGCCGTTGCTCACGTAGTACGCGGCGTTCGGCGACGTGCCCGGCGACGGCGCCACGTAGTTGTGCAGCCCCTGCGTCATGCGTTCGTAGAAGTGCACCATCATCGGGTACTGCTTGGTCGGATCGAAATCGTCCGGCTTGATCAGCACGCCCTGGCGCGAGGCACCGTCGCCGTCGATCCACCGCACCAGTTCGGCCTTGCCCCAGCGGTAGTTCTTCTGCTGCGGGTTCGCCTCACTGAGGCGACGCTGGTCGGTGAAGTCCGCCGCGGCGGTCCAGAGGTCGGGGTACTCGGCGAAGGTGCCCTGGGTGAAGAACAAGCGGCTGCTGTTCTTCGGGCGCGTGACGTCGCCGAAGTTCTTGTCGGCGAGGATCAGCTTCTGCGGCTTCTGCGCGCGCGTCAGCGAATCGGCGAAGAAGCCTTCCTGGCGCGTGTCGACGTTGGTCGCCGCCAGCAGCAGTTCGGAGTCGACCCACATGCGATCGTCATCGCGCGAAATCTGCTGCAGGCGCAACTGCAACCGGTTCTGGCGACCGAAGCCCTCGGTCACACACACGGCTTCGCCGGTGGCCGGCGTGATGCGCCACATGTCGAACTCGTCGTAGACCAGCACCGACGCATCGTTGTCGGTCCAGCCCGCGATGCCGTAGGCGCCATCCGGCTCGGGATGGTCGTCGTCGTGGCGATGGAACGGCACGCCGAGCGCCCCCGTCAGGTCACGGCGCGCGCCGGTCTGCAGGTCGTGGCTCTGCCAGCGATAGTTCGCGTCGAACCACACGAGGTAGCGACCGCCCGGCGAATTGGTGACGCCGCCGCGCAGCTTCTCCAGCAGGCGCGTGCGTTCGCCAGTGGTCGCATCGACGAGCCAGACGTCGGCGTAGCGGCCGTCCCAGGTCGTCTCCTTGTCGTAGGCACGACCGTCGCTGCCGAGCAACTTCTTGCCGTCGGGGCCGATCGGCCGCAGCGAACGCAGCGCATCGTCGCCGAGCACCGCGAGCCGGTCCTGCTGGCGGTGGTAGACCGCCGTCCATTGCGGATTGCGCTCGCCGTTGCCGCGCTTCTGCTGCACGGTCTGCAACGACCCGTCGCGCCAGTTCCACAGATCGAGCGTGACCTTGTCCTCCGGCAGGATCGGCAGCGGGTCGGCCGCCGGCGGATCGTTGACCTCGAACGTCAGCATCCAGCCATCGCGCGTGAACGACGCGCCGCCCGCGACCCGCTTGCCGGCCGGCATGCCGGGACCACCCGTCCACGCGATGCGCTGCGCGCCGCCGCTGCCTTCCCACAGGTAGATGTCGCTCTGCGGCTTGTCGTCGGCGAACGTCTCCTTGTCGCTGGTGAAGGTCAGGCACTGCTCGGCGCGGTCGAACGACACGCTGCCGACGCGCGCGATGCCTTCGTGCACGCACACTGCTTCGCCACCGGCGAGCGGCTGCACGAACAGGCCGTACTTCGTGTCCTTGGCCGGCTTCTTCGCCGAAGTGTGGTACCAAAGCTGCTTGCCCTTGCGCGACAGGCCGTAGGCGACGACGTCGGCGAGCGTGCGCTCGGTGCCCGTGGTGAGGTCGCGAATCACCAGCTCGGTGCCTTCCGGACGCTTGGCTTCGAGCGGATCCGCGGGCGGTCCACCGGCCCCACCAGTTGCCCCGCGACGGCCACCGCGGCGCGAACCAGGGCCACTCGGGCCCGCCGTCTCTTCGGTCTTCGCGACCTCGGTCTTCGGTTCTTCGGTCTTTGCGACCTCGACTTTCGGCTCCTCGACCTTCGGCTCCTCGATCTTCGGTGCCTCGACCTTCGGCTCGCTCGCCGCGGTCTCCGCCGACTTCTCGTCCGGCTTCTTCTCCTCCGGCTTCGCTTCGGCCTTCTCCTTGTGGATCAACAGGAACGGCACGTCGTCGCTGACGGTGCTGCCCTTGACGCGGCCGAGCTTCTCAAGCTTGCCAGTCGCGAGTTCGAGCATGACGAGTTCGCCGCGTTCGCGCGAGGTGCCTTCGTCACCGCCACCTCCACCACCGGGCCCGCCGCCGCCGGGCCCACCGCCACCGCGACGGCCGCCAAACCCGGCGCCGCCGGC
>SXGT01729123.1_pt1 | contig 10958 bp, 8 predicted proteins | sample 3176221 | NCBI WGS metagenome assembly SXGT01 (sample SAMN11356862, study PRJNA531348) | freshwater metagenome | isolation source: freshwater sample F1-120 | place: China: Fuxian Lake, Yuxi | collected 2017-12-25
CCGCAGCACTCGCCAGTTTGCTCGCCGATCTCAATCACGAAAGACCTCGCATGCTGGCCGGCGGTCCCATCCTCGCCTTCCGCTTGCTCGACGTTAACCAAACCACCCCATCTACTGACCCTCTACTATAGGAGTTCTGAGGCTAGATTAGTCTGCATGCACCGCCTGCTTGGAATCCTGATGTCTTTCTCTGTCGGGCTCTGTGTCACGGCACAAACCGGGCCCGCATCCTACCAGTTCTTCCTGGGTGGAAACCCCGCGGACGTCAAAACCCGCACGACGCCCGGATTGGTGCTGCTCGGTGGTGGCAAGGACGTGGACGCCGCGTTCCGCTGGCTCGTACAACGCTCCGGGGGAGGCGACGTGGTGATCCTGCGCGCCTCCGGGGCCGACGGCTACAACAATTACATCCGGGGCCTGGGCACGGTCGATTCGGTCGAGTCCTTCGTGGTCAAGACCCCGGAAGCCGCGCGCGATCCGTTCGTGCTGGACAAGATCCGCGGCGCGGAAGCTCTGTTCATCGCCGGCGGCGACCAGTGGAACTATGTGCGCGTGTGGGGTGCGTCTCCCATGCGTGAGGTCATCCAGGGCCTGATCGACCGGGGCGTTCCAATGGGCGGGACCAGCGCCGGCCTGGCGGTGCTCGGGCAGTTCGTGTTTACGGCGGAGAAAGACACGGTCACCTCCGCCCAGGCGCTGCGGAATCCTTATGACGAGCGCGTTACGGTGGGTACCGATTTCCTGCGTATCCCCATTCTCCGGAGCGTGATTACCGACACGCACTTTGCCGCGCGGGACCGCCTGGGCCGCCTGCTCACTTTCATGGCCCGCATCCTCGAAGACGGACGTGGGACCGAGGCGCGCGCCATCGCCGTCGATGAGCGGACGGCCGCGCTGGTGGAGCCGGAGGGCACGGTCCAAGTGGAAGGAGAGGGGTCGGTCTATTTCCTGCGGGCCGCCGCGAGGCCTGAGGTCTGCAAGCCGGGCCAGCCGCTTACCTTGCGCCGGGTGGCGGTCTGCCGCGTGAAGCGCGGCGCCGCCTTCAATCTGAAGAAGTGGGCCGGGCACGGCGGCACGGAGTACGGCCTCTCGGTCGAGTCCGGCGTCATTCGCTCCACCCAGCCGGAGGGATCGATCTACTGAGAATCTTGGTCTATCGGCTGCCGTCTCCTGTGGCGCTTCCGCGCGCGGGCTGCCGCCTTCCAGGTAGCCGGCATCGTCTCCCTGCCTTTGACGGCCGCAATCTAATCTGAATCGAACCGCGGCTGAAGTCGTAGCGCCGCTCGGCGCTACTTTTTCTGTCCTTGGCGCGGTCTTCCGGGCAACCAACCCGGTGGCGCAAGTTCCTTATTCCACGCTTCCCACGCGGCTCGCAGTTCCTTGACTTTTTCCGGGTGCTTAGCGTGCAGGTCATCCGATTCGCCGATGTCCTTAGCGAGGTTGTAGAGGTGCACCGAACCAACCGGCATCTCCGGCAGAGCGATCGGGGGCAGCAACTTTTCTTCCGGCGCCTGGAGCAACTTCCAATCGCCTTTGCGGATTGCCCACTGAGGCCCGAATCTCCAGTAGAGCGCTTCATGCGGCCGGCCGGAGTTCTTGCCTTCGAGATAGGGAAGCAAATTTACGCCGTCCACCTTCCATTCCTTCTTGACGGAGCCGCCGGCCGCGGCCAGTGCAGTCGGCTGGATGTCAAGTTGGATTACCGGGTGATTGTACACTTTGCCGGTGGGCAATCGGCCTCTCCACTGTATGAAGAAGGGAACCCGGATGCCGCCTTCCCAGGTTGAGGACTTGTAGCCTTTGAGCGGAGCGTTGTCCGTCCGCCGGCCCGGTTGCGGCCCACCATTGTCGCTGAGGAAGAAGATGAGTGTATTCTCTTCAAGCTTCAGTTCGCGGAGCTTAGCAAGGATCTTGCCTACGCCGTCGTCCAGTTCGGCGGTGATAGCGGCTTGATATTGGCGTTCCTCTGTCTTGGCATTCTTGAACCGGTCGATCGTCTCCTGAGGAGCCTGCGAGGGTGCGTGAACCGCATTCCAGGCCATGTAGACAAAGAACGGGCGGTTCTTGTTTGACTCGATGATCTCCGTCACCCGCGTGGCATAGGCACGGGTTGTGTAGAAGGTTGGATCTTCGACCCGCTTGGCTTCCGGACTGATGCGTGAATCCACGAATTGTGGCGGATGATAGAACGGCGTGTTGGCGACGGTCCCGTAGAACTCGTCGAAGCCGCGTTTCATCGGACGATACTCGAGATCGTTTCCGAGATGCCACTTGCCGACGGCATAGGTGGCGTAACCGAGGTCCTTGAGGCGCTGGGCGATAGTTGTTTCGGTCAAGGGCAGGCCGAACTTCAGGGGGCCCGGTCCCTCGTTAAACTCGTGGCCGTAGCGTGTCTGGTACCTGGATGTCATCAACCCTGAACGCGTTGGGCTGCAATAAGGCCCGGAAACGTACCCGCTCGTGAAGCGTATGCCGTTCTTCGCGATGGAGTCGATGTTCGGCGTGGGAATCTCTTTAGAGCCATGAAGGCTGATGTCGTTATAGCCCATGTCGTCACCGAGAAGAACGATGATGTTGGGTTTGCGGTCGGCGGCGGACGCGAAGGGAGCGACGGCCAGGGACGCAAGGAAGGATCGCCGTGAAATCATAGTTGGGACTGTATCAGAACCTCCAGCGCTCGTCAATGGATGAAAAATCTGACGAAACCCAAAACAGTTTGGCAACCGCAAACTTAACTTAGAAAGAAAATATCAGGGGCAAATCCGGCCGGAAATCGGCACGCCCGCCCCGCTGTCCGCCATCGAATTCCAGCTGTAGCAAGTGTTCGGGCCCGGTCCCAAGAGTGATCGCGTTTTCGCGCGCCATCGCGCGCGTGACGGAAGTTTTCGGCAGCCCGGGGCAGGAAAGGCGTACACCGGTGATCTCACGAAAACCGGCGGGATGGTCCATCGGCTGCCGTCTCTCGGGCGGCGCTTCTCCGTAAGGGCGGCCGCCATCCATGTAGCACCACATCGGCTCCTCGATGCCCGTGCCGTCCGCGATCCGGATCGAGAAGCCGGGCATGGTTTCCGGCCGGTATTCAAACGAGGGGAACGGACATCCATTCCCGGATGGCGATTCAGGCCGCAGAACGATCCCGAAGGGAGACGCCTCATGCCCGGACTCCGACCAGCGTTCCCAGAGCCGTGTCGCTCGGGTCTGTTCGCTCCCGGCTTCCTCCAGATTCGCAACCCAGAGCAACTCCAGCATGGCGTTGTGGAAGAAGAAACGGCGGCAGGCCGTACCTTGCCCCGGATGGTGGTTACTCGAACCTTCTTCAAGGCCGAGTTGCCGCAGGTTCTCAGCGGCGGGCGCGCCGATCGCCGTGCAGATGAAGACGTGATCGAGGACAGCCGTCATGTAAGATCATTATGCCACCGGGCCGCCATGCTTTTCCCAAAGAAGCGGGCGAAGCCCCGCAACGCGTCCCAGGCGGGTTGCGATCGGCCATCCCAACACGTACACTAGCGCAGATGCCATCAGAGCAACCGCCCGCCCTCAAGGACCCCTATCGATTCGATCCCGAAGATGTCGCGGAGCCGCCTCAATCGTTCGGCTCGGCGTTGCGCCGCATTGGGCCGGGTATGATCCTTTCCGCCTCCATCGTGGGGTCCGGAGAGCTGATCGCCACCACGACGCTCGGCGCCGAAGTCGGCTACGTAGCCCTGTGGATCATCATCTTCAGTTGCTTCGTCAAACCCGCCATTCAGGCCGAAATCGGCCGCTACACTATTGCAACCGGCGAAACCGGCCTGGCAGCGTTCGATCATTTCCCGGGTCCGCGGTGGAAGGTCAATTGGATCGTGTGGGTATGGGCGGCAATGGTTTGCTTCACGCTCTTCCAGATCGGCGCGATGTTCGGCGGCGTATCCCAGGTGTTCAACATACTGTTTCCTGCTGTGCCGGTTCCAGTCTGGGTCGTCACTCTGCTTGCGCTGACGCTTCTGCTCCTGCTCGGCGGCGGCTACGATCGCGTCGAAAAGCTGGCCACTGTCAAGGTGGGTCTCTTTACAATGCTGACATTCCTGTGTGCCCTGCTATTGATGCGGATGCCGCAGCACTTCTCCTGGAGCCAACTTGCGGAGGGGCTCCGCTTCCGTCTTCCAGGCAATGGGATGGCGACTGCTGTCGCCGTTTTCGGCATTACCGGCGTCGGCGCGACGGAGTTGTTCATGTATCCGTATTGGTGCGTGGAGAAAGGGTATGCGCGCTACACGGGCGTCAGGGAAGATTCTCCGGCCTGGCGTCGCCGGTGCCACGGCTGGGTGCGCGTGATGAACCTGGATATCCTCGCGTCAATGGTCATCTACACGGTTGCCACGCTGGCGTTCTACTTGCTCGGGGCGGGGATTCTGCACCCGCAGGGACTCGTCCCGGCCGCCAAAGACATGATCCCCGTTTTGTCCAGGATGTATACCCAGACCCTCGGCCCTTGGGCGCTCTGGCTTTTCTATCTCGGCGCAATCGCGACTCTCTACGGAACGATCTTCGCGGCCACCGCCGCCCACTCCCGCGTCTTCGCCGACATGTGCCGTCTCCTCGGCATGTTTCCCGCGGACGACTACGCCGCGCGGATCCGCTACCGCCGCCGTTTCGTCTGGCTCCTCACCTGCATTCCCGCGGCGCTGTACCTTGTCGTGCAATCTCCCGTCACCATGGTGCGGATCGGCGGCGCGGCACAGGCGCTGATGCTGCCCGTCATCGCCGTGGGCGTGCTCTTTCTCCGTTACCGGAAGCTCCCGCCGGAAGTCGTGCCGAGCCGCTGGGTGACGGTTGGCCTTTGGACCGCCAGCGTCTTGACCATCTCGATGATGTTGTACTACGCAGTCCTGATGCTCCAGTAGCGGGCTGTTTCTTCACCCGGCGGCGTCAGGTGGCCGAACCACGCTGTCCAGGAGTCTCGCACCACGTTGGACGTTCACACCGGCAACGGGACGCTATAATCGAGAAGTGAACTCCCTCTCTTCGCGATTCGCGCTTGTTGCCGCCCTTGCGCTGATCGTCGGCGGCTGCAACCGCGGCATGCAAACCAAGGAGGCGGTCGAGCGCGGTGTTACGGAGTACCTCGCGACGCGAAGCAACCTGAACGTAACGTCCATGAACGTGGCGGTGACGTCCGTCGTGTTCCGCCAGAACGAGGCGGATGCCGTGGTTACCTTTCGCGCAAAAGGTGAGAACCCGGGACCGGGAATGGACATCCGATACACGCTTGAGCGTAACGGCGGTAAGTGGGTCGTGAAGAACAAGGCTGATTCGGCCGGAAATCCGCACGGTGCGCCGTCGAAGGGCATGGGTGAACCGGGCATGAGCGCTCCGGGAGCACCCGCTGGTGACCTTCCCGCCGGGCATCCTCCGATGGATTCGATCAAGCAATGAAGTGTGTCGCGGTTCTCGGTGGCGGGCCAGCCGGCGCGTTCGCCGCGGCCGAACTGGCGTCCGCCGGACTCAAGGTTACGGTTTTCGACGAGAAACTGGCCTGGGAGAAGCCGTGTGGTGGCGGCCTGACCCATAAAGCTTACGACCGCTACCCTTTTCTGGTTGAGAATGCCGCCGCGAAGAAAAAGGTATGGCGGACCGTGCTCGGCGCGGCGGGGGCCGGATCGGTCCGTCTCGATCTCGACAAGCCAATCGTGATTTATTCCCGCTTCGAACTCAACCGGCTGTTGCTTGAGCGCGCGGAAGACGCAGGCGCTCAGTTGGAAAAGACTCGCGTCCTGTCGATCGAACGCGTATCTCGCGGATGGCGCATTCGTACCCGGCATGGCATCGCGGAGGCTGATTTCTGCATCCTCGCCGCGGGCGCAAGAAATCCGTTGCGTGAATTCGGGACCGCACTCCGGCCCGCGGACACCATGTCCGCGCTCGGGTACTTCGTACCGGGTGATCGGGAAGAAATCGACGTCCAGTTTCTCGAACGGCTGGAAGGCTACATATGGGTTTTCCCCCGCTGCGGGCACCTGTCTGTCGGAATCTGCGGAAAGGGGGAGCCCGCGCCCTCTTTGCGAAAGCGTCTTGAGGACTACCTGACCCGTTGCGGGATCCCGTGGAAGGGATCTCAATTCTACAGCCATCTTCTCCCAGCGCTCGATGCCGCGTCGTGGAAGCAAAACCGCGTGTCGGGAGAAGGCTGGCTTGCTATTGGAGATGCCGCGGGGCTTGTGGACCCGGTTACCGGTGAAGGGCTGTTCTACGCGCTTCGCTCGGCCGAACTGGCCGCCCAAGCCCTTCTGAACAACGGCCTCGCCGGATATGCCGGCGCCCTAAGCGGCGATTTCGCCCGAGATTTGGAGCGAGGCTCCGAACTCGCTTCCCAGATTTTTCTGGGGAGGTTCCTGTTTGGATCGACGCCAGCTCGCATCGTGCAGTTCACCCGTCGAAGTCCGCGTTTCCGCGCGCTGATGCAGGACCTGTTCGCGGGCACGCAGAGTTATCTCGGGCTCGATGCCCGGCTGTATCGCGGATTGCCGCGCACGTTACTTGAAATCTCAGAGAGCTTCGTATGAATCACACACTATCGGAAGCGCTTTTTGAAAGGGCCGTATCGTCGATACCCGGCGGCGTCAACTCACCGGTCAGGGCATTTCGCGGCGTGGGCGGAACGCCCGTATTCATGGCGCGCGGTGAAGGTTCGCGGCTGTTCGACGCCGATGGAAACGAGTACATCGACTACGTCGGCTCATGGGGTCCGTTGTTGCTCGGGCACCGGCATCCGGCGATAATCGCGGCGATCAGGGATGCCCTTGAGACCGGAACGAGCTTCGGCGCACCCACGGAACGTGAGGTCGAGATCGCCGAAACTATCCGCGACGCGGTCCCTTCGATCGAGATGGTGCGCCTGGTAAATTCCGGCACCGAAGCGACCATGTCCGCCGTTCGCGTAGCGCGTGGCTTCACGGGCCGCGATCTGACCGTGAAGTTTGAAGGCTGTTACCACGGACACGTGGATTCACTGCTGGTGAAGGCCGGCTCAGGAATGGCTACGCTTGGAATCGCCGATACGGCTGGCGTGCCATCCGCATTTAGCGAAACCACGGTGGTTCTGCCGTTCAATTCTTTCGACGCCGTGGACGCGGCGTTCCAGGCTCTTGGGGGCCGGATCGCCTCCGTCATTGTCGAACCTGTAGTTGGAAATATGGGTTGCGTCCCGCCGGCGCCCGGCTTCCTCAAGATGCTGAGCGAGATCACTCGACAGCACGGAGCACTGTTGATTCTGGACGAAGTGATGACGGGCTTCCGCGTGTCGTTCGGCGGCGCACAGGAACTTTACGGAATCAAGCCCGACTTGACGACGCTGGGCAAGGTCATCGGCGGCGGGTTGCCGATCGGAGCCTACGGAGGACGCGCCGATATCATGAAGTGCGTCGCTCCGGTGGGCCCCGTTTACCAGGCGGGTACGCTGTCCGGCAATCCTCTTGCGGTAGCCGCGGGGCTGGCAATGCTCCGGCATCTGAAGTCGCATCCGGAGATCTATCTCGATCTTGAGGCCCGCGCCGCCGAGTTGACGGCGGACATTCCCGCAGGCGTCACGGTGAACCGCGTCGGCTCCATGTTGACCTTTTTCTTCCACCAGGGTCCGGTGACTGACTGGGAGTCGGCGAAGCGCTCGGATACGGCGAAGTTCAAGCGGTTCTTCCACCTGATGCTCGAACGCGGCGTATATCTCGCGCCATCTCAGTTCGAGGCCGCATTCGTGAGCGCGGCGCATACCGCGGAGGACGTGAGGAAAACGGTGGCGGCCGCCGCGGAATCGTTTCAGCTCATGGGCTGACGGGCGCCGGCTTCGACGCTACCAGAAGAGCCGCCTGATTCCGAACTGCAGGATGCGGTGCGTGCCCCGGCGATGGTGACCACACCCTGCGCGCCCGCCCGAGAGCGTCTGGTCAGGTTCGGCAAGGCGGGCGGGTTATAGCACCGGGCCGGGAGATCGCGGCCCAACCGGCCAGTTACAGCAATACGGGTAGTCTGGACTTTTTCCGCCGAACGATCCTACCTTGCTTCCTCCCCCTTTACGTACTTGTCGAACCACGCGATCATTTCCGCGAGCGTGTGCTCGATCGATTCCCTCGCCCCGTATCCATGGGATTCGTGCGGCAGCATCACCAGCCGCGCGGTTCCTCCGTGGCCCCGAATCGCCTGGTACAACCTTTCTGACTGAATCGGAAACGTCCCCGGATTGTTGTCCGCCTCGCCGTGGATCAACAAGACCGGCTCGTTGACCCTGTTCGCCACCACGAACGGCGACAGCTTCAGGTACAGTTCCGGCGCTTCCCAAAATGTCCGGCGTTCAGCCTGAAATCCGAACGGGGTCAGCGTTCGATTGTATGCCCCGCTGCGAGCCACGCCAGCGCGAAACAAGTCCGAATGCGCCAGTAGGTTCGCGGTCATGAATGCGCCATAGCTGTGCCCACCGACGCCCACGCGCGCCGGGTCGGTAACGCCCATTTCAACGGCTTTGTCGATCGCCGCCTTCGCGTCCATCACGATCTGCTCCACGTATGTGTTGTTCGCCGTCTCCGGATCGCCCACTACCGGCATCGCGGCGTTGTCGAGCACGGCGTACCCCTGCAACAGGTAGAACAGGTGCGACGGTCCCACAAAGGTGTTGAAGCGATTCGGCGAGCCAGATACCTGTCCCGCCGTATCGGCGTCGTTGTACTCGCGCGGATAGGCCCAAACTACCGTAGGCAGGCGAGTCGCCGCCTTGTAGTCCGGCGGCAGGTAGAGCGTGAAGGAGAGGGGAACACCATCGGCCCGCTTGTATGTCACCAGCTGCTTCCTGATTCGCCGCAACCGCGGCGCATGGTCTGTAAAGTGTGTGAGCGCGACAGGCGCGACACCCGCAGCATGCGCCGACCTGATGAAGTAGTTCGGCGGATCGTTCGCGCTTTCGCGGCATGTAACGATTCGGCTGCCGCTGTCGTCCAGAACCGCCACGACGGTCTCATACCCGGTCTCACTCGACCGGAACACGCGCTCCGCCTTTCCCGTTTCGAGATCAAAGCGGTCCAGAAACGGACGCTCTCCGCCAGGCGTCGCGCCGAGGCTGTAAAGCAGCAGACTGCCGCCTTGCTGAATCGCCGCGCGCTGGCCGTTTGGAAGCGTGCCTTTCACGGGCTGGCCTGGATCGCCATACCGGTCCTGGATGTTGCGGCTCCAGATCATGCGGCCCGGAGCGCCAGGCTTTCGAGGATCCACCCGCCACGTCCGTAGCGTGCGCTTATCGCGCTCGTATTCCTCGACCAGCGCGAGATCTCCCTTCGAGCCGAAATGAATCGCGTTGTATCGATCCCTTGTCTTGAACCATTCGGCTGGCTCGCCCCTGAACGGCGACGCCAGCGTCAACAGGCGATCGCGGTGGGGAACCTTCTCCTTCGGGTTGCCGCCGTCAAGTGCCTCCACCCACACGAGCGCCGCCGGCTCCGTCGCGATCCAACGCGCCGAACGAGGTCCGGTGTGGACACCGTCAATCGGCACGCGGTCGTCAAGCGGGAGGCTTGCCAACTTGTGTATCATCGCCCCGGCCCGGTTCCAGACTTCGATTTCGCGCGGGAATTGGTCGTAAGGATGCAGATAGGAGTAAGGCCGGTGTACGCGCGTGACCAACAGGTTCGCACCGTCGGGGGAGGGCAGAGCCGATGTGAATACTCCGGGCTTTCCTACGCTCTCCGTGTGTCCGGTTGCTGAGTCGACGTATGCAAGTTGGGCGCCTGCAAAGTAATCGAACAGGTCTTCATCGCCCGCGCCGGTCAGCATGTCCTGGTACGTGCGCACAGGCCCGGCCTTGCCGGAACTCTCCTGGACGTTTGGGCCCGCGGGAGTTGTGCTCTTCGCTGGGGCGCTTCCCCGCCCCGGCGGTACCAGCCTCACGAGCAAGGTTCTGTTGTCCGGCAGCCAAGTCGCAGGATCCCCCGTGACATCGTTCAGTCGCAGGCCTTCGAGCTTATGCGTCTTACCGGATGCCGCATCTCCAATCCACAGCTCGATTGCCGTGTCGGTTGCGTTGGTAAAAGCGAAGCGTGCACCGTTCGGACTCCACTGCGGCGGCCCCAGCCTCGGATTGGGCGGTAGCGCGAGCGGAATTTCCGAACCGTCCTCGAGTCTCCTCAGAGCGAATGAGCGGCTGCGCGCGGGCGCCGGCGTGTGCGGGCCGTTGTTGCGCGGATTGATCCTCAGCCCGGCCAGGCGCAGCATGGGTTGCGCGACTTCGGCGATGGGCGGATACCGCGCGGTTTCGGCCAGAATGGCGTGCGTTTTCGCGGGGCTTACCGAGAGCGTTGGCGTTGCCGGCGCGTTCAACACGTCAAGGACCGCCTGGGGCGGCTTCCTGTAAGCGGTCTCGGCGAACATCACATGGGCGAGCGCGAAAGCGGGGAAATACCGGCTTCTCATTTAATGAATTGCCTCCGTTGTCCTGCTGTCGAACAAATGCGTGCGTCCGGCTCGGAAACGATACCAGACGGGCGCGTCAAAGTCCGGTCTGACATCGGGAGCAACCCGAGCCGTGAGGCGCGCGCCGCCGGGAAGGGAAATGCGGATGAACGTCTCGTTGCCCATCTCTTCGGCGGCGTAGACCGTGGCCGGGGACCCTCTTTCAAACGGAGCCGGCGATATCTCGACGTCTTCGGGTCTCACTCCGAGCGTCGTTCCCTCCCCTGGATGGACAATGAAATTCATCGACGGACTTCCGAGGAATCCGGCCACGAACAAGTTCGCCGGCCTGTTGTAAATGTTGAACGGCGTATCGAACTGCAAGACCCTGCCATCGCACATCACCGCGATGCGTTGCGCGAGCGTCATGGCCTCGGCCTGATCGTGAGTCACGTACAAGGTCGCCGCCCCGAGTTCATGTTGCAGATGCTTCAGCTCGAACCGCGTTTCGACGCGAAGGCGGGCGTCCAGATTCGAGAGCGGCTCATCCA
>SXGT01299491.1_pt1 | contig 10956 bp, 11 predicted proteins | sample 3176221 | NCBI WGS metagenome assembly SXGT01 (sample SAMN11356862, study PRJNA531348) | freshwater metagenome | isolation source: freshwater sample F1-120 | place: China: Fuxian Lake, Yuxi | collected 2017-12-25
GCCGGGCCTCGGCTTCGGCGACTACGGCGACGGCCATGTGCGCATCGCCCTGATCGAGAACGCGCATCGCCTGCGCCAGGCGCTGCGCGGCATCCGCGAGATGTTCCGCAAGGACGGTCTTTTGAAAGGGGCGACATGAAGCGCCGCTTCAAGGCGGTCGCAGCATGAAACCCGTCCACGTAGGTCTGCTCGGCATCGGCACGGTCGGCAGCGGCACCTGGAGCGTCCTCAATCGCAACGCGAGCGAGATCGAGCGCCGCGCCGGGCGCGGCATCCGCATCACGCGCGTCGCCGACAAGGCCTTGGACCACGCGCGCAAGGTTACGGGCGGCAAGGCGAAGCTGACCGCCAATGCGCACGAGGTGACGCGCGCCAAGGACATCGACATCGTCGTCGAGTTGATCGGCGGCACTGGCTTTGCCCGCGACATCGTGCTGGACGCCATCGCCCACGGCAAGCACGTGGTCACCGCCAACCAGGCACTGCTGGCCACCCACGGCAACGAGATCTTCAAGGCGGCGCAGAAGAAGGGCGTTATGGTGGCCTTCGAGGCCTCCGTGGCAGGCGGCATCCCGATCATCAAGGCGCTGCGCGAGAGCCTTGCCGCCAACCGCATCGAATGGATCGCCGGCATCATCAATGGCACGTCCAACTTCATCCTGTCGGAGATGCGCGACAAGGGTTCGGCCTTCGCCATGGTGCTCAAGGACGCGCAGAAGAAAGGTTACGCGGAAACCGACCCGACCTTCGATGTCGAGGGCGTGGACGCGGCGCACAAGCTCACCATCCTGGCGGCGCTTGCCTTCGGCATCCCGATGCAGTTTCCCAAGGCCTATACCGAGGGCATCTCGAAGCTGACGCAGCAGGACATCCGCTACGCCGAGGCGCTGGGCTACCGCATCAAGCTGCTGGGCATCACCCGGCGCGCGAAGATGGGCATCGAGTTGCGCGTGCATCCGACGCTGGTGCCGGCGCGGCGCCTGATCGCCAACGTTGAGGGTGTCATGAACGCGGTGCTGGTCAAGGGCGACGCGGTTGGCGCGACCATGTACTACGGCGCTGGTGCCGGGAGCCTGCCCACCGCGAGCGCGGTGGTGGCCGACCTGGTGGACGTGACGCGCCTCATCACCGCGGACCCGGAACACCGCGTGCCGCACCTTGCCTTCCAGCCCGACCGCCTGTCGGCGGATCCCATCCTGCCCATCGGCGAGGTCGAGACCGCCTACTACCTGCGCATGCGGGTGCAGGACCGGCCCGGGGTGCTCGCCGACATCACCCGTATCCTCGCCGACCTCAGGATCTCCATCGATGCCATGGTGCAGAAGGAGCCGGAGGAGGGCCAGAAGAGCGTCGACATCGTCATGCTCACCCACCGCGCCGTCGAGAAGAACGTCAATGCCGCGAGGAAGAAGATCGAGAAGCTGCCCACCGTGGTCGGCAAGGTGACGCGGATCCGGCTCGAAGAGCTGCTTTGATGGTGTACGTCTCGACCCGCGGCGAAGCGCCGGCGAAGCGCTTCACTGAAATCCTGCTCGAAGGCCTCGCCGCCGACGGCGGCCTGTACGTCCCGGAGAGCTACCCAAAGGCGGACCTGAAGGCCTGGCGCGCGCTCTCCTACCGCGATCTCGCGTTCGTGATCCTGTCGCGATTCATCGACGACGTGCCGGACCTGCGCCAGCTGGTGGACCGCTCGTACACGAAGGCCGCCTTCGGCAGCGACGACATTACCCCGCTCACGATGCTGGAACCCGGCCTGCACATCCTGGGCCTGTCCAATGGCCCGACGCTGGCGTTCAAGGACTTGGCGATGCAGCTGCTGGGCAACCTGTTCGAGCAGGTGCTGACGCAGAAGGGCGAGTCGCTCAACATTCTCGGCGCCACCTCCGGTGACACCGGCTCGGCGGCCGAGTATGCCATGCGCGGCAAGCAGGGGATCCAGGTCTTCATGCTCTCGCCGCACGGGCGCATGAGCGCCTTCCAGCGCGCGCAGATGTTCTCGCTGCAGGACCCGAATATCCACAACCTGTCGGTGAAGGGCGTGTTCGACGACTGCCAGGACGTGGTGAAGATGGTGAACGCGGACGCCGCGTTCAAGGCTAAATACCGCATCGGCGCGGTCAATTCCATCAACTGGGCGCGCATCGCGGCGCAGGTGGTGTACTACTTCAAGGGCTATTTCGCGGCCACGAAGTCCGATTCCGAGCCGGTCTCGTTTGCCGTGCCCTCCGGCAACTTCGGCAACATCTACGCGGGCTACGTTGCGCGCGAGATGGGCCTGCCGGTGCGCAAGCTGATCCTTGCGAGCAACGAGAACAACGTGCTGGACGAGTTCTTCCGTACCGGGAAGTACCGGGTGCGCAAGACTGCGGCGGCGACCTCCAGCCCGTCGATGGACATTTCCAAGGCCTCCAACTTCGAGCGCTACGCCTTCGACCTGCTGGAGCGGGACGGCAAGGCGCTGGCACGGCGCTGGCGGAATCTGGAATCGAGTTCGGAAGTGGACCTGAGCCTGGTCCCGCGCGTCGGGTTTGCCTCGGGCCGCAGCACGCACGTCGACCGGTTCGCCACCATCTGCACCGTGCACGCGAAGTACGGCGTCACGATCGATCCACATACGGCGGACGGCCTGAAAGTCGGGCTGGCGCATCGGGAGGCCGGGGTGCCGCTCATCTGCATGGAGACCGCGCTGCCGGCCACGTTCGCCGAGACCATCCGCGAGGCGCTGGGCGGGGACCCGGCACGACCGGCAGGATTCGAGAAACTGGAAGAACGGCCGCAGCGCTTCAAGTTGATCGACGCGGATGCGGAGGCGGTGAAGCGCGTCATCGCCGCGGCGTGTATGTAACCGATCGGTTACCTTTCAAGCCCCCTCGGCCCCGCGCCGGCCTACTCCAGCATCGGTTCGACCGCGAGCGCCTTGTCCTGAAGCGTCGCGTGCAGCCAGCGCAGGTGCGGCCAGCCGTAGACCTCCACCCGCCGCAGCCCTGGCAGGGGCTCGTCGTTCCTGTACTCGTGGGTGTCGCCGTTCACCAGCAGCACGCGACCCGGCATCGCCCGGCCCAGTTCGCGCAGCTTCGCCAGGATGCCGTCGAAGCCGTTGGCGCCGCCAAAGCGCGGCTTCAAGAAAGGGTTGGCCTGCATCAGCACCACCAGGCCGTCGCGCCCCTCGGCCAGCTTCGCTGCCTGGTCCAGCCAGGCGAACACCTCGGGCATGCGCTCACCCATCTCCGAGGGATCCCGGTTCAGATTGTTGTTGCTGCCCTGGACGTTGAGGCCGACGAAGACGCGGTTGCCGGCGATCCAGCGCACGTGCTCGCAGTAGCGTCCTTTCTGGCGGACGAAGGCATCCAGCGCCACCGGGACGCAGAATAGGCGCCGCCAGTTATCCAGCCGCTCGCGCGGATCCATGCCGCTTCGGTGGCAGTCGGTCCAGTCGTTGTCGCCGGGCAGGAGTACAAAGGGCGCCTTGAAGCGCTCGAACTGCTTCTTCCTCGCTTCCATCCACTCGTTGCCGCAGGGGCCGCGACCGGAGGTGATGTCGCCGACGTGGACCACGAACTCGAGCGGCTTCGCGTTCATGCGCTCGATCATGTCATCGAGCAAATTGGCCTGCGCCTGCGAATAGGGCACATCGCCCATCAGGGCGAACGCCATTGAGGCGAGGAGGTTAGAGACCGTAGGCCTTGCGCAACAGGGTGAGCGGGTGGGCCCTCTCGGCTTTGCCGCCGTCCGTGCCCATGCCCTGCAGGATATGGCGCACGGCGATCGGGCAATCCGAACTGACGTAGTCGGGTGCCGGCGCCGCCATCTGGCGGAACACCGGGCCGCCGATCTTCATCGAATTGGCGTAGTACTCGCTCTTGACGCCCCAGGTGCCGTCATGGCCGGCGCAGCGCTCCACCGTGGTGACCACGGTGTCGGGCAGCATCTCCAGCATCTCGCGCGTCTTCTGGCCGACGTTCTGCACCCGCGAGTGGCAGGGGATGTGGTACGCGACCTTGCCCAGGCCGCCCTTAAAGTCCTTCTTCAGCAGGCCGTCCTTGGCGCGCTGCACGAAGTACTCGAACGGATCGAACATCGCCGCGCGCACTGCCTGCACGTCGGCGTCCTCAGGGAACATGAGCGGCAGTTCCTGCTTGAACATCAGGGTGCAGGAGGGCACCGGGGTCAGGATGGCGTAGCCCGCCTTCGCCAGCTTCGCGAGCGGCGGGATGTTGATCGCCTTCAGTCTCGCCACCGCCTCCAGGTCGCCCAGCTCCAGCTTGGGCATGCCGCAGCAGGCCTCCTTATCCGCCAGCACGTGCGGGATCTCGTTGTGCGCGAGTAGCGCCACCAGGTCGTGGCCGATGCCCGGCTCGTTGTAGTTGACATAGCAGGTGGCGAAGATCGCGACCTTGCCGGGCGTCTTCGCGCCGTCCTTCACGGGCAAGGTGGCGCTCGCAGCGACATGGTTGCGGAATTTCGCCGGATCGTAAGGGGGCAGCTCGCGATCCTTGTGGATGCCCAGCGCGCTGTCCATCACCGAGCGCGCCACGCCGTTGCGGTTCACCGCGTTGACCGCCTGCGCCACCACCGGGATCGCGGCCAGCTTGCCTAGAGCGTCGGTCGACGACAACAGCTTGTCGCGGAAGGAGGTCTCGCCTTTCCGGAACTTGATCGCCTTGGCGCGCAGCATCAGATGCGGGAAATCCACGTTCCACGGATGCGGCGGCACGTAGGGGCATTTGGACAGGTAGCACATGTCGCAGAGGTAGCACTGGTCCACCACCTTGCCGTAGTCGGCCTTGGCAACGCCGTCCACCTCCATGGTGCTGGAGGCATCCACCAGGTCGAACAGCGTGGGGAAAGCGGTGCACAGGTTTAGGCAGCGGCGGCAGGTGTGGCAGATGTCGAACACGCGCTCCATCTCGGCAAAGGCCTTGCCCTCGGCATAGAACGCCTCGCTCTTCCAGTCCAGGGGATGGCGGGTGGGGGCTTCCAGGCTGCCTTCGCGCATAGTCGCGCAGACTAAGGCCGCGGCCGGATTAGGGCAATCGCTTCTGGCGATTGCGCGGATAGCCTGTGGCTATAGGACGGACTTAGCAGTTTGTTGAAAAACGTCCCACATGCTGCAGACGGCGATGCGGGGTGTGATGGCGGGCGCGGAGCTGTTTACCGGCAACAAACTCCTTGCCATGGCCTAGGGCGGCGAGGCGATCAGCGTCGTCGCCATGCTGGAAAAATCTCGGCCCGGTCATCGCCGGCAACATCGTCGGCGGCAGCGTGCTGGTGGCGATGGTCTGATAGGTGATCTACCAGCGGGGACGAGCACCGGGTAGCTGAAGCCGCGCGGCTATACTGCCACGCCATGCGGATCTTCGACGTATTCAACGGCGACGCGGACGGCATCTGCGCGCTGCACCAGTTGCGCCTCGCGGAGCCGGCCGAGGCCGAACTGGTCACCGGAGTGAAGCGCGACATCGGCCTGCTTGCGCGCGTGCCGGCGGGGAAGGGCGACCGCGTGACGGTGCTCGACGTGTCGCTGGATCGCAATCGCGCGGCGCTGCTTGAAATGCTCGAGCGCGGCGTGCAACTGCGGTATTTCGACCACCACTACGCGGGCGAGATCCCGCGGCATCCGCTGCTCGAGGCGCACATCGATACCGCGCGTGGCGTGTGTACCAGTCTGCTCGTGAACCGGTACCTGGGCGGGCGTTTCCGCGCCTGGGCGGTGGTCGCGGCCTTCGGCGACAACCTGGACCGCAGCGCACGGGAACTGGCCGCTGGGCTGGGACTGCCGCAGACCGACCTGGAGAATCTGCGGGTACTAGGGCAGGGCCTCAATTACAACGCCTACGGCGAGACCGAGGCCGACCTGGTGATGCCCCCAGCCGCGCTCTATCGCACGCTCGACCGATATCCGGACCCGTTGCAGTTCATCGAGCGCGAACCGGTCTGCGCGCGGCTGGACGCGGCACGGCGCGCGGACATGGCGGCGGCGAGGGCGGTGCCCGCGCGCTGGTCGGAAGGCTCTGCCGTGATGCATGAGTTGCCCGATGCGCCCTGGGCGCGGCGCGTGGGCGGCAGCTACGCGAATGCGCTCGCCGCCGAGGCGCCGGGAAAGGCCGTTGCTATGCTGGTGCCGGGTAGCGCCGGCGGCTATGTCGTCAGCGTGCGCTCGCCCGCGGGCACCGCCCTTGGAGCGGACGACCTGTGCCGGGGCTTTCCCGGCGGCGGCGGCCGGCGCGACGCCGGCGGCATTGACCGCCTGCCGGAATCGGCGCTGGAAGACTTCCGGAGGCGCTTCGCCGAAGCCTTTGCTTGAGGCAGGTCAAGCCGCGTTTTCCCCGCCGCGAGACCGCGCGTGCGGCAACCGATGCCCTGCCGCTCCTGCAGCGCGCGAAGCGGGTCATGGTGCTCAGCGTCGACGGCCGTGCCACTCCCGGCGGCCACGGCGAGCAGCCGGGCGCGGATATCGCCCTCTACCTGTGCCGCCACGGCGTCAAGGCCGAGGCGGCGCGATCCGGACGATCCCGCAGCAGATGACCCTGCCGGTGCTGATGTTGCATTGAATGCGCGCGCGGGTCGAGGTCGGCGCATGCGCCGGGAACCGCCACCGCCGAACTGGGTTGCTGGTGCTGCTGCTGTGGTCGCGCGCCTCGCTAGTGGTCTTTGCGCTGTTCTTCTCCAACGGCTGTCCTCAACAGCGTGCGGGCGCTGCTCGCCAACCCGCTGCCCATGCGCGCTGCTGTCGCAGCTGTTCCTCAACCTGGCCGCGCTGCGCATCGAGCGGCTCGAGACTTTGGTGGCGGCCGAGGATCTCGACCTGCTAGGCTTCCTGCAGGGTGCGGGGTTCTCGCCGGGACAACGGCTGGCTTTCGTCAACTACGGAGACAAGTGATGCGTGGATTGCGCGGCAAGAAGGCGATCGTCACTGGGGGGGCCGCCGGCATCGGCGCGGCTATCGTGGAGCGCTTCCGGGCCGAGGGCACGGAAGTCGTGGTGTTCGACCTCAACGGCGAGCCGAAGGTGGACATCACCGACTACGCCGCGGTGCAGAAGGCGGTGGCCGCGGCCGGGCCGGTGGACATTCTGGTCAACAATGCCGGCTGGGACATGTTCCAGCCGTTCCTCAAGACCGACCCGACGTTCTGGCAGAAGATCATCGCCATCAACCTGGTGGGCCCGATGAGCCTGCTGCACTGCGTGCTGCCGGGCATGGTGGCGCGCGGCGGCGGTAAGGTGGTGAACATCGCCTCGGACGCGGGCCGCGTCGGCTCCTCGGGCGAGGCGCCGTACTCCGCGTGCAAGGGCGGCATCATCGCGCTGGGCAAGACCCTGTCGCGGGAACTCGCCACCAAGGGCGTGCGCATCAACACGGTGTGCCCGGGGCTCACCGAGACCGGCATGCTGGAGGCCTTCATGAAGGGCGCCGGCAACCCCGACAAGCTGCGCGAGGCCTATCGGCGCGCGGTGCCCATCGGCCGCCTGGGCAGGCCCGAAGACATCCCGGGCGCAGTGCTGTTCCTGTCCAGCGACGACGCCGACTTCATCACCGGGCAGACCATCAGCGTCTCGGGCGGACTGACGATGCACGGCTAGATGTAACCGGTCGCTTATATTGGGGGCGCGGGCGACCCCGCCGCAGCGCCGACACCACCGCCGTCACGAGAAACAGCGTTGATCGCCGCTGCTCCGCCCGCCGCGCCGCGGGCGAGGGCGGAAGCAGGCGGTTCAACGCCATGCGCTCCCCCGCGATGGTTAGTAAGAGAAACCCCAGCCTGGCCCGCGTGGCCGCACAGGCGCGCAGCCCGGATGCACGGCCTTGATCGCACCGCTGGTGGCCGGGACGATGCCCAAGGCGTCGCAGGCATCCGACAGGTCGCAGATGGACAGGCCCTGCATCGCCCGCAGGTAGTTCATGACCTGTCTCCTTCGTTCAGGGCTTGTAGCCCGCCGCGGTCATCATGTCGTAACGCACGCGGTCGTGCGCCGTCACCGGGTCCATGCCGCCGCGCACCGCCTCGATGACGCTGTCCTCGATGGACTTGAACAGCTTCGCGAACTCCAGCACTTCGGCCATCTTCTCCTTGGGCACCACGCAGACGCCGTTCTCGTCGGCCATGATGAGGTCGCCGGGCTTCACCGGCACCCCGCCCAGTTGCACCTCGATGCCGTAGCCGGCGCAGGCGCAGCGGTTGCGGATGGATTGCTGGATGAAGCCCTTGCCGAACACCGGCAGGTTGAGCTGCTTGTACTCATCGATGTCGCGTGTCACGCCGTCGATGACGCAGCCGACGAGGCCCAGGTGCCGGGTGGTGAAGCCGGCGACGCCGCCGTAGCTGTTGACGTCCATGCGGCCGGCCTGGTCGATGACCAGCACGTCGCCCGGCTTGCCGAGCTTGATCGCCTCCAGCGTCCCCAGCACCGGGGACTCGGTGGCCTGGCCAACGGGCACCAGCTTCAGCGTCGCCGCCGGGCCGACGATTTTGGTGCAGTCATCCCACAATGGGCCGATGCCGTGCGGGCAGCCCTTGATGCCGAGGCGGTCCAGGCCATCGGAGACATTGGCGGTGGACAGCATGCGGTATTCGGCGATCATGTGCTTCGGGTCCGGCTGCGTGCTCACGTTGAGATTCTCCCTTGGTTTCGGAACAAGTCTTGTCATCCCCGCGGGGGCAGGGGATAGTCCAGCAATCCTAAACTCCTTGGAGCGTTTGCATGGCGGCAGTTTCGCAGTTCCGGGTGGTCCTGCTCGGCAATATGTACCACCCCGAAGGTGACGCGCGCCTTCGCGCCGGGGCGACACTGGAGGTGCTCGAGAAGCTGACCCCCGAAAGCGTGCGCGATGCGCTACGGGAGGCACACGGTGTGTTCGTGCGCTATCCCAACAAGCTGCGCGCCGACGCCATCGCAGGGGCCGCCAGGCTGAAGATCATCAGCAGCTCCGGTCGCGGCACCGACGCCATCGACCTCGCCGCCGCTACTGCGGCGGGCGTGCCGGTGGTCAACAACCCCGCCTTCGGCATCGTGCCCGTCGCCGAGCACACCATCGGCGTGATGCTCGCCTTCGCCAAGAACCTGCTGCCGCTCAATCGCCTGACACATGCCGGCCAGGGCTGGCCGGGGCAGAAGGACTACCGCCGCACCGAACTGCGCGAGAAGACCCTGGGCGTGGTCGGCCTGGGCAACATCGGCGAGGAAGTGGTGCGCTGTTGCACGCAGGCCTTCCGCATGCGCGTGCTCGCCTACGATCCCCATGTGTCAGCGGAGAAGTTCGCGCGCGCCGGCTCCGAGCGGGTCACCGACCTCGGGCGCATCTGGCGCGAGTCCGACTACGTGTCCATTCACGCCGAGCTCAACGAGGAAACCCGCGGCATGGTCGGGGCGGTGGAACTGGCCGCGATGCAGCCGCACGCCATCCTCATCAACACCGCGCGCGGCCCGATCGTGCAGGCGAAGGCGCTGGCCGAAGCGCTGCGCACGAAGCGCATCGCCGGGGCCTCGCTCGATGTCTACGAGGAGGAGCCGTTCTCCGCTGACAGCCCGCTGGCGGGCATGGAGAACGTGATCCTGTCGCCGCACACCGGCGGCCTCACCGTCGAGGCGCTGCATGGTATGGCGCTGTCGGCGGCGGACCAGATCCTGCAGGCGCTGCGCGGCGAGCGTCCGCCGCACCTGGTCAACCCCGAGGTGTGGGGGAGGCGGTGACGTTCCGGCGGCAGAACCTGCATCCGGAGGGGTTGTCGCGGCGCGTCGTCGGAGGTCACCTGCTGTATTCGCCGGTGGTGACGCTGGAGGACGCGCGGCTGGTGTTCGTGTCCGGGCTGCTGGCGCGCGACGCGGCCGGCACCATCGTCGGCAAGGGGGACATGGGCGCCCAGATCGCGCAGGTGGGCGAGAACCTGCGCGTGGCGCTGGAGGCGGCCGGCGCGACGCTGGCCGACCTGGTGCGCGCGGCGCTGCACAAGGCGACCGAATACGCGAAGACGCGCGTGGTGTTCGATCGCGCGATCGACATGAACCAGGCGATCCAGCATCCGCTTGCGCAGAACTGGGCCGAGCTGGAAGCGGCGAACCTGATGGCCTTTCGCGCAGCGCAACTGTACGACCGGGGCGATGATTGTGGCGCGATGGCCAACACGGCCAAGTACCTGGCGGGCGAGGCGACGTTCAGCGCCTGTATCAACGCCATCATGACCCACGGCGTCATGGGCTATGCGAAGGAGTACCACGTCGCGCGTTACCTGCGGGAGGCGCTCATCCATCGCATCGCGCCGGTCACCCCCCACTTGGCCCTTTGCTATATCGCCGAGCGGGTCCTCGGCCTGCCCAAATCGTATTGAGACGGAGCGGGAGACCGGAATGCAACGGCAGAGCAAGGCGTATATCGCGGGCGCCTTTGAGCACCCGACGCGCATGGCGGTTGACAAGACGGTTCCCCAACTTCATGCCGAAGTCGCACTGGGTGCCCTGCTGGACGCCGGGCTTACCAAGGATCACGTGGACGGCTATTTTTGCGCTGGCGACGCGCCGGGCCTGGGCGGAATCGCCATGGCCGAGTACATGGGCCTGAACCTGAGGCACATCGACAGCACCGAAACCGGAGGCTCGTCCTATGTAGTGCATGTCGGGCACGCGACCGAGGCCATCGCAGCCGGCAGGTGCTCGGTTGCGCTGGTGACCCTGGCGGGCCGGCCGCGAGCCGAGGGCGTCGCGACCCTGGGGGCGCGCAACTACGGGGCCGGGGTGCCCGACACCGGCTTCGAGTTGCCCTACGGCCCGGTGATCACCAATCTCTATGCGATGGCGGCGATGCGCCACATGCATGAATACGGCACTACGAGCGAGCAACTGGCGTGGATCAAGGTGGCGGCTTCGCACCATGCCCAATACAACGAGCGCGCGGTGCTGCGCGACGTGGTCACGGTGGAAGACGTGCTCAACTCGCCCATGATCGCGGATCCGCTGCATCGC
>SXGT01484016.1_pt1 | contig 10955 bp, 10 predicted proteins | sample 3176221 | NCBI WGS metagenome assembly SXGT01 (sample SAMN11356862, study PRJNA531348) | freshwater metagenome | isolation source: freshwater sample F1-120 | place: China: Fuxian Lake, Yuxi | collected 2017-12-25
GGTGTAGATGAAGCCGCAGACATCCTCGGGCGCGGGCTTGACGCTCGGCACCGGAGACTTGCGTCCAGCTGCAAGGCAGCCGCGGTAGCTCGTCAGTTCTGCGTCATCGCCGGCAAGGTTGACGACGTGCTCGAGGGTCGGGACCTGATCGATGAGCGGCCGCGTCTTCTCCTCGATCTTCTTGTTGGCGACGAGCAGCACCTTGGCGCCCGAATCGCGCAGGATGAACTCCCACTCCTTGACGAGCTGGGCCTCGTACATCGGGACGTATTGCGCGCCGAGGCCATAGGTCGCGTACGCGCCGACGGCCCACTCGGGCTTGTTGTCGGCGATGATCGCGACGCGGTCGCCCGGCTTGACGCCCAGCTGCGCGAGGCCCGCGCGGAACTCGTCGGCGGCCTTGCGGACCTCGCCGTAGGTCATCCATTTGTAGACGCCGCCCTCTTTGACACCGAACAGCGGGCTGGCGGCGTGGGTGTCGGTGGCGCGCTCGAACATATCGACGAGATTGACGAAGGTTTCCATGAGGCCTCTCCCGAATAGATGGGCGAATCAGTCGAAGGCGGTTGTCCGGAGTGCGCCGAGCAGGCGCTGCCAGTCGGTGCGATGTGAGAGCCAGCGGTGAAAGCGCGGGCCTTGGTAGATACCGTCGGCGCCCTTGAGGCGGAAGCTGGTGCCGGTCGGGGTGACCTCGAACTGCGCGAGCGACTCGTAGGTCAGGTTGCGCATCGTCATGCCGAAGAGATTCTTGACCAAGAGCGTGTCGCCGGTGACGACGAAGTAGGGCTGGACGAGGTAGAGGACCCCGAGAACGGTGTTCATGAGGCCCATCGCGACCGAGAGGCCGTTGTGGGTCATCAGGCCGAGGCCTACGAGCAAGAGCCCCAAGGCGATGAAGAGCACACCGAGGATCTTGTTGTAGCCCACACGCAGAGCTGAGTCAGTTAGCATGGCAGCGTTTGGATATGCCGCCGAAAGGGGCGCGTCAAGGCGCCACAAGCGGTCGGGACGGAGTTGGGCACGATGGGCGAGAGCGGGTTCGGGCGGGTCGGGGTGTTCGGGATGGGGCTCGTCGGGGGCTCGATCGCACGTGGCTTGCGCGACCGTGGGCTCGTGTCCGAGCTGCATGCGTACGACCCGGACCCGGGTGCGCTCGAGGCGGCGACGGCGCTGGGGGCGGCCGACGTGGCGCATGCGACGATCGGCCCGTGGGTGGCCGAGTTGGATTGGGGCGTCTTGGCGGCGCCGGTTCGGGTGCTCGAGGGGCTGGCCGCGGCGATTGCGCCATTCGCGCGTCCGGGGTCGCGTTGGCTCGATGTCGGCAGCGTCAAGGGGCCAGTCGTGCGCGCGCTGGGGCCGCTGCTCCCGAACTTCGTCGGCACGCATCCGATGGCGGGGCGCGAGACGCCGGGCGTGCAGCACGCGGATCCGGCGCTCCTGCAGAGCGCGGTGTGGTGCGTGACGCCGACGGCGTCGACGGATGTTCGCGGGCAGCCCGCCTTCGGGGTCCGAGGCGAACCCACGCCGGGCCTTCGCGAGGAAGTTGACACTGTCAATATCGTTTCGTCGTTCATCGAGGCGCTCGGGGCGCATCCCTTCCTGATCGACCCGGACGTACACGATCGGCTGGTCGCACGGATCTCGCACGTGCCCTACTTCCTGGCGGTCGCGCTGAACCTCTGGCTGGCGCGCGACCCCGAGCGCGATCGGCTGCTCTTTCTCGCGGCGGGTGGGTTTCGCGACCTGACGCGCGTGGCCTCCGGGGCGCCCGAGATGAGCCGCGACATGGTGCTGGCGAATGCGCCGGCGGTGCGTGAGGCGCTGGCGGATCTGAGCGGCGTTCTGGCGTCGCTCGCGGACACGCTCGATGATCCTACGGCGTTTCTGGCGCAGGCGACCGAGGCCAAGCGGACGCGCGACCTCTTGCCGATCGTGCGCCGCTCGATGTTGCCACGTGTCTATGACGTCATCCTGACGATCCCCGATCGGCCCTTGGCCCTGGCGCGGCTCACGACCGTGCTCGGCGAGGCCAACATCAATATCCGCGACATCGAGATCCTCAAGGTGCGCGACACCGGCGGCGAGGCGATCCGCGTCGGGGTCGGCAGCGCCGACGACCAGACGCGCGCACGCGAGGTTCTCGCGGCGTCCGGGTATCGAGTTCGCTGACGCAACGATGTGCGACTTCGTGCGGCGCGAAGAAAGCCGCCGAGAAATTGGCGCAGAGCGGGAAACGCCGATAACCAGCGGACATGACGCGTGTTGTCGGTATCCGTGGCGCGACCACGGTCGAAGCAGACGCGCTCGAGGAGATCCTGGAGGCGACTCAGGATCTGCTCGTGCGCCTTCAGGAATTGAACGGCTTCGACCCGGATGATCTTGCGTCGATCCTGTTCTCGACCACGCAGGACTTGCGCTCGACCTTCCCGGCGCGCGCGGCGCGACGCCTCGGCTGGGTGCAGGTCCCGATGCTGTGCACGCACGAGGTCGACGCGCCCGCGAGCGTCGCGCGCTGTATCCGCGTCCTCATCCATTGGAACACCGACAAGCCTGCGCGCGAGGCCCGTCATGCGTACCTGCGGGGGTCGCGTGTCTTGCGTCCCGACTGGGCCATCCCGCCGCTCGCGGGTCCCGCGGGGGCGGTGACCGCACCCGAAGATCCCTTGCGCGAAGTTGCAAATGCTGCCGGCCCAGGAGCGGTGCCCGAGCCGGTCGTGGCCGTGAGCGATACGCGCGTCGAGGTGCGGCCGCAGGTGTTGCCGCTCGTCGTCGAGCCGGTCGCGTTTCAAGGCGAGCCCGGCGCATACTCGCAGGAAGCGATCTTCGGAACGTTTGGTGTGCAAACGATTTGCGCGCCGTGCCCGGGGTTCCGCGGCGCGTTCGAGGCGGTTCACCACGGCCGCGCCAAGAGCGCGCTGTTGCCGGTCGAGAACTCGACGACGGGCAGCGTGCACGAGGTCTGGGACCTCCTCCTGCAGCACGATCTGGTCGTCGCCGGCGAGGTGATCCTGCCCGTGCGGCATGCTCTTCTGGGGGTCCACGGCGCGACGCTGTCGGACATCAAGACCGTCGTCTCGCACCCGCAGGCCCTCTTCCAATGTGAGGGTTGGATCGGCACCCACGGCTGGGCGATGGAGCCGGGCACCGACACCGCCGGCTCCGCGCGCCGCGTGGCCGAGGCGGGCGACAAGACGCGCGCGGCGATTGCCAGTGCGGTCGCGGGCGAGCTCTACGGGCTCGACGTCCTGGCGAAGAACATCCAGGACGTGGCCGAGAATTACACGCGCTTCTTCCTGCTCGTGCCGCGCGCGGCGTTCGTCGCGGGCGCGGTGGCGCCTGGATTCGGGGCAGGCGAAGAGCGTTCCGCGCTCGTCACGAATGAAATGAGTCGACCTGGCACCAAGCTCAAGACGTCGATCGTCTTTGCGACCCGTCACACGCCCGGAAGTCTCTACGGATGCCTCGCCGAGTTCGCCGTGCGCGACCTGTCACTGACGAAGATCGAGTCGCGTCCCGATCGCCGCACACCCTGGAACTATATCTTCTTCGTCGACTTCGAAGGCGACCCGAGCGAGCCGCGCACCGCGCAGGCCCTCGCTGGCGTCGCGCGGCACGCGAGCTTCGTGCGCGTGCTGGGGACCTATCCGTCGCGCTCACTCGCATAATTGCGGAGATCTGACCCCATGACGTGGACCCGCGAGACTCGCACCCAGATCGTCGTTCCCGTGTTGCCGCTGGACGGACACGTGCTCCTGCCTGCGGCGTCGACGCCGTACCGCGTGAGCGACCCCTTGCACCGCCAGTTGGTGCAGGATCTCTTGGCCAAGCCGGCGGATCAGCGTTGGCTCGCTGTGCCGCCGCGCCTGCCGCTGCACGTCGGCGCGACGGCCGAGGGCGCCGAGAGCACCGACGGCGAGCATGCCGTGCTCGGAATGTTGACAGTGGCAACATCGCTCGACGGCGGCGAGTACATCATCGTCGTCGAGGGACGCATGGTGTGTCGACTCGAGGCGCCCGCGACGCTCGGGCATGCCTCTTATAGGATGGCGCACGTCCGACCGCTGAGCGACCGTCCAGAGTCGCTGGCCGAGGCGCGCGTCGCCACGACGGCGCTCGTGCAGTCGCTGTTCTCGCTCTACGATTGCTTCGGGCTGGCGGCCGCCGATCTGCCGGTCGGCGACGGGACGCCGCTCGACGATGCGGCGCTCGTCTATCGCGTGGCCCATGCGGTCATCCACGATCCGGCCCAGCGCGCCGCGATGCTCGTCGAGCGCTGCCCGGCGCGCCGGCGTGCGGTCGTTCTCGAGGTCATCGCGGATCAGCTCGCGTTCGCGTTCCGCGAGCGGCTCCTCGGTCGTCCGCCGGTGGGGGCCTGATGTCCGTTCGCCCCGTCCTGAGTGGCCTCGTTTCCGCTGCGGGCACGGCCATCGCCCCGGCCCGCCATGCGCTCATCGGCATGGTCCACCTCGGGCCGATCCTCGCTGCCGGCCGCGCTCGCGTGAGCTCGCTGGCCGAGGTGGAGGATGCCGCCTGTCGCGACGCTGAGGTGCTGGCGGCGGCCGGTTTCGACGCGCTGATGATCGAGAATTTCGGCGACATCCCGTTCTTTCCCGAGACCGTCCCGGCCCACACGATAGCGGGGATGACGCGCTGCATCCTCGCTGTTCGGCGCGTGAGCGCGCTTCCGGTCGGGGTCAATGTCCTGCGCAACGACGCGCGCTCCGCGCTCGCGATCGCCGCTGCCGTCGATGCCGAGGTGGTGCGCGTCAACGTCCATGCGGGCGTCGCGGCGACCGATCAGGGGCTCATCTCGGGGCGCGCCTACGAGACGGTTCGCTACCGCGACGCGCTCGATGTTGCCACTGGTAACATGACGCGGATCTGGGCCGACATTCGCGTGAAGCACGCTGCGCCGATCGCGCCGCGCGGGCTCGCCGAAGAGGCGGAGGAGCTGCACTTCCGAGCGGCGGCAGACGCGCTGATCGTCTCGGGCGCCAAGACCGGCGGGCAGACCGATCCGGCCGACTTGCGCGCGGTCCGTGCGGCGGTGCCGTGTCCGATCGTGGTCGGCAGTGGGGCCTCGCCAGCGACGTTGCCGGTGCTCATGCCGGTGTGCGATGCGCTCATTGTTGGAACGTGGATCAAGGTCGCGGGGTCGACGCGCGCGGCCGTGGATCCGCGCCGTGCGGTCGAGTTCGTGGAGACGGCGCGGGCGCTCGGGGCGGGCATGGCGTCTGACGCGGGAGCCTGATACGGTCCTGGGCGCAAGCGAATCGGAGGTGCCCCATGACCGAGTTCAAGCGTGTCCTGGCAGTCGTGGCAGCGTGCGGGGCCGTGGCCCTGGGAGGCGCGTCCCACGCGGCTTCGCCGGGCGAGATCGAGAGCGAAATCGTTACCGGCATGAAGAACGATCTGACGGCACTCAGTGTGAATTTGCCCGTATTCCTGTCGCAGCATTTGCCGGCGTTGATGGCGCCGGTCGGGATCGGGGCGGGCGCGGGGATCGGGGACGAGGCCGGCGGCTTCTCGTTCGGCCTGCTCGCGCGCGTCGGATTGTTCAATAACTTCGACGATGTCGGGGCCGGGCTGTCGATCATGGATGTGCAACCGGCGCTGCCGTCGCTGCTTCCCTGGCCGCAGCTCGGAGTGGTTCTCGGCGTCAACCTCGGCAGCGGGTTCGAGCTCGGTGCCGACATCCAGTTCATTCCGCCGATGGATGTCTCGGGCGAAGGGATCGATCTTCATGCCGAGCTCTTCGGCGCGGCGTTGACGGCGCGCTGGCGCGTCAATCAAGCGAGCGGCGCGATCCCCGCGTTCATCATCGGGGTCGGCGGATCCTATTACGGAGGCAGGTTCGAGATCGGCAAGGGGTACACCGCGCCGTACGCCGAGACGATGGACGATGGCACACAGGTCGCCGGCCACGTCGCGATCACCTCGGCACCGGGTGTCGGGTGGTCGCTGTTCCAGATCTCGCCCGAGCTGCGGGTCGCGTGGGATATCGGCGGGATCTTCAGGCCCTACATCGGCTGTGGGGTCGGCTTCGGTTTCGGTACCGTGTCCGACCACGTCAACTTGCGCGCCACGGCGACGGTCGACACGGTGAATGGGCAAGCGGTGAGCCAGGCGCCGGTCGCGTACGACGAGGCGGTCGCGTCGTTCGAGACGAAGCCCGCGCTCTATGCGCTGCGCCCTCACGTCGGGTTCGATCTCGTCGTCGGCATCTTCGCGTTCACGGCGCAGCTCGACCTCGCCATCATGGGCAAGGACAAGATCGACTCGAACATGGACGCGGCCGTCGAGAACTTCCTGAACGACGACCCGAACTTCCTCTACAGCCAGAACGCGCGCAACTCGCAGACGCAAGCGGCGGCGATCCTCACGTTCGCGACGCGGCTCCAATTCTGAGGAAGGCGTTTCGGATCTCGTGCTCGACACGGGTGTCGGGCGGCGCTAAGGACCTCGGGCATGACAGCGAACATCGCGCAACCGACGTCCCGAAGTGTTCCTGGCCATGGCGTGCGCAAGGGCGTGCTCGATCTCGCCGCGCTGGGCGACGCGCTCACGAGCGTGTCGGAGGCCGAGCGCGTGCGCATGACGCGCCTTTGGACCAAGGGCGACATGGTGCGGATCTGGGAGGCGACCCAAGGGCGCGAGGTGACGGCCGACGCGTTCGTGCCGCCGGGCGTGCGCGTCGGGGCCGAGATCATCCACGAAGGCAAGAACTCGCTGCCGGTCTTCAACCACTTCCAGAAGCGCTTCACGACGGCCGACGGCAAGCCCGGCACGGTGTACGGCTACAACCACAGCTGGCACAACTTCGCCTCGACCGGACCCGGCTATTTCGTCGGGCATCATGACGCAAGCGTGCAAGCGTTCGGGCTCGACTACTACCAGGTGCCGCCGGGCGGAGCGCGCCTGCCGCCGCATTGGCCGCGGGTGCGCGCGAACGAAATCGGGCTTCAGCGCTTCATCTTCGCGAAGATGATCGACTACATGCGGCAGGTCTGCGACGGCGTGACGATCGGTCGCGCGTGGCGCCACGGGAAAGTGACCGACAATTACTTCGTGTTGGTCCGCACCGGGATCTAGCGGGGCAACGAGCCGGACGCGGTCAGTCCTCGGTGCAGCCGAGGTCGACCAGCGCGCGGTGAAAGCTCGGGAAGCTCGTCGCGATCGTTTGTGCACCAATCAATTCGGTGCCGCGTGGGGCGATGAGCGCGAGCAGACTTCCGCACATCGCGATGCGGTGATCGCCGTCGGCGTCGACGCGCCCAGCGGTGAGCGCGCGGGCGGGGTCGCCGTGGATGGTCATGCCGTCGGGGTGCTCGTCGACCGGGACGCCGAAGCTGCGCAACATGGCGGCGGTCTGGGCGATGCGGTCGGACTCTTTGACGCGCAGTTCCTCCGCGTCGCGGATCTCGGTCGGGCCGTCGGCGCGCGCCGCGAGCGTGGCCAATAGGGGCAATTCGTCGAGCGCGCGCAGGGCCAGCTCGCCGCGGATCATGGCGCCCCGGAGAGAACTGTGACGCACGTTCACATCGGCGACCGGCTCGCCGCCGGAGGCGTGGGCGTGCGTGTGGGTGACGGTCGCGCCCATGGCGGCGAGCGCGTCGAGAAAGCCGGTGCGCGTCGGGTTCGTGCCGACGCTGGCGACGGTGACGTCGCTGCCGGGGACCAGGAGGGCTGCGCCCCAGAGGAAGGCGGCGCTCGAGAGGTCGCCCGGGACGTGGATGGGGCAGGCGTGGGGCGGACGGCCGAGGGCGGCCAGCATGCGCTCGGTGTGGTCGCGGCTGGTCATGCCGGCGGGCTCGGTGACGGTCGTTTCGCCGTCGGCCCAGAGGCCGGCGAGGAGAACGGCGCTCTTGACCTGGGCGGAGGCGATGGGCGAGGCGTAGTGTATCGCCAAGAGGGGCCGGCGGCCGCGGACGGTGAGAGGCGCGTAGTTCTGATCGCGCGCGCTGAGGACCGTGAGGCCCATCTGACGCAGGGGATCGAGCACGCGGCGCATCGGGCGGCGCGAAAGGGAGTGGTCGCCGATGAGGGTGGCCTCGAAGGTCTGGCCGGCGAGGATCCCGAGGATGAGGCGCATCGTCGTGCCGGAGTTGCCGCAGTCGAGCGGCTCGCTCGGGGGGCGCAGGCCATCGAGCCCGACGCCATGGACGATCGCATGGCCCGGCTGGGACGCGTCACGTTCGATGCGGACGCCCATCTGGCCGAGGATCCGCGCGGATGAGCGGTTGTCTTCGCCGTCGGAGAGGCCGGTCACCGCGACCGGTCCGTCGCACAGGGCGCCGATGAGGAGCGCGCGATGGCCGATGCTCTTATCGCCCGGAACGCGCACGGTGCCGCGCAGAGGGGAGGGGGCGCGCAGGGTCGGGGTGCTGGTCGACATCGGTGCGATTCCGGTGGAAAGGGGCTAGGATGGCGGGCATGGCCGACGTGCTGCTCATCCTTCCCCACTTGCCGCAACGGATGGGGGCGCCCTATCTGGGGCAGCAGTACGTCGCGGCGAGTCTACTCGCGGCCGGTCACCGCGTGAAGTGTCTCGATTTGGCGGCGATCCTGTGGCGCGGGTCGGACGAGGATGCGCTCGCGGAGGCGGCGCGCTTCGGGCCGGACATCGTCGGCATGACGCTCTTCACGTCGAATGCGCGACGCGGGTATCTCCTCGCGGAGGGGCTGAGGGCGCGAGGGATCGGGCGGCTCCTGGTCGCGGGCGGGCCGCATGCGACGGTCCTGCCCGACGAGCCGATCGCGCACGGTTTCGACGTGAGCGTGGTCGGCGAGGGCGAGAATGTCCTGCGAAAGATCGCCGATCTGTTCGATCGGCCGCGGGACCTCTTGGGGAGTGTGATGGAGCGGGTGCGCGCGCTGCCGTGGGTACATACCCGCGAGGGCAACGGGCCGCCGGGGACCTTCATCGACGACCTGGACGCGTTGCCGTTTCCCCATCGTTCGTACCCGAGCTTCGATGCCGCGCAGTACTCGCCGCTCGGCGTTATCGGGGCGGGCGGGATGATGACGAGCCGGGGGTGCCCGGCGCGGTGCACGTTCTGCGCGAATTATGTGACGGGCCGCAACTATCGGTGGCGCTCGACCGAGAGTGTCATTGCCGAGATGGTGGCACTCTCGGATATGACACAGATTCGCAATTTCCCGTTCTGGGATGACGCGTTCACGGCGCGGCGACCGCGCTTGGAGGCGCTCTGCAAGGGGATCTTGGCGACACCAGAGTTGGAAGGCGTGACCTGGACCTGCATCACGCCTGGCAATATGGTGAAGCCGTTCGATCTGGACAATATGCGCGCGGCCGGATGTGTCGCGGTCAACTTCGGGATCGAGTCGGGCGACTACAATATCCTCCAGCAGATCCAAAAAGGCACCCGCCCCGAGCAGGTGCGGATGGCCGTGAAGGCCGCGAAAGAAGCGGGGATGCTGACCGTCGTGAACTTCATGTTCGGCTTCCCCGGCGAAGGGGTCGAGGAGCTGCAGCGAACGCTCGCGCTGATGGTCGAGCTGTCGCCGTGGACCGACTTCTTCAACAATCGGGGGGTGCTCTTGCCATTTCCGGGGACGCCGATCTTCGACGAACACGCGGCGACGTACGGCTTCGATGGATGGTGGCTCGACGCGGCGCGGGTGCCGGACGAGCCGGATTTGTTCGGGATGGACGCGGCGGGCGCGCAGACGGCGCTCGAGGAAGACCCGACCTTGGCGCTCGACTTCTTCCGGTACTCGGAGCCGGTGCGTGCGATGATCGCCGAGTGCGTGCGTTTCAAGGCGCGCCACAACCAGGCGACGATCGCGAAGATGACCCGGGGGCATGTCCCGGAAGCGGCGTAGAACGGGCGGGGACGAGCAGCGGCGATGCGCGGGCGACGGAGAGCAGGGCGATGGCCAAGAAAGGCGATTGGAACGACCACGCGGAGAAAGCCGAGGGTGGGGCGTTCGATCGGCTCGCAGCGCTGCGGGCCAGCTTGCCGCCGGGTCCCGCGGAGCCTGCGAAGGGCGCGGCGGATGCGCGCGGCGCCGCGTCCGGCAAGGCGGCGCGCGGGCCCGAGCGGGCGGTCGTGCGGATCGAGCGGAAGGGTCGGGGCGGGAAAGACGCGACGATCATCGAGCAGCTGGGGCTGCCTGAGGCCGAGCGCGAGCGCTGGCTCAAGGAGCTGAAGGCGCGCCTTGGATGCGGCGGGGCGGTCGAGGGCGAGGCGCTCGTGCTACAAGGGGATCTGCGGCAGCGGGTCGAGCCGCTCCTGCGCGAGCGCGGGGTGCGGCGCGTGACGGTCGCCTGAGCGTCCGGTTGCATGACCGTTCATTCTAATGAGGGGGGCCCGTGAGTATCGGTCTGGAGTTCGTGGGCTCGGCCGAGATGGCGTTGGCGGGGGCGAGCGAGATCGTGGTCGTGGGGCCCAAGAGCGCATTGGCGCGGGCCGCGACGGTGGCGCTTCTGCCGGCTGAGCTCGGCGCGATCTGGCCGGCGATGCTCGATGCGCTCTCGCCCGGGGATTCGTCGGCGTCGACGTCGACGTGGATCGCGGCTGTCGGCGAGGGGAAGCCGCGGCGGGTGGTCGTCCTCGCGATCTCCGAGCGTGCGTCGCGTCACAACAGCCCGGCGCGCCCCGATGTCGTCGCGCATGCGCTGCGCGGGCGGGCGAGCAAGGGGCGGATCGCCTTGCTGGTGGCGCTCGAGCGGGCCGAGGATGTGGGGGCGCTGGCCGTCGCCGTCGCGCGCGCGTTCCCGACGTACCACCGTAAGAAGAAGGGCGATGTCGGCGCGGTCGCGGTTGCGTTCCTTTTGCCCGAAGGCGCTGACGCGCCCGCGCTGGGCCGCCTCGCGATCCTCGCCGAGGCCGTGCGGGACGCGGCGCGGCTCGTCGACATGCCGCCGGCGGAGCTGACCGCGGACCAGCTCGTCGTCGAGGCGGAGGCCGTGGCGACCGCGGTCGGCGCGA